>Ga0302314_10015271_pt1 | contig 13065 bp, 13 predicted proteins | sample III_Palsa_N2_3_FD_200533 | JGI IMG/M metagenome (GOLD analysis project Ga0302314, IMG submission 200533) | Peat permafrost microbial communities from Stordalen Mire near Abisko, Sweden - III_Palsa_N2_3 | ecosystem: Environmental > Terrestrial > Soil > Palsa > Peat permafrost | place: Sweden...
ACTCGAACTTCGTCCGGTGGTAGGGATGGTCCAGCTTCTGGCCCTCGTCGAACATGTCCTCGCGGAACAGGCCCTTGTACTTGCCGGCGGCGGCGATCGACGACACGTGGTGGAAGCGCCCGACATCGAGCGCGTTCGCGAGCTCGACCGCGTGCCTCGTGCCGTCGACGTTGGCGATCCGGTTCGTCTCCTCATCGGCGGTCATGTCGTACACGGCGGCAAGATGGAAGAAGTGATCGATCCGGCCATCGAGCTCCACGACCTGACCCTCGGAGACCCCGAGGCGCGGCCGGTTCAGGTCGCCGAGTACCGGGTGGATGCGGTCGGGCGCCCCCCAGCGCTCGATCAGGCGATCGAGCCGGTCGGTCGACTCCTCCCGGACGAGGACGTACACATCCCCGTCACGCTCGAGCAGCCGCTCAACGAGATTACGGCCGATGAACCCGGTCGCACCGGTGACGAACGAGGTCATGTCGGCAAGCGTAGTGTGTTGTCCGGTAATTGGGGTCCGCGATACGTGTGCCCTAATTGTCGGACGACACACTGGCGGGCGAGCCAGGACCCGTGCGGAATGACGGGTGTGACCAGCGGGTCACGGGCGCGAGACGACGCTGCGGCGCGCGCGCAAAATCAACGTCGCAAGCGCCTGCCGAGCCTCGCGGCGGTGATAGCTCACGCGCATGGACCCCGACCGCGGCGGATGAGTCGATGCGCTGGTTCGTGGGCGCCTGCGCGACGTTGCTGGCGCTGGCCATGGCTCTGGTGGTGCTCGCGGGCGTGGACGGCCAGCTCGGCTGCACGGCGGCGGGGGGGCCGGTCGGCGGGGTGCCCGCGTCCCTGGTACCGGTGTTCCAGGGCGCGGCCGTCCGTTTTGGCCTGGGCGCGGAGGGCGCGTCGGTGCTCGCGGGGATCAACAGCGTGGAGTCCGGTTTCGATCAGTCGAGTCTGCCCGGGGTGCGTTCGGGCGCGAACCAGGCGGGCGCCGAGGGTCCGATGCAGTTCGAGCCGGGAACGTGGGCGAGGTATCGGGTACAGGGGCCGGGCGGCGCGGCTCCGCCGGACGTGTACGACGAGATCGACGCGGTCTATTCGGCGGCGAACTATCTTCACGCCTCAGGCGCTCCCTCAAACTGGCCGTCGGCGATCTTCAGCTACAACCACGCGACCTGGTACGTCGACGAGGTCCTCGCCGACGCACGCAGCTATTACGCGCAGGGCCTGAACGCGGGTACCGCCGGCGGGACGCTGCTGGCAGCGGACGTGTGGACCGCGAGCGACGGACAGGCCGGCTGCCAGGCCTCCACTCCCGACGTCCCGGGAGCCAAGGCCGTGATCCTCCCCGACGGTGATGCCGAAGCCCCCGCGCAGGCGCCGCAGGCGGTGAAGGAGATGATCGCGGCGGGGAACCGGATCGATCACTTCGCCTACAGCTATGGCGGCGGCCACGGCGACCCCGCCGAGACGATGAACCAGGTCAGCCCCGACCCGGCCGCGGTGCCCGGGGAGGAGGAGAACGGCGCGCCGGGATACGACTGCTCCTCGGCGACCTCATACGTGCTGTGGGGCGGAGGGCTGGGGGAGGCGCTGCTCGGCGGGCAGGTCGAGGACTCCTCCGAGCTCGAGGCGGTCGGCGACCCCGGCCGGGGGAAGTGGGTAACGATCTTCGCCGAGCCCGGGCACGCCTACATCGAGGTCGCCGGCATCTACCTGGACACCGCCGCCGGTATCGGCAGGCCGCCGAACCCGCCGAGCACGGGACCACGCTGGACCCCGGTCGGCACGGGACCGAGCGGGTTCACCGCCCGTCACCCGCCAGGACTCTGATCTCGGCTACCAGCCGCCGCGCGGATCGGCGTTGGCGGCGCTGCGCTTCGCGGCATCCATCTTCGCGTGCTTGCGCTTGTCCAGCCGCCACTGGATCACGGTCAGGATGACGACGATCGTGGGGAAGAAGATGATCACGCCGAACATCGCGTTGGTGATCACGACGTCGTTCGATTCGCCGTACCAGCCCTCGCCGCCGTTACTGGCGAGCGCCACCGGCGCCGCCGCGAGCAGCAACAGGCCGGCGGAGAGGAAGGCGGCGATGATCCGGGCGCGGCGCATTCGCGGCGAAATCCTACCGGACCTCGGCGCCTTCGTCACGTCTTCGCCGCCTCCCAAGGGCACACCTTCCTACCATGGGCGGCGATGGCCGTACTGATCGCATCCGACCTCGGCAAGGACATGGCAGGCGAGCCGCTGCTCCGTGGCGTCTCGTTCAAGCTCGAGCGCCGCGACCGGATGACGCTCTCGGGCCGCAACGGCGCGGGCAAGACAACGCTGCTGCGGATGCTCGCGGGCCAGGCGTCGGTCGATCAGGGCGAGCTCGTGCTCGCGAAGGGGGCCAAGGTGGCCCTCCACGACCAGCGCCCACCGCGCGAGCGCTCGCTGACGCTGCGCGACTACGTGCTCTCCGGGGCACAGGAGCTGGTCGCCATCGAAGCGGAACTGACCTCGCTCGAGCAGGCGATGGCGGCCGGATCCCACGATGAGGCAACCATGAATCGCTATTCGACGGCTCAGGCACGCCTCGAGCACGCCGGCGGATATCGCTGGCGTGACCGCGCGCTGGCGACCCTTCACGGGCTCGGATTCGCCGACCGCGACCTCGATCGCAGGCTCGACACCTTCTCCGGCGGCGAGCTGACCCGCGGGTCGCTGGCCCGCGTGCTCGCCGGTGACCCCGACCTGCTGCTGCTCGACGAGCCGACGAACCATCTCGACATCGGCTCGCTCGAATGGCTCGAGCAGCACCTGATCAGCCTCGACGCGGCGGTCGTCCTGGTCGCCCACGACCGCTGGTTCCTCGAGGCGGTCGGCACGGCGGTGCTCGAGCTCGAGGCCGGCCGAGCGCGCTTCTTCGACGGACCGTGGCACGCCTGGCGCAAGGAGAAGGCGGCCCGCGAACTGGCCCTCGGTCGCGCGATCGAGCGTCAGCAGGCGGAAATCGATCGGCTCGATCGCTTCGTCACCCGGTTCCGCGCCGGCACTCGCGCCAAGCAGGCGCAGTCTCGCGCCAAGAAGCTGGCGAAGATCGACCGGGTGCAGCGGGGACCCGCCGACGGCGCCGCGCTCAGCTTCGCCTTCAAGCCACCTGAACGCAGTGGGCGGGTCGTCTTCGAGCTCGAGGACGGAGAGATCCAGGCGGGCGAGAAGCTGCTGCTCGAGGATGCCGAGCTGTGGCTCGAACGCGGCGAGCACGTCTCGCTCGTCGGTCCGAACGGAGCGGGCAAGACGACCCTGATCGAGACTCTCGCCGGGCGTCGTGAGCTGGTCACCGGGAAGCTCCGCACGGGACACAATGTCAAGCTCGGCTACCTCTCCCAGCACGCCGACGAGCTCGCGGCCGGCACCGCACGCACCGTGCTCGAGGCCACGACGCACCTGACGGGGCTGACCCCCAATCGGGCGCGCGCCCTGCTCGGGCGGTTCCTGTTCTCGGGCGAGGAGGCGGAGAAGCCGCTCGCGGGGCTTTCTGGCGGAGAGCGCCGCCGCCTGTCGCTGGCCATCCTCGTCCACTCCGGGGCCAACGTGCTGATCCTCGATGAGCCGACCAACCATCTCGACCTCGAGAGCCGGGAGGCGCTCGAGGAGGCGCTGAGCTCCTTCGAGGGTTCGCTGCTCCTGGTTTCGCACGACCGGGCACTGCTCGACGCCGTCGGCAGCCGGACCGTCGCGATCGAGGACCGGACGCTGCACAGCTACGTCGGGGGCTGGCCCGAATATGTACGCGTGCGCGACGAGCGCGCGGCGGCCGCCGGTGCGCGCGAGCAGAGCCCCGCGGCGCGCGAGCAGAGCCCCGGGGCGCGCGGGCAGAACCCCGCGGCAAAGGCCAAGCCACGCGCCGCCAAGGCGGCCGGCAAGCGTGAGCCGCCGGCGCCCGGGGCCGGGGACGCCAAGGCTCAGCGCGAGCTCGAACGCAAGATCGAGGCGGCCGAGGAGGCGCTCCGCGCGCTCGAGCACGAGCTGTCCGATCCCGGCGCGTGGTCCGACGCGCGGCGCAGCGCCGATTCGACGGCCAGGCACGACGCCGCCAAGCGCACGGTCGAGAGCCTCTACGCTCGCTGGGAGCGAATAGCCGGCTGAGCGCAGCTTCGCTCAGTCGCGCAGCAGCGCCCGCGCCTGCAGCTCGAGCAGCTCCGCGTACAGCCCGCCGCCGCGAACGAGCTCTTCGTGCGTCCCGGACTCGACCAGCCGGCCCCGCTCGAGCACGATGATCCGGTCCGCGCTCCTGACGCTCGAGAATCGGTGGGTCACCAGGGCGATTCGGGGCCACTGCCCGCCGGACAGCTCACGTCCGCGCGTGAACGCGCGTCCGAGCTGTGTTCCAGCTCGCCCCAGGTCGCGCTGGCGCTCGTCGGCGCAGGGTTCGGGGTGCACCGGATCCCCGCGTCGGCGGCAAGGGCGCACCGCGACACGGCGCGGCTGCGCCCGCGAGGGGTCAGATGATTGATTCCGAATTGACGCGGCCGGAGAGTGGGCCGGATCGGTGGCGACCGCCGCGTCGCCGAGTCCCGTGGTGTGGGCGATTTCTGGTCCTGGCGATGAGTTTCTGCCCCGCACCTAGTCTCGCGGCCTAGCGTCTGTCTCCTGACGGGCCGGATACAGGAACCGCGCATGGGCCGTCCCCATACGGCTCTACACTCGTGTCGTAGATGTCCCCGTCCAACGACGCGTCCGTGAGGATCGCGCTGATCGACGATGACAGCGGCTTCCTCGCGGTCCTCGACCGGCGGTTCGATCTCCTCGGCTGGGATCGTCGCGTGCTGACATATGCCCCGGGGCCGGACCAACTTGCGGCTCAGCGCCTGCATGTGGTGATCGTGAATCCGGCGCTCACGGGGCTGGACTACGTGGAGCGGACCGCGGTCGCCCTGCCGGGTCTGGCTCTGCTCGTCTGCACGGGCGCGTCGACGCTCGCCGATCGGGTTCGTGGCCTGCGCGGCGGCGCCGATGACTGGCTCACGAAGCCCTGTCATCCCGAGGAGCTCGTCGCCCGGATCCAGGCCGTACTGCGGCGCCGGCGCGTGGCGGACCTCCAGGGAGAGGACTCGACGATCGTGGCGGGCGGGCTGGCCATCCGGCCGGACCGCTTCCAGGCATTCGTGGGCGATCACAGCGCGGACCTGACCCGCAAGGAGTTCGAGCTCCTGCACCTGCTCGCGCAGGCGGAAGGCCGGGTGCTCGAGCGGGAGGAGATCTACCAGCGCGTGTGGGGCTACACGATGGTCCGCGGGGACCGGTCCGTGGACGTGTTCGTGCGCAAGCTGCGCCAGAAGCTCGAGCGCATCTCGCCTGAGTGGAGCTACCTGCACACGCAGTTCGGCGTCGGCTACCGGTTCGCCGCCGAGCCGCGTGGGACAGCCCCCGCCGGCGGGGAGGCGGCGGAGCGTGAGCCCGCGGAGCCTGAGCCGTGGGCCGACCGCGCGGACGAGCCGATTGTGAAACTTGCGTACGACACCGGCGCCTGACCGCTTGGTTGCGGCGGGCCGGCGTGCTCGGGCGCGTACGATTCGTGCTGATGGTCAAGGTAGCCCGGAACATCGTTATCGTCCTCGCCCTCGCGGCGGTGGTCGTCTACGCCCCCGGCGGCGGTACGGGCAGCGTGGTCGTGATCCAAGCGGTATCGATCGCCTTTCTCGCCGTGATCGCATGGTTCGCCTCGGTGATGTACCGCCAGCATCGCGTGACCCTGTACTCGCTCGGCGACACGCGCCGCACGTGGCTCTATGTCGCCGTCGGCGTGGCCATCCTGACCCTGAGCGCGACCTCGCGGCTGTTCGCCAGCGGCGCCGGTGTGCTGGTGTGGTTCGTCCTCATCGGCGCCGCGGCCTACACGGTGATCGCGATCGTGTGGGCGGCGCGAAGCTACTGAGTCTCGACTGGCCGACGTACACTGGCCCGCCGTGAGTAAGGATGATCGAGGCGTAATCGCCGACTGGGTGGTGCTCCTCAGCGGGGTGCTGCTGTTCGCATCGCTGTTTTTGGCCTGGAGCCGCCTGTCTCCGGCGTATGTCGCGGTCGCCGACCGGCTGCAGACGCTCCAGGGGGTGCCGCCTGACCCCACCGCGTGGCAGGTCTACTCAGCCGCGGACGTCGTGCTCGCGGTCCTCGCCGCAAGCTTGGCGGTGATCGCACTGGTCGGCAACAAGCGAGGTCAGATCGGCGCCATGGTCGCCGCTCTCCTGGCCTTGGCCTTCGCGATCCACGCGGTCGGCGCCGCGCCGACGAACGGCGCCCCCGATGCGCTACGGGCGAGCGCCGACGTCACTCAATACGTCGCGCCGGCACCGGATCCGGGGGCCGGGGAAACTCTCGCGATCATCGCGCTGGTGTCGGCGATCGCCGGGCTCGGGGTCTCGCTGGTGTCGGACTGAAGGCGGGGCTAGGAGCGTGAAGATTTCGAGCTCGCGCTCGGGCCGGCGGCGTTAGCGATTGATCCCGGCGACCGCGTGAACCTGACGTTGATGGCTCGGTCCTCGGGTCAGACATTCAGGATCGTGGACAAAACGACGGGGAAGGTTGCGACCTCCACCGGCCCTGGCTACATCGCCAACGAGAGCATGGAGATCGGCGTCGCAGCACCCACAGCGACGGCAGCGGCGGGATCCTGATCTCGGTTCGATACCTTGGGACTCAGCGCAGGACATCCCGGGCCCAGTGCCGTCGTCGCCGTGGCAATTCAAGTACGTGATGGTCGACCAGACCGGGCTGTCCACGATTTCGTTGGAGCTGTTCGTCGAGACGCTTGGGCTGCCGCTCGAGGGCCACGGCGGCGACTGTTACCACAGCGAGCAGATCGCGGGCTGCAAATCCTTGGGGATCTGGCCGCTGTCCCAGACCGCTGAGGCGTGCTTCGGGACGGCGCACTGGCCCGTGGAGCGGCCGGTGCCGCAGGTCAGCATCGAGTTCGACGTCGCGGACGCCGCGGCCGTGGACCCGGCGGCGCGGGAGCTCGAGCAGGCCGAGTAGAACGCGACCTGCGGGGCGCCGGCCGACTCCGCCGCCACACCTTCGTATCCTCGAATACGGATGTCACTGGTCTCTGCCGATAGCCGCCTCAACCTTCCGGATGAGCCCGGCGTATATCTGTTCCGCGACGCCCGCGGCCGGGTCATCTACGTCGGCAAGGCGAAGTCGATCCGCAAGCGGGTCGCCTCGCACTTCTCGAATCCGAGCACCAAGGCGGGGAGCGAGCTGCTGCCGATGATCGACCAGATCGAGGCCCTCGTGGTTCATACCGAGGCCGAGGCGCTGCTCGCCGAGCAGAACTTCATCAAGCAATACAAGCCGCGCTTCAACGTCCGGCTGCGCGACGACAAGTCCTACCCGTACATCGCGATCTCGCTAGACGAGGAGTTCCCGCGGGTCTACTTCACCCGCGAGCGCCACCGTCGCGACCGCGTCTACTTCGGTCCCTACAGCAACGCCAAACGCGTACGCGGGACGCTCGATCTACTCGGCAAGGTGTTCATGTTCCGCAGCTGCGAAGGCCCAGAGCCGGGCCGCCGGAGTGGGTCCCCGTGCCTCGACTTCTACATCAAGCGATGCGAAGCCCCATGCGTCGGCTACGTCTCGAAGGAGGAATACCGGAAGGGCATCGACGGCGTGATCGATTTCCTGTCCGGGCGCTATCGCGCGATCGAGCGATCGTTGCAGGAGGCGATGCAGACGGCGTCCGATGAGCAGCGGTTCGAGGACGCGGCCCGTGAGCGCAACCGGCTGCGCGCCGTCCGCTCGCTGCTCGAGCGCCAGCGCGTCTCGAACGATGCCATCGGCACCCTCGACGCGATCGCGGTGGCGATCGAAGGGACCGAGGCCAACGCGCAGGTGTTCCAGGTCCGGGACGGGGTCCTCTCGGACCGGCAGAGCTTCTATCTCGACAACGAGGCCGAGGACGACGTCGCCGCGGTCGTGGAGGCGTTCATCCTGCAGTACTACGCGAGCGCGATGATGATCCCGCCCCTGCTGGTGGTTCAGCCTGGGGTGGGCGATACCGCGACCCTGGCCGAGGCGCTGGCCCGGCGGCGTGGGACCGCAGTCGAGATCCGCGCCGTGCAGCGGGGCGACAAGCGGAGGATTCTCGAGCTCGCCGAGCGCAATGCGCGGCTCGCGCTCGATCAGGAGAAGCTGCGTTCTGAGCGCGGGCGCCAGCAGCGAGTGGAGGCCCTCGATGGGCTCCAGCGCGCGCTCGGTCTCGACACGATCCCGCTGCGGATCGAGTGCTTCGACATCTCCAACCTGATGGGGACCAACGCGGTGGCGTCGATGGTTGTGTTCGAGGGGGCAGCACCGAAGAAGTCCGATTACCGGCGCTTCCGGGTGATGGGCGGCGAGGACGGGATTCCCGACGACTTCGCGGCGATGGAGGAGGTCTTGTCCCGTCGCCTGGCGAGGTGGGAGCACCAGCGCGACATCTCGCCCCACGATAAGGAGTACGACGCCAGCTTCGCGGCGCTGCCGAACCTGATCGTGATCGACGGTGGGCCGGGCCAGCTCTCGGCGGGTCTGCGCGCCCTCGGTCCGTTCCGGGAGCGGGGCGTAGCCGCCGTCGCGCTCGCGAAGCGAATCGAGGAGCTGTTCATCCCGGGACGTCCGGCGCCGCTGGCACTGGCGCACGACACGCCCGAGCTTCAGCTACTGCAGCGGGTCAGGGACGAGGCGCACCGGTTCGCGATCACCCACCACCGGATCCGTCGCGACCGCGCGATGACCGCATCGATCCTCGACGGCCTGACCGGTGTCGGCCCGGCCCGCAAGCGCGCCCTCCTGCAGCATTTCGGCTCGCCCGACGCGATTCTCGCCGCTTCTCGCGAGGAGCTCGAGGCGGTCCCCGGGGTCCATGGAAGGCTCGCGCGGGACCTCTACCGGGAGCTGCACAAAACCGGGGTGTAAGGCGAGGACTTCGACCTCGGGAAAGACATCGGCGTCTTCCCTTGGCGAGTTCGCCTGGCGGCGAACTCGGGTCAGTGCAGGGTCAGCATCGTCGCGCTCGCCGCCGGAACGGTGAGCGAGTACAGGTCGAGCAGCGACGGGACGGTCGTGGTCTGCGCCTGGCCCGCGAGCACGCCGGTGTCGGTCTCGTCACCGAAGCTCTGTCCGGCGAGCGTGACGCCGTCGGTCGCGCTCGCGCTCTGGGCGGTGAGCTGCTCGGCCGTCGCCGCCGAGCCGTTGCCGGGAAGATGCAGGAGTATCGGCTGAGCCGCCGAGGTGCTCTCGTTGATCAGCACCACGCGGATGGTCCCGTCGGGCGCGATCGTCGCCCACACCTTGAGCGGGCCGTCCGGGACGCCGGTGATCGGGAGCAGGCGAGAGCCGGGCGGGGCGGCCTGGGTGAACAACAGCATCCCGTAGTACTCGGGATGGACGTTGGCCTGCCAGCCCGCGCCGTTTTGCGTGAAGTTGAACAGGCTGTAGCGCGCGCCTGGAAGCGTGTGAATGTTGACGCCGTCGACGCCGACATTGGCCATCTCGAACAACGTGTCGAGTACCCACAATGCCGAGGCGAAGGTGTCGCTGACGCCCTGGGTTCCCGCACAGGCGACCGAGTTCATCTCGTCGACCCGGAACTGCACGCCCTGGGCGTGGGCCATGGCCACATACGGTGCGACGCCTTGGGCGAGCTCGGACTGGGAGTAGTCGCTGAGCAGGTTGGCGATCGTCGGGTAGGAGGGCGAGGTCACGGGGACGTGGCAGCCGCGCAGCGGGTAGCGGTGGAAGGTGACCAGGCCCAGCTTGGGCTCGGCGGCGAGGAATTGACTCAGGCCCTCCGACAGCCATGTCAGGCTTGAGAACGTCGGCCCGGCCAGGGGGGCGGGGGGAAGGGCGTGCTGGACGTCAGAGAAGTCCTGGAGGAAGTCGGCGACGTCGTACGAGGGCGGGCGGGCATAGATGCTGTGGTTGCTCACCGTCTGGTACCACGGCAGGGTCCCGTAGAGGTCCGGTTCGTTGCCGGGCTCGAGCGCCTCGACGGAACCTCCCAGGCCGGAGAGCAGTGCCCGCGCCTCGACCGCCGACAGCGCCGGCCGGTTCAGGATCAGGTTGATTCCGACGATCAGCTTCGCTCCGAGCGCCTTGGCCATCGCGGCGGTGGTGCGAATCCATCCGGGCGTCAGCGTGTAATCGATGCCCCGCGGCGGGAGAACCCCGGGAACCGGCCACCAGGTTTGATCAGTGCTGTCGCCGCCGATCCTCAGCACGGGCGCCTGACCCGGCGTCAGATTGCGGATCAGCTGGAGGAAGACGGGGTTGATGGCGTTCGGGTCGCTGCCCGTGAACTCGTGCACGGCGTAGAACTCCATCGACAGCCCGAGGAAGCCGGACGGGATCGGGGCAGAGCTCGGCTCCCCGCCGACGACCGGAGAGACCAGCGACCTGCTTCGTCTCGCGCTGGCCGCAGCCGTTCCCACCGGAAGCACCAGCAGCAGCGCGAAGACGAACGCGATCAGGCGGCCCTGCCGTGACACTCGGCCATCGTCGCACAGGTTGCCCTGCCTTACGTGCAGTCGACAAGCATCCGGCATTGCCGTCAAGCTTCGGATATGGAAGCGTCCAGGCGCGCGCCTGACGACAGCTCGCGGGCGGAAGGATCGGACGGTGGGGCGCCTACGGCTCGCTTTGCCCTGACCGACCTCGTCATCATCACCGGCTTCTCGGGCGCCGGGAAGTCGACCGCGATGGCCGTGTTCGAGGACGAGGGCTACTTCTGCGTCGACAATCTCCCGTCGGAGATGATCCGCTCGCTCGCCGAGCTGTTCCGGCATGGCGGCTCGAAGATCGAACGGGCCGCCGTGGTATCGGACGTCCGGGCCCGGAGCTACTTCGAGGGGCTTGTCGAGATCCTCGACGACCTCCACCAGGCCGGCGTCAAATACCGCGTGCTGTTCCTCGAGGCCGACGAGCAGACGCTGCTGACGCGCTATAAGGAAACCCGGCGGCGCCATCCGCTCGCCGCGACCGGGAGCGTGGCGGACGGCATCGCGCGCGAGCAGGCGCTGCTCGCGCCGCTGCGCAAGCGAGCCGACGTCGTGATCGACACCGGCGGAATGACGGCTGCCATGCTCCGGCGCAAGCTCGCCGACGAGGTGCTGCCGACGCGGACCACGGGCCGCCTCGCGATCAACTTCCAGAGCTTCGGCTTCAAGAACGGCCCGGCACGCGACCCCGATCTGCTGTTCGATGTGCGCTTCCTGCCGAACCCCCATTACGAGCCCGATCTGCGGCCGCTCACCGGCACCGACCAGCGGATCGTCGACTTCATCGATCGGGAGGGCGCGTTGTCGACGTTCTACGACCACATCTACCCGCTGCTCGACTACCTGCTGCCGCAGTACCTCACCGAGGGCAAATCCCACCTCGTGATCGCGATCGGCTGCACCGGCGGGCGCCACCGCTCGGTGGCGGTCGCCGAGCACCTGGCATCGCGCTACGGCGGTTCGAATGACTACCGTGTCGAGGTGTCGCACCGCGACGTCCACCGGTCAGAGGGCCGATGATCGACCACATCGGCTTCGAAGTCTCCGACCTGACGCGGTCAGCTCGGTTCTACGACGCCCTCCTGTTCGCGCTCGGGGCGCGCCGCATGTTCGACAGCGAGCACGCGATCGCGTACGGCATCAACGGTCCGCTGCTGTGGATCGTCGTGCGGGGACGTGAGCCCGCGCCGGGGTATGGGCACGTCGCGCTGCAGGCGAGCGGTCGCGCGGCGGTCGACGCGGCGTACCGCGCCGGACTGGCCACCGGTGGCTCCGACGACGGTCCGCCCGGGCCTCGCCCCCAGTACGGGCGCGGATACTACGCCGCCTACCTCCGCGATCCCGACTCGCTGCGGGTTGAAGTCGTGAGCCACCGCTAGCTTAGCTAGGCGCTTACGCGACCGGCCTGGCGCTCGGGCGAGACCTTGACCACGTCCCAGACCAGTCCCATGCGCTCGAGGGCGAGGATCAGGTATGCCGAGGGGTCGAATTGCCAGCGACGGAGACCGTGGATCGCCGAGGTGGGAAAGGCGTGGTGATTGTTGTGCCAAGCCTCGCCGAAGGTGAAGGGCGAGAGCCACGCCAGGTTGCGTGACTCGTCGTTGGTCTCGTACGGGCGACGGCCGAAGCAGTGGCAAAGCGAGTTGATCGAATAGGTCACGTGATGCACGACGAGCATCCGTACCAGGCCGCCCCAGAGCAGGCCGGTGAGACCGCTCTTGATCGTGTGGCCGATCGCCACCCCGAGGCCGAAGGGGATGGCCAGTCCGATGGCCGCCCACAGCAGGAACGTCCGGTTGATCCACGCGATCACGGGATCGGCGAGTAAGTCCGGCGCGTACCGTTCTCGCGCTCCGCGATGCGTATGGATGAACAGCCATCCGACATGGGCATGGAACAGTCCGGTGAGCGCTCCGCGCAGGCCGGGGCCGTGTCCGACGTGGGGGCTGTGGGGATCGCCGTCGCGATCGGAGAACGCGTGGTGCTTGCGGTGGTCGGCCACCCAAGAGATCACCGGTCCTTCGATCGCTGCCGACCCGAGCGCGGCGAAAAACCCGCGCAGGAACGGCGAGGTCTTGAAGCTGCGATGGGTGAGCATGCGGTGAAAGCCGACTGTCACCCCGAGCCCGGTACAGACATATACGATCACGAACACGAACACGTCGCTCCAGGTCAGCGCTCGCTGCCAGGTCTGCCAGATCGCGATCCCCAGGCCGATGAAAGGCAGAACCGTGATCAGCCCCGTGATCAGGCGGTGGACCGACTCGTTCGCAACCGGCTCGGCGTCGTCGAGTGTGAGTTCGTGAGCTTCCACCGGTGCGCTCATCCTAATAGCTTTTCGTAACGACGGGTGGCCGACGATGAAGCGCGACCTAAGAAGATATGGTCAGGGCTGATGGTCAGGGCTCACGATCCGCAGCCCGCCGAGTCCGCCGCGCTCTAGTACCCTTCCGGCGCTTCGAGGGTTCGTTCAACTTCGTTTGGTGCGGAGGGAGAGAAGATACGCATGCCGGTACGTGTCGGAATCAACGGGTTTGGCAGGATCGGC
>Ga0302314_10015274_pt1 | contig 13060 bp, 14 predicted proteins | sample III_Palsa_N2_3_FD_200533 | JGI IMG/M metagenome (GOLD analysis project Ga0302314, IMG submission 200533) | Peat permafrost microbial communities from Stordalen Mire near Abisko, Sweden - III_Palsa_N2_3 | ecosystem: Environmental > Terrestrial > Soil > Palsa > Peat permafrost | place: Sweden...
CGCGCAAAGGCGATGGACCGGGTAGTACCGGCGGTGATCCTGAGCGGCACCACGAGCCGTCCCGCCGGGGCAAGTTGGTTCCACCAGTCAGGGGGCAGGTCCCACGCGCCGGCGGTGACAATGATCCGGTCGTAGGGGCCGCTGGGCGCGTGCCCTTCGGCCCCGTCGGCGTGCAGGACTTGTGCCTGCCGGTATCCGGTGGCGGCGAGCGCCGCGCTAGCGCTGCTGGCGACGTCCTGATCGATGTCGATGGTGACGACGTGTCCGTCTGGCCCGGTGAGCTCGGTGAGAAGGGCGGCGTTGTAACCGGTGCCGGCGCCTATTTCCAGTATCCGGTCGCCGGGCTGGACGTCGAGCTGGCCGAGCATGGAGGCGACCACGCCGGGAGCGGACGCGGAGCTGAGCGCGGTACCGGTGCTGTCGCGCTTGGTGACGACGGCGCTGTCGGGGGCGTAGGCCGCCTCTAGCGTCACACCGGGCAGGAAGGGATGCCGGGGTACCGCCCTCAGGGCGGCCTCGACCCGGCCCGGCCGGATTGTCCCGCGGGCGAGCAGGAGGTCGATGAGGTCGCCGTGGAGCCCGCCTGCCGCGGCGAGGGCGTCGGTGGTCACCGTGGGAACCTATCGCCGGCCGGGAGCGAAACGGGGGAGGGGAGCAGGAGTGCGGCGGTCCACGGGGTAGACACGTCCGGTGCAGGCAAGATGGCTGGGTCGGCTAGGGCCAGGGCGATTCCGGCTGCGCCGGTCAGGAGCCCGGGCTCGTCGGCGTGCACGCCGTGGTCACGGTGCCGGAAGCAGAATGGGAACCGCGGGTCATGCTGTGCTATCAGGTCGGTGATGGCAGCGTCGGCGGTGGCGTGGCTGCCCGCTGCCCGGGCGCAAAGCAGGACTCCGGCGCTGCCGTGGCAGACGGTGGGCCCCTCGGTGTCCCAGGCTCCCGCGCGGGCGGCGAGTGCGTCGATCGCCGAGCAGCCCGCCTGGACCAGGTCCAGGTCTGCGAGTGCCCGGCCGACGGCTAGGAGCGCGGCTCCGATGCCGGGAGCTCCGTAGCACCAGGCATCGCGTCGGCCTCGTGTGCTGGGTCCGGCGGCGGTTCCCGCGACGTCTTCGGCGGTGATCTGCGGCGGCCAGCTGTCGTCGCTCCGCCAGTGCAGGAGCCAGCCGGCGGCAGTGCGGATGGCGTCGACCTGTGCGGGTGATCCGTGTCCCTCCAGCTGGCAGGCTGCCAGGAACGCCAGCGGCCCGGCGATGCCGTGGGCCAGGCCGGTATTGGCGGCGTCGCGGTTGTGCGGGTCGGCGAGTGCGGCCGGGTTCCGCGGGTCCGGCCTCCACCAGCCCGGCCTGCCGCCGGCAGGAGTGTCGATCATCACGGTAAGGGCATCGCGAGCGGCGAAAAGGCCCGGTTCAGCGTCGACGTGCCCGGCGCGGACGGCTGCTAGGAGGATCCGTCCGAGGCCGGCCAGGCCGTTGATGACGTCGTAGGTCTGCCACGGCGTTCCCGCCTCGCCCGTATCGCGACGGGCCTGCAGCCAGGCCGCAATGGCGGTGGCCCGTGTGGTCAGCCACCGGGCGGAGCGCCGGGCTGATGTCATGTGGGCGGCCGGGTCGGGCAGGTAAGGGATGCCGAGGATTAGAGACGTGGCGAGCGCGCCGGCACCGTTGAAGATCCCGCCGGCCCGCGGCGGCGTGTGGGGGTTGAGGCGGGCGGCCGTGGACCAGTGGAGTCCGGCTGCCGCCGCGTACCGGGCGTCGTGTGCTGCCAGGTGGGCGTGCAGGAGCGCGGTTCCCGCCAGCCCGCGCGAGAGCGACGTCGCGGCGGGGCCGGCTGCGGTGATGATCGGGCCGGGGTCAAGGAGCCGGTCGGCTATCGCGATGGCCAGGTCACCTTGACCGGAGACGGCCGGGCAGAGTGCGGGCGTGGTTGCGGTCATCGGGCTCCTTCGGGACGGTGGGCGAGCAGGTCAACGGCCAGAGTCCGGACGAGGTCCTCGCGGGCCGGGGCCAGCCGGTTGCAGTGCAGGTGAATCAAGCCAGAGGCGATGCCGCCAGCCCTCTCGCTGGGCAGCACGCCGGCCAGGCCGTCGAGCGCGGATGTCCACTCCGGCGGGAACTGGTGATCCCGGGCACCTCGGACGGTGGCCCGCAGCGCATCGGCGCGGCTATGGCCGCAGCGATCGAGGTGGCCGCCGAGGACGGTGCCGGTGCCGGCCCGCCGAGCGATCACGGTCGCGGCGACTGCGGCGACCGCGAGCCGGGCATCCTCGTCGCGGGTCTTCGACAAGAGCTCAAGCGCAAGGCGACTGTCGGCGTCGAAGAACGCCTCCGCCGCCGCGAGCGCGGCGGTTCCGCCGTACCGTTCGGTCTCCTGCTCGTACGGTTCGATGCAGAACCCTGGGCTTAGGCGCTGCCGCCGAAGCTCGGCCGCCCACTGTGTCATGGCCGGCAAGATGCTGCCATAGAGACGAGTGGGGTCGGCCTGGAACCGGATCCGCAGGTGCTCGCCGTGGCGGGCGTCTTTGTAGCGCAGCCAGAACCACCGGTCCCAGCACTCGGGAATCGCCTTCACGTGCCGGGCCAGCGACATCAGGATCTGCTCGTGGCAGGAGGCGGGAGCCTGGACGGCGAGCGACAGCCAATGCCCGCCGGGGAGGTGCAGGTCGTCGTCTTGATTGCGAACGGGCGGCGCGGTCACCGTGAGATGAGGCGCGGGGGCGGCGCGGTCCAGACAGATGACCAGCTCCAGATGATGGTTGCCGCTGGGGCCCGGCAGCACGGCGACGGTGCCCTGCTCCGCGCCGGGCGGGGAGGTAACGGCGGTCAGGCCCCGCCGGACGTAGCGGCGCAGCAGCTCACGATCGTCAGCGCGCCCTAGGTCAAGCGGCAACTGCCGGTCGTCGTCATCGGTGGCGACGATGTCGGGAAGCCGCGGGCGGGCAGATGCCCGCCAGGTGGTAAGCGCGGCCTCCCATCGGCCTGCTGTGGCGGCGGCCGAGGTCAAGTGCTGCGGCAGCACCCACCGGGCCGCCGTGAGCCAGGTGCCCTGGTAACGGACAGCAGGGGTGAACGGTGCGGTGACGCCCGCCCAGGACCAGCAGTGCCAGGGGCGTTCTCCCGCGTGCCCGGCCAAGGCCAGGAACCGTGCAGCCGGCGGCAGCAGCGAGAGCGCCACCCGCGAGTACAGGACGGGCCGGACCCTCCGGCCGAGAACCCGCGACCACACCAGCAGGCGGCAGCCGTCGGAGAACACAATCAGATCCGCCAGGTCGAGGTCACCGTGCCGGGGCGGGACCCCGACCGGGATACGGCAGGCGCCCAGCCCGGTCTCCGCCGCCACGGATAGGGCCACATCAGTGCGAGGCCGCGCTACCACCTCAGCGATCAGAGCCCCTTCATCCCGTTCGTCGATTTGCCGTAGCCCGGGGAGCAGATGGACGAACCGGCCGGTCGTCGACAGGGCGTCCTGCGATCCCCCGCTTACGGCCAGCACGAGTCTTCGGCCGTCTCCGCCTGCGGCCAGAATCCGGACGTAGATCTCGGCGCTGCGTGGCGCAGGGGCGTGGCTGCGGTTGACCAGGCGGTCCAAGGTGGCCTCGTCGAGCGTGATTTCGGTCGCGTCCCGGGCGATGGCATCCGACACCAGGCCCGTCAGGATCTCCTCCCGGCGACTGTCGGCAGGCCCGCTGCCGATGGGGATAACACCGTCAGAGACCGGCCCGAGGCCGGTAACAGGATCGAGGACGTCCAGGAGCGTCACGGCCTGCGCGGTTCCGAAGCGGGTGATAAACCGCTGGTGGTACTCAGCGAGCGGGTCGGTGCCCCGGCCAGTCCGCCAGAGCACACCGGCGGCCTCCGCTGCTTTCCTGCCCACCTCTGCAGGCAGAGTCACCGTGGCGTCCGCCACCGTGTCAGCACGCAGCAGCATGTCCGGCGGCAGGATGCCCGTGCCGGTCGAGAGCGCTTCGGTGAGCAGGGCCAGGCGCTTCGGTTCCCCAGGCGGATACTGGTCGGCATCGGCAAGGAGCTCGCGGAGCCGCTCCAGGCAGCCTCGGTGGGGGAATCCGGGCGGGATGCGTTCCAGCAGGTGCCCCAGAGGATCGCGCCGCAGGTCGTCAGGGAGCAGGTCGTGCAGCAGAAACCCGTGGTCGATCAGCTCGCGTAGGAGCCCCGCGCCCGCGCCCGCGGCCGCCTGCGGCCATCGCCTCGCCATCTCGGCCAGCACCCGGCCCGCTGGACTGCCGTGGACGCATGCCGCCAACGCGAACGCAGTCACCTCTGTGTTGCGGACGCTACCCGTTACCGGCCGTTGGGAGCCGCGGCCCGCCGGGAGTTCGATCTCGCGGCGCTCTCCGCGCTTCACCGACAGGTTGCTGGTCGTCAGCGTCACCTCTGCCAGCAGGCCCGGGCTGTCCAGGATCGAGTGCGCCAGCAGGCTCAGCCACTGCGCGTCCGGGACGGTGCGGGTCCGGTGGGCGGTGCCCAGGCGCAAGTGCTGCTCTCCGGAGAGCACGGCGGGGGCAACGCCGGTGAACACGCCGTGCGGGGTGGTGCGGGCATGGGACCTGATCCCATAAGCGCGCCAGGTCAGCGCCGCGGACCTGGATCGGCCCGCGTTCCGTGCTGACGTGCTGGCTATGGCGACCGCCTCGGTGAGGAGGGGATCGGTAGCGTCGGTGACGGCGCCGGGCCCCTGCGCCGGGCGGAGCGGGATTCGCGCCAGCGCCACGGGGCGGGCGGTAAAGACGGGACGGGCCACAGCTTCTCCCTTGGTGAGGGCCGTGGCCCGTCGCCTGGCTGGATGCTGTTACTGCTGCGGTTCGGGGTAACGGCAGGCGGGCTGCGTACCGCAGCCGTTATCGGTGATGGCGTCGACAGCCAGGAGATCGCCGTCCGCCGTCCTGGCGTCCAGGTCGAACAGGGCCGCCGTGAGCGTGTCGAGGACCGTGCTGTTGTCCTGCATGGGATCACTCCATTTCCGGGCAGCGCTCGATATGCCTTCCCGGCCCCCTGCGCTGCTGGCCAGGTGGCCGGGAGATCTGAGTGCCTCGGGGGAACCCGGGCTTATCCCCGGGCTGCTTGCGGCGATCGTAGGAGCGCCTGGCTCGTCACGTCCACAGTGTTGCGAATTGTTGCGCTAATTGGAGTTCCCGCAGCGCCCTGACGATCAGCCTGCGGGCCGCGGCTCCGTGCACGGCCGCCTCTTCCAGCTGGCTGAACATCCGGTCGTACAGGCTGATCTCGTCCGGGCGGGTGACCTCGATGCTCGCAGTGGGGATTTCCAGTGCGGCCAGGGAGTCGTCGAAGATCCAGAAGCCGGCGGCGGGCACGCCGGACCGCTCGGTCTTCAGCGGGATGATGCCGAGCGAGACCGTAGGGATCGACATCAGCTCGAGCAGCCGCCCCAGCTGCCCGGCCTGTACCTCGGCGCTGCCGAACCAGGTCCGCAGCGCCTGCTCCTCCAGCACCACGCGGAACCTCTTGCCGCGGTCGAAGACGACCTTTTGCCGCTCCATGCGGGCCGCGACCGCGGCGTCCAGGTCGTCGGGTGCCTCCAGAAAGCCGATCCAGAACGACAGCATCGCCGCGCAGTAAGCGGCCGTCTGGAACAGGCCCGGGATCACGTTGTGCTCGTAGATGCGGAACACGCTGGTCCGCTCGTACAGCGCCGCCGTGTGCGCCCCGGTCACCCGTTTCATCCCGGCCCGGGACTGGCGGCGGAACTCCAGGTACTCAGACTCCGCCGCCCGCGCCGTCGCGATCAGGTCCGGTACCTGGTCCCCGGCCCCGCAGGCACGGCACCAGGCCCGGATGCCGTCGTCGTCCGGGGTCTGGACGCCGTGCTCGATCTTGCTGACGCGGGTGAAGTGCTGCCCGGTCGCCGCCGCGAGCGCCCGCCCGGACAGGCCTGCGTCCTTGCGGATTTCCCGCATCCGCGCCCCGAGCGCGAGCCGGGACTGCTTGGCCGCGCTAGACGGGCTGATAGTCACGGTGCGGTATCGACAGCGCCCATGCTGCCTCGAAAGCCAGCCTGCACAGCGACGTCACGGCCGGGTCGGCCGTCTTCGCCATCCCGGCGGCCAAGCCGTCGCCTGCGTACAGCAGGAAGACCGCCAGCCGGCCGTCGAACAGGTAGAAGTCGTTTCCGGGCAGGGCGACCGCCGAGACCAGCCGCCGGGGCACCCAGCGGATGTCCTCCCCGGCCTCGACCATCGGCCAGGCGATGCTGCGGGACCACCGCTGGTAGTCGCTCAGCGGTTCCGACACCACCCTGGCCCGGCGGACGCTCCGCCCGGCTGCCGCGTGCTGCCGGAGGGTGGCGCACCAGCCCTGCAGCCACTCCAGGTCATCCGGCGCCCCGGCCGCCCACTTGGCCATGTACGGCAGTTCCACCGCGGTCCCGTACGCGTCGCGGGTCTCCAGGTGCACGGCCTCCGTCGTGAACCCGGAGCTCAGCAGGCCCGCGAACTCATCATCGGATACCGGTGTCAAGGCCCTCCCGCCCGAAGAACGGCAGCATCCGGTCCGGGATCTCCACCACCGTCTCGCCCGCCGGGATATCCATCGCGGCGAGCGCCTCCCGATCGGTCACCTCCCACCCCTGCACGACCCACGACCCCCTATCGGTCCGGTACACGGTCGGCGAGCCGGTCGGATTCGACTCAGGATCCTTGCCCACGAGCGTTACGCGCATGACTATCACCCTGCCTGCAAGTTGCGGAATGTTGCGCGATTGCCAGCGTCCCTCAGTGCCGGAAATCTGTCAATGAACCTGAAGAAGAAAGCAATCGAGCCCGCCGTCGCCGCGCAAAGCTGACCGTCTGCTCGCGTGTTCATCTGGACGCCAACGTATGCTAATAGTCGACTATGCGCGACATGGGTCGTGACTTATGCAAGCATGTGTGCATGAGCGTTTCCGGCGGATCGGATCGCAGCGACTGTCAGGCTGCGCGCGGGTCCTTGGCGGTGTTCAGCGCGCTGGTGTTCGATGGTGCCCGGTGGATGGGGATCGGCGGGCCGCATCGGGACGCGCGGACGGCGTGCCTGTGCGTGGTCACCTGGGTCGGCCTCATGGAGCCCGGCGTCCCGCTGGCGGATCTTCGGGAGCGCGCCGAGGTCGCGGTGCGGGCACTGGAGGACGGGGCGGCAAGCATTCCCGTGATCGACGACCGGCACCGGGTCGACCGGGTCATGCTGTGCCCGGAGCGGCGGCCCGCCGGAGTCGATGAGACCGGAAGCGGCGTGGGCGCCTAGGCAGACGGGCTTGCCGGGAACCCGTGCGGACCGGTGGTCACGCTGTCGCGACTGAACTCCTCGATCTGTTCGTCGAGGTTCCGTGCCTGCGCCGATCCCCTGAATACCGGTGCGGCCAGTTCGGTGCGGACCAGCCGAAACCGGTCGGTGACAGGGACGATTCGCTGGGCAGGAATCAGCGATAGCGCGGGCTCCAGCGCGGCGGCCGCTGCGTCCAGCGCCCCGGAGCGCAGGCGGATGACCGCGAGGTCGATGCTGGCCAGCGCGCGGGCGCCGAACCAGTGCTGCTCGCCCGGGTTCGGTCCCTGGGCGTAGAGCGCAACGGCTCGTTCGATCTCGCCTGCCGCGCCGCTTCCGGCGCCATTGGTCTCGGCGAGTGCTGACCCTGCCAGGTAGTGGTGGGTGGCGTCGGAGATGGCGTACTCGCCGCCGATCTCGGCCAGGTCATCGGGCTGCTGGTTCTCGCGCGCCTCATGGGCGGCGAGGACGGCCCGGCTGGCGGCGTCAGTGTCGCCCAGGCGGGCGGCTGCGCTGGCGTACTTGAGGTGGAGGCTGGCGGCGGTCTGCCCGGTCGTTGCGTAGCGGAGGCCGTCGGCGGCCAGGTCTCGGCCCTGGCGTGGCCTGCCGTGCCCGGTCGCGAGGTAGGACTGCTGCTGGCGCAGGGCGGCGAGCAGTGGGTGGTGGTCGATCGCGATCGCGTAGGCCCATCCGGCGCGCAGCAGCTCCTCGGCGGAGTCGGGATAGCCGAGGCGGTCGGCGGCGACGCCCAGGAGGCCGTTGAGGACGCCGAGCATGAAGTACAGGTCGGCCTGTTCGCCGGGCCAGAGCCTGCGGTCGAGGATCTGGTAGACCCGCTCGCGGACCCGGCGCAGGTCAAGGAACACGGTGTACGGCTCGCCGGTATCGGAGTCGCGGGACAGGCGGGCCAGGTCGGCGCGGAGCTGCTCGAGGGTGGCGTTGCCGATGCCGTGTTCCTCGGCTCGCGCGGCGTGGTCGCTGCCCTCGTGCGCTGCCATCAGTACCTCTTGCCTGACCGCGGACTGCCTGGTTCCAGGCTCTTGCATCCCACGGTAGGCGACCAGCCCGCAAGCCTGCATCCCCGGCCCGGGCGATGTCACCGTGGCCGGCCGGGCATTGCCGGCTTCGGCCGGCAGGACCGGCGACGGGCCGAACTCGCCGGGCTTGATCCCGAAGACGCGGCAGTACAGCAGCACGTACCGCTCGGACAAGACGGCGATCAGGCCGCGTTCCCACCGGTAGACGTAGTTACCGACGACATCGGCGTCGGGCATCGAGTGGTCGCCGGTCTCGCGGGCGGCGGTGATGAGCCTGCGGGCCATGCCGGGCCGCGACCAGCCGCGTTCCTCACGCTGCTGGCGCAGCCAGGCGCCAAGCTCAGTGGTCATGCCGGGTACCTCCGTGCGTCGGGCTCTGCGTTTCCGTGCACGGCTCGTGCACGGAAACGCAGAGGGCCGCTGGGTCGCATCAACAGTCGCTCACCGTCTGGCCAGGTCAGATCAGTAGGTCGTCGGCGAGGCCGGCCTTGGCGCCCTGGACGAAGGCGCGGATCTCGTCCGGCTCCAGGATGAGGGCGGGGGAGCGCGGGTCGGTGGACTGGCGCAGGGCGACGCGGCCGCCGGGGAGTTTCTTGGCTTCCAGGCAGGCTCCGCCGTTGTCGCTCCAGGGCTTGGTCCAGCCGTCGGGGCCGAGGCTGGCGGCCAGGATTCCGTTGCGGGCGGGCTCGGGTGACATGGGGTTCAGTGCTCCTTCAGGATGTTCCGCAACATGGTGATGGTCTGGTCCGGGGTGGCCGCCTGGGCGGTCATCCGGTCAAGGGCATCGGTGTACTGGGTGGTCTCGTCGGGCTTGTTCAGGTAGTAGGCGCTGGTCAGGCTCTCGCTGTAGACGACGTCGGGCATCGTGTCGTCGGGGAACCGGTAGATCCAGAACATCCCGTACATGGCCGGGTGCCAGCCGGCCGTGAACGGCAGGACCTGGATGGTGATGCTCGGCTGCGCGGCCATGTCGATGAGGTGCTGTAGCTGCCCGCGCATGACGCCGGCCCCGCCGATCGGCCGTCGGAGCACGGTTTCCTCCAGCACGACCCGGTACTCCGGTGGCGCCGGCCGCTTCAGCAGATCCTGGCGGGCGAGACGCAGCGCAACCTTCCGTTCGGAATCCTCTTGGTTTTCTGATGGGAAGCTGGCCGCGGTGATTGCCCGGACGTATGCCTCGGTCTGCAGCAGGCCGGGCACGACCTGCGGCTCGTAGGCGCGGATGACGGATGCGGACTCCTCGAGACCGATGGCGACCTTGAACCAGTCGGGGAGGGCGTCGCCGTAGCTGTGCCACCAGCCGGGGCGGGAGGCGTCGCGGGCGAGGGCGAGGAACGCGTCGATCTCGCGGACGTCGGTGACGCCGTAGGCGACCAGGAGCGACTTGAGCGTGAGGGGCTTGAGGCCGCCTTCGGCGCGTTCCATCCGCCGGATCGTCCACTCGCTGGAGTAGATCGCGTTGGCGGCCTGCTGGAAGGTGAGGCCGGCCTTCTCACGCAGCGCCTGGAGTTGGCGGCCGAGGATCATGCGCAGCACGGTCGGGCTGCCGTGCAGGGAGTCGGGCACGCGGTCGCCTCCGGTGTCGTGGTCGCTGCCGCCAGCGTCGCACGCGGAAACCGTCCAGTGCAACAGCTACAAGCGTGCTAGTGCTCTATGCACGCGGATACAGAGATGACGCATATGTGATTTTGCTCTTGGCAAAAACATCCTGGTGACAGTGAGCAGTCCGGACCTCTCTCCACCGGAGGCACCATGAACAGCAGGACGGGCACCGTCCCGGCAGCCCGCAGTTTGCGGGTGCCCGGAGCCGGATCGTGGCCGCTGTTCTCCGGCCTGGGCCCGATGGGCGCCCTGCCCACCGCCCCTCGCCTGGCCCGCGCCTTCACCGCCCTGGTCCTGAGCGGCTGGGGCCTGGCCGCCATGTGCGACACGACCGCACTGGTAGCCAGCGAGCTCACCACCAACGTCGTCCGCGCGGTCTCCGGCGGCGACGGCAGCCCGGTATACGACGCGGATGGCAGGCTCACCGAGCTGTGGGTCCGCCTGATGTCCGACCGAGCCCGGCTCCGCGTCGAGGTCTGGGACACTCTCCCGCCCGGGGCCGGCATGCCAGTCCCCAGGCCCGCCACCCCGGACGCCGAGTCCGGACGCGGCCTTGAACTAGTCAGGAAACTCAGCCTCGACTGGGGCTGCCACCCCGTCCCCGGCGCTGCGGCCAAGTCGGTCTGGGCGCTGCTAGCAATCAAGTGACGGACAGCTTCCAGCACGCGGAAAGGAACGATCCTCATGATCAACGTGACGTGGCCCCGGCAGCGGCTCGTCGGCCTCTCCCTGCGCCAGTACCGGGAAAGCCTCGGCTACAGCCTGCGCGACGCCGCAAAAATCCTGGAATGCGACGTCTCCAAGATCAGCCGGATCGAGACCGGGCACCGCGGCATCCGGCCCAAGGAGCTGCGGGAACTGCTGACCGAGTACGGAATCGATTCCTCCGTGCAGGATGCCCTCGCGGCGATCGGCCGCCCGCGCCGCCACAGCGGCTGGTGGAGTGAGTACGGTGACGCGCTCACGGGCGGGTACCTGGACTTCGTGGCCGCCGAGAGCGCCGCGTCCGCGATCGCGGCCTACGCCCCGGTCCAGGTCCCGGAGCTGCTGCAGACCGCCGGGTACGCACAGGCGGTCACCGCCGCGGACACCAGCGTCCCGGCAGACGCCGAACTGGTAATCGTGGCGGCAACGCTCGCCCGTCAGGAAGCGGTGCTGCACGAACACGGCCCCATCCTGACCGTCGTGATCGGCGAGGCCGCGCTAAGGCAGCGGGCCGCGAGTACGGAGGTAATGCGCGCCCAGCTCCGCCACCTCACCGGACTGGCCGACGGCCGCTCGCAGGTCACGATCCGCCTCCTGCCGCTGGCCGCCGGGGCACCCGCTGCGGGCGGCACCGGCGGGTTCACCGTCCTGCAGTTCGGCCAGGTCCCGGCGATCGGCCTCGTCCACGTGGCCGGCCCGTCCGGCGGGATCTGCCCCGATGACCCATCGGCCACCGCCACCTACCTGCGCGCGTTCACTCGCCTGGAATCGCTCTCGCTCAGCCCTGAAGCCTCGGCCCGCAGGATCCGGCAGCTCGCCCGCAGCTCCCCACACGCGGGCGTCTAGGTCAGGTTTCGATGGTCTCGTACTGGTCCCTGGTGAGGATGCCCTGGGCGAAGTCGCCGTCGCTGTCGGCGGTTTGCGGCGCGAAGGAGAACTCGGCCAGGCAGCTCCCGTCCGGCCTGGCTTCCAGGACCGTCCCCGTCATTCCGGCCGGGATGGTCCTGTTCTCGAAGATGCTCTCGACGTCAGCCGTCGTGCGGATCAGGCCGAATTCGCTAGCTGCGGTCATCGTTCGGTCTCCTTGTCGCGATGAGGCTGCACCCATGCGGTCGTGAGCCGGGGAATGCCGGCGCCTGCGCGGTCTTCGATGAGCCAGCAGGTGACCAGGGTCGCGTTCCTGCCGTTCGGCCCGGTGAGACCGCTGAGGACCCGGTGCGATGGCCCGTACGCGGTGTCCCGGGTCTCGGCTACCTTCCCGCGCTCCAGCAGCTGCTCGCAGATCAGCCCGCGCAGCTCCCGGGCCGCATCTCGGCGCCCCTGCGGGTCGTCCACATCGTAGCCGAGCGCCCGCCAGCCCTCCGCCTTCCCGTTATTGCCCGGGTGGCCCGGATTCAGCGAGTAGTCGCTGAGCTTCCGGCCGTCGAGTTCGGCCAGCCGTATGTTCGGCAGGACGTCCCGCGCATCGGGCAGCTCCCGCGCACTCGCGGGAAGCTCGGCGTCCCGCCCTGGCCGTTCAGTCCCGTCCGGATGCTTCGCCTCCTCTTCGCGATCGTCCTCGTCCCGCGAATCGGCGTCCTGGTCTGCCGTCGCGCGAAAGGCGCGATCAGCCTCGGTGCTGGTAGTGGGCAGGGAAGTGCCCTGATCGCCCTGCGGAGTGCCATCCCCCGACCCAGTGGCGGCGTACTGGATCTTGACGCGCTGGCGGTACGCAAGTGTGAAGGCGGTCCGGGCTTCGGCATCCTGCACGATTGGACCGTCTGGGCGGCGAGAGTCAGCGGCCTGCCGCTCGGGGGTATCCGCCCCAGAGCCTGTCCCGGTACCCGTGCCGTCGCATGCATCCCGGCCGTGGAATTCGCGCATCGTCATCTCAGTGGATCCGGCGTCGCTGTTCTCAACAGCAGGTACGGACGTCAGGCGGAGCCGGTTCGAATCGCGTCGGCAATTGCGCTACACGTCAGATACGACAAGCGACGTTATCGCTGCGATTTCAGGTCCGGGCCGGACACCTGAGCACGGCCACCAAACAACGGACAGCGTTTGGACAGAGCCGTCATGGCGGGTCGTCGTGGGTGGCGACGTAGAGGACGGTCTTCTCGCGAGCGGCAGTAGTGCGAGGCGGCGACCGAAGAGAAACTGGCCGTCAAGCTTGAAAAGGTCAAGGTCCGGCTAGAAGCCGACGCCCCGGGCATGAAGAAGCCGGGCGCGGCCCTGATCGCCCACTACCTGGACCCTGACCGCCTCCCGGTTCAGGAGCGCTGGTCGCGGAAGCACGCGCATACCCAGCGACGGCTGTGCGCGCTGTTCGTGGCCCCGGTCCTGGACGCGGTCGCCTGCCTGAGGACATCAAGACCGGGCATATGCAGCGGAGAGTCAATGCCGCGCCGGCGGGGGGGAAGGCGACCGGGTCAGCCGGATGATCCCCGCCCTTGTCACGGTGGGATCGACGCC
>Ga0302314_10015275_pt1 | contig 13060 bp, 12 predicted proteins | sample III_Palsa_N2_3_FD_200533 | JGI IMG/M metagenome (GOLD analysis project Ga0302314, IMG submission 200533) | Peat permafrost microbial communities from Stordalen Mire near Abisko, Sweden - III_Palsa_N2_3 | ecosystem: Environmental > Terrestrial > Soil > Palsa > Peat permafrost | place: Sweden...
TGGATGATCTTGGCGTCGTCGAGCACCACGCCGATCACGCCGGTGGAGGCCAGCATCACGTCGCGCTGCCGGCAGTCCAGCCGCTTGGCGATCGCCGAGGCCACGCGCCGGGCCGCCTCGGCGCCCGGCTTGCTGGTAAAGGAGTTGGCGCAGCCGGCGTTGACCACCAGGGCGTGGATGTCTTCGCCGCCACCGATCTCGAGCTGTTTCTTGCACCAGTCCACGGGCGCCGAGCCGACGCCATGTCGGGTGAACACTCCCGCACAGGTCGCGCCGTCGGGAAAGTGCATCAGCAGCACGTCGTCGCGCACGGTCTTGTAGAAGCCCGCACGGCCGGCCGCGAGCTCGACGCCCGCGATCGGCGGCATGGCGGGAAAGGGAACCGCCAGGGGCGAAATCATCAGGCCGGGCTTGCCGGGCGCGGGTGCCGGCGCACCAGCCACCACCTTGGCGCCCACCGCACCGACCGCGGAGGCGGCCGAAGCGGCGGCGGCTGTCGCCGATGCGGTTGCATTGGCGGTCGCCGTCGCGAGCTGCCGACTGATTTTGGCGGCGGCGTCCAGGGCGGCCTTGGCCGGGGCGGACTTTGTCGTTTTGGGGGGCGTGCCGGTCATGGTGATTTCCCGGGCTTGAGCGCGGAGGTGGACGGCTGCAACATCTTCTCGGCCGTCGATGGTCCCTGCGGCGCGGCGGGCGCCAGGGCTTCCGGTGGCGCGGAGGCGGGCTCGTGCAAGGTGTCCGGCCCCGCCTGGGCGGCGGCGATCAGCACCTTGACCTTACTCTGTGTGCGCAGCTTTTCGATCAGGTCGCGGACCTGGTCGAGGGTCAGGAAGCGCACGATCTGCGGCCGGGCTTCATCCAGGCTGATGGGCTTCTCCAGCCGCTGGTCCTCGACCTTGAGGATCACCCAGCCGGCGTCGGCCTTGAACGGGCCGATCACCTGGCCGGTCTGGGCGGTCTTCAGCGCGTCGGCATAGGTGGTCGGCATGGCGTCCGCCGTCAGATAACCCAGGTCGCCGCCGCTGAAACGGGTTGCGGAGTCGGTTGAGCGATCCATCGCCAGAGCCTCGAACGAGGCGCCGGTCGACAGCAGCTTTTTGGTCGCGTCGGCGTCGGCCTGGTTGGCCGAGAGGATTTGGCGGACGTGGTATTCCTGGGACTGTTTGGCCAGCTTCAGCTGTTCGTCGTAGAGGGTCTTGATGGCGTTGTCGTTGACCGCTTGCTCGACGACGTTATCCACCAGCAGGTCGCCGAGGATGCGCTCGCGGGCGGCGTTCAGCCGACGCTTGGCCAGAGGGTCGTTCTCGATCCGCCGCTTCACCGCCTCGGCGGACAGCAGCTTCTGGTCGATCACCTCGTCCAGCACCCGATGGAACAGGTCGGTGGAGATGTCGAGTGGCTCGCCCTCGCCGATCAGCCCCTGCGCCACCGCCTCCCGTTTGACGTCCGACGCCCAGATGGTCTGATCGTTGACCTTGGCGACGGCGGTGTCCCCCGGCTCCGGCGCGTGGTTGTCGCCGACGCCCTGGCTACAGGCGGCCAACAGCAAAAGGCAAAGCGCCGCGGCGACCATGCCGGTCTTTCCCCTGCGTCTGGCTTGCTGGGCGGGCGCATTCATGCGATCCGGCGATCTCCGTTAGGCGGCCGCCCAGCATCGGGCGAGGCCTGTTCCTAGCGTCATAAGAGAGTCCGCGCCATCGTCCACTGTTGCTGGGCGAAACGCGACGGATCGACACGGCAAGGAGCGAACGCGCCATGAAGATTTACAATTCCATGGGTCCCAATCCGCACGTCGTGCGGATGTTCCTGGCCGAGAAGGGCGTCTCGATCCCGGTGGAGCAGGTGGACCTGATGGCCGGCGAGAATCGCCAGCCGCCCTATCTGGCCAAGAACCCCGCCGGTCAGCTGCCCTGCCTGGAATTGGAAGACGGGACGGTGATCAGCGAGATCACCACCATCTGCGAATACCTCGACGAGAAATATCCGACCCCGCCGCTGATCGGGACGACGGCCGAAGAGCGCGCCGAGACCCGGATGTGGGTGCGGCGGGTCGACCTCAACATCTGCGAGCCGATGGTCAACGGGTTCCGCTTTTCGCAAGGGCTGCGGCTGTTCGAGAACCGCATGCGCTGCCTGCCCGAAGCCGCGGAAGGCCTCAAGGCCATCGCCCAGGACAAGCTGACCTGGCTGGACGGCCTGATCGCCGGCAAACCCTTCATCGCCGGCGACCGGCTGACCCTGGCCGATATCCTGCTGTTCTGCTTTCTGGACTTTGGCGTCGCGGTCGGCCAACCGCCAAAGCCGGAAGATAAGAATGTCGCGGCATGGTTTGAGCGCATGAAGACGCGGGAAAGCGCCAGCGCCTGACTATTCGCCCCCTCAAAGGGGAGGATTGCTAAGGGAACTCGTGTTCTGACGGCGCCTGCGTTGACACTCGCATGGTCGCTGCTTAAGTCTCCCGCGCGCTGATCGGGCGGTTTTTGAGCAGGCTTACGGGCTTGGCGCGCCCCTCCGCGCCACCTCGACATTATCGGAACGACCCCTTCATGGCCGGCTGGCTAAGCGCTCTCTTCGGATCTTCCAACGACCGTAAGGTCAAAGTCTTCGCCGGTAAGGTGGCGCAGATCAACGCCCTTGAACCCAAGTTCAAGGCGATGAGCGATGGGGAACTGCGCGGCATGACCGTGACGTTCCGCGAGCGGCTGGGCGGTGGCGCGACCCTAGACGACTTGCTGCCCGAAGCCTTCGCCACGGTGCGCGAGGGCGCCCGGCGCGCGCTGGGCCAACGCCATTATGATGTGCAGCTGGTCGGCGCCATGGTGCTGCACAAGGGCGGTATCGCCGAGATGCGCACCGGCGAAGGCAAGACCCTGGTCGGCACCGCGGCGGTCTATCTGAACGCCCTGGCCGGCAAGGGCGTGCATGTCATCACCGTCAACGACTACCTAGCCCGGCGTGACGCCGAGTGGATGGGTCAGGTCTATGGCTTCCTGGGCATGTCCGTGGGCGTGATCGTCAACGGCCTGTCGCCCGCCGAGCGCAAGCGCGCCTACCAATGCGACATCACCTACGGCACCAACAACGAGTTCGGCTTCGACTATCTGCGCGACAACCTGGTCTACACGCCGGACGACATGGTCCAGCGCGGGCACCATTTCGCGATCGTCGACGAGGTCGATTCGATCCTGATCGATGAGGCGCGTACGCCGCTGATCATCTCCGGCCCGACCGAGGACCGCTCCGAATTCTACCGGATCATGGACGGCGTCGTCCTTGAACTGATCAAGGAGCCCGAGACCTACGATCTGGACGAAAAGCAGAAACAGGTCCTGCTGACCGAATACGGGTCGGAAAAGGTCGAGGAGATGCTGGAAAGCGCCGGCCACCTGGCGCCCGACTCCGCAGGCCTCTACGATCCGGCCAACATCTCGTCCGTGCACCACGTCAACCAGGCGCTGCGGGCCAACAAGCTCTACATGCGCGACAAGGATTACATCGTCAAAGGCGGCGAGATCATCCTGATCGACGAATTCACCGGCCGCATGATGACCGGCCGCAGGTTGTCCGAAGGCCTGCACCAGGCCATCGAAGCCAAGGAAGGCGTCGAGGTCCAGCCCGAGAACCAGACCCTGGCCTCGGTGACGATCCAGAACTACTTCCGCCTCTATTCCAAGCTGTCGGGCATGACCGGCACGGCCTCCACCGAGGCGCAGGAATTCGGCGACATCTACAAGATGGACGTGCTGGAAATCCCCACCAACCGTCCGGTGGTGCGGATCGATATCGACGACGAGGTCTATCGGACCGAAGCCGAGAAGAACAAGGCGATCCTGACCCAGATCGAGGATTGCTATCTGCGTGGCCAGCCGATCCTGGTCGGCACCGTCTCGATCGAGAAGTCGGAAACCCTCTCCGAGCTGTTGGCCAAGCACAGGTTTACCGACGCTGCCGGCAAGTCGAGAACCGGCATTCCGCACCAGGTGCTGAACGCCCGCTATCACGAGCAGGAAGCCTTCATCGTCGCCGAGGCCGGCGTGCCCGGCGCGGTGACCATCGCCACCAACATGGCCGGCCGCGGCACCGACATCCAGCTCGGCGGCAATGTCGACATGATCGTCGACAAATGGCGCCAGGAACAGCGCGGTCTCGGCATCGAGGTTACGCCCGAGCAGGCCATCGCCAAAAAGAGGCAGATCGAAGCCGACATCGCCGAGCACAAGCAGGCGGCGCTGGCCGCCGGTGGTCTCTACGTCCTGGGCACCGAGCGGCATGAAAGCCGGCGGATCGACAACCAGTTGCGCGGCCGCACCGGCCGTCAGGGCGACCCCGGCATCTCGAAATTCTTCCTCTCCTGCGAGGACGATCTGTTGCGCATCTTCGCCGGCGAGCGGCTGGACTCGATCATGCGCACCTTCGGCGTCCAGGAAGGCGAGGCGATCACCCACAAGTGGCTGAACGGCGCCATCGCCACGGCTCAGCGCAAGGTCGAACAGCGCAACTACGAGATCCGCAAAAACCTGCTGAAGTACGACGACGTCGTCAACGACCAGCGCAAGGCGGTGTTCGTGCAGCGGCAGGAGTTCATGGAGGCGAGCGACCTGTCCGAGTTCGTCACCGACATGCGCAAGGATGTCATCGACGACCTGGTCCAGCGCCACCTGCCGCCGAAGGCCTATGCCGAGCAGTGGGATGTCGAGGGCCTAAGCGCTCGGCTTACCGAGCTTCTGGGTCTGGACCTGCCGATCGCCGAATGGGCGGCCGAGGACGGCATCGCCAATGAGGAGATCGACGAGCGGATCAACACCGCCGCCGACGCCCGCGCCATCGAGCGCGAAACCCAGATCGGGGCCGAACAGACCCGGGGCATGGAAAAGAACTTCCTGCTGCAGATGATCGATCTGCAGTGGCGCGAGCATCTGATGCACCTGGATCATCTGCGCAACGTCATCGGCCTGCGCGGCTATGGCCAGCGCGACCCACTGAACGAATACAAGACCGAAGCCTTCTCCCTGTTCGAAAAGCTGCTGGCGGACCTGCGCCAGAACGTGACCCGTTGGCTGATGACGGTGGAATTCCGCTTCGAAGAGCCGCCGCCGATGCCGCTCCCGCGCACCGGCGGCCTGGTCGAGTTCCATATGGACCCGATCACGGGCCAGAACGAGCGCGGCCCAGGCGACGCCAGCAATATTCCAGCCGACGAACGCGCCGCCCTGCCGACGTCGGCCCTGCCCGCCGACTGGGAAAAAACCAGCCGCAACGCGCCCTGTCCCTGCGGCTCAGGCAAGAAATTCAAGCACTGCCACGGGACGCTGGTCTAGCCTCTCAGCCGGTTGACGGTGTTGGGTAGGGTCGCCGGCGGCGCGATTTCATTCCCGTCGCTGTTGGGTTCAGGCTGATATATCCGCGGTGATCCAGAGTGATCATGGCGAAGGCGTCTTCGAATTCGGCGCCGACCCAATTCCCATCGCGCTCACGCCCGTTCAACCCTCTTATCGCCTTCCCGCGCCGCGCCGGCGCGGCGGACTCCCCTGGCTCGAATGGCCCAGGCGTCACCCGTTCGGGGGGTAATTTTCTCGTCTTCCCCTAAAATTCCATTTCATGTCGCCGAAAATTGCCATTAGAAGTGGTGTCAGCTCGCAATACACGGACGGGCGGCGACCCATTGGGGGAGGGACTATCAATGTCAACACCATTCCTAGGCATGATCATTCAGGTCGGCTTCAATTTCGCCCCTCAGGGGTGGAACCAGTGTGACGGGTCGACCCTGTCGATCTCACAGAATACCGCCCTCTTTTCGCTGCTCGGCACCAACTACGGCGGTAACGGCACCACCAACTTCCAGCTGCCGGATCTGCGCGGCCGCGTCTCGGTCGGCGTTGGCCAAGGCCCTGGTACGTCCGTCTATAATCAGGGCCAGAAGGCTGGAACCGAGACAACCACCCTCTTGATCACCAATCTGCCGCAGCACAACCACACCGCCACCTCGGCCGGCATGAACGTCGCGACGGTCAAAGGCAGCTCGAATCTGCCCGCCGCTGGTTCGGTGTTGGCGAGATCCGACGACGGTGCGACGCCGCCGGTGGCGATCCCGCAAATCTACGCGCCCGCCGGTACGGCAACCCCTGTCGCTCTGGGCGGCGTGGGCGCCATCACAGTTGGCATGACGGGCGGCAGCCAACCGTTCTCGATCCTCCAGCCCTACCTGGCGAACCTCAACGCCATCGCGCTACAGGGCATTTTCCCCTCGCGCAACTGAGCCTTCAATGGCTGGGCCGGCTCGTTTCAGGGTCGGCTCAGCTGAAGGCCGCTTGATAATATTGGCCGGGGAGGGCGCCAGGCGGCGCGAACGTGGGCGCGATGTAGATCATCTCCGGGCCAAACAGGCCGCAGCGCATGGTGTAGATTCCAGCGATCAGCAACGTCGACGGCGCGGAGCGAAACACCAGCGTGAACTGCGGGCGTATGATCGAGCCGGTCATGAGTATCGGACGGGCTTCGACCAGTTCGAGCGGCGCCGGCTTGGGATCGCAATCGGCAAGAAAAATCTTCCCCACCAGAGGTTCGAACTCGTGGAATTCTATTGTGCGGGGAATGAGCTCTTTAGTCGACATACGGCGAACGCTAGACAACTTCAGGTGAGAGTCAATCCGCTCAAACGCAGGTTCACATTGGTGTGGCGCAGCTGACTTCGATCATGACCTTGCAGTTGGCGGAAGACTTCGACCGCGCCTTCGGCCGGCGAGCGCCCGGTCTCATGGTCCGCGCCGAAACCGAGGCGGACTCGGGCTTCTTGCGCGACCTCTTCGTTCGATGTTCGCCGTTGCGCGAGAGGCTTGCGCCGGAGATGCTGGCGATGCAGTGGCGATTTCAGGACGCCAGCCACCGCGACGCCCACCCCTTGGCGATGCGCCGGATAGCCCTCGCCGAAGGTATGCCGGTCGGCCGAATTTTGGTCGACTGGACGCTGGCCGACCGCTCGCAGGGTATCGATATCGCGGTCGATCCGGAGCATCGAAGCCGCGGCGCGGGGCTGGCCATGCTCCGGGCCTGGGTGGACGTCGCCGACGCCTGGGAAAGGCCGTGCGAACTGACGGTTCTCTCCGCCAATCCGGCGCGCAAGATTTACGAGCGGCTGGGCTTCCGCGCCGAACAGGACCTTGTTGACGGCACGCCCCTGCTGGTCATGATAAGGCCCGTCAGGCAAAGGCCGTCGGCAGCCGGGATTAGTTGATAAGGTCCCGCGAAGGTCCATCACACCAGATCATCGATGCGGGCCTAGCCATCTCCATGCTGATCAAGATAGGCCGCCGCCGTGAGCGCACGCGCCAAAGCCGCCATGGATGCCCGCGCTTCTGGGTCATCGCCGCCACGCATTTCTTCGCGCGCGCCTTCTGGCGATGGAAAATCTTCGGCGAGACGCCGCAGATGCGCGAAATCTATCAAACGACGCATTTGCGCGTTGCGCTCATGGATCTCGATCCGAGCCATGTATTCGTCCTTTTTTCCCGCAAGGATAATCGGGTTGCTCGGAAAGGCGGCGTACTTGTGATGGCGCAGGCGAACGCGCTCCGGCAACACGCCGGCCATCGCGTCACGGAACGGACGACGACGAAAGCCGTCCCGCAGAAAAAGCTCGCTTGGCAATGACAACGCGAACTCGACCACCCGGCGATCGAGCAGCGGAAACGCGAAAGCCAGCCCATGGCGGGCGCCGAACTGCGCCCAAATCTCCATCCGCTTGGCGATGTGCGGACTGGTCACCAGACGCCAACGGTTTTCTCGTCCGTCCGGCGCAAGGCTGAGGTCCGCGTCGCCAGACTTGGCGAGACGGGCGCGGGCCTCGACCGACAGAAGCCGGGTCATGTCGGCTCCCACCTCCACAGGCTTGCCGGCCATGCGCCGGGCGAGGCCAATCACCCGACCCGGCAACACGTAACTCAGCACTTCTCCGTAAAGTATGCGAGGCACAGACCAGCCGCGCTCGCGGCTAAGGCCGGCGACTTCGCGCGCCAGGGTGCGCCAGCGACCACGCACAAAGAGTTCGGCAAGAGCGCCCCGGCCGTTGAACGTTGCGGCTTCGTCACCGCCCCAGCCCGACAAGATCAAGTCTACGCCCTGGGTTTCGGCGCGGGCGCAGACTTGGCTCTCGGGGGTGTCGGCATCAAGCACCAGTACATTGTCGGCATCCATCGGTCGGTCGATGTCGCTATCGTAGGCGGCGCGCGGACGGATTGGCGTCCAGTCGATATCGCGCTCCTGATCCAGCACCGCCCGCACGAATTCGGTTTCGTCCTCGAGGGTGATGTCGTTGCGTTGCCGGTCGAGGAAGGAATAGGCATGCAGCACCCGGCCATCCTGGCCCAGCTGCCGGGCCGCCAGGACCGAAATAGCGGAGGAATCGAGTCCCCCGCTCAAGTGCGCGCCGATTTCGCCGCCCCGGGGCAGGCGGCAGTTCACCGCTTGATCCACCAGACGGCGCAGTTCGCGGGCCGCCTCTTCCGGCGAGCATTTTCGGCTGCCAACGGCTGCGCGATCGAGTCGCCAGTATTGCTTTAGCGAGACACCGCCTTGGGAAACTTCCAGGAAATGGGCTGGGGGAAGCCGATTTATGCCGGCAATGAGGCTGTCGTCGATGCGGTATGCCCGCACCATTTGTCGCGCCAGGGCGTCCTCGTCGACCTGCTTCGGCACAACCCCGCCGCCGTGCAACGCCTTCGCAAGCGACGCGAAAGCAAACAACTCGCCCGGCTTGTAGACATAGGTCAAGGGACGAACGCCGAACACGTCGCGCCCACACACCAGACGCTGGGTGTGCCGGTTCCAGCTCGCAAAGGCGAAATCGCCCAACACCTGATCGAGACCAGAAGGTCCCGACTTCTCGAGCGCCGCCAACAGCAGAGCATCTTCGGGGGACCCCACCGCCAAGGTCCGCGCAAGCGCGTCGGGTTGGTCGAGCCGTACGTCGGCGACCATGGTCGAGGCGCCCGTTTGAGGCAGTTGGGCCGCTGGCGAGCCGCGGGCGGTAAAATCGAGCAATCCGAAACCAACCGGCCCCTCACGCCAAAGGCCTAATGACGCTTGCAGGTGCGGCACATCCATCTGCGCGGCCATCTTGCGCACGCTGTCTTCGCTCGCGGTCGCGCCGTTCAGGTGGAAGACGCCGCAGATCAATCGCATTGTCGTTCACACATAATCGCTGATGAGGCGCGAGAAGGCCGTGTGACCGAGCGGGCCGTCCAGCATCTGATGGAAAAGCGCGCCCCAGCCTGAGTTGGTTTCAAGGAGCAGGGGGCCATCTGGCGTCAACGCGATGTCCCAGCCCAAAAATGCAAATCGCGGGAAGGCCGTCGCATGCGCGCGGCGCGCCAAGTCCAGGCTTTCCGGCCAGAAGGGAAGGACCACGCCGGCGATCGACGCACCTGTGTCGGGATGATCGGTAATCGATTTGCCGTTCGGCAAGGCCGCTTTTCGAATGCGGCCGGTTTCCGGTTCGATGCTGCACAGGATCGCCGCGACGGATGTCGTCCGCAGACCATAGGCTAACCCGATGAGCGACGTAATGAACTGCGCCTCCCCGCTTGCGTCCATTCCTGTCACGATGCGCAACGCCGCCAACGCGCCATTGGACAGGCGCGCGATATCAGGGTGGTTTTCGAGATAGGGTTGGACGATGCAATCCTGTTTGACGAACTCATCGGCGAGCCTGTCAGCGGCGATACGGCGGCCTTGCATGTCGTGGTACGACGCATCGCTCCTGACCCACTTTGCCGCGCCGGCGCCGCCCGAGAGGCGCAGCGATTTGGTCCAAAGCACCGGCGCATCGGGAATGAACGGCGAGGTCGGATAGATCTGCCTGCCGTGATCGAAGGCGGCGAGCGTTGGCGCATGCGGCAACCCGTGCTTCCCGCAAATCTCGCTGAAGCGACTTTTGTCCTGCACGTCGCGATTGTCAGCGCCGCGCTTGGCTGTGACGGCGGCCAGGCCGAAAAGATCGTTCCAGTAAAGATATTGGTGCATATCTTTGCGCCGCGCGGGCTCGTTGAAACGGTAAAGGCCGTATTCGAGCGGCGGGATGCTGTACCGTAGCGCCAGCCAGTACATGTCCAGAAGCACCCCCAATCCGTTTGGAGTCTGGTCACGCTCACGCATGAAGGCGCGCACTCTTAACGCCCTCGAGAAAGCCCCGATTGGCCAGCCCAAAGTCATCGCGATGTTTCCAACGATCCTCAGCCTGCTGCTGGCGAAACGGGTCGGCCGCGTCACGGCGCGAAAATGAGCCACGGGCGTGGGGTGCGGCCCAAGGCAGAAGGGAAAACCATAGGCGGTTAAGGCGATCCACTTACCGAAACGGCGACGGAAATATCCGAGACGTGGTGTTCCGGCCGTGCGTACCCGCGGTCGCGTCCCCTTGGCCAAAACCGACTCCACCATTGACCCTGTCACCTTCCTTTAGTGTTCCTGATCACGCTTATAGTGGCGCCAACGCTCGCGTCACTGGTGCTGGACGATCTCAGTAGGCGGCAGAAATCGGCAGCCACAGGCGCCGGCGCCACGGCCCATCAAACTGGCCGAGGCCTCGATATAAGGCAATGTCTTCGTTCTCTGATCTCCGATTTACACAAGCGCCGATTTTAGTCATACAATAGGGAAACAAATCACAATCGGAGATCGCAATATGAGCACCCCCCTTGATCTGCCTGAGGCTTCGAAGTCCAAACGTCCTTATAGCGCCCCCAAGTTATTGTCCGAACCGGCGGATACGGGCACCAACGGTAAGCTCTTCTACCATATTGAAGAAACGCCCGGCGACACAATCGATGAGACTGGCTTCGCTAGCTGACGCTCACTGCCGTTCCTGAAGATACCAGGCCTTATGGCCGGGATGAGGGCCTTGGCGCTGGCGATCAGCGCACCCTCGCCGCCATTCGGAGTAGCGGGTCGGCTCGTAACCCTCAAGGCGAGAGCTTTGCCCGGTCCGCCCCGGGCTTGGCGCCACAGCCGTTGGTAGGATAATGATGGGGCGCCAGCATCTCGCGACAGGCGGCTCGCTCGGCGATATGAGGACCATGCCGTGACCATCGGACTCGACACCCCCCTCACCCGAAGTGACGGCGTGCTTTTTGCGCCCGCTGGACCAGACGAATGCTTGATGATGAACCTCGAGACAGGCCGCTATCACGGCGTCGGCGCGGTCGGAGCGCGGGTCTGGGAACTGCTTGAAACCCCTAAGACCATCGCCCAGCTTTGCGCCCAGATCTGTGAAGAATTCGATGTCGATGAGCAGACATGCCAGGCCGATGTGCTGAAATTCACCAACGATCTCATCGAGAACGACATCGTTCACCAAGCTGCGGGGTAAACTCGGCGGGCGCGTGGGAAGCGCGGCCCCCTAGCGACCGCGCGACGTGTACGACGCCGCGGACCTGCTATCGTCGATCGGCCGGGCAGGCTTGGCTCGTCGGACGCGAGAGGCGCGCAGCGTGAAGGCGGCCGCCGATCACGGTGACGACCAGACTCGCTAGCGACCGCGTCGCCAGCCGCGCAGTATCAGGTGCGGGCCGCCTGAGAGCGTCAGGAAAAATCCGAGGTCATAGGCCACCCCGGCGTCTTCCTCAAAGAAGCGCGGATGCCATGGCAGGACATGCGGCGCCAGCCGGTTGATGATCTCGGCAATCAGCGTCAGCGGCGCGATAATCCCGTGCCAAAGGCCAAGGAAAAACTGCGGGATATCGCCGCCGGCGGCGGCCATGTGTGCGTCTGTCGACCCGGCGGCGCACCCGCCAAGGCAGAGCAGAAGCGCACCCACGCAGATGCCGCTCACAATTCTCTTCATGTCTGGTCTCCCTGCCAGCGAGATAACATCGGGTACCGGGACGCCGTCGCTCACAACTCGACGTACGGCAACGCTTGGGAGAAGCGTCCGTTCCGCCGGCACAGCGGCGGCCCGGACGGATTCTCGGCAGGACGTCAGCCTTGCCGCGATCGCGCCCACGCCTCGACGAGGCCTATGGGCCACGCCCGGAAAGTTGGAGGGGTGGAAATAGGACATCGCGCGAAAGCCGCAAATTCAGTTGGTTGCATCTATCCCGGCGAGCAGAGCGTAGGCTGCCGTTCCGGTTCTCAGGCCTAACACACTCCGGGCGGACGCCCTTTGGGGCGTGGGCATCGTCAAGGAACACCATGCTGACTGACGGCTCCCAAAGGCGGCAACGCCTGCGGCGCGCGACACAGCCTGCGCATGCGAGGCTGGACGCGCTTATCAACGACGCGGGATTTCTTCAGGACCAGCGGCGGTACGCCCGCTACCTCGAAGCAACCTGGACCGCGCGCAAGCCCGCCGAGCTTTCGCTGGACGCGGCTGACGCCGCCACCCTCTATGCCGCCGGGCCCGAGCGGAGGGTCTGCGAAGCCCTAAGCCAGGACATCGCCGATGTCGCCCGGTGGAAGACCTCAACTGGTCCCGCCCGCGCCCGCGGCTCAGCGCCGGTCAGACCCTGGGGATCCTCTATGTGCTGGAAGGCTCGGCGCTCGGCGCGCGGCTTCTGGAACGGCGCGCGGCGTCGCCGTGCACGACGCCCCAGGCGCATGGGCTGGGGCGTCGGATAAACCTGGCTGGCGATCCCTAGGCCGCGCGCCAGTTGCCATGGAAACCGAACGGCACGCGGCGGGGAAGCTTGGCCACGGCGATCGGGCCCTTGGCGATGTCGAGGGCGTCGAGCACCACAAAATCGCTGCGGTCTTCCAGGGCGCGATAGACCAGGCAGATCAGCCAGCCGTCACCTTCGGCCGCATCGGCGGAGCGGGGGATGAAGATCGCCTCGCCAGGGGCGTCGCCATTGCCGAAACAATGGATGACGCGTTCGCCGGTCTGATGGTCGACATGGGCGATCGAGTCGAACCTCAGACCCGCGTTGCCGGTCGAACTGGCCGCGAACCAGCCGTGGCGATAGGGCAGGCCGGCATAGCGTTCGTCGAAGCGAGGGAATTCGCCGGGGGTCTCGTCAAGGCGCTCGCGCTTGATGGTGTTCGAGGGGGCCGACAGGTCGAAGGTCCATCGGGT
>Ga0302314_10015276_pt1 | contig 13060 bp, 11 predicted proteins | sample III_Palsa_N2_3_FD_200533 | JGI IMG/M metagenome (GOLD analysis project Ga0302314, IMG submission 200533) | Peat permafrost microbial communities from Stordalen Mire near Abisko, Sweden - III_Palsa_N2_3 | ecosystem: Environmental > Terrestrial > Soil > Palsa > Peat permafrost | place: Sweden...
CCCTGCACGCGCTGTTCGGCATCCAGGGCATCAACTTCTTCGGGCAGCGGATCGTGTTCCTGTCCGTGGCCAACATCGGCGTCTGGGGCGGCACCGGCTTCAACATGATGGTGCTCTACACCTCGCTGCGCTCGCTGCCGCAGGAGGCGTACGAGGCGGCGCGTCTTGACGGGGCGAACGAGCGGCAGATCGCGCTGAAGATCAAGCTGCCGATGATCCGCCCGGCGATGATCATGACCGCGATCTTCTCCACGATCGCCACGCTGCAGGTGTTCAACGAGCCCTACGCGATACACCAGATCTCCTACGGCGGCGTCTCGACGACCTGGACCCCGCTGATGACCGTCTACCGGGACACCTACACCGCGAACAACGTCTACCTCGGTGCCGCCGAGTCCATCGTCATCGCGCTGATGATGTTCGTGCTATCGATCACCGTGCTGCGGCTGACCAACCGCCAGATCTTCGGAGGTGAGGCCCGATGAGTGCTGCCGCAGGCCTGCTGACCACCGCGTCCCAGGGCACCGCCCCGCGTCGGCGCGGCCGCGTCTCGATCGTGCCGACCGGCGTGCTGCTGCTCGGCGTGCTCTACGCGCTGCTGCCGATCGTCTGGGTGCTGATCGCCGCGACGAAGACGAACACCCAGCTCGACTCGTACGCCGCGTTCCGGCCCGGCGGCGCCTTCTGGTCCAACTTCCGGGCGCTGACCTCGTATCAGGGCGGGGTGTTCTGGACCTGGATGGAGAACACCGCGCTCTACGCCGGCGGCGGCGCGATCCTGTCCGCGCTGGTCTCGGCGCTGGCCGGGTACGGCTTCGCCAAGTACCGCTTCCGCGCCAAGGGCTTCCTGTTCACCATGATCCTGGTCGGCATGCTGGTGCCCGCCGTGGTGCTGGCCGTACCGCAGTACCTGCTGGTGGCCAAGATCGGCCTGGCCAACACCTACTGGGCCGTGCTGATCCCCTCGATCATCTCGCCCTACGGCATCTACCTCGCCCGGATCTTCGCCGGCGCCTCGGTGCCGGACGAGATCGTGGAGGCGGCCCGGATGGACGGCTCAAGCGAGTGGCGTACCTTCCTGCGCATCGGCGTGCCGATGATGATGCCGGGCCTGGTCACGATCTTCCTGTTCCAGTTCGTCGCGATCTGGAACAACTTCCTGCTGCCCTGGCTTATGCTCAGCAGTGAGAACAAGTACCCGCTGACCGTCGGCCTGTTCACGCTGCTCGACGCGGGCACCTCGCAGCCGGCCCTCTACAGCCTGGTGCTGATCGGCTCGTTCCTCTCGATCCTGCCGCTGATCGCGCTCTTCTTCCTGCTGCAGCGTTTCTGGCGGGTCGATCTTGGCGCCGGCTCGGTAAAGTGACCGGAAAATCCGGCCCGTCGAGGATGAGGGGGCTGCGGTAGTGGCCGTGGACAGCGTACGAAGGCGCCCGACGATCGAGGACGTCGCCGCGGCCGCCGGGGTCTCCCGGGGAACGGTCTCGCGCGTCCTGAACGGCGGCGTCAACGTCTCGCCCACCGCGCTCGCCGCGGTGAACAAGGCGATCAAACAGACCGGGTACGTCGTCAACACCCATGCCCGCTCGCTGGTGACGCAGCGCTCCGGCTCGGTGGCGTTCATCCTGTCCGAGCCGCAGGAGAAGTTCTTCGAGGACCCGAACTTCCAGGTGCTGCTGCGCGGCTGCACCCAGGCGCTGGCCGAGCACGACATGCCGCTGCTGCTGTCCATCGCGGACAGCGAGCAGGACCGCGAGCGGGTGGTGCGCTTCATCTCCGGCGGCCACATCGACGGCGCGCTGCTCTTCTCGGTGCACGCGGGCAACCCCGTGGTCGGCCGGCTGGCCTCGCTCGGCATCCCGGCCGTGGCCTGCGGCCTGCCGATCGGGCATGAGCGGGAGCTGGCGTACGTCGCGGTCAACGAGGCCGAGGGCGCCCGGATGGCCACCGCGCACCTGGCCAGGATCGGCCGACGCAGGATCGCCACCGTGACCGGACCGCTCGACACGCCCGGCGGCCGGGACCGGCTCGGCGGCTACCGGGAAGCGCTGGAGCAGGCCGATCTGCCGTTCGACCAGAAGCTGATCGCGCACGGCGACTACACCCGCGTGTCCGGCCAGCTGGCGATGGAGCGGTTGCTCAAGCAGAGCCCGGACCTCGACGCCGTGTTCGTGGCCTCCGACCTGATGGCCCTCGGCGCGATGGACGCCCTGGACCGGGCGGGGCGCTCGGTGCCGGGTGACGTGGCGGTGGTCGGCTTCGACGACTCCCCGTCCGCGGTCTCGGCCCGGCCCGCGCTCACCACCGTCCGCCAGCCCTTCAAGCGGATCTGCGAGGAGATGGTCCGGCTGCTGCTCGCGCTGCTCGACGGCCAGGAGCCGGCCGCGGTGATCCTCCCGGCCGAGCTTGTGGTGCGGGAGACCGCCTGATCGCACTTGTAGACTCCGGGGGATCTTCTCCGAGCGAAAGGCACGTGGTGGACGGCCAGGACCCGCAGGAGCGCCCCGCGCATGTTCCGGTGATGCTCACCGAGTGCGTGGAGGCACTGGACGCGGCCGACTCGGTTGACAGCGCCGTCCTGGTTGACTGCACTCTCGGCCTCGGCGGGCACAGCGAGGCGCTGCTCACCAGGTACCCGAAGGCCCGGCTGCTGGGCCTGGACCGCGATCCCGAGGCGCTGGCTCGGTCAAGCGCCCGGCTGGCCCCGTTCGGCGAGCGCTTCGAGGCCGTGCACGCGGTCTACGACGAGCTGCCGGACGTGTTGGCCGAGCGCGGGATCAGGCGGATCCACGGGGTGTTGTTCGACCTCGGCGTCTCCTCGATGCAGCTGGACATGCGCGAGCGCGGCTTCGCGTATGCGTATGACGCCCCGTTGGACATGCGGATGGACCAGACCGCGCCGCTCACCGCGTACGAGGTCGTCAACACCTACTCGGCGGGCGACCTGACCCGCATCCTGCGCGACTACGGCGAGGAGCGGTTCGCCAAGCGCGTCGCCCACGCGATCGTCGCGCGGCGCGAGCGGCAGCCGATCGAGCGCACCGGCGAGCTCGCCGAGCTGGTGCGCGAGTCGATCCCGGCGGCCACCCGGCGCACCGGCGGGCATCCGGCCAAGCGGGCCTTCCAGGCGCTGCGGATCGAGGTCAACGGCGAGCTCGAGGTGCTCGGCCGGGCGATCCCGCGAGCGGTGGACGCGCTGGCCGTGGGCGGGCGGATCGCGGTGCTCTCCTATCATTCGCTGGAGGACCGGCTGGTCAAGCGGGTCCTCGCGGCCGGGGCCGAGTCCACCGCGCCGCGCGGCATGCCGATCGCCCCGCCCGGCACCGAGCCGATCCTGCGGCTGCTCACCCGGGGCGCCCAGGAGCCGACCGAGGACGAGGTCGCGGCCAACCCGCGCGCCGCGTCCGCCAAGTTCCGGGCCGCCGAGCGGGTGCGCACGGGCGCGGTCCAGACCCGTCTCGCGCGCTGACGCTCCGTCACTAGACATCAGCTCCTTGGTATAAGGGCAGGGCTCGCAGCACGCCGGACGGACCCGGCTGGCGCATAGTCTCAGACTCGTGCGCAATACTGGCCGTCATGGCTGAGCGACCCGCGAAACGAGCACCCCGGCCCGGGGGCGGCCCCAGGCTGGCCGTGATCGACGGCTTCGCGGGACGCAGGTCCGCGATCCCCTTCGCGGTGCTGGTGCTTTTCGTGCTCGCGATCGGCCTGTTCGGCCTGCTGATGCTGAACACGGCGATGGACAACAACTCGGTCAGGACGCAGCAGGCCCAGCAGCAGCAGGCCGCGCTGACGGACCGTGAGCAGCAGCTTTCCCAGCAGCTCGCCGGCCTCTCCGCGCCCTCCGCGCTGGCCTCGGAGGCGGCGGCGCTCGGCCTGGTACCCAACCCGCAGCCGGCGTTCCTGAACCCGACGACCGGGGCCGTGCTGGGCAGCGCCTCCCCGGCGCCCACGCCCTCGCCGACCCCGACGCCCACCCCGACGGCGACGCCCTCGGCCTCGGCGACCGGCACCGCGAGCGCCTCGTCCACGGCCTCGGGCGCCGCCTCAGCCGCCGCGTTGACCCTGCACACCGCCTCGTCCTCGCCGAACGCGTCCCCGAAAGCCAGCACCAGCGCATCCGCAACCCCGAGCCCCAGCGGGAGCCAGCGATGACCCAGCGCCCGCCACGACCGGCGCGTCCCCGTCCGAGCAGCACGCTGCGCCTCGGCCACCCCAAGCGGCGGCTGCGGGCCGGCATGTTCGCGCTCGCCTTCGTCTTCTCCCTCTACGGCGGCCGGCTCGTCCAGCTCCAGGTCACCGACGCCGGGGGCTACGCCGCGAAGGCCGCCGCCGACCGCACCGCCGACGTGACCCTCTACGCGACCCGCGGCTCCATCCTGGACTCCTCCGGCCAGCCGCTGGCCGAGTCCGTGGACGCCGTGGACGTCATCGCCGACCCGCTGGTCATCGCGCAGCAGAAGCAGGACCCCTCGGTCTACGCCTCGAAGATGGCCGCGTTCCTCGGCAACCCGCCGGGCAGCGTCGACATCGCCCAGCTGCGGGCCCAGCTGGCCGACTCCAGCTCGCAGTACACGGTGCTGGCCCGGCAGGTCACCCCGGCGGTCTGGAAGCAGATCAAGGCGCTCAACCTGGCCGGGATCACCGGCAACTCGGACCCGAAGGTCGTCTACCCGCAGGGCGCCGTCGCCGCGAACGTCGTCGGCCTGGTCAACTCCGTGGGCGAGGGCGACTCGGGGCTCGAGTCCGAGTACAACTCGATGCTGTCCGGCACCAACGGCAAGATCTCGTATCAGGCCGCGTACGGCTACGAGATCCCCACCACCGGCATCAACGAGCAGGCCGCCGTCAACGGCACCTCAGTCGAGACCACCATAGACAGCAAGATCGAGTACGAGGCGCAGCAGGCCATCGACGCGCAGGTCGCCGCCACCAAGGCCGCTTTCGGCTCGGTCGTCGTGATGGACCCGCGCAGCGGCGCGGTCCTGGCGCTGGCCACCTCGCTGACCTACGACCCGAACAACCCGGCCTCGGCCACCAGCGCGCAGCTCGGCGACGCCGCGCTGTCCGACGTGTTCGAACCCGGATCCGTGGCCAAGGTCATGACGATGTCGGCGGAGATCCAGCAGGGCGTCACGAATCCGCTGACGAAGGTCGTCGTGCCGCCGACGCTCAACACCGGCGACGGCTACGTCGTGCACGACAGCGAGGACCACGGCACCGAGCACCTGACGCTCAACGGGATCCTGGCCGAGTCCAGCAACATCGGCACCGACCTGACGTCCCTGCAGCTCGACCCGAGCAACATGGCGGAGCGCAACGCCATACTGTACGACTACATGTCCGCGTACGGACTCGGCCGCGACTCCGGGCTCGGCCTGCCCGGCGAGTCGCCCGGCATCCTGGTGCCGGCCGCCGACTGGAACCATTCGCAGCAGTACACGGTCGCGTTCGGCCAGGGCGTCTCGGTCAACGCGCTCCAGGCGACCAGCGTCTACGCGACGATCGCGAACGAGGGCGTGCGGGTCACTCCGAACATCGTCAAGGGCTACGTCGGTGCCGACGGGAAGTTCACCCCCGCCGCCGCGCCGACCCGCACCCAGGTCGTCTCGGCAAAGACGGCGAAGGACGTGTCCGAGATGCTGGAATCAGTCGTCTCGGATGCCGGGACCGGCACGTACGCGGAGATCCCCGGATACCGCGTGGCGGGCAAGACCGGCACCGCGAACCGCTACCTGACCAGCTGCGGCGGCTACTGCGGGTACACCGCGTCCTTCATCGGCTACGCGCCCGCCGACGCTCCGCAGCTCGTCGTGGGGGTCTACATCGAGGGGCCGCAGGGCGACGAGTACTCCGGCGGACTGGTCTCCGCGCCGGTCTTCCAGAAGGTGATGTCCTACGCCCTTCAGGAACAGGGCATCGCGCCCACCGGAACGGCCTCGCCGGATCTTCCCATCACCTGGTAGCGACTCGCCAGGTTCGATAGGTAATGGTTCCGTCACCGCAGGCAGCGGCACGCGCGACAGGCGCGGGGCGTGGCACGCGAGGCCCTCATTAAGCGGTAGCCTGCCAGGCGTGCCCAAACCGTCCACCCCCGAAACCCCTCAGGTGCCGACGATCGACCCGCGTCCGCAGGCCGATCCGGCTCGCCCCCTCGGTGAACTCCTCGAGGTGATCGCGGAGGCCCGGCTGATCGGAGCGGCCGACGCGCTCCAGCGCCGGGTGCGCGGATTCACCCTCGACTCGCGGTCCGTACGCGCGGGCGACCTGTACGCAGCGCTGCCCGGCGCCTCGGTGCACGGGGCCAAGTTCGCGCAGGACGCCGCGCGGCTCGGGGCGGTCGCCGTGCTCACCGACGAGGAGGGCGCCAAGCTGGCCGCAGACTCCGGCCTGCCGCTGGTGGTCGTGCCCGAGGTGCGGCCGGTGCTCGGCCCGGTCGGCGCCGCGCTGTACGGCTCGCCCGCCGACTCCATGACGATGCTCGGGATCACCGGCACCAACGGCAAGACGACCACCAGCTTCCTGATGGAGGGCGGCCTGCGCGCGGCCGGCCTGCACTCCGGGCTGATCGGCACCACCGGCACCCGGATCGGCGAGGTCGCGGTCAAGACCGCGCGCACCACGCCCGAGGCGCCGGACCTGCAGGCGCTGCTCGCCGCGATGCGCGCCGAACACGTCGAGGCCGTGGCCATGGAGGTCTCCAGCCACGCGCTGGCCTGGGGCCGCACCGCCGGGATCCGCTACAAGGTGGCCGCGTTCACCAACCTGACGCAGGATCACCTGGACTTCCACCCCACCTTCGAGGACTACTTCGAGGCCAAGGCGAAGCTGTTCACCCCGGCGTACACGGACCTCGCGGTGGTCAACACCGACGACCCGTACGGCCGCCGGATCGCCGAGCGCGCCGCCGGCCTCGGCGTCGAAGTGTGGACAATCTCACCCTCCGGCCGCGCCGACGCCGACTGGCGCGCCGAGCGGACCGAGCTCGCCGCGGACGGTTCGAGCTTCGACCTCGTCGGCCCGGACGGCGTCCGCCGCCGCGCGGGCGTCCGGCTGCCCGGCGCCTTCAACGTCGCCAACGCATTGACGGCCGTGGTCAGCCTCATCGGCGCCGGCATCGACCCGCGGGCGGCGATCGACGGCGTGGCCGGGGTCGCCGGGGTGCCCGGCCGCATCCAGCCGATCGACGAAGGGCAGGACTTCCTCGCCATCGTCGACTACGCGCACACCCCCGACGCCATCAGCACGCTGCTCGCCTCGCTGCGGCCGGTGACACGGGGCAGGCTGCGTATTGTCGTAGGCTGCGGGGGCGACCGCGACCGGGCGAAGCGGCCCCTGATGGGCGCGGCCGCGGCCCGAGGCGCCGATGAAGTCGTCCTCACCAACGACAATCCCCGCACCGAGGATCCGCTGCAGATCCTCGCGGCCGCCGAGGCCGGGGCGCGGGAGGCGGTGGCCGCGGGCGCGGCGGCCATCGTCGAGGTCTGTCCGGACCGCGCCGAGGCGATCGCCCGCGCGGTCGGTCGCAGTGAACCCGGCGACACCGTGGTGGTGGCCGGAAAGGGACACGAACAAGGTCAGGAGATCGCCGGAGTGATCCACCCCTTCGACGACGCGGCGGTACTGCGCGCCGCGATCCAGCACGCCGCGGGCGACGCGGCTCGGCTGCGCCGGAGTCAACAGTGCGTTGACGGCACCGAGCACGAGGCGGCCGTCGGGTGATCGCGCTCACGCTCGGCGAACTGGCCGGGATCGTGGACGGCGAGCTCGCACCGGGTACCGACCCGGCCGCGGTGCTGCGCGCGCCCGCCTTCTTCGACTCCCGCGAGCCCGTGCCCGGCGGCCTTTTCGCCGCCTTCAGCGGGGCGAACACGGACGGGCACGAATACGCGGCCGCCGCGATCGGCGCCGGGGCGGTGGCGATGCTCGGCAGCCGGGACGTCGGCGTGCCCGCGGTGCTCGTCCCCGACGTCCAGGCCGCGCTCGGCAAGCTGGCCCGCGAGGTGCTGCGGCGACGGCTGCCGGACGCCATAGTGATCGCGCTGACCGGCTCGTCCGGCAAGACCTCGACCAAGGACCTGCTCGGCCAGGTGCTCGCGACGCACGGCCGGACCGTCTTCACCCAGGGCTCGCTCAACAACGAGCTCGGCCTGCCGGTGACCGTGCTGCGCGCCGACGAGGACACCCGCTACCTGGTGCTGGAGATGGGCGCCGCCGGGATCGGCCACATCAAGCTGCTGTGCGACATCGCGCCGCCCGAGATCGGCCTCGTCCTCAACATCGGCACGGCGCACGCGGGCAGGTTCGGCTCCAAGGAGCAGACCGCGCTGGCCAAGGGCGAACTCATCGAGTCGCTGCCGCGGGACGGGGTCGCCGTGCTCAACGCGGACGATCCGCTGGTGCTCGCGATGGCGCAGCGCACCAACGCCCCGGTGCTGACCTTCGGCGAGTCGCCGACGGCCAACGTCCGCGCCGTCGACGTGCGGCTCGACGACGAGGGCCGGGCGAGCTTCACGCTCGTGGCCGACGGCGTCCAGGCGCCGGTGAGCCTGCAGTTCGTCGGCGAGCACAATGTCTCCAACGCGCTGGCCGCCGCGGCCGTCTGCCTCGGTGCCGAGATGACCCTGCCCGAGATCGCGGCCGGGCTCAGCGGCGCCAGGCCGCTCAGCGGCGGCCGGATGAGCGTCGAGCACCGCGCCGACGGCGTGATCGTGATCGACGACGCGTACAACGCGAACCCCGAATCGGTGCGCGCCGGGCTCAAGGCCCTGGCGACGCTGGCCCGCTCCCGGCCCCAGGCGCGCTCCTGGGCCGTGCTCGGGCAGATGGCGGAGCTCGGCGAGCGTTCGGCCGAGGAGCACGACGCGATCGGCCGGCTGGCCGTGCGGCTGCGGGTGGACCGGCTGGTCGCGGTGGGCCCCGAGGCCCGGCTGATCCACGCCGGCGCCAGCCACGAGGGCTCCGGCGGCCAGGAGTCGCAGTCCGTCGCCGACGCCGACGAGGCGATCGCGCTGCTGCGGGCCGAGTTGCGCCCCGGCGACGTGGTCCTGGTCAAGGCGTCCAACTCCGTCGGCCTGCGACGGGTGGCCCGAGCGCTGCTGGAGGACGCACGATGATGAGAGCGGTTCTGTTCGCCGCCGTGATCGCGCTGGTGTGCTCGCTCATCGGCACCCCGATCGCGGTCAAGTTCTTCGCGCGGCGCGGCTACGGCCAGGAGATCCGCGAGGACGGCCCGCAGTCGCACCAGATCAAGCGGGGCACGCCGACGATGGGCGGCACGGTCATCGTGCTCTCCACGCTGTTCGCGTACTTCCTGACCAAGCTGCTGACCGAGAAGTGGCCGACGAGCTCGGCGCTGCTCGTGCTGTTCCTGATGACCGGGCTCGGCGCGGTCGGCTTCGTGGACGACTTCATCAAGATCTTCCGGCAGCGCAACCTGGGGCTGCGCGCGCGGGCGAAGCTCGTCGGCCAGTCGGCGGTCACCATCGCGTTCGCCGTGCTGGCGCTGCACTTCCCGAACTCGATGGGCCAGACCCCCGCGAGCGACCACGTCTCGTTCCTCTACGACATCGGCTGGCTGAGCCTCGGCCCGGTGGTGTTCGTGATCTTCAGCTATCTGGTGATCGCGGGCTGGTCGAACGCGGTGAACCTGACGGACGGTCTGGACGGACTGGCGACGGGCGCGTCGGCGATGGCCTTCGCCGCGTACGTGGTCATCGGCGTGTGGCAGTACGGCCAGAGCTGCGGCTCCTCGCCGAGCAAGGGCTGCTACGAGGTGCGCGACCCGCTCGACCTCGCGATCGTGGCGGCCTCGCTGATGGGTGCGTGCTTCGGCTTCCTCTGGTGGAACGCGGCCCCGGCGAAGATCTTCATGGGCGACACCGGTTCGCTGGCCCTCGGCGGCGCGTTCGCCGGCCTGGCGATCTGCTCGCGCACCGAACTGCTCGCGGTGATCATCGGCGGCCTGTTCCTGCTGGAGATGTTCTCCGTGATCATCCAGGTCGGATTCTTCAAGGCGACCAGGATCAGGACCGGCACCGGCAGACGCGTGTTCAAGATGGCGCCCCTGCACAACCACTTCGAGCTGCTCGGCTGGCAAGAGGTGAACGTCACCATCCGCTTCTGGATCATCGCGGGGCTGTGCGTGGCGTTGGGCTTGGGCGTGTTCTACGGCGGCTTCGCGGCGACGAAGTGAGTGATGGCGTGAACGACAACGTGGACAACCTCGACTGGCGGCTGCCCGACCCCTACGGCGTCGCCTCGGTTCCGTGGCGTGGCCTGCACGTGTGTGTGGTCGGCGCGCGGGTGGTCGGCATCTCGGCCGCGTACGCGCTGCTGGACCTCGGCGCGCGGGTCGTGCTCTGCGACCGCTACGAAGACGCCGAGACGGCCGCCCGCTCGATCCCCGTGGCCGAGCGCGGCGCGACCCTGCGCCTGGGCGACGACAAGACGCTGCCGGAGGGCTGCGAACTGCTCGTAGTCGTCCCCGGCATCCCGCCGAACGCCGAGATCGTCGCCGCGGCCCGGGCAGCCGAGATCCCCGTGTGGGGCGACGCCGAGCTCGCCTGGCGCCTGCGCAAGCCGCTCCCGGACGGCAGCTTCGCGCCGTGGCTGGGCCTGACCGGCACCAACGGCAAGACCACGGCCGTGCGCATGCTCGCCGAGATGCTGACGGCGGCCGGAAAGCGCGCGATCGCCTGCGGCAACGTCGGCTTCCCGCTGGTGGACGCGGTCCTGGCCGAGGACCCGTACGAGGTCCTGGCGATCGAGCTGTCGAGCTACCAGCTCTACTGGTCCGAGTCGCTGAGCCTGCTCGCCGCGGCCGTGCTGAACATCGCACCGGACCACCTCGACTGGCACGGCTCGATGGACGAGTACATCAAGGCCAAGGCCAAGATCTACGAGCGCTGCCAGATCGCGTGCGTCTACAACGTCGCCGACAAGGTGACGGAGCACATGGTCGAGGAGGCGGACGTAGTAGAGGGCTGCCGCGCCATCGGCTTCACCCTGGGAGCGCCGGGCCTGTCGATGCTGGGCGTGGTCGACGGAATCCTCGCCGACCGGGCCTTCATCGAGGACAGAAAGACGTCGGCCGCGGAGCTGGGCACGATCTACGACGTAGAACCGCACGCCCCCCACAACATCGCCAACGCCCTGGCCGCCGGAGCCCTAGCCCGCGCGTACGGCGTCCCGGTCGAGGCAGTCAGAGACGGCCTACGCAACTTCCGCCCCGACCCCCACCGCATCCAGTTCATCGCGGTGCTAGACGGCGTCGACTACGTAGACGACTCCAAGGCCACCAACACCCACGCGGCAGCCGCGTCCCTAGCCGCCTACGAGCACATCGTCTGGATCGCCGGCGGCCTGGCCAAGGGCGCCGAGTTCGACGACCTGGTAGAGAAGGCCGCCAAGCGCCTGCGCGGAGTCGTCCTGCTGGGCCAAGACCGCGCCGTGATCGCGAAGTCCCTAGCCGCCAAGGCCCCCGACGTTCCCGTCACAGACATCGGCGGCGCCGACACCGGCTTGGACGCCTCCGCCGCGATCGACCTGATCTTGGACGCCGCCGCCGAGCTGGCCCAGCGAGGTGACACCGTACTGCTGGCCCCCGCGTGCGCGTCGATGGACATGTTCGTGTCCTACAACCAGCGCGGGGATATGTTCGCCGAGGCGGTCCGGGCGCGGAAGGCTGCTCGGGGGTAGTTGGTTTTTTGGGGTTGGGGAGGGGTTCCAGCGCGGTTGTTGCGCGCTGGAACCTTTGCTTTTTGTGGGGGTGGCGCCTCGTGGGTGGGTGTCCGGTTTTCGTGGAGGGGCGGCAGGCGCGTCGCCCGCCCACCCGCCCCAGCGCGCGGCTCCGCGGGCCACTCGGCTGCGTCGGCGGCTCGCGTCAAGTCGGATGTGCGAGAAGTGCACTGGCAGGCCGATGCCTGACTCGCGAAGGTTGGCATTCGCATGGCATGGCTTGCAGTCCATATGGTATTGATGCCATAATTGAGCTGTGGAGATCGACTGGCCGAAACAGTTCGGAGACTGGCTCGACCGAGTCGAGGCCGACGCTGACAAGGGTGAGGTGCGCGCCGCGCTCATCCGCAAATACATCGCCGAGGCTCTAGCCGTCCTGCGGAAGTTGCCCTGCGCTCCGACGAGGGAGACGGAAACGGCGGACCTGAAGTGGGTTCGGCAGTCCCGTCGCTATCAACTCTGGCGCGTTAGCCATCCCTACCATCCGAACGTAGCGGTCCGGCTCATCTGCTGGTTTCCGCCGAATACCGACTCGGTCGTCGTCACGCTCTTCGCCGGTGACAAGGCCCGTATTGGTGATATCTGGTACAGCAGCGTCGCAAGCCAAGCTGATCCACTCATCGATGCCTGGAAGTGAGAGGTGTCCTATGACGAGTCCAACGAATGAGCCACGTGGCCCCGAGTTCGAGCGCGCCACCGGTCGCGTTGATCGATTTCTATCCAAGCCCGAGGTGGCTGCTGCGGTGGCCGAGGGGCGTGAAGCGCGGGCAGAGATGAACCGCGCTTACGCCATGAACTTAGCCATGATTCGCAAGGCGGCCGACCTTACCCAGGCCGAACTTGCCGAACGTCTGGGTACGGATCAGGGCAGCGTGTCGAAACTGGAGAACCGTCAGGACATGCTTTTGTCAACGCTGGCCAGCTATTTGCGGGCTACCGGCGCTGATGCCGTGTCGATTGTCGTGACTGTGCACGGCGCGGAGTATGCGTTCGACTTGACCAACCTCAGTGGGAAACAGGCCGAGGCTGCCTAGAAGGACGGGGACTAAACCCCGCCATCTTGCCGGAGGCGGCGGTGACGTTGAATTTCCCCTCGACCATCACGTGACGCAGGGAGCCGACGCCACGTCAGCCACCGTCCGACGCATGCGTGCCGTAGGCCGTAGCGAAGCGCCCGGTCGAGGAGCGGAGCGACAGAGCGGGTGCGTAGTGAAGGCCGTAGGCCCAGCGCCCGAGGAGCGGAGCGATCGGAGGGCATCGCACAGCGCAAAGGCGACCACCAGCGTCAGCGAAAGGCTCGTACGAGGCCCGGCACGTAGCG
>Ga0302314_10015277_pt1 | contig 13056 bp, 10 predicted proteins | sample III_Palsa_N2_3_FD_200533 | JGI IMG/M metagenome (GOLD analysis project Ga0302314, IMG submission 200533) | Peat permafrost microbial communities from Stordalen Mire near Abisko, Sweden - III_Palsa_N2_3 | ecosystem: Environmental > Terrestrial > Soil > Palsa > Peat permafrost | place: Sweden...
CTGCTGGCCTGCGCCGGACCCGGCTCCACCCGCCCGACCAGGGCCGCCGGCCGGGTCACAGTGCCCGAGCGGCGCTGCTTCGAGGGCGAGAAGATCAACGTCAAGGTGGACCTCGCCTTCGACGGCATCGCCGGCTGGGTTGATCCAGGCGTCTACCCGGGTCTGGGCGTGGAGCTGACCGGCATCGAGCAGGACGGCGCGCAGTGCCGGATGACCTTCACCGCCCGCCGCTGGGGCCGCTGGTCCCTGGCCACCGTCGACTTCGACCTGTACGACCTCGGCGGCTTGGTCCGGCGCAGCGTGCGGGTGGAACTCGGCGACGTCGACGTGTACCCGCTGCCCGCCGACAACAAGCTGACCCCGCTCCCGACCAGGCTGCCCAACCGGCTCGGCGAGCACACCAGCCGCCAGGCCGGCGAAGGGATCGAGTTCATCGGCGTGCGCCCGTACCGCTGGGGCGACCGGCAACGGCGGATCCACTGGGCCGCCACCAGCCGCCGCGGCAGTCTCCAACTCGGCCAGTTCGCCGCCGAGCGGGCCACCGACGCGGTGGTGCTGATCGACGCGTTCGGCGACCTGATCGACCCGGCCACCGGGCGCTCCACCCTCGACGGCACGATCCGCGCCGCCTGCGGCATCGCCCAGGCGTACCTGCGTAGCCACGACCGGGTCGGCGTGGTCTCGATCGGCGGTCGGCTGCGCTGGTTGCAGCCGGGCACCGGCGGCAACTACCTGTACCGGATCATCGAGACCGTGCTCGAAGTCCGCCGCGACCTCGGCTACCAGATCCCGGACCTGAGCCGGGTCCCGGCGCCCGCGCTGCCGCACGGCGCCCTGGTCTACGTGCTCAGCCCGCTGGCCGACGAGCGGATCATCGACGTGCTGACCGACCTGTCCGAACGGGGCAACCCGGTCGTGGTCGTGGAGGTCCCGGCCGGCGAGCCCCGGCTGCGCGCCGACGACGGAGGCGTGTCGGCGGCCGCGCTGCGGCTGTGGCGGCTGGACCGCCAGGCCCTGCGCTTCAGCCTGATCGAGCAGGCGATGCCGGTGGTCACCTGGGACAACTCGGACAGCCTCGACCTGGCCTTCGCCCCACTGCTGCGCACCGGAGTCCAGGGACGGTCACGTTGAACACTGTGAAGCTGTCCTACCCCGCGTTCCGGATCTTCGGTCCGGCTCTGGCGCTGGCCGCCGCGGACCCGACGCAATGGTCCTCGACGTTCGGTTCGCGGCAACTATGGGCCATCGCCTTGGTCCTCCTGGGCGTGTGGGCCGCGGCGCCGGTGGTCGGCCGCCCGGTACTGTCCTCACACCACTGGTACAAGGTCCTCGCCCGGCATCGCAATACCCTGTTCGCCGCCCTCTGCGCGGTGACCGCCGCGGCCGACAAGCCGCCGATCTGGCTGATGGCCGCGGACGCCGCCCTCCTGCTCGGGTACCTGCTGGCGGTGGACGCCTGCACGGCCGGACCGATAGGAGTCAGGCAACTGCGGATGTACTGGCCGGCCACGGTCGCGGCCGGCGGGACCGCAGCCGTGCTCGCCGTGACCCAGCTGATCGCCACGCTCGGCCCGACCACTCCCACGCCCATCGGCCGCTGGCTGGGCGGCGCGGGCGCCGGGTTGGCCGGAATCGCTCTGATGACGGTGTTCGTGCCTCGGTCTCGGCGGCAGGCCCAGCGGCCGCAGCCGGGCAACGGCAGCCCCTACCGCCTCGGCGCGAAATAATAAAGGACAGAACAACAGCGGTCGAAGTGCTCCAGGTCCACCCGCTCGACCCGGCGGGCCCGGCCCTGTTCGGCCAGGAACTGGCGCAGCGGGTGGCCGCGGCCGCCTAAGGTAGCCCTGGCGAGTTCTGAGCCCTGGCCGACCTGAAACTCGCCCTACCTCAGCCCACGTCTCTCCGCCGGAAGGCGGCCAGCCCTGCGACGGCGGCCGCCAGCGCGATCGCACTGATCCAGAGCAGCGGGACGGCAGTGAGCTGCGCGCCGGGCAGCCTGGGCAGCTGACTGAACGGCGAGAAGTCCAGGGCCACCTGGCCCAGGTTCAGTTCCGGTCCGACCAGGGTCAGGAACACGAACAGCCCGAACGGCGCCCAGGCCGCGTTCGCATACCGCGGCACCAGGCCGAAAAGCAGCATCGCGAGCGCGGCGACGAGCATGACCGCCGGCCACTGCACCAGCGCCGCGCCGAGGAGGCTGCCGAGCGCGCCGGACACGTCGTGGGTGCGCAGGCCGTCGGCCAGGCCGGCGCCGAAGCCCGCCACCGCCAGCAGCGCGGCGGAGCCGACCGCGGCGACCGCCAGATGGCTCAGTGCCCAGCGGAGGCGGCCCACCCCGCCGGCGAGCACGACCTCGGCCCGGCCCCCGGCCTCCTCGCTCCGGGCACGCAGGACCACCGAGACCGCGAAGGCCCCGGCCATAAGACCACACAAGGCCATGATCGTCCACAGATAGGCGTCGACCGGGTCCTGCGTCCCGCCGCCGAGCTGCGTCATGATCTTCTTCACCCGGGCGCTGTCCAGGAACGCGTCGATGTCCTTGGCGAAGGACCCGAACGCCGCGCCCGCGACGAACAGCCCGGCCATCCACCCGGCCAGCACGCCGCGATGCAGGCGCCAGGCCAGGCCGAGGACGCCGCGGGTGTCCGCGCCCGCGTAGGCGGGGCCCGGCCGGACCGGCAGCAGCCCGGAGCCGTAGTCACGCCGAGCGGACAGATATCCGGCCAACGCGACCGACAGCGCGAAGCCCGCCACCGGCAGGAGGAGCACCCACCACCGGTCGCCGTCGAAAGCGCGGACCTGTTCGAGCCAGCCGATCGGCGAGCACCACAGCAACCAGGTGAAGGTGCTCATGTCGGCGGCGGCCCGGACCAGGTAGAACAGCCCGAGGAAGGCCAGGGCCAAGCCGTTGGCGCCGCGGGAGGTCTCGGCCACCTGCGCGGTCACCGCCGCGAGCCCGGTGAAGAACAGTCCGGAGCCGGCGATCGCCGCGCCGAGCGCGAAAGAGCCGGCCGCCGGAAGCCCGAACACCGCCGCCACGGCGCCGATGAGCACCCCGGCGAGCAGGTTGGCCGTGACCACGAGCTGGAGCGCGGCGGCCAGGGCCGCATACCGGCCGACCGCGCCGGCCGCGACCAGCTCGTGCCGCCCGTTCTGCTCCTCCGCCCGGGTGTGCCGGGAGACCAGCATGATCGACATCACGGCGGCGATCACCCCGCCGAGGACGCCGACCCGCCAGGCGGTGATCGCCCCCAGCGAGTCGTCGACGAGCCTGCCGTACAGCGCCCCGGCCGTGGGGACGGCGCCGATCGCCACGACCAGGCTCTGCCGCGAGGCCTCGTCGGGATACAGGCCCTTGATCGTGTACGCGCTGGACCCCACGAGGCCGGCCAGCACGTACAACCAGATCGGCAGTACGATCCGGTCGCGGCGGGAGGCCAGTCGCACAAGCTGCCGGCTGCCGGCCACGGTGCTCATTCGGCCGTGTCCGAGTCTGAGTAGTAGTGCAGGAAGAGCTCTTCGAGCGTCGGCGGACGGCTCGTCAGGGTCCGGACTCCCACGTCGGCCAGGGCCCGCAGCACCGCTTCCAGGGCCTCCGGGTCCACCTGGCAGGTGACCTCGTCCTTGTCGACCTTGAGCGCGTACACGCCGTCGATCGTCTCCAACCCGACCGGGGGCCGGGACAGCCGCGCGTTGATCGTGGTCCGGGAGAACTGGCGCAGCTCGTCCAGGGTGCCGGAGTCGACGGTGCGCCCGTCCCGGATGATCGAGACCCGGTCGCACAGCTTCTCGACCTCGGTCAGGATGTGGCTGGAGAGCAGGATCGTCGCGCCGCGCTCCTTCGCCTCGGCGACGCACTCGCGGAAGACCGCCTCCATCAGCGGGTCGAGCCCGGAGGTCGGCTCGTCCAGGATCAATAGCTCGGCCTCCGAGGCGAGCGCGGCCACCAGCGCGACCTTCTGCCGGTTGCCCTTGGAGTAGGCCCGCCCCTTCTTGTGCGGATCGAGTTCGAAGCGCGCCACGAGCCCGTCCCGGCGCTCCTTGTCCAGACCGCCCCGCAGGGAGCCGAGCAGGTCGATCGTCTCGCCGCCGGTCAGGTTGGGCCAGAGGCTGACATCCCCCGGCACGTAGGCCAGCCGCCGGTGCAGGGTGACCGGGTCCTTCCACGGATCGCCGCCGAACAGCGCGGCCGAGCCGCCGTCCGAGCGCAGCAGCCCCAGCAGGATCCGGATCGTGGTGGACTTGCCCGCGCCGTTGGGCCCGAGCAGGCCGTGCACCTCGCCCCGCGGCACCCGCAGGTCGAGCCCGGCCAGGGCCTGGGCACGCCCGAAACTCTTGCGCAACCCGCTGATGTCGATCACGTCGGTAGCGTTCACGCCTCGGATGCTACGCTTATTTCACAAACTAGTGAAACCTGTGAAATGTATAATTCCCGCTAGCGTCCAGACCCAGGAAAACTCAGCTGGGCACAGGCGGATCCGCAGCAAGGGAGTCGGATGAGCGAGCAGGCCCCCAGGGACGAGGACGGCGTACGCCGCTTCGTCGAACAGCTCGCGATGCTGTTCGCGGACTGGGGCTTTCCCCGGATGGCCGCGCGGGTGCTGCTCGCGCTGATGACCACCGAGGAGCACGGCCTGACCGCCACAGCCATCGCCGAGCGCCTGGACGCCAGCGCGGCGGCGATCTCCGGCGCGGTGCGCTACCTCGTCCAACTCGGCCTCGCGGTCAAGGAACCGGTCCCCGGCTCGCGCAGCGACTTGTACCGCCTGACCGACGACGCCTGGTACGCCAGCAGCGTGGCCACGCACGGCCTCTACGCGCAGATCATCAACGCCGCCGCCGAGGCCGTCGCCCCGCTCGGCGGCCCGGACACCGAGGCCGGCGCCCGCGTCGCGCAGATGCGCGACTTCTTCACCTTCTTCCAGGAGGAGATGGCCGGCGTTCTGGTGCGGTGGAACGAACTGCAGGGGAGCAAAATGCAGGCCAAGCGGCCCTGAACGCGATCGCCCGCCGTTTCACGAGGCTGAGACCATGACCAGCTTCGCCCGGAGTGCGGTCGCTCCGGGAGACTCAGGAGACGGCTGCAGCGTCAGTGCCTCCTGCCAGGCGGCGCGGGCCTGATCGCCCTGGTCCTCTGCCGCGTGCACGTCACCGAGGTGGTCGAGGCTGGAGGCCAGGCCGACCCGGTCGCCGAGCCGGCGTCGCAGAGCGATCGCCTCATCGAGCAGAGCGACGGCCGCTGCGGCCTCGCCCTGCTGGTGCCGCGCGAGGCCGAGCCCGTCGAGGATCGCGGACTCGATGAAGCCGATCCCCGTGTCCCGGGCCAGAACGAGTGCCTGGTGGTAGTACTCGACGGCTCGATCGAGCCGACCCATCGCCTGGCAGACGAACGCCAGGTTGTTCAGGGCCGCGGCCAGGTGTCCGGGCTTGGCCGTGGCCCCGGTGCCGGTCACCGCCTTCTCGTACCAGGTGGCCGCCTCGTCCAGACGATCGACGCCCTGCAGGGCCATCGCGTAGTGAGTGGCCGTCATGAATTCCAGGAAGGGGTCTGCTATGGCCTCGGCCAGTTCGCAGGCCTCGCGGGCCGCGGCCTCCGCCTCGGCGAGGTGCTTGAGCGCCCAGTGCGCGGAGCTGAGTCCGCTGAGCATCCGGATCTGCGCGCTGACATCACCGATGTCGCGGGCGGCGGCCAGACCGATGGTGTGCACTGCCTCGAAATCGGACCAATGGCCGCCCTGGGTGTGGAAATGGAACGTCGTGGAGGCAAGCAGCCAGGCCGCCTCGCTCTGCCCGCTCGCGGCGGCGAGCCGGACGACCGCCACCAGGTTCGCGCGCTCCGACTGGCACCAGGCGAGCGCCGCCGGCCGGTCGGCGAAAACGATCGCCGAGCGGCTCGGGACGAGGCTGCCGCTCTCGGGCCTGGACCGCTCCGGGTTGAACTGGTCCGCCGCCGACGCGGTGGTGTGCAGATACCAGCCGACCAGCCGGCTGACAGCCAGGCGCCGGTCCTCCGGCGGTACCTCGCCCTCGGCCAGTTCCGCCGAGTAGGCACGCAACAAGTCGTGGAAGCGGTACCTCCCGGGGGACGGGCTCTCCAGCAGGTGGGCGTCGACGAGAGTCTCCAACGCGTCCTCGGCCCGGGAAGGGACGAAGCCCAGCAGTTCGCCGGCCGCGGCGAGGCCGAGGTCCGGCCCCGGCCACAGTCCGAGCAGCCGGAAGGCGCAGGCCACATCCTGCTCGGCGGTGTCGTCGGAACCGAGCAGGGCCTCGTAGCTGACCTGGAAGCTGGCCCGCACCGCCGAGTCCTCGATCGTGAACTCGTCCAGCGGGCGCGCGCTGGAGAGCCGGTCCGCCAGGGTGCTCAGCGGCCAGTTCGGGCGCGCCGCCAGCCGGGCGCCGGCGATCCGCACGGCCAGCGGCAGACCCGCGCAGCAGCGGAGGATGAGCCCGGCCGCCTCCGGCTCCGCGGCCACCCGCTGCGCGCCGACCACGGCGGACAGCAGGGCGAAGGCCTCGGCCTCGGTGAGCACGTCGAGGTCGTACCTGGTCGCGCCGGTCAGGGTGGCCAGCCGCGAGCGGCTGCTGATCAGCACCGCGCAGCCTTCGGCGCCCGGCAGCAGCGGGCGCACCTGCGCCGCGTCCCTCGCGTCGTCCAGGACCAGCAGCAGCCGTCGCCCCGCCAGGGCGCTGCGGTACAGGGCGGACCGGGCCTGCGTCTGCGCGGGCAGGGTCGAGGCGGGTATCCCCAGGGCGCCGAGCACCTCGGCGAGGACCTCGGCCGGGTCGCGGGGCTCGGTGGCGCCGCGCAGTTCGACGTAGACCTGTCCGTCCGGGAACTCCTTCCGGCACCGGTTCGCCACGTGCACCGCCAGGGCGCTCTTCCCGATGCCTCCCATCCCGGCGACGAGGGAGATCACCACGGTGCCCGGCGCGGACCCTCCGGTCAAGAGCCCGGTCAACCTCGCCACGGCCGCGTCCCGGCCGGTGAAGTCGGCGGTATCGGCCGGAAGCTGGGCCGGGGCGGCGGGGACCTGCGCGGGCGCCGACGCAGACGCGGACACGGCCGGCCTGGCGGGCGACGCCCCCGCCAGGGCGCTGTCCCCGGCAAGGATCCGTCGCTGCAGATCACGCAGCTCCTGCCCCGGCTCGATGCCGAGTTCCGCGACCATGTGCCGTCTGGCGTCCCGGTACACGGCCAGCGCGTCGGACTGGCGCCCTGCCCGGTACAGCGCGAGCATCAGCAGCGCCGTGAACCGCTCCCGCGCCGGGTGCTCCGCGCTGGCCTGTTGGAGTTCCGTGATGACCTCGAGATGGCAGCCGAGGCGCAGATCCGCGTCGATCCGCTCCTGAAGGACGTCGAGCCGGGCCTGTTCGAGGAAGGGCACATGCACGGTATGCAGGTCGTCGCACTGGACGTCCTCAAGGGGAGCGCCGCGCCAGAGTCCGAGGGCGGTGCGCAGTGCGCCGGACGCACCCTCCCAGTCGTACTCGGCAGCCGCACGCGCCCCCTGAGCACGCAGTTCCTCGAACCGGAGGGTGTCCAATCGGTGCGGTGCGAGGCGCAGAACGTAGCCGGTCGGCTCAGTGCCGATGAGATCCGGGCTCTGTGCCAGGATGCCGCGCAGCCGCATGACGTGGTTGTGCAGGGCCGGGCGTTCGCCGGCCGGAGGACTGCCGTTCCAGACGAGGTGCGCGAGCCGTTCGGTCGAGACCAGGCGGTCGGCCTGGAGCAGCAGGGCGGCCAGGATGATGCGCTGCTTGGGCGATCCGATGGCGCGCACGCCGGTCGGATCGGTCACGCGCAGCGGCCCAAGTAAAGAGAACTCCATTGTCGCCCCCGTGAGTGAAGTGTGAGCGTCATGGTACAGCCCCAGGCGATGTTGGTGGCGTCACAGCAACCGGGCTCAGAGCCCTCATGAAGGAGAGTTCATGAAAATGCGCCTCGCGGCCACTGCCACGGCAGTCGGCATGGCGGCCGCCGCCACCCTGCTCGCCGCCGGACCGGCCAACGCCTACGTCGACAACGGGCACTTCTGCCGGGCCCCGATCGTCATCTCCGGTGTCTCGTTCCAGCCCTGCATGGACGCCAGCGGCTCGAACACGCTGAATCCGTACCTGGAGTTCACCGGAGGGAAGTACGGCGTCGTCATCTGTATCGAGACCCTCGACGTCTCGACCAACTCGGTCGTCGCCGGCACCCAGAACTGCGATCACACGAGCGTGGCGTCGCCCTTCTGGGGCGGCACGTCGAACCCGGGCCCCGGAGAGTACGTGGCCGCCGCGTTCGTCCAGACCGGCGGCTCCGGCGGCGGCGAAAGCCCCGTGTCGATCATCCTGGCCTCCAACCCGAACTAGCCAACCCCTCCTAGAAGCACGACGCCGGCCCCACCGCACAGCGGTGGGGCCGGAAACATCTTGCCATGGAAGTGAACCGAACTTGCCGGTTGTTGCGACAGTAGGGTTATGAGTGTAGATCGGCGGTGTCGGACATGACGCCCGACACTGATGAGCGTGACGATTCGGCGCTGCTGCGCGCCGTCGCGCGCGGCGATGAGGACGCACTCGCCGCGCTGTATGACCGGCACGCCGGGTGGCTGAGCGTTCGCCTGTCGCGACGCTGCGCGCGCCCGGATCTGGTCGATCACACCGTCCAGGACACCTTTCTCGCGGTGTGGCGGGATGCCGGGGCCTATCGCGGCGACGGGGACGTGGCCGCCTACATCTGGGGCATCGGCGTCCGCCGCCTGATCGATGCGATCCGCCGCGAGGGCAGCGCGAAACACCGCCTGCCCTGGAGATCGACCGAACCCGAGGACGTGGTGTCGGCCGAAGACCAGGTGCTGCTCGGGATAGAGCACGGTCACCTGGGCCAGGCGCTGGCGCAACTCTCACCGGAACTGCGCGCCGCACTCGAAGCAACCGTCCTGGACGGTCTGACCTGCGCCGAGGCGGGCACGCTACTCGGAATCGCCGAGGGAACAGTCAAATCCCGCTGCCACCGCGCCCGCCAAGCACTGCGCGCCGCACTCGCCGACCAAGCCCGCCTGGAAACCCCCCGATCGCGCCGACAAGGCTGGGAGACCTCATGACACTTTCCTTCTCCGGTGCAACGGGCCCGACAGCCGGCGCGAGCTGGCATCCTTCCGACGACGACCTCGCCGGCTATGCCAATGGTGCGGCTGACGGTGTGGCCGCGTGGTCGGTCGAGTCACATCTGGGGGCATGCGCGAGCTGCCGATCCGCAGTCTCTGCCCAGGCCGACGGTGAGCAACTGGCGCGCAACCGCGCGGTGCTGCTGGCGTTGGTGGCTATCCCCGACGGAGGACGGCTGCGGCGGTTGGTGTGCCGTTGCGGGATCCCGGACCACCTGCTCAGCCTGCTCACGGCGACATCGTCGTTGCGCCGGTCGTGGCTGCTGGCCGTGGTCGGGGTACTTGCCGTGGTGACCGGCGAGGCTGTGCTGGTCCAACATCTGTGGCCCGGCGGCGGTCCCCCTGGCATGACCTGGCATCCAGGCGCGGCGGAGCTGGCACCGTTTCTGTTGGTCGGACCGCTCCTCGTGCTGGCTGGCGTGGCGGCCGCCTTCATGCCTGCAATGGATCCCTCGTACCGACTCGCGGTCGCGGCGCCGTTCTCGGGCCTGACGTTGCTGCTTGTGCGTTCGGTCTCCGCGCTGGTCGCCGCCCTGCTTCCGGTGGTGTGCGCCGCGTTCGTGATGCCTGGCCCGAGTTGGCTGCCCGCTGCGGTGTTGCTGCCTTCACTGGCGGTATGCGCATTGGCGCTCGCGGCGGTCACCACGGTGGGTCCGGTCGCCGCAGTCGTCGCGGCTGGTGCGCTGTGGGTGGTACCGGTCGTGTGGTTGGCGGCCGCCCGCTCGTCGCTGGAAGTGGTGCAGGGCCATGGTCAGGCCCTTTGTGCGGTGGTGTTCGTGGCCGCGGTCTTAGTGGTGTTCGTCCGACGTGATCGGCTGGAAATGGGATGGGTGCAGCAATGACAGTGGATGTGCGCAACGACGGCGTGCTGGTCGAAGGTCTATCCCGGCGCTACGGTCAGATCCGGGCCCTGGACGGCTTGAACCTCAACCTGGAGCGGGGCATCACCGGACTCCTCGGCCCCAACGGCGCGGGGAAGAGCACGTTGATGTCGGTACTCGCGACCGTGAACGAGCCCGACACGGGCCAGGTGTCGGTATTCGGCCTGAACCCGAGGAACGGCGGCGAGCGCGTGGAAATCCGCCGTCGACTGGGCTACCTCCCGCAGGAACTCGGGTATCACCGCCATTTCACCGTGGCAGCGTTCCTGGACTACGTGGCGATCCTGAAAGAGATCGTGGGCCGACGCCGCCGCGCCGAGGAAGTGGCCCGGGTACTGGCCCTGGTCGGGATGGAGCGGTTCGGGCGGCGGCGGATACGCGGCCTGTCCGGCGGCTTCCGGCAACGGCTGGCGATCGCCCAGGCACTGCTCGGCAGCCCCGAGCTGCTGATCCTCGACGAACCCACCGCCGGTCTGGACACGGAGCAGCGGCTGCGATTCCGCGAGCTGCTGTCGAATCTGCCTGGCGACCCGGTGATCGTGCTGTCCACGCACCAGGCCGACGACATCGCCGCAATCTGCCCACGCGTCGTCGTCATGCTCGACGGGCAGGTCCGCTTCGCCGGGACTCCGGCTGCGCTGGCCGAGTCCGCCGCCGGACACGTCTGGACCGCCGACCAGCGCAACGAGAGCGCCCATCTGTCGTGGCGCGACGGCGATGCCCGATGGCGCCACATCGGCGACCACCCGCCAGCGGACCACGAGGCCGCCAAACCGACCGTCGAGGACGGCTACCTGATGCTCTCCCAGACGAAGGAGGCGTGATGAGCTTGGTCTCCACGCGGGCCGTCATCGGCCTGGCCTTGGTCGAGGCGTCCCGGCTGACCCGAAGCATCCTGGTCCTGGCCGGGCTCGTGGCGGGCGCCCTCATGGTCTGGGTGCTGGTGTACGGCAGCCAGCCAGTGTGGTGGAACGGCAGCTGGGCGATCGGCTACGGCCAGACCGTCGTCTCGATGGCCGTGCTGATCGCGGCGCAGTTCGCCACCGGACGTGCCCACCGGGACGGGTTGGCGCAGCTGTACGACAGTTTCCCGAGCAGCGCCGGCCGACGCACCCTCGCGCACCTGATCGGCCTGGCCGGCGCGATTCCCGCAGCCCTGGTCCTGATCGGCCTCGCGACTTTGGTGTTCGAACTGCAGGGAGTCCTCGGCACACCCGAGCTCGCAGCGCTCGTCGCCGGGATTCTGCTCGTCCTCGCAGGCGGCGCGATCGGGGTCGCGATCGGAACCCGGTTCCGGCATCCGTTGGCCGGGGTGCTCGGCGGCTTCGTGTGGTTCATCCCCTTCTCCCAGTCGAACCGCTGGACAGGCTCGATCACCTGGCTGTTCCCCTGGGTCAAGCCCGACCAGCTCGCCGGACTTCCCGGCCCCTTGACCGGATACCCGCCCGCAGCCGCGCACGCGGTGGAGTTGGCCGCGATCCTGGTGCTGGCCGGGGCAATCGCGCTCGCGGCCGTCACGGTCGCCCGGCGCAGTCGCATCGGCCTGGTGGCCGTCGCAGCCGCAGCAATAGCCACGATCGTGGTGACTTTCACCGTGCAATCGCAGCCAGTTTCCACCGGCGACCTCAACCAACTCGTCAGCACGGTAGCCAACCCAAGTTCGGCCCAGCCCTGCACCATCAGCGGCGAAGTCCAGTACTGCCTCTATCCAGCGTTCGACTCGAAGACAGCGTCGTTGCGAAGCCCGGTCAACGAGGTCCTGGCCCACGTACCCGCCGCAGCCCAGAGCGGCCGCACGTTGACGATCTCGCAGTACTCGGGGCTGTCCGCCGACGACTCCACCCTGACCCACGGTCACTCGGCGCAGCAGGTGGCCGCCTGGCAAAATCAACTCCTGAACGCGCCGGCGAACTCCCCATCCTCGTCCACGGTCTATGTGAACCTCGGGTCGTGGCCCACCAGCGGGCAGCAAGCCGCCGATGCCCGTTTCGACCTGGCCCTCGGCGCGGCCGAATGGGCAGTGGGCCTGCCGACCAACACCGGCGCTGGAGCCGGCACCAGCACCGTGGCAGGGCCGGTGTCTCCGCAGTGCGTACCGCTCAACCAGGCTCGCGAGGCGGTCGCCATCTGGCTTGCCGCCCAGGCCGCCGAGCTGCCGCCGTCGCCGTTCCAAAAGAGCTACCGCAGCCTCGACAACAGCGAGTTCGCACAGGTGAACGGTGCCATCATCGTCACCTGGCCCTACCCTGGCGAGGACGATGAGGACGGCGACTACTTCGCCTCCCCCGGGCCGCAGACCACGGCCGCCGGTTACCTCCTCGCCCAGGCGATGACCAAGCTGCCGACGGCCCACGTCGCCTCGGTGCTCAGCGCCGACTGGGACAACTGGACCAGCGCGCGCACCACCGACACCCAGCTCGCCGCCGCACTGGGCATCAGCATGCCTGCGGTCCCATCCGGACTGCTCGGACCGAGCGGCCAGGTGCTCACACTCCCGTCGACCATGATTCCCCCACAATCGGAGTGCACGGCATGAGACCTACTCGACGACCGAGCCGCTTCTGGGCCAGCGCACTTCCCGGTTTAGCCGGGCACCTTGCCCGCACGATGCCATGGACGATGCTGCTCACGGGCTGCGTGAGCGGAACAGCCGTCCTCGCTCTGCTGACGCGTTTCGCCAGCCAGACGCCGCTTGATCAGGGCACCGTTCGCATGACGTTCCTACCCGCCGTGGCCGCGCTGGCCTTCGTCCCGCACGCCCACTTCCGGCCGCTCATCCAGGCCACGCCCCTCCCGCTCTGGATCGCCTCAGTCGGACAAACGCTGTTCGCGCTGCCGGTCCTCGCCGTGACCTGCTGGGTGCAGCTGCAATTGATGGCCAGTACCGCGCCGCCGACCGACGCAGGGCACCTTCCAGCCGTGTACCCGCTCCTGGCCCAGCTCACCGCGTGGAGCATGCTCACCTTGGCCATCGCCGCCTGCTGCGAACGGACCCGCTACGCGGCCCTCAGCGGCGCCATCGC
>Ga0302314_10015278_pt1 | contig 13055 bp, 12 predicted proteins | sample III_Palsa_N2_3_FD_200533 | JGI IMG/M metagenome (GOLD analysis project Ga0302314, IMG submission 200533) | Peat permafrost microbial communities from Stordalen Mire near Abisko, Sweden - III_Palsa_N2_3 | ecosystem: Environmental > Terrestrial > Soil > Palsa > Peat permafrost | place: Sweden...
GACGCCGGCGATAGACGACGTCGGCGCCCCTCATTGCCATTGTCCGCCGGTACATGAGCAGCTGTCTCGGCGACATCGAGTCGTCTCGGCCGTCGCGCTATCATCTCTGGCATGAACCAGAGCTCTCCGCGATACGATCAGCTAAGCGTTTCGGGCACGACTCAGTGCGAAAGTTGAGCCGGATTCTAGCGATACCCGTTCTGGCTGTCCTGTTCCTGGTCCCTTCAGCGCAGGTCCCGGCGGCCGCGCCTGCTCTGGCACTCACCCCCTGCCGTCTCACCCACCCCAGCCAGCTGGTGTCGGTGGAAGCACAGTGCGGCCGGCTCACCGTCCCCGAAGATCCCGCGGCACCCGGCGGGCGCCAGATCCAGTTGTTCGTCGCCCGCGTCCCGGCGGTGAGTGAACGCGGCCGCCCGGATCCGCTGTTCCTGCTGGCCGGGGGTCCGGGACTCGCGGCCACGACGTTCTATACCGGCGTCGCGCCGGTGTTCGACCGCATTCACCGCGACCGGGACATCGTGCTGGTGGACCAGCGCGGCACGGGGGCCTCGAACGCGCTGACCTGCCCGGGTAATCCCGACCCCGACGCGCCGGACTCGACCGCCGCGCTCACGCAGGAAGCGCGAAGCTGTCTGGCCGCGCTCGCGTCGCACGCCGACGTGGCCGACTACACCACCTCGCTTGCGGTCCGCGACCTGGACGCCGTGCGGGCCGCGCTGCATTACGACACCATCAATCTCTACGGCGGCTCGTACGGCACGCGTGTCGCGCAGCACTACCTGCGCCGCTATCCCGAACACACCCGCACCGTCATTCTGGACGGCGTCGTGCCCCCGCAGATGACGCTCGGGGCCTCGCTGGCGCTGGATGCGCAAAGCGCGCTCGAGCGGATTTTCGCCCGCTGCGTCGCCGATACCGCCTGCCACGCCCGGTTTGGGGATCCGGACGGTACGTTCGACTCGCTGCTGACACGGCTCAAGACCCAGGCGGTTGCCGTCGCGGTGCCCGATCCCTTCTCCGGCGTGACGCGCAGATTCAACTTCGATGCCGCAGACCTCGGGGTCGTGGTACGGCTGTCCAGTTACTCCACGGAAACTACGGCGCTGCTGCCGCTCGCACTCGATGAGGCCCAGGCGCACGCGAACTTCGCGCCGGTGGCGGGCCTGCTGCTGCAGGTCACCCATTCCCTCGACAATCTGCTCGCGTATGGCATGCACAACAGCGTCGTGTGCGCCGAGGATGTACCCGGCTACGGCGTCAGCGCGCAGGAGCGCGCGCGCCTCGCCAAAACCTACATGGGAACCGCCCAGTTGGACGCCCTGGAGTCCATCTGTGCGCTGTGGCCGCGCGGTCCGGTGGATGCGGATTTCCATCAGCCCCTGGACTCGGACACGCCGGTGCTGCTGCTGTCCGGCAGCGATGATCCGGTGACGCCGCCGAGCTATGCGCAGCAGGCGGCGCGCGGCCTGCACAACAGCCTGCAGGTGGTCGTGTCGGGCATGAGCCATGGGCAGATCACGGCACCTTGCGCCGCGCGTCTGTTGAGCCGTTTCATCGAGCTGGGAACCACCCGCGGCCTCGACCCGGAACTGGCCTGCATCCATCTGACCGTGCCCACCGCCTTTCTCACCTCGTTCACGGGACCGCCGCCATGATCGAGGCGCGGCATCTGCACAAACGCTTCGGCGCGGTGACCGCCGTGCACGACGTGTCGCTGACCGCCGTCGACGGGCGCATCACGGGTCTGCTCGGCCCCAACGGCGCCGGCAAGTCGACCACCTTGCGCATGCTGTACACCGTGCTGCGGCCCGATGGCGGTGATGCCTTCATCGATGGCATCAGCGCCAGCGCACAATCGCTCGAGGCGCGGCGGCGCATGGGCGTACTGCCGCATGGTGCCGGTGTCTACCCGCATCTGACGGCCCGTGAAAACATCCTGTACTTCGGTGAGCTGCATGGTTTGACCGGCACCGAATGCAACCGGCGCGCCGCGGAGCTGATCGACTTGCTGGAAATGGCGGACTTCGCCGACCGCAACGCGAAGGGCTTCTCTCAAGGTCAGCGCCTGAAGACCGCGTTGGCGCGGGCACTGGTGCATGACCCGAAGAATATCCTGCTTGATGAGCCGACCAATGGCCTGGACGTGATGGCGGTGCGCACGCTGCGCGCGCTGCTGCTGAAATTGAAGGCGGCCGGCCGCTGTATCCTGCTCTCGAGCCATGTGATGCAGGAAGTGGCCGCGCTGTGTGACGAAGTCATCGTCATCGCCGGCGGCAACGTCGTCGCCGACGGCACACCCGATGAGCTGCGGGCCCGTGCCGGCACCACCGACCTGGAGGAAGCGTTCATCCGCTTCCTCGAACCCGCGGGTCGCCCCTAGTGCGACCGCTGCTCACCGTGCTGCGCAAGGAGCTGCGCGAGAACCTGCGCGACCGACGCACGTTCGTCTCCGCCCTGCTCATCGGCACGGTGCTGATGCCGCTGCTGGTGGGGTTGCTGGTGAACCTCACCGTGCGCCGCGGCCAGAGCCAGGACAACAAGCCGGTGAGCCTCGCCGTCGTGCATGGCGAGCGCGCGCCGGGTCTGCTGGCCCAGCTGCGCCAGTACCGCATCGATGTCATCACCGTGGACCTCGACGACGCCGCGGCCCGCGACGCCGTGCGCCAGCAGCAGCGCCGGATCGTGCTCGCCATTGCCGACAACTACGCCAGCCAACTGGCCCAGGGACAGCCTGCGCCGGTATTGCTGTACAGCGACTCCTCGGATGTCGCCGGCGCCAGCGACGTGGGCCGCGTGCGCGCCGTGCTCGGCAGAGTGTCTTCGGAAACCGCGCGACTGCGGCTCATGGCCCGTGGCGTGGACCCGACGGTGCTGTCCGCCATTGCCGTACAGGACGTCGACGTCGCCACCCCGACCAGCCGCTCGGTGCTGATCCTGGGCACGCTCACCTACATCATCCTGCTGACGATGCTCATGGGCGGCCTGCACGTCACCTTGGATGCCACCGCCGGCGAGCGTGAGCGCGGTTCGCTGGAATCGCTGCTGACCGTGCCGGTGCCGCGCGAACAGCTGATCTACGGCAAGATCCTCGCCGCGTGCGTGTTCATGGTCCTGTCCTTGACCCTGAACGTGTGCGCGATGGCGCTGGCGCTGCGCTACGTCGGGCTGGAAAACCTCGGGATGAACGTGAACCTGAATCTGCCGACCATTCTGAAACTGATCGCCAGCTGCGCGCCGCTGGCCCCGCTCGGTGCGTCGCTCATGACCATCGTCGCTGCGTTCACCCGCAGCTACCGCGAGGCGCAGACCTACGTAGGCCTGGTGCTGCTGATCCCGACGCTGCCGCTGATTTTCGCCAACACGCTCGGGCTGCGACCGACGGTGTGGCTGATGATGGTGCCCTCCTTGAGTCAGCACTTCCTGGTCACCGGGCTGCTGCGTGCGGAACCGGTTGCGCCGCTGTACGCGGCGCTTTCGGTGGGCGTCTCGCTGCTCCTCGGTGTCGCGGCGGCGTATGGCGCGGGGCGGCTGTATCACCGCGAGGCGCTGCTGGGCTAGGAGGTTCCTTGGATCTTAAAGGCCGCTAGCCTCGCGAAGGCTTTGCACCCCAGCCGGTAGTACTTCGCATCCCGTTCGATCCCCACCGCGCAGTAACCAACGGCCTGCGCCGCCGCGAGCGTTGAGCCACTGCCGGCGAAAGGATCGCAGACAATGCCCATTCCCAGGGGCAGCGACGCGCGCACCACCTGGCGCAAAAAGGCCTGCGGCTTCAGCGACGGATGCGGTGCCATCGCCCGCTCCGCCCGCCCCGTCGGCGCACTGGCGATCACGTCCTTGAAGGGCGCGGTGGCGCCGATGCGTCGCAAACCTCCCGTACCCCAGCGTTTGAGATTCGCGGCGACCGTGCCATCGAGCGGCTTGCGAAAGATACCCCACGGTTCCCAAGCAGAGCGAGCCATGACGGAAACATCGGCAAACTCGGCCTCCGCCCCCTTGGGACGATCGCCGCCCCGCAACGTCTGAACCAGCCGTACCACTTCGCCGCGCTTTTCCAGTCCCGCGGCCTGCAGGGCGTGGAACGTCAGCGTGGAAAGCAGGGGATTGCTGGCGATAAAAAGATGTGCGCCGGGGACCAGCACGCGATGCAGTGCAGTTCCCAGGTCGCAGAAGAATTCAGAAAGGGCCGCCAGTTCCGGTGCCGACAGTACGGTGAAGCGCGGGAGGGGCTGGCGCGTCGCGCCATCAAACGCCGGTGGTATACGCCACACCCCGCCGCGACCCGTCCGCAGCTTGCGATGATCGCGCGCTGCGTACTCGATGAGTCCGTAGGGCGGATCGGTCACCACCGCGTGGATACAGCAAGGTGGCAAGTCATGCACCCAGAGGAGCGCATCGGCCTTGATGAGCGTCGCGGTGGCCGACAAGTGCTCCCGCCGCTGCTCGCCATGCGTCCGCACCTGCCGCCATTGAAATGCCATCGGCTACTTCCCGATGCAGAAGCTGGAAAAGATCCGCCCCAGCAGATCCTCGTTGCTGAATTCGCCGCCGATCTCATCCAGCGCCCGCTGCGCCGCTCGCAGCTCCTGAGCCACGAGTTCTCCGGCGCGCGTTTCGTGCAGCACCCGCGCGGCCTCTTCGACGCCGGCGCGTGCGCGCGCGAGCGCTTCGAGGTGCCGCTGCCGTGCCGAGACGCTGCCGCTCTCGAGCGTGTGATAGCCCATGCTCGACTTCAGGTGCGCGCGCAGCACGTCCAGTCCCTGACCGGTGAGCGCCGACACATCGAGGCGGGGCACGCCGGTGGGGGCGGAGATGGCACAGGCGTCGGTGACGTCGGCCTTGTTGTAGACCAGCGTGACGGGTACCTGGGCGGGCAGCGTGACGGCAAGTTCGCGATAGGCCTGCGCCGTGGGATCGAGCGCGCCGTCGACGATGAACAGCACCCGGTCGGCGCGCGCCATTTCGGCCTGCGCTCGCCGGATGCCCTCCTCCTCGATCGGGTCACTCGCGGTGCGCAAACCGGCGGTGTCGAGGATGTGCAGCGGCATGCCATCGACGTGGATGCGTTCGCGCAGTACATCACGGGTCGTGCCCGGCACGGCGGTGACGATGGCCGCCTCGTACCCGGCGAGGCGGTTCAACAGACTGGATTTGCCGGCATTCGGCGCACCGGCCAGCACCACCGTCATGCCATCACGCAGCAGGCGCCCCTGCCCGGCACTGCGGGTCACGGCTTCGAAGTGCTGACGCACCGTGGCCAGTCGCTCGAGCAATGCGTCGTCGGCCAGAAAATCTATTTCCTCTTCGGGAAAATCGATGGCCGCCTCGATGTGGGTGCGCAGGTCGATCACCGCGCCGGTGAGCGCCTGGATCATGGTCGAAAACTCGCCCTGCAGGGAGCGCATTGCGGCGCGCGCCGCTTCCCGCGATCCGGCATCGATGAGATCCGCGACGGCCTCGGCCTGCGCCAGATCCAGCTTGTCGTTGAGGAACGCGCGCTGCGTGAATTCGCCGGGATTGGCGCGCCGGGCGCCCAGTTCCACCAGGCGCGCCAGCAGCGTTTCGATGATGACCGGGCCGCCGTGACCGTGCAGTTCGACCACGTCTTCGCCGGTATAGGAATGGGGTCCCGGGAAAAACAGCACCAGCCCGGCGTCGATGGTCTGCTGCGTGGCGTCGCGAAAAGCTGCGAACACGGCGCGGCGTGCGGCGGGCAGCGTGCCGAGAACACCGGTGGCAATGCTCTGTGCGGCAGGACCGGAGAGCCGCACGATGCCGATGCCGCCCCGGCCCGGCGGGGTGGCGGCTGCGACGATGGTGTCCGCGTCACTCATGGCAGTCGCGGCCACCTGCGCTTCGTAAGCGATCAGCTCTTGCGGGCCGTCGCGGCCTGGATCCGCCGGTTGATATTCCACTGCTGCAGGACGCCGAGCCCGGTGTTGGTGACGTAGTACAGCACCAGGCCGGACGGCAGGAACGCGAACAGCACGGACATCGCCAGCGGCATGAACATCATCACCTTCGCCTGCATCGGGTCGGGTGAGGCGGGCGCCATCCGCTGCTGCAGGAACATCGCACCGGCCATCAGCGCCGGCAGGATGTAGTAGGGATCCGGTGACGACAGATCGTTCAGCCACAGCGCGAAGGGCGCCTGGCGCATTTCGACGCTCTCGACCAGCACCCAGTAGAACGCGAAGAACACGGGAATCTGGATCACCATCGGTAGGCAACCACTGACCGGGTTGACCTTCTCGCGCTGGTACAGCTCCATGGTCGCGCGACCGAGCTTCTCCTTGTCGTTCTTGTACTGTTCCTGGATGTTCTTGATGCGCGGCTGCAGGGCACGCATTTTCGCCATCGATTTGCCGCTGGCTTCGGACAGCGGATAGAAGATGAGCTTCAGCAAACAGGTGACGAGGAGGATGGCCACGCCCCAGTTGCCCGTCACCTTGTGCGCCCAGCTCAGGGCCTTGAACAGCGGCTGGGCGATCACGAACAGATGGCCGAAGTCCGTCACGCGCTGCAGTTCCGGACCGGTCACGGCCAGCTGGGACTGCAGCTTCGGTCCGACGAAGAGCGTCAGCGAGTAGCTCTGCGAGGCGCCGGCCGGCACCTCGGTCAGCGGCGCACTGGCCGCCATGGCGTACTCGGTATCGCGGGAGTTCATCGTGAACCGGTAGTCGACACCGGCCGGGGGTACGACGGCCGTCACGAAATGGTGCTGCAGGGCCGCGATCCAGCCGTTCTTCACCTGAATGTTCAGATGCCGGTCATCGTCGTCGGTGATTTTCAGCTTGCGGTACTTGGCGCCATCCCAGATGGCCGGACCGCGCGTGGCGAAGCGTTCCGGATTGGCGTTGAAGATCGAGCTGTGCGTGGGCGGATCATCGCGCAGGATCTGCGCGTACGGCGCCACCGCCCAGGGCATCGTGGACTGATTGTTCACGGTCTGGGTCACATTGATGGCGTAGCTGCCACGGCGGAACACGAATTCCTTGACCACCTCCACGCCATGTCCGTCCGTCCAGTGCAGCGGTACGCGCAACTCATCCTGGCCCGGTGCCATGGCGAAATCGGTGCGATCAGCCGTGAACGTCGCGAGCTGGTTGGGACGCGCCGCGCCGGCGGGCCCGGTCAATGCGACCTGCAGCAGGTACAAGGTTTCGGGGCTGTCGTGGTTCTCGAGGCGCACGCGCAGTGCCTGACCCTTGATGCGCGTATACGCATTCAGGTCCGCCTGGGTGATCGTGCCGCCGGTGAGGCTGATGTCGAGGTCCAGCACATCGGTGTGCACATGCACTGCGGGCGCCGCGGCGACACTGGCCGCCGTGCTGAGCGCGGTGGCCGGCGCAGCGGTGATCGTGCCGGCCGCGGTGGTGGCCGTAGCCGGGCCGCTCGCAGCGCCCGGCGCACTGCCGTTTTCGGACTGCGGGATTTCCGCAGCCAGTCCGCCGACCGGGGCGTGGGCGGCTGCCACCGTCGCCGCCGCATCGACGGCCGTGTAGTCCTTGACCCAGGCCTCGTAGTTCAGCCACAGGGCGAAGCCCAGAACGATCCAGAGCGCGTAGCGGGGATAGTTAGTTGTCATGTCCGTAATGAGAGTGCGTACAGCCGGCGGCCGGCACGGGATCTATGCCGCCCGGGTGCCACGGATGGCAGCGACCCAGGCGCCGCAGCGTCAGCCAGCCGCCGTGGAGAATACCGAAGCGCCGGATCGCCTCCAGGGCGTAATTCGAGCACGAGGGATGAAAGCGGCATTTGGGACCGAGCAACGGGCTCAGCGTCCACTGGTACAGGCGGATCAGGTTCAGGGCGATGGCGCGCATTGGACTTTGACTTTATCCCACAATCCATCAAGGCTCGCGCGCAGCTCTGCCGGCGAGGCATCCTTGGCACGCGGCCGGGCGCTGACGACCAGGTCCACCTCGGGCAGCTCGTGCTGCCGCAGTCTGAAGGATTCGCGGATCAGGCGGCGGATGCGGTTGCGCGGTACCGAGCCGCCGAACGGTTTCGAAGCCACGGCCAAGCCGAGTCGGGCGAGACCGAGCTCATTGGGGTGGACGGTGATGCCGAAATGGCTGTTCCCCAGGCGCTTGCCGCGGGCATACAGCTGATCGAATTCCCATTTGCGCCGCACTCGCCGCGCGGCGGGAAATTTCAAGCGCTCGCGGTCGACCGGGCCCACACTCAAGAGGACCTTAAGGAATCAGCTTCTTGCGACCTTTTGCGCGACGCCGATTCAGGACCGCTCGGCCGTTGGCCGTAGCCATGCGGGTGCGGAACCCATGGGTACGCACGCGGCGTACTTTGCTGGGCTGGTAGGTGCGTTTCATCGTCCGAAGCTTCCGAAGAGGGGCGGGAAGGCTACGTCCCTAACCTAAGGGTGTCAATACAGCCAGTACTTAATCGCTCAGGTATAGGGGTAGACTGCGCCTCTTTTTCCTCAAGTTCGGGCGTTCGTCGGGGGAGTAGGCTGTCAGTGGCGTCTTTGTGGTCCATTTGCATATCGACGCTTGAAGCGGAGCTGGCGGAACAAGAGTTCAACACCTGGGTGCGCCCGTTGCAGGCCATCGAAGGTGAGGGCGTCCTGAAATTGCTGGCTCCCAATCGCTTCGTGGTCGATTGGGTGAACAATAATCTGCTGCGGCGAATTGGGGAGTTGTTGCGCGGGGCGACCGCCGGTGGCGCACCCATCATCACCGTGGAGATCGGCTCCCGGTCGCGCACGGAGAGCCCCGCCGCGGCTGCCCCGCCGGTCTCGGCGCTGACGTCGCGGCGCGTCGAAGGCCTGGTGGTCGGTGCCCGCCTGAACCCGGACTACGATTTCACCAACTTCGTCGAGGGCAAGAGCAACCAGCTCGCGCGTGCCGCCGCCCAGCAGGTGGGGGAAAATCCCGGCAAGGCCTATAACCCGCTGTTCCTCTACGGCGGAGTGGGTCTTGGCAAGACCCACCTGATGCACGCGGTCGGACATCTCATGAAACAGCGCAACGGCCAGGCACGCGTGGCGTACGTGCACTCTGAGCGCTTCGTCGGCGATATGGTGCGGGCCTTGCAGCACAACGCCATGAGTGACTTCAAGGCGGCGTACCGCTCGCTCGATGCGCTGCTGATCGACGATATCCAGTTCTTCGCCAACAAGGATCGCTCGCAGGAGGAATTTTTTCACACGTTCAACGAGCTGCTCGAAGGTCAGCGCCAGGTCATCCTCACCTGTGATCGCTATCCGAAGGAAGTCAGTGGTCTCGAGGAGCGGCTGAAATCACGCTTCGGCTGGGGACTCACCGTCGCGATCGAACCGCCGGAACTGGAGACCTGCGTCGCCATCCTCATGACCAAGGCGCAGGCCGTCGGCGTGGCGCTGCCCGAGGAAGTTGCGTTCTTCGTCGCCAAGCGCATCCGCTCGAATATCCGCGAACTTGAAGGTGCGCTGCGGCGCGTAATCGCGAATTCGCGCTTCACGGGCCAGCCGATCACGCTGGATTTCGCCAAGGAAGCGTTACGTGATTTGCTGCAATTGCAGGCAAAACTGGTCACCATCGAAAACATTCAACGCACGGTTGCCGATTACTACAAGGTCCGCGTGGCTGATCTGCTCTCCAAGCGCCGCAATCGTTCGATCGCGCGGCCGCGTCAGGTTGCGATGGCACTGTCACGCGAACTCACCACTCACAGCTATCCTGAGATCGGTGATGCTTTTGGTGGCCGCGATCACACCACCGTGCTGCATGCCTGCGCGAAAATCGTGGAGCTGCGGGCGGCCGATCAGCGCGTCAGTGAGGACTATTTAAACCTGTTGAGAACCCTGACGGGATGATGTGGAGAGCCTGGGGACAATTTTGATGCTACAAGTTATACACACTCGGCCCACAGGCAGTGGACAGGTCGCCCGTGTACTTACTCGGTGACGCGGAACGACCGCAAGGTCATGATGCTGATGGAACTACCAGAAGTTATCCCGGTATCCACAGGCCCTATAGCTGCTACTACAATCTTCTTTTAAGACTTAAGACTATTAAGAGCACGCCATGAAGCTCACCGCTGCACGTGAAGATTTCCTGACCCCGCTACAAAGCGTCATCGGCGTGGTCGAACGCCGGCAGACCATGCCCATCCTGGCCAACGTGCTGCTGTCGGTCCGCGAGGACCGGCTGAGCATCACGGGCTCGGATCTCGAAGTCGAACTGGTCGCCTCGCGGCAGGTGGCCGGTCAGCAAACCGGCGATGTGACCATCCCCGGCCGCAAGCTGCTGGATATTTTTCGGGCGCTGCCGGAAAAGACCGCGGTGACCCTGAGTGCGGAAGGCGATCGGGTGAACATCCGTGCCGGCCGCAGCCGCTTTGCGCTCTCGAGCCTGCCGGCCTCCGAGTTCCCGGTCGTCGATGACATCAACGCCCAGCAGACCGTGACCATCAGCCAGGGCGATCTGCGCAGACTCATCGACAAGACGCACTTCGCGATGGCCCAGCAGGACGTGCGGTACTACCTGAACGGCATGCTGCTGGAGACGGAGGGCAAGACGCTGCGTGCGGTCGCAACCGACGGCCACCGCCTGGCGTTGTGCGAGGCGCAGCTGCCGGTCATGGCGCGCACCGCCCAGCAGGTGATCGTGCCGCGTAAGGGCGTGCTGGAGCTGCAGCGTATTCTCACTGCGGAAGGGAACGTCGAGCTGGCAATCGGAACCAATCACGTTCGCGCCGAGATCGGCGATATTCGCTTTACTTCGAAGCTGATCGATGGTCGTTTTCCGGAATACGGCCGTGTGGTGCCGGCCAATCCGACCAAGAAGATCCACGCGGATCGCGATTCACTGCGCCAGGCGTTTCAGCGCACGGCGATCCTGTCCAACGAGAAGTACCGCGGTATCCGCCTGACGCTGAAGTCGGGCCTGTTGACGGTTCAGGCGCACAACCCGGAGCAGGAAGAGGCGGAGGATCAGGTCGAAGTGCGCTACGAGGGCGAAGACCTGGAGATCGGGTTCAACGTGAACTACCTGCTGGATGCACTGGCTGCGCTCGACGGCGAGACGGTCGAGATTGGTCTGTCCGACGCCAACAGCAGCTGCCTGGTTCGCGTGCCGGAATCCCTGGACACCAAATACGTCGTCATGCCGATGCGGCTGTAGGCAGCCTTGAGCCTGGGGTTACTGACGCTCGAAAACCTGCGGTGTCTGCGACGGGCCGAGTTGGAACTGCATTCCGGGCGCAATCTCATCATCGGCGCCAATGGCTCGGGCAAGACCTCCCTTCTGGAGGCGATCTTCCTTCTCGGCCGGGGGCGTTCATTTCGCACCCGCAATTCAGAGCGGCTGATCACCCATGGCGAATCCCGGCTGGTCGTGTTTGGCCGAACGGCACCCGCGGAACCGCCGGCGATTCCCATCGGCTTGGGCATCCAGGTCACCCGCGGCGAAGCGACAGTGGCGAAGATCCAGGGCGAATTCATCCGAACGCTTGCCGAACTGTCCGAGGCCCTGCCCGTGCAGATCATCGACCCGGGCGTGCACAAGCTCGTGGAGGACAGTGCCTATCGCCGACGTCGCTGGATGGACTGGGCAACGTTCCACGTGGAACATGGATTCGTGGCGATGTGGGCCGCCTATACCCGGACGCTCAGGCAGCGCAACGCCACGCTAAAACAGATTGCCGGTTCGGGAAGCACCCTGGCCGCGCAGCTGGACGCATGGGACATCGAGCTTGCGCAGCTCGGAGAGAAACTGGCGTTAGCCCGGCGGCAGATGCTCGAACGCCTGCACCGTCACTGGCAGGAAACCGTCCTGGCGCTGTCGGGATTGGAACTGGATCTGGGGTATTTTCAGGGTTGGGCGCGGGACACTCCTTTGGCAGAAGCGTTGCGTCACTCCCGGGAACGCGACCTGGCGCGCGGCAGCACCCACGCCGGCCCGCACCGCGGTGATGTCGTGCTGAAACTCGACGGCAAACTGGCCCGGGACACCTTATCCCGCGGTCAGCAGAAGCTGGTGGCGGTATCGATGATTCTGGCGCAGCTGCGCCTCCTGGCTTCCATTTTGCCCGAGCCACCGACGCTGCTGCTGGATGATCCGGCCGCGGAACTCGATCCGGATCGCCTGAGCCGTTTCATCGACCAGGTGGAGCCGCTGCACTGCCAGCTGGTGCTCACGGCGCTGACGGCCGGCCGGCATCCTTTTGGTAACCCCGACCGAGTGTTCCACGTGGAACAGGGACGCGTGTCCGAAGGCTAGGGCCGCCGACTTGGAGCGCCTGCGTGCGACCAACTTCAATCACTACCTGGGTGCCCAGCGGATCCTTGCGGCAGCGAATGAGATCTGCCAGCCCGGGCCGGCGCATAGCTACCCGACCCGCTTCAATGGGGACTATCTCAACTGCGAGAGCATGTGGTTCACCAGTAATCCCCCGGAAAAGCTCCTGACTTTCCACTTGCATGATGTCGGCTATATCGCCCTGGTCAGCGTGACAGTCAGCGGCGGCAAATTGGAGGCGCTCGACGCCAAAGCGGCAACGGCCAAGCAACTTCGCCGAATGACCGGAAATTCGCCGACTTTTCCGCTGAAAATTGGCTATCGTCCTCTAAATTGCTCATTCTTGCTTTGCGGCCAGTTGGTATCGATCACGCAGGCATTTTCGCCGTTGCCGACGTGCGCCGCCGATGCGGCTCCAAGGTTCCTCGAGTCCCCGGCGGCACGCGGGAAAAACTCTGACTAAACAATGCCTTATGCAGGGTCATATACGTGGCTTGGGAGGCCACGGAGGGCTATAATGGCGGGTCATCCAAACGAGTGCCCGCATGACGCAGAACGACGTATACGACTCCAGTAAAATCAAAGTCTTAAAGGGCCTCGACGCGGTCCGCAAGCGGCCGGGAATGTACATCGGCGATACCGATGACGGCAGCGGCCTGCATCACATGGTTTTCGAGGTCGTCGACAACTCCATCGACGAAGCCCTGGCCGGTTATTGCGACCGGGTCCAGGTGACCATCCATGCGGATGAAAGCGTCACCGTTTCGGACAACGGGCGGGGCATTCCGGTCGACATTCACCCCGAGGAAGGCGTCT
>Ga0302314_10015279_pt1 | contig 13054 bp, 11 predicted proteins | sample III_Palsa_N2_3_FD_200533 | JGI IMG/M metagenome (GOLD analysis project Ga0302314, IMG submission 200533) | Peat permafrost microbial communities from Stordalen Mire near Abisko, Sweden - III_Palsa_N2_3 | ecosystem: Environmental > Terrestrial > Soil > Palsa > Peat permafrost | place: Sweden...
TCCACATTTTCAACTCTAACGTGAGCGGCTACGCCCGCCGTAGCAGGGCGATGAAGAATCCGTCGGTGCCATCGCCGGAGGGCAGCAGCTGCCAGCGGCTCTCGCAGCTGAAATCCGCCGCCTGTGCAAGGAACTCGTCAACCACCTGATCAGCCTCCTGGCGGCTGATCGTGCACACCGAGTAGACCAGCGAGCCGCCAGGACCGAGCTGGCCGGCACCGGCTCGCAGCAGCTGCCCCTGCTTTTCGGCCAAGTCTCCGATCTGGCCGCGTCGCGGCTGCCAGCGCAGATCGGGACGCGCCTGCAGCGTCCCAAGACCGCTGCAGGGCGGATCGACGAGCACGCGATCGAAAAGCTCGGAATCACTGAACTCGCGCGCGTCGGCCTGCACAACGCGAACGTTCTCGGCACCCATCTGCAGGCAGGTCTCGGCGAGCGCACGCGCGCGCCCCGGATGGACCTCGACCGCGATCAGCTCACCCTCCCCACCCATCAGCGCGGCCAGATGCGTCGTTTTGCCACCGGGCGCGGCGCAGAGATCGAGGACCCGCTCCCCCGCCTGTGGCGCCAGCACGCGGGCCACGACGGCCGAGCCGCGCGACTGCGGCATCAGCGCGCCCTGCTTGAACAGCTCTGAGCCGAATGCGTCAAAGCCACCGTCGATCACCAGCACCTCCGGGATCTCAGGGAGGCCGTCCTGGCCCTCCCATGGGGGTGCGTGGCGGGCCGCGCTGCTTGCTTGCAGCGCGGCTTTCACCTGCTCAGTCGTGGTCCGCAGCACGTTCACGCGGAGCGCTGACTCTGCTGGGGTGTTGGCGCTCGCGAGCAGCGCCCGGGCGCTGTCTGCTCCGAGTTCTCGCCACCACATCTCGGCGAGCCAGTCGGGGACGGAGTGCAGCACTGCCGCGTGCTGCGGCGTCTTGTCGTCGAGCTTGGCCAACTGCTTCTCGCCCTCACGGCTTGCGCGCCGCAGAACGGCGTTGACGAGCTGCGCGCCCCCTTTGCTCTCACGCTTGGCGAGCTCGACGCTCTCGTTGACGGCCGCATAGTCGGTCACGCCGCCGAGGAACAGAATCTGGAACATTCCCAGCCGCAGCGCCGCCAGGACCGGCGGGTCCAGACGCTCGAGCGGCCGCGAGACGAACGCCGACAGCAGATGGTCGAGCGTCCGCATACGCTGCACGGTCCCGTAGGCGAGCGTCATCGCCAGCGCGCGGTCGCGCCCGTCGAGCTCGGCGGCGGCCGTGTGCAGGGCCCTGTCGGCGAACGCCCCCTGTTCGAACACCCGGCGGATGACCGTGTAGGCAGCAAGGCGGGCGGGGGCGACGCTCACCGCTTGAGACCTCGCTCGTAGTCGGCCCACGGCATCGGGCGCTTGCCGGGCGGCTGCACCGTCAGCAGCTCCAGCTGGTCCCCGGCAACCCGCGCCTTCCACACGCCGAGCCTGCTGCCGTCGGACTGCTCGAGGTAGGCGCCGATGTGCGGACTGAGTGCTCGCACGCGGCGCGCCTGCGCCTCCACCGGCTCGCCCGGATCCAGCCGGCGATCCTCCGCGGTGAGCTTCTCCGCGTACGTGACGCCGGATTCGCGCTGCTCGACGTAGGTGGGTTGCTCATCGAGTGCGCGCACCAGCAGCTCGCCGCCGAGTTCCTCCAGGCGCGCCGCCAGCGATCCGTAGTCATCGTCCGGCCCGATCGGGATCCGCTCCTGCAGGCCCACCGGGCCGCTGTCCAAGCCCGCTGTGAGCCGCATGATCGATACCCCCGTCTCGGCGTCGCCCGCGAGGATCGCGCGCTCGATCGGCGCGGCGCCACGCCAGCGCGGAAGCAATGACGGATGCACGTTCAGAATCGGGTGGGCCGACAGCAACGGCTCCTTGATCAGCGCGCCGAAGGCGCAGACGACCAGCGCGTCGGGCTCGGCGCCGGCGACTCGTGCGAGCGCCTCGTCGCCGTTTACCGATTCCGGCTGGTAGGTCTCGAGACCGAGCTCATCTGCCACCACCACCGTCGGTGGCGGCGCCAGCTTGCGGCCGCGGCCCTGAGGGCTGTCGGGTCGGCTGATGACCAGCGTCGGACGATGCGGCGAGTCGTGCAGCCGTCGCAGTACCGCCCCGGCGAACTCGGACGTACCGAGGTAGACGATCCTCACGCCTGCTGACGGTCCTGCTGCTCGCGCAGGATCCGCATCGCTTCCTTGCGCTGGTCGCGCGGGGTGCGATCGAGGATCAGAACGCCATCCAGATGGTCCATCTCATGCTGGATAACCCGTGCCTCGAGGCCGGATGCCTCGATCACGATCGGCTCGCCGAACTCGTTCTGCGCATTCACGCGGATGTGAACCGGCCGCTCGACCTCTACGTGAACCAATGGCAGGCTCAGGCAGCCCTCCTCGGCGATCTCCTCTTCCTTCGATGACCACGCGATCACCGGATTAGCCAGTGCCGCCAGCGGCGCTCCGTTCTGAACGCGGTAGACGAGCAGACGGTGCAGTACGCCCACCTGTGTGGCCGCCAGCCCTATCCCAAGCGCATCATCCATCAGCAGACCCATACTGCGCGCCTCGTCGCGGAGCGCCTCATCAAAACGCTCGACGGGGCGTGCCTTGGTCTTGAGCACCGGGTCGCCGAACTTGCGGACGTGCGCCAGCGCGGCGTCCCGTCTTGCCACGACCTCTGGGTCGAGCTGCTCCTCGGCTTCCTGCTCGACGTCCTCGTCGTGGGGCTCGACCTCGGTCGGGTTGTCGACCTCCAGCTGCTCTTCATCCTGAATTTGATCGAGTGCTTCGCTCACGCTTTTGAGTCTATTCGCGTCGGCCCCATGCCGCCCTCAAATCCTGCTCGGAGATTCTGACCGCACCGTGCCCCATGGGCGAGTTTGATCCGATATCGTTCGCGATATCGCTGAGATATCGGATCAGAATCGCGAAAAGGAACGTGCCGTGCACCTGCTGCTCGGCGCGATCCGATCGCTCCCGGAGCCGGACCAGGACGCCGTGCTCGCACTGCTGTTGCAGGGTCTGACCGACAGCTCGACGTGGGAGAACGCTCTGCAACGAAGTGATCAGCAGCGTCGTGTTGTTGTGGCCCTGCACGGCAACGTTGAATTCAGGGCCGGAGGCCTGAGCGGCCGATACGGCGACTTGATGCCCGAATCAGCCGCGAAGGTGGTCCCGATCCGCTTTCCCGCACAGATCCACGAGCAACTCAAGGCGTGGTGCGAGGCGCACAACTTTCCCATGGCTGCGGTAGTGCGGGGCCTGGTGGAGCGCTTCCTCGAATCCCAGGAGATGCCGTAGGCACTACTGGGGGTCGACGTCGACGCTCAGAGCGACCTCGCGATGAGCGCGGTCGCCACTGACGGCATCGACGGCGTCACGTACGGCGGCAACCGCGGCAGTGCGATCGGCGGCCTTCACGACCAGCTGAAAACGCGACTTACCGCGCAGCAAGAACAGCGGGGCCGGTCCCAGGACCGCGATCTGCCCCGGCTCGTACTCGGCGGCGGTCGCGCTGATCCGATCCCGCAGAACCGCGGCGGCGTTATATGCGTCGTCAGCTTCGATCGCGGCACAGATCACTCTGATAAGGGTCGCGAAGGGTGGGTAGCCGAGTGCCTTGCGACGGCGTAGCTCGCCACGCACAAACGTCTCCGAGTCGTGCCGTGCGGCGAGCGCGATCGGTCGTGCCGCCGGCTCCTTCGACTGTACGAGGACGCGGCCGCGATCCGCGCTGCCCCGGCCGGTACGGCCGGCGAGCTGCGTGATCAACGCGAAGGTGCGCTCCTCCGAGCGGAAGTCAGGGAACCGCAGCGTCTGATCGGCATCGACCACGATGCCGAGGCCGACGTCGGCGAAGTCGTGGCCCTTGGCCACCATCTGGGTGCCGATCAGGACGCCGCTCGAGGCCGTGTGGAAGCGCTCGAGAATCTGTGCGCGAGCCTCGAGGCCGGCAGCATCGGCATCGAGTCGCAGGACCGGGAAGCTCTCGTCGCCGAGGGCCGTGAGCAACTCGTGCTCGAGCCGCTCGGTGCCGGCCCCGTGCCGCGCGACCGAGACCGAGCCGCAGTCGGGGCAGGCCGAAGGCACGCGCTCGCGGTGACCGCAGTGATGACAGGCGACGTAGGATCCGGCACGGTGCAGAACGAGCGCCACCTCGCAGTTCGGGCACATCCACACGCGCCCGCACGATCCGCACGAGAGGAAGTTCGACCAGCCACGGCGGTTGAGCAGAACGATCGCCTTACCGCCAACGTGTCTGCAGTCGGCAAGCGCCAGGCGCGTATCGGGGTGTAGCGGGTTGTGCAGCCCGCGCATGTCGAGGATCTCGACCGCGGGCAGCGGCCTTCCGTCGACGCGCTCGCGCATGATCAGGCGGTTGGCACCGAACACGGCCTCCGGCCGCGGCGTGGCGCTGCCCTCGAGCAGCACTGCGCCGTGCTCCCGCGCCCGCCGGCGCGCGACGGTCCTCGCGTCATACCGAGGATCGCTCTCGTGTTTGTAGGAGCTCTCGTGCTCCTCGTCGACCACGATCAGGCCGATGTCCGAAAGCGGCGCGAACACTGCCGAACGGGGGCCGACGGCGACCCTGGCCTCGCCACGGGCCAGGCGTAGCCATTCGTCTTGGCGCTTGCCGGTGCTCATGCCCGAGTGCATCACCGCGACGATGTCGCCAAAGCGGGCCGAGAAGCGAGCGAGCGCCTGTGGCGTCAGTGCGATCTCGGGCACGAGGATGATCACCGATCTGCCCTGCTGCAGCGTTGCTTCGGCGGCCCGCAGGTACACCTCGGTCTTGCCGGAGCCCGTGACGCCATGCAGGAGGAACTCAGGGAGTCCGCTATCGCTGCCACCCCTGTCGGCACGACCGAGTGCCTCCAGGATTGGCACCAACACGGACTCCTGTTCAGACGTCAGTTGTGGGGCTGAAGCCGAGGTGGATGAGACCGAATGGGCCGATGCGCGACGGGACTGGACGGCGAGATCCAGGGTCACCAGGCCGCGCGACTCCACGCGGCGCAGAACCGGCGTGCCGAGGTCCGCGGCTGTTGCGGGGCCGTCGTCGGCGAGTGCCTGCAGGGCTTGCCGCTGACCCGCGGTGAGGCGGGTGTCGTCTTTGAGAGCGGAGATGCCGGCGTCAGTGATGGAGGCGACGAGAACCTGCTTCTCCTTGAGGCCCTTGGCGGCGCCGGCGGGGAGCAGGATCTGCAGAGCGCGGGCGGGGGTCGAGCAGTACTCGGCCGCCATCCAGACGGCGAGCTCGACGAGGTCGGCAGGTAGGCGGGCTGGGAGCAGCTCGGCGGCTGTCGCGAGCTTCTCCAAGGGAAGCTCGGAATCGACCGCCATCTCGGCGATCACGGCCGGGATCGTGCGGCCGGCGAAGGGCACCCGCAGCAACGAGCCGACCCCCACCTCGGCAGCCTCGATCGGCGCCGGGAGCAGATAGTCGAACAGGCCTCGGATCGCGCGCGTCTGCGTCAGCGGAATGACGCGCGCGATCAACTTCGTTACTCGGCTTGCCGTGCTCGGAGAACCGAACTAGGCACCGACGGCGGCGCCGAGGCCTGCGGCCTCGCGCAGCGCCTCTGCCTTGTCGGTCGCCTCCCAGGTGAAATCGGGGTCCTCACGGCCGAAGTGGCCGTAAGCCGCGGTCTTCTGGTAGATCGGACGGTGCAGGCGGAGATACTTGCGGAACGCCGCCGGTCGCAGGTCGAAGTGCTCCTGGATGAGCTCGAGGATGCGCCCGCGACCGATGTTCTCGGTGCCGAAGGTCTCGACCATCACCGAGACCGGGCGCGCGACACCGATCGCGTACGCGACCTGAACCTCGGCACGATCGGCGAGGCCGGCGGCCACGATGTTCTTGGCCACGTAGCGCGCCGCGTAGGCGGCCGAGCGATCGACCTTCGACGGATCCTTGCCCGAGAAGGCACCCCCGCCGTGGCGGGCGAAGCCGCCGTAGGTGTCGACAATGATCTTGCGGCCGGTGAGCCCGCAGTCGCCCATCGGTCCGCCGATCACGAAGCGGCCGGTCGGATTCACTAGGAAGTTCTCGCGCAGCTTGGCCACGTCATACATCGGCGGGAGCGTTGGCAGCACGACCTGCTCCCAGAGATCGTCGCGGATCAGTGACTCCGAGCCCTCGGCGTGCTGGCTGGAGATCAGGAGCTTCTCGATCTCAACCGGCCTGCCGTCGACATAGCGCACGCTCACCTGGGTCTTGCCGTCGGGTCGCAGGTAGGGAAGCGTGCCGTCCTTGCGGACCTCCGCCAGGCGCTTTGCGAGTTTGTGCGCGAGCGATATCGGCAGCGGCATCAGCTCCGGCGTCTCGTTCGACGCGTAGCCGAACATCATGCCCTGATCGCCCGCGCCGGCCAGATCGAACTCGTCGCCCGATTCGGCACGCATCTCGTAGGCCTCGTCGACGCCCTGGGCTATATCGGGCGATTGCTTATCGATCGTGTTGAGAACCGCGCAGGTCTTGAAGTCAAAGCCGAACGCTGCGTCGGTGTAGCCGATCCCACGGATCGTCTCGCGTGCGATCTCCTGGATATCGACGTAGGTGCTAGTCGTGATCTCGCCGGACACAACAACCAGCCCGGTATTGACCAAGGTCTCACAGGCGACGCGTCCGTCGGGGTCGTCTCGGAGGACGGCATCGAGCACGCCGTCGGAGATCTGGTCAGCGATCTTGTCGGGATGACCCTCGGTGACCGACTCGGAGGTGAAGAGGAATTCGTTATCAAGCATCGCGAGAAGAGTATCGGCCGCGCCGTTCGTTGCGTTCGACGAAGTCGATCATCAGTGGGATGCCCTCCATCCGGTAGCGCTCGCGCATGCGGTTCTCGAGGTAATAGGCGTAATCACGGGTGACCAGCGCATGCGAGTTGACCTGGACCGAGAATCGCGGTGGCCGCTCCCCCGTCTGGGTCATGTAGATCAACTTGAGCCGCTGGTTGCCGTGCCGGCGGTTGTTGCTCGACGGCGGCTGCCGCTTCGCCACGACGTCGGAGATGAAGCGGTTGAGCTGCGGAGTCGGGATCCGGGCACGGCTGCGGTCGGCAAGTCCGACCGCCTCGATCAGGATGCGCTCGATGTTGCGCCCGGTCTTCGCGCTGGCTGTCAGCACGCGCGGACGCAGCCGCAGCTTGCGATTCACGCGGATGCGCTCGTGATCGAGCTCGTCAGGCCCGATCGCACCGGGTGCACCGGATCCGATCTCCTGCAGGTCCCATTTGTTGAGGACCAGGGCCGTGGCGCAGCCGGACTTCATCGCCATCTCGGCGACGCGAAAGTCCTGCGAGGTGACGCCATCGCTGGCGTCACAGACGACCAGAGCGACATCGGCGCGCTCGGCGGCGCGCTGTGAGCGCAGAGCCGTGTAGTACTCGAGCGACTCCCCCACCTTCGCCTGGCGGCGCAGGCCGGCGGTGTCGACGAGCACGATCGCGCGCTCCTCGAAGGTCATCGGCATGTCGATCGCGTCGCGGGTCGTGCCCGCCACGTCTGAAACGATCACGCGGTCCGAGCCAAGAAAGCGGTTGACCAGCGAGGATTTGCCGACGTTGGGGCGCCCGATCAACGCCAGGCGGATCGGATCATCGGGCGAGGGTTCGCGATCGTGCTCGGGCCCGACCACGACGATCCGGTCGAGCAGATCACCGGTGCCCAGTCCCTGAGCGGCGGAGACGGCGATCGGATCGCCCAGCCCCAACTGGTGGAACTCATACGCCAGCGACAGGTCCTTGACGGAGTCGACCTTGTTGGCGGCGACGATCACCGGAATCGTGACCTTGCGCAGTAGATCGGCCATGTCGAGGTCGCCCGGGCGCACACCCGCTCTGGCATCGACCACCAGCACGGCGACGTCGGCTTCGGCCAGTGCATCGCGCGACTGCTGCTGTATCTGGCGAGCCAGATCGTCGATCTCCTCGAGATCGACACCACCGGTATCGATCAGCGTCAGCGTGCGACCGTTCCACTCGGTGTCGAGCTCCTTGCGGTCACGGGTCACGCCCGACAGCTCGTGCACGACCGCCTCCCGCGACTCGGTGAGGCGGTTGACCAGCGACGACTTGCCCACGTTGGGATATCCGACGATTGCGACCTTCATGGAGAAGTCGAGCCTAGCGTGGTACGAGAGCCACGATCCGTTGCACGACCTCGTCGCGCGTCAGACCGGTCGTATCCAGCTCGATCGCACCGTTGGCGGGCCGCAGCGGTGAGTCGGCGCGCGTGCGGTCGCGCTGATCACGGATCGCCTGCTCGGCCAGCACGATCTCGGGATCGATACCGAGCTGTGCCGCACGGCGCGCGGCACGTTCCGCAGGGTCGGCGGTCAGGAACACCTTGAGCTCCGCATCGGGCGCGACCACGGTGCCGATGTCCCGGCCTTCGGCGACCCAGCCGCCGCTTGCTATCAGCTGCCGCTGCTGCTCGACCATCGCACGGCGAACAGCCGGCTCAGCCGCAACCTCCGACGCGCGCTCCGAGACCTCGGGGGTGCGGATCGCATCGCTGACGTCCTCGCCGTCGAGCAGCACACGCTCGCCCAGTGAGATCTTCAGCTCCGGCGCCAGGTCAGCGGCCGGGGCGCTGCGCCGCAGGGTCGCGAGTGCGACGCAGCGGTACATCGCGCCACTGTCGAGGTAGGTGAAGCCGAGTGCCGCCGCGACGGCCCTGGCGACCGTCGACTTGCCCGCTCCCGCGGGGCCGTCGATCGCTATCACCATCAGCTCTCGCCCATGATCACGGTCGCGCCCGTCGCACGCCAGAGCTCGAAGAACTCCGGACACGTCTTGCTGACCACGTTCGGCTCCTCGAGCATCACAGCGTCACGGATCCCGATCAACGAGAACGCCATCGCAATGCGGTGATCCTCATAGGTCGGAAGCCACGTTCCCTGGGGCGTCCCCGGATGCACGCGCAGATAGTCCGGGCCCTCCTCGACAGTGATCCCCAGCCGCCTGAGGTTCTCGGCACAGGCGGCGATGCGGTCGGACTCCTTCACCCGCGCATGCCCGATCCCGGTGATCGTGGTGGGGCCATCGGCGAACACGGCAACGCACGCAAGCGTCATGAACACGTCCGAGCTGTTGGCCATATCCGCCTCGATCCCGTGCAGCTGCGCGGGACCTGTCAGCTCGAGCGCCTGCCCGTCGTGGACCTTGCAGCCCATGCGCTCGAGGAACTCAACAAGCTCGATGTCGCCCTGGGCGGTCGTGCGGCGATCGAGCCCCGGCAAGCTAACGGTTGTGCCCGTCAGCGCGGCACTGGCAAGGAAATACGAGGCGGTGGAGACATCGGGCTCGACCTGGAACTCGGCCGCCCGGTAATCGCCACGCCCGACGGCGATCGCGTCGGCCTCGACATCGGCTTCGACGCCGAATGCCTGCATCGCGTTCAGGGTCAGGTCAAGGTAGGGCTTGCTCACGAGCGCGTCGAACCGCAGGCGCGTATCCCTCCTGGCGAAGGGCGCCGCCATCAGCAATCCCGACAGGAACTGACTCGAGACCGACGCGTCGACCTGCACCTCGCCGCCCGATAGTCCGGAGGCACCGATCACCAGCGGGAAGGCGTCGCCGTCGATCGCGGCTCCCTGTGCGCGAAGTGCAGCGAGTACCGGTCCCAGCGGGCGCCGGCGCAGCTGGGAGTGCGCGTCGACCTCAAAGCGGCCGCGGCCCGCCGCCAGCATCGGCACCAGGAAACGACCGACGGTTGCGCCCATCCCGCAGTAGACCTCCTCGGGGCCTGTCGGTGGGCCGCTCAGGCCCTCGATCACCCAGCGCAGGCGGCCGTGCGCATCGGTGCGTTCGGCGAACCCGACCCCGAGAGTGCGCAGCGCCGCAGCCATCGACCGGGTGTCGTCGGCCACGAGCGGATCGAGCAGCACCGACCGGCCGGAGGCCACGCCGGCAAGCAGCAGGGCGCGGTTGGTGATGCTCTTGGAGCCCGGAACCCGCACCGACCAGCGCGCCGGCGGATCGCCCGGAGCAACGTGTACGCAGTCACTCATCGCGAGAGCGTCTCACGGTCCGCGGCCGCCTGCTCTGCCCAGCGGACCACGGCGTCGCGGTCGCCCGCGGCGATCTTCTCGCGCACCTCACGCAGTCGCGTGATCGCGTCGTCTATCGCTTCGCCGAGCGCGTCGCGATTGTCCATGTAGATCCCGCTCCAAATCGCCGCATTGGAGCCGGCGACCCGCGTCGCGTCACGAAAACTGGGCCCTGGAACGGCGCTCGCGTCGGTGTCCGCAAGCTGCGACACCAGCACGTTGGCGAACACGTGCGGGAGGTGTGAGACCGTCGCCATGAGACTGTCGTGCGCAGCTGCTGAGATCTCCATCGGCGTCGCGCCCAGCGCGCGCACAAGATCTCGTACGCGTGCGGTCGTAGCCGTCGCGGTCTGTGCAGATGGCGTCAGGTACCAGGTTGCGCCGCTGAACATGTCTGCGCGGGCGTGTTGCACACCGCTTGTCTCGGCACCGGCAAGCGGGTGACCACCGACGAACCGTGGGTCGGAAATCGCATCGACGATCGAGCGTTTGGTCGAGCCGACGTCGCTCACAACGGCGTCTGCCGGCGCGTGCACGAGCACCTCAGCAACCAGCCGCGGGAGTGCGTCAACGGGAGCGGCCGTGAACACCACGTCCGCTTCAGCGACGGCGCTGGCAAGCGAGCCAGCGCCGGAGGAGATCGCGCCGCGGCGCACGGCCGCCTCGATCGCAGCAGCCTCCGAGTCCCAGCCGAACACCTCAGCCGGCAGCCGCTCGCGCGCTGCGAGCGCGATCGAGCCACCGATCAGACCAAGGCCGACGACCGCGACGCGCAAGGTTCACTGGCTGCTGTTCGAGCGGCGGGCACGCACAGCGGCGGCGAGCTCGTCGAGCACTTCGACGGTCGTGTCCCAGCCGATGCACCCGTCGGTGATCGACTGCCCGTAGGTGAGCGTGTCGATCGGTCCGGGCGACTGGTTGCCCTCGACCAGGAACGACTCGATCATCACGCCGGTGATCGTCCTGTCGCCGGCCGCCACCTGCTCGCCGATCGTGCGGGCGACATCGGGCTGACGCTCGGGGCGCTTGCCGCTGTTGTCGTGCGAGAGATCGATCACCAATCGCTCGGGCAGGTGAGACTCGCGCAGCAGCGCGTTCGCATTGGCCACCGACTCCACATCGAAGTTGGTGCCGGACTTGCCGCCGCGCAGAATGATGTGGCAATCGCGGTTGCCGCGCGTGTGGAGGATCGCCGAGCGGCCATCGGCATCGATCCCGGCAAAAGCGTGGCGTGCCGCTGCGGCGCGCACGGCGTCGACAGCGACCTGAACGTTGCCGTCGGTGCGGTTCTTGTAGCCGACGGGCATCGACAGGCCCGAGCCGAGCTGGCGGTGGATCTGGCTCTCGGTCGTGCGCGCGCCGATTGCGCCCCAGCTGACGAGGTCGGAGATGTATTGCGGGGTGATCGGGTCGAGGAATTCGCAGCCGACCGGGAGGCCGGCGGCAAGCACCTCGAGCAGGAAGCGGCGGGCCATGCGCAGGCCCGTGTTCACATCACCGGAGCCGTCGAGGTGAGGATCGTTGATCAGGCCCTTCCAACCGACGGTCGTGCGCGGCTTCTCGAAGTAGACGCGCATCACGACCAGCAGATCGTCGGACAGCCGTCTGGCCTCAGCGCTCAACTGTTCTGCGTACTCGCGCGCAGCGACAACATCGTGGACGCTGCAGGGACCGACGACGACGAGCAGCCGGTCGTCGTCGCCGTCGAGCACGGCATGGGCCGCGGCGCGGCCGTTCAGCAGCGGCGTAACCCGCTCATCATCCAGCGGCAGCTCGTCGAATAGCTCCTGTGGGGTCATCAGGGGTACGAGGCGCTCGATCCGCTGGTCGCGGACCGCGTCGCCCTGATTGGCGCGGATCACGGTCATCACGGTTTGCTCTTCATCTGGCGGTTCATCGTCTCGAATCCTCTTTGTTGCTCCATTGACTGTACGAAAACAGCAGCCGCTGGTTACTCCGCGGCATGGCGCAGTACTGCCGGCGCTCGGCTCCTCTCTGCTTCGTCCGCGCGCCTGTCAGCGGACAAAAGGGGTGTGTAGCCGAGCGCCTAGCTAAATCGCCAGGCGTAATAGCGCGCGTAGAAGGACCAGCCGAGGGTGTTGGGGCGAAGGTCGTTCATACGCGTCTCGAGAAAAACTAGCACGGCTGTCGAGGCCGGATTCGAGCCCCGACAGCCGTGCGCTGGATCACTTCTTCTTCTTCTTGGTGGCCGCCGCCTTGAGCGTCAGACGCCCGGCGGTCTCCTTGACGCCATCGACGGTGGCAAGCACGGTGCTCGTCAGCCGCGTGTGGGTCTTGGCGTATTTGCGGCCGGCCGCGTTCAGCGCCACCGTGTAGCTCTGAGTCTTTCCGGCGGCGAGTGAGAAGTGCACGCTGCCGATCGCGACCGTGCGGTGCTTGTGCACCTTCTTCTTGCCGTGCTTGACCACGTAGCTCTCGGTGATCTGCAGGGTGGCCGTGCCGGCGCACGATCCGCCGCTGCAACTCAGCTTCATGCTGAAGCGGTTCTTCTTGACGGTCGCGGAACTGCCGACGACTTTGAGCCCTGCCTTGGCGACCGTCACCGAGAGCGACTGCGTCGCCGTCTGTGCCGGCGTACCGAGACCGGTGGCCTGCACCGTGAACGTCGAGCTTCCCGGCGTCGTTGGCGTACCCGAGATCACGCCGGTGGCCGAGTTCAGCGTGAGACCCGCCGGCAGCGTCCCGGACGCGAGCGTCCAGCCGGAGATGCCCCAGGCTCCGGTCGCGGATACGGTCTGCGAATAGGCGGAGCCGATCTCGCCCGCGGGCAGGCTCGTCGTTCCTACCGTCAGCGGCGCCTGGGCGCTCACCACGTAGGGCACATCGCCGCTTGCCGTTGCATAGTCCCCGCTGGCCGCGCACGAGGCCGCCGCACAGGCGGCGGTCTCCAAGATGGCTGAGGCACTGCCACCGGAGCTCGCATCGCTAGGCGCCGGAGAGGCGATCGCGCCAGTCACGCCTCCGGCATTGAACGAGACCGTCATC
>Ga0302314_10015282_pt1 | contig 13052 bp, 9 predicted proteins | sample III_Palsa_N2_3_FD_200533 | JGI IMG/M metagenome (GOLD analysis project Ga0302314, IMG submission 200533) | Peat permafrost microbial communities from Stordalen Mire near Abisko, Sweden - III_Palsa_N2_3 | ecosystem: Environmental > Terrestrial > Soil > Palsa > Peat permafrost | place: Sweden...
CCGGTTTGGCTGTCGCCGTAATGGACGCCGGCGCGGAGGATTTCGGGCAGCACCGCTTGCAGCGTCGATTGTTGCAATCGCAGATTGATAAATCCCGGCCCGGCGGCGCTCGCCTCACTGATCAGCGGCACCGCGCGCAGCGCCGCCGCCAAGGTCTCGGCGAGCTTGGCCGGTGCGAGTTTGGCCGGCTTCGCCGCAAGCAGTGCCGCATTGGTTGCCATGTCGCCATGCGCCGGGTCGCGCGGCGGGGTGACCTCGACGCGCGCCAGCACGTCGTCTGAAAGGTCGGGCACCGCGGCGCGGAGCGCGTCCAGAACATGACTACGGACAGTGGCGAACAAGTCGGGCATCGGGCAGACCTTCAACGAGCCATCAAGGGCGCCCCATAAGCGCGAAGGCGCGGCGAAACGCAAGACTGGCTTAACGGGGCGAACGCGCGATCGCGGCAACCGGCGCTAAGGTGCTCTATATCATGCCGACGTTGCAAAACCCCACCGGCAGCACGATGGGGACGAGCCGGCGCGAGGAGGTGGCTCGAATCGCCCGGCGCCATCAGATCTGGGTGGTGGACGACGATGCCTATTCATTGTTCGCCCAGAATGATGCGGTGCGGCCGGTGCCGTTGGCGGCCCTGATTCCAGAGCGCTGCTTTTATGTCCATTGCGTGTCGAAATCGATCTCGTCCGGACTGCGGGTGGGATTTCTGCATTGCCCGCCGGGGCCGCATTACGATGCTGCGATCCGTGCGATCCGCGCCAGTGTATTTTCACCTTCGGCGCTCGGCGGCTTGATCTTCACCCAGTGGGTCGAGGATGGCTCCGTCGCTCGGATCACCGACGCGGTGCGCGCCGAGATCGACGCCCGCGCCGATCTCGCGCGGGCGGTGCTGGGGACGCCATGGTCGAACCGGGTAGGACATGCACCGCATTTGTGGCTGCCGATGGGCGAACTCGAAGCCGAACGCGTGGCCGGCCAGGCCTACCGCGAGGGCGTCTCGGTTACCCCGCCGGGCGCACCGATCGTGGATGGCGGCACGCTCTCGGGCTTGCGCGTATGTCTCGGCGCGGTGGCAAGCAGCGCGGAGCTGGCGGAAGGTTTGCGACGGCTGCGCGCAGCGCTGTCGCCATCGGCGGGCGGCAGCGGAATCGGGATGGTTTGAGGGAACGGCGCCTCGCCAAGTCGTACGACGACAACTGCCAAAAGTTTTTTGGTTCTTTTTTCAAAAAAGAACACTTCCCGAAGCCAAAGACCATAGGTTGGGCTCTCACCTAGGTTCGCCGTCGCGGGCCGCTCCGCTTGTCCCCCGGTTCCAAACTCGTTACCAACCAGCACTCACGCTGGCGGATTCGGATCGCAGGATAGGAACATGAGCAAGGCATCCCGCGCCCAGGCCAAGGTCATGTTCCCGGACCATGCCGCGGCCCCGGCGGACGCGCAGGGCGCCAGCACCGACTTGGAATTGCCGGTTGCAACGACGCCGAGCTCTACCACGCCCGTCTCCGCCGCGACCGACGCCTCTTCGTCGCCGTTCGTCATCAACATCGTCTACGACAGCAGCGTCACCGCGCTCGATACCGAGGGCAATGCCGCCTACGACCCCACGCTCTACGCCGAATACACCCAGGCAGCGCAAACCGCGGTCGATTTCTACCAGAGCGCATTCACCAACCCGATGACCGTCACGATCGATTTCGGCTACGGCGAGGTTGGGGGCTCGACCATCACCGCCGGAAACTTAGGTGAAAGCTACGCCGTCACGACGTTGGGCGACACCTACAGCGAAGTCTATAACGCGCTGGCGGCGACCGACACCACCTCGGCGGTGCAAATCGCGGCGGTCGCCTCGCTGCCCACCACCGACCCGACCGATGGCGCCAGCTTCAACGTTCCGATCGCCGAAGCCACCGCGCTGGGCCTACTCGGTTCCGACGACGCCTACGTCGGTGCGGTCGGCCTCAGCAGCACCTCCGACTTCAATTGGGACCGGACCGACATCGGCAGCGACCAGTACGACGCGATCGGCACCTTCGAGCACGAAATTTCCGAGGTGCTCGGCCGCAGCGACACCGGCGGCGCCGACGATATCTACCATCCGCTCGACCTGTTCCGCTACACCGCCGCCAATGGATCGCCGGGCGACGCCCCCGGCGCCGAGGCGGGAGCGCGCGACGAGCCGTTTGTCGCGGGCTACAGCGCCCACGCCTATTCCTATTTCTCCTACAACGGCCAGACCATCACTCTGCAGTACGACACGCCGAAGGACGATGCGGAAGGTGCCGACATCGGCGACTGGGCGCCGCGCGTCCACGGTGACTCCTACGGCTACGGTGATCTGGGCGTGGCGAGCCTGGTGTCGGCCACCGACCTCGACGAGATGAACGTGCTCGGCTACGACATCGCCTGTTTCCGCCGTGGCACCCGCATCCTGACCGTCCGCGGCGAGATCGCGGTCGAGGATCTCTCGGTCGGCGACCGGGTCATCACCAGCGCGCGCGCGACCCGGCCGATCAGATGGCTGGGGTGCCGCACCGTCGCCTGCGACCGCCACCCCGAGCCCGCCCGCGCCTGGCCGGTGCGGGTGGCGGCGGGCGCCTTCGGCAACCATCTGCCGCTGCGCGATCTCTGGCTCAGCCCCGCCCACGCCATCGTCGCGGAACAGGTGCTGATCCCGGTCGGTTCGCTGCTGAACGGCGTCACCGTCACCCAGCACCAGCTCCCGACCGTGCAATACTGGCACATCGAGCTCGATCGCCACGACATCATCGTCGCCGACGGCCTGCCCGCCGAGACCTACCTCGACTGCGGCAACCGCGCCGCGTTCGAAAACGATGGCGCGATCATCGACCTGCACCCGGATTTGCGTCCCCACTTGGCCGCGGGCTTCTGCCTTCCCTTCCTCAGCGCCGGCCCCACCGTCGACCGCGCCCGCGCCGCCCTGATGGCGCGCGCCCCCGCCCTCGGCTTTACCGAGACCCCCGACGCCGCCCTCCATCTCACTTCGGGCGAAACCCGGATCGACCCGATCGTCCTGGCACCGGACCGCTTCGCCTTCATCCTCCCCCCCGCCGCCGCCGAGCTGAGACTGATATCCCGCAGCTTCATGCCCTCCGCCGCCGAAGGCGGCAGCGCCGACGTGCGCACCCTGGGCGTCTGCGTCCGCCGCCTGCAGATCGACGGCACCGACGTCCCGCTCGACCAAACGTCGGTCTTCGGCGCCGGCTGGCATGATCCCGAATGGGGCGACCCCGGCACCGGCCGCTGCTGGCGCTGGACCGACGGCCACGCGACCCTCCCGCCCGGCATTCGCCTGCTCGTGCTAGATGTTGCCGGCGTCGGTAAATATTGGGTGCGCGACGAAACGCGCGCCTGGCCTTTGCTGGCTTCCGTGGAAGCTCGGCGCAGCCAGAGCTAGGTCGTTTAATCAATAAAAATAAGGACAAGAAGTCTTCTTTTTTGAAAAAAAGAAGCAAAAAACTTTTGTCACTTAGTTGAATTGCAGCCTTCTTGGACCGGACGGCCGAGACGACACTTGCGCCAAGTGATAAAAGTTTTTTGGTTCTTTTTTTCAAAAAAGAACACTTAAGGAAGTTCTTCTTTTTTGAAGAAAAGAAGCAAAAAACTTTTATTCACTTTGGGCCGTCGGCTCACTTGCTACCGCGGTTTGCGTCACCGACGGCACCCACGGCCGTGCGCCGCGGGCGGAACGATCGGAAATCAACACCGGCTTGCCCTGCCGCCACCAGCCTTCGTAGGCGCCGTTCTGCCACAGATCGAAACGATCGACCGCTAAAACCCCCGGACACGCGTCGCGCAGCGGCACCACCGATAAAATAAACCTGACGCTGCAATCCACCGCGGCAGCCCGGCTCACCAGCGCGACCTGGCTCGCCTCCAGCCGGCAAATGCCTGGCCCGCAATCCGCCATCGGCTGCCAAGTCCGGCGCGGCCATACCAGCCGCCAATCCGCCAATTCGTAGCTGGCGCCACTCCTTTGCCAAACCTGCACCGCGCCCGCGTCCCGCCACGCCACCACCCTTCCGTCCCGAGCCACCAGAAAGTCCGGCGCCGCCACCCAAAAAGGTGCCGCCAAACCGGCCCCCAGCGGCAGCAATCCCAACCAGCGCCCGCGTCCCGCGATCAGCCCCAGCATCGCCATACCAAACCCCACCGCGAGCAACCCCCACACCGGAGACGGCGGCCAAGGCACCACCGCGGCCGGCAACCTTGCCACCACCCGCGCAATCCACAGGATCACGCCGATCCCCTTTCCCATCACCCAGAACGCCGGCGCGCTCGCACCGAACGGCATCAGCAGCAGCGCCGCCACCACCATCGGCATCACCACCACCACCGTAATCGGCACCGCGACCAGGTTGGCGAGCACGTAATAGATCTGAATTTGCCCGAACCCGGCCGCTGCAAACGGCAAGGTTGCGGTGCCGGCGAGGAAGCTCGTCACCGACAGCATCACCAGATGCCGCGCGGTCCACCCCCACGCCCCCTCCCATCCTCGCAACCGCGCGAGCCAACCCTCCATCGCCCGGTAGCCCACGATCAGCGCCAGCACCGCGGCAAAGCTCATCTGGAAACTCACCCCCACCAGCGCGTCCGGCGCGATCACCAGGATCACCGTGGCCGCCAGCGCCAGCGACCGCAGCGAAATCACCCGCCGTCCCACGATCACCGCCAGCACCACCAGCGCCGCCATCGCAAAGCTGCGCTCGGTCGGCACGTGGTCGCCCGTGAGCAGCAGATAGACCAGCCCCGCGAGCAGCCCGGCCCCCGCCGCGATCTGCTTGCACGGCAGGCTCAACCCCCACCGCGGCACCAGCACCAACCCAAGCCGGACCGTGCCGAACACCACCCCCATCACCGTCGCCATATGCAGCCCCGCCACCGCCAGAATATGCGCGAGCCCCGCCGCCGCAAACGCTTGCCGGTCGGCTTCCGGGATCGCCGCGGTAGCTCCCGCCATCAGCGTCGCCGCGATCGCGCCCTCGCTTCCGGGCAGCGCCGCCACCGCCCGTGCCGCGATGGTCTCGCGCAACTGGGCGACCAGCCCGGCCTTACCGCCGCCGAGATCCTCCACCAGCGCCAACGCCCGCCCGCTGCCGGCGAGATCGCCGAAATACGCCTCGAACTGTGGATCGCGGCCGCCTGGCCACGAAGGCCATGCAGGATTTTGCAGCAACGCCTTGGTGCGCACATGATCGCCGACGTCGGGAGTGACCGGATCCGCCGGTTCCATCGTAACCCGTACCAGCCGCGCCAGTGGCGCGCCGCCGGCGATGCTGACGGCGCCCAAGCTAACCCGCCGGCCGCCATCCGGTAGCAGATCGACCGCTCGCACGTCGCCCTCGAGGGTCACTCCCCGACGTGGCAGGTCGATCAGTGGCGGCTTGGATGCGGTCTCGATCTGTCCGGCGGCGAACCCGAACGCGGCGCAGGCGAACGGCACCAATATCAGCCGAGCGATCGGCCAGCGCAGACCCACTGCGAGCCCGGCTACCCCCACTCCCACCAGCGATCCCGCGATCCACCGCGCCGGTTCCATTTTTTGCGCGAAATAGACCACGATCCCCGCGGCCAGCCACACCGGCACCCACAGAAACAGCCTGCCCTGCTGCGCTGCCGCCGCCTGCCCCAACCAGCCCTGAATGCGTCGCATGGCTAAAATAACGCCCACCCCTGCACCTTACGCCGGCTGCGGTTTGCGCTAAACCCCTCATCACCATCCCCGATCCGAAGACCCCAAATGACCGTTCGTACCCGCTTCGCTCCCAGTCCCACCGGCCTGCTTCACGTCGGCAGCGCCCGCACCGCTTTGTTCAACTATCTGTTCGCCCGCCATCACGGCGGCGAGTATCTGCTGCGGATCGAAGACACCGACCGCGAGCGCAACAGCGAGGACGCGACCAACGTGATTCTGGATGGGCTGGCCTGGCTGGGGCTCTCGCCCGACCAGGCGCCGGTCTATCAGTCCACCCGCGAGGCGCGCCACGTCGAAGTCGCTGACGCGCTGCTGGCCAGCGGCCACGCCTATCACTGCTATTGCTCGCAAGAGGAGCTACGGGAAATGCGCGAGCAGGCGGTCCGCGAAGGCCGTCCGCCGCGCTACGACGGCCGCTGGCGCGACCGCGACCCCGCCGAAGCCCCGCCCGGTGTCGCCCCCACCACCCGCCTCAAAGCGCCGCGCACCGGCGACACCATCGTCGAGGATCTGGTGCAGGGCACGGTGCGGGTGGCCAACGCCGAGCTCGACGATATGATCATCCTGCGCGCCAACCGCACGCCGACCTATCTGCACGCGGTGGTGGTGGACGATCACGACATGGGCATCACCCACGTTATCCGCGGCGACGATCACCTCACCAACACCTTCCGCCAGCTCCAGATCTTCGAGGCGATGGACTGGGCGCCGCCGCGCTTCGCCCATCTTCCGCTGATCCACGGTCCCGACGGGGCGAAGCTTTCCAAGCGCCACGGCGCGGTATCGGTGTTGGAATTCCAAAACCAGGGCATCCTGCCCGAAGCCTTGTGCAACTACCTGCTGCGGCTGGGGTGGGGTCATGGCGATGCCGAAATCATCGATCGAGAAGAAGCAATCCGTCTGTTCGACATCGACGGCGTCGGCCGCGCCGCCAGCCGGATGGACTACGCCAAGCTCACCCATCTCAACGGCGTCTACATCCGCGCCGCAGACGATGCGCGACTCACCGAGGAGGTCCTCACCCGTCTCGCCGAACGGCCGGGCTTGTTGCTCTCGGACGAGGTCAGGGCGCGCATCAAGACCTTGATGCCGGGGTTGAAAGAGCGTGCCAAGTCGGTGGTGGAATTGGCGAATTCGGCCGCGTTCCTGGCGCTGCCCTCGCCGATCGCGCTCGATGACAAGGCTCGCGCGGTGCTGACCGATGAGGCCAAGGCGATGCTGCGCGGTCTCGCTCCCGGGCTGGCCACCACCGATTTCACCCTCGCCGGCATCGATGCCACGCTGCGCGCTTTCGCCGAGTCGAGCGGGCGCAAACTCGGTCAGGTCGCTCAGCCGCTGCGCGCGGCGCTCACCGGCACCACCACCAGCCCCGGCATCGACGCGACCCTGGCGGCGCTGGGGCGGGAGGAAAGCTTGGCGCGGATCGCGGCGGTCTTGGGAGGCGCTTTTTAGAGAGAAGGAAGACTTCTTTTTTGAAAAAAAGAAGCAAAAAACTTTTGTTCAGAGCAGCGCATGATTGAATGGCCGCTATTTCACTCCTACGACTTGAGTTTTCTGTTAATATTTACCGGCGGCGCGATGTTGGTAGTCGGGATCCGATTGCGCGGCCTGATCCTGGCGCGACGGACCCGCAAACCGGTGTCCCAGACTGCCATTTGGAACGCTGCCAGCACGATTTCCGTTGCTCCGGCGGTCTTATTATTAACCGTGTTGTGGCTTCTCGAGCATGCCCATTTGCCAGTGGCGACGATCACGCGGATAAACGCCGTAATCTTAAAATGATAAAGTTTTTTTGCTTCTTTTTGTTCACAAAAAGAAGACTTCCCTTCCTACCCCTAACTAAAATGCCGCGGATTCTGCGACGCGTCACGCGAATTTTGAAAAATGCTGGCGGATGCTACGCCGCGCGCCTGGCCCTCGGGCTGAATGCCGAACTCCACCATGTAATCGCGAAACTTCGCGCGCTCCGCTGCCACATCGAAGCCATGGTCCTCGAACCGGTAGGAATGCTGTGCGTAGCCGCCGTGCGGCTGACCCCAGATCGCGCGCACCATCCATTTCTCGGCCTCGGGCGAGAGGCGCAGGCCAAACTGTCGATAGACGCCGTCGATCGTAGCGAGATTGTCGGTCACCAGATCGAGATAATGCACATGAGCAATCGGCAAGCCGAACCCGCTGTCGCGCGCGGTCCGGATCATCCGCCGGGTGCCCTCCTGCCAGCGTGCGCTCTCCTGCCGCCCGATCGCCCTGGGGTCGATCCAGCGTGCGAACGGCGCGCGGATCAGCTCCGTCAACTTTGCCACCGAGCGCAACACATTGACCGGATCGCGATGGACAAAGATCAGCTTGGCGTTGGGATAGACCGCGCGGATCGCCTCAAACGCAAACACATGATCGGGGCACTTCAGCACCCAGCGCCCGGCGCTCTGACCTGACCCCGGCGCTCTGACCTGACCCCGGCGCTCTGACCTGACCCCGGCGCTCTGACCTGACCCCGGCGCTCTGACCTGACAAGGTGTCCTGATGCTGCAAATGCTGCAGGAAGCGCTTGTGGAAGCGATCGGCGGGCAGATGGCCGGCATGGTCGAGCCACGCGCGATAGGACGGCACATGATAGGTGGTGTCGAAGCGCAGACTGCGGAACACGTGGGCGTTGATCTCGCTGCATTCTTGCGGCGAGATCGCGGACAGCGGATGCAGCCCGTGGAAATCGGGCGACAGGCGTTCGAACGCCTTGAGCTGACGCGCCACCTGATCGATCCGGCGGTCGGCGCCGTGCAGCGGCGGGTAGGGGTAGATCGTTTCCCACACCAGCGGCGCGCGGTTCGCGGGATCGTACATCAGCAATCGATGCAGGAAGGTGGTGCCGCTGCGCGGCAGGCCAGTGATGAAAATCGGGTTCTCGATGCGCTGCCCCAGTATCTCCGGCGCGTTCACCTCCTCAAACTGGAAGCGCAACAGGTTGGACAGAAATCGCACTGCATCCCAGCGGGTGGCGATTCGGCCGGACGCACAAGACTCCCCGCCGCGAAGCGGGTATCGCTCGGAGCAAAAATGGGTTGACCATGGTGCCGGAGCAAGGCGCGCATCAGTCACTTAACCAAGACGTAAGCTGCTCGCGGCGCAGCCCCGCGTTGTGGCTGTCGCGGCCTCAGACGCCGCCGAGGTAGTCCGCCTTGCCGAGCGGAACACCGTTGTGGCGCAGGATGTCGTAGGCGGTGACGACGTGGAAAAAGAAGTTGGGCAAGGCGAAGTGCGACAGAAAGTTCGCGCCGGTGAAGTGCATCTCGCCGTTCGGCAGTTTCAGCACGATATCGCGTTCCTCGGCGCCTGCGAAGGCATTGGGATCGAGGCCCTCCAGGAACGCGACGGTCTTGGCGATGCGTTCCAGCAGCTGGTCGAAGTTGGTCTCGGTGTCGGGAAAGCTCGGAATCGCGATGCCGGCGAGGCGTGCGCCGGTACCCTTCGCCGCGTCGCTGGCGATCTGGATCTGCCGCAGCAGCGGGTACATATCCGGCGCCAGCCGGGCGTCGAGCAAAGCGGCGGGGTCGGTCTGCTGCGCTTCGGCGTGGGCGACCGCCTTATGCAGCAGCGATGAGAGCTGGTTGAGGCTGCGCAGCAGCACGGGAATGGAAGCCTGGTAGATGGTGAAGGACATCGTGAATTTTCCTAAAAAAGAGGGAACTGCGGCAGGGATAAGCCCGGCTGCCGCCCGGGATTTCAGATTCTAATGCGGCGCCATCATGTCGTTGAACTGCGCGACGAAGGCCGCTTCATTTGGTCCAGCGTTGTCCCGCAATGGCTTTGCCTGGTCCACCGCGGGTGATGAAGATGGTGTTGCCGGTAAGCCTCATGGTTTTCTCCTTCTGCCATTGCGGTTCAATAGTGGTGACGCCACTCCCCAAGCGAAAGGGTAGAGGCGCGAGCCGCCGAAATGTTTCGGGGCCACAATGGACGTCGTCCTTTGTGACCCCGGGAACCAAAAGTCATGGGGTCTGGGGCCGATGGCCCCAGCCGCCGGAGGCCTTTTCTTCTTAGTTATCCGCCAGCTGATTCCGCCGCCGGATCGCCGCACCCAGGATATCACCGAGCGAAGCGCCGCTATCGGACGAACCGAACTCCGCCATCGCCTGTTTCTCTTCCTCGACTTCGCGCCCTTTGATGGTGAGTGCGAGTTTGCGGGCAGCGCGGTCGACCGCGGTGATTTTGGCGTCGATTTTCTCGCCCACCGCGAAGCGGTCCGGCCGTTGGTCGCTCTTGTCGCGGGCCAGTTCGGCGCGGCGGATGAAGCCGGTGAGGACTTCGTCGACCTTCACTTCGATGCCGTTGGCCTGCACCGAGGTGACGATACAGGTCACCACGTCGCCCTTATGGACGCGCGAGAGCACGTCCGCCGCGGGGTCCTCATGCAGTTGCTTGATGCCGAGCGAGATGCGTTCCTTCTCGACATCGACGTCCAGCACTTTGGCCTTGACGGTGTCACCTTTGTTGAACTTGGCCATCGCGAGTTCGCCGCTGTCTTCCCACGACAGGTCCGACATATGGACCATGCCGTCGACGTCGGGTGCGATACCGACGAACAGGCCGAATTCGGTGGTGTTGCGGATTTCGCCTTCGACCACCGAGCCCACCGGATGTTCCTCGGCGAACTGTTCCCACGGGTTGCGCTGCACTTGCTTGATGCCGAGCGAGATGCGGCGCTTGCTGCTATCGACATCCAGCACCACCACATCGACTTCCTGGCTGGTCGCGACGATCTTGCCGGGGTGGACGTTTTTCTTGGTCCAGCTCATCTCCGAAACATGGACCAGCCCTTCGACGCCGGGTTCGAGTTCGACAAACGCGCCGTAGTCGGTGATGTTGGTGACGCGGCCAGAGAATTTGGCGCCCGGCGGATATTTCGCCGCCACACCCTCCCACGGATCGGACTCAAGCTGCTTCATGCCGAGCGAGATGCGCTGGGTGTCCGGGTTGAAGCGGATCACCTGCACCCGCACCGGCTGGCCGATTTGCAGTGCTTCGGACGGATGGTTGATGCGGCGCCAGGCGATGTCGGTCACATGCAGCAATCCGTCGACGCCGCCGAGATCGACGAACGCGCCGTAGTCGGTGATGTTCTTCACCACGCCGTCGAGGATCATGTCCTCCTTCAGGCCCTGGATCAGTTCGGTGCGCTGTTCGGCGCGGGTTTCTTCCAGCACCGCGCGGCGCGAAACCACGATGTTGCCCCGCGCGCGGTCCATTTTCAGGATCTGGAACGGCTGGCTCTGGCCCATCAGTGGGCCGACGTCGCGCACCGGGCGGATATCGACCTGGCTGCCGGGCAGGAACGCCACCGCGCCGCCGAGATCGACGGTGAAGCCGCCCTTGACCCGGCCATAGATCGTGCCGTTCACGCGCTGATTGGCCTCGAACGCCTTTTCCAGCGTAGTCCAGGCTTCCTCGCGGCGGGCCTTCTCGCGCGACAGCACGATCGAACCGTCGCGGTCTTCATAACGCTCGACAAATAGTTCGATGACGTCGCCGGGCTTTACTTCGGTCTTCTGACCGGGAGTGGCGAACTCCTTGAGGGCAACCCGGCCCTCGGACTTGAGGCCGACATCGACGATGGCGAATTCGTCGGTGAGGCGGACGACGCGGCCGGTGACGACGGAGCCGTCAAAACCGGAGTCACGGCCAAGCGTTTCGTCGAGTAGAGAAGCGAAATCCTCGCCAGCCGGATTATGGTTGGCGTACTGGGCTAAGGCGTTGGAGGCCATGGAGTTGGATGATCCTGTGAGGCACCGTGCGGTTGGCACGGGCGGTCGGGTTGGCGCGCTTCCTTGATGATCGGAGCACGACTTGCCGGCGCGTCTGCGCCGGCCGGGTTGATAGCGTGGCGGAGAGATAGGCCGAATTGACCGGGAGTCAAGGGAAAGCTGATGACAAACCGATGAAATCGGCGGAAAATCGCCAAAAATAGGGCAGTTGCCAGGTAGATTACTTGAGAAAATAATAACGGGAAGAAAGCACTTCTTTTTTGAAAAGAAGAAGCAAAAAACTTTTGTTCGATCGAGGCAGGGGGAGTCCGCACTACTCCGGGGCGGGAACGCCGTCAGCGCGGTCGCGGCAGTCTAATTGTCAAAGTCTTTTTGCTTCTTTTTGTTCACAAAAAGAAGCATCTACCTTCTTCTGACTTACGAAAGTCTACCCCGGATCAGCCGCATCGCGGCAGCGAAGGCGGCCTCGGGGTCCATCGTGCTGGTGTCCAATATCAGCGCGTCCGGCGCGGGTTTGAGCGGCGCGACGCTGCGGCCCTGGTCGCGCGCGTCGCGGGCGGCCAGCTCTTCGATCACCTCCGCAAGCTGGCCGCCGATCTCGCGGCACCGCCGTTCCGCCCGCACTTGCAGCGAGGCGGTGACGAACAGCTTCACCGGCGCGTCGGGGAAAATCACCGTGCCGATGTCGCGGCCGTCGAGCACCGCGCCGGCCTGCGCGCCGCTGGCCTGGGCGGCGAAACCGCGCTGAAAATCCAGCAACACCGCGCGCACGCTCGGCATCAGCGCGACCACGCTCGCCACCGCACCACATTCCTCGCCACGCAGATCGGAGCGTTTCAGGTCGGATGCCTGCAGGCTCTCGGCGGCGCGGGTCGCGGCGAGCGGATCGCGCGGGTCGGCGTGGGCGTCCATCAATTTGCGCGCCACCGCCCGATAGAGCAGGCCAGTATCAAGATACGGCAGGCCCAGCGTCGCGGCGATACGCCGCGCCAATGTGCCCTTGCCGGAAGCGGCGGGACCGTCGATCGCGATGATCAGCGCACCGCTCACCGGATCGCGGCTCCCAGGCCGTTCATCAGCGCGACAAAGCCGGGGAAGCTGGTGTCGATGAAGCTGCTGTCGTCGACCGCGACCGGCGCGCGGGTGGCCAGGCCCAGCACCAGGGCGCTCATCGCCAGGCGGTGATCCATCTGGGTCGTGACCAGGCCGCCGCCGGGCGGCCCGCTATGGTTGCCGTTCAATTCCTGGTTACCGTGTACTATCAGATCGTCGCCTTCGATCTCGGCCCGTACGCCATTGATGGCGAGCAACGCCAGAGTGGCGGAGAGCCGATCGCTCTCTTTTACCCGGAGTTCGTGCAAGCCGCGGAACCGGCTGGTGCCCCGGGCGCAGGCAGCGGCGACCGCCAGGATGGGGTATTCGTCGATCATCGAGGGGGCGCGGCTGGCGGGAATGTCGGCGGCCACCAGGTTGCCGGACGTTACCAACAGATCGCCGACCGGCTCGCCGCCTTGCTCGCGCGTGGCGGTGACCTCGATCGCGGCTCCCATCTCACGTAGCGAGGTGAGCAAGCCGGTGCGGAG
>Ga0302314_10015285_pt1 | contig 13051 bp, 13 predicted proteins | sample III_Palsa_N2_3_FD_200533 | JGI IMG/M metagenome (GOLD analysis project Ga0302314, IMG submission 200533) | Peat permafrost microbial communities from Stordalen Mire near Abisko, Sweden - III_Palsa_N2_3 | ecosystem: Environmental > Terrestrial > Soil > Palsa > Peat permafrost | place: Sweden...
CGTGAATTTGCGCTGACGCTCTCGATCGCGATCCTGATCTCACTGGTCGTATCCCTGACCACCACGCCGATGATGTGCGCCCAGGTGCTGCGCCGCGAGCGTCCGGCGCAGGGCCGCTTCATGAATGCCATGGAACGCGGTTTCGATGCCATGCGTGATTTCTACGGCCGCACGCTGCGCGTGGCCCTGGAGCATCCGCGCACCGTGATGATCGTGCTCGCCGCCACCGTGGCGCTGAACTTCTACCTGTACGCGATCATTCCCAAGGGCTTCTTTCCGCAGCAGGACACCGGCACGCTCATCGGCAATCTGCGTGCCGATCAGAGCATCTCGTTCCAGGCCATGGCGCAGAAGCTGCGCAGCGTCATGACCATCGTGCAGGCCGACCCGGCAGTCCAGGACGTGGTCGGCTTCACCGGCGGCGGCGGCGGCGGCCCCGGCGGCGGCGGCGGCGCCACCAATACCGCCAACATCTTCGTCGGCCTGAAGCCGCTGTCGGCACGCAAGGTGACCAGCGATCGCGTGATCGCCCGGCTGCGGCTGCAGCTCGCCGGCATCACCGGCGTGCGCCTGTTCCTGCAGTCGATCCAGGACATCCGCGCCGGCGGCCGCCAGAGCAATTCGCAATACCAGTACACCATCCTGAGCGATGATCTGAGCGAGCTGTTCCTGTGGACCCCGCGGATCACCGAGGCGCTGAAAACCGTGCCGGAGATCGCGGACGTGAACTCCGATCGCCAGGACAACGGGCTCGACATCGCGCTCAACATCGACCGCAGCACCGCCGCGCGCCTGGGCATCAACCTGTCCGAGATCGACAACACGCTGTACGACGCCTTCGGCCAGCGTCAGGTGTCGACCATCTACAACGACATGAATCAGTATCACGTGGTGATGGAAGTCGCACCGAGTTTCTGGCAGAGCCCGGAGACGCTCAAGGAGGTCTGGGTGAGCACCTCCGGCGGCGCGCTCAGCGGCACGCAATCCTCGGCGGGAGCAGTATCCGACTTTGCGGCGACCGCCGGCGCCGGCGCTGCGACCAGCAGCACGAGCAGCACCACGACCGTCACCACCGCCACCACCGGCACGAGCGCCTGCAGCACCAGCGCCGTGAGCCCCACACCGTCCAGCGCTGCGGGCCTGAGCAGCGCCACCGGCAGCACGACCGGCACGACCACCGGCAGCACTGCAGGCCTCAGCAACACGAGCAGCAGCGCCACGAGCTCGAGCTGCAGCAGCACCGTATCGAGCGCTCCGGTGGCTGCGGTGGCGAACCTGGCGCTCAACCAGCTCACCAACAGCGGTCGCGGCGGCGCCTCGACCGGCGCCTCGATCGCCACGTCCTCCGAGACCACCGTGCCGCTGGCAGCGTTCTCCAGCTATGGACCGAACACCACGCCGCTGGCGATCAATCATCAGGGGCCGTTCGTCGCCACTACGTTCTCATTCAATCTGCCGGAAAACGAATCGCTCAGCACGGCCATCCGCGCGATCCAGCGCACCATGCAGCAGATCCACGTGCCGGTCTCGGTGCACGGCTCCTTCGCCGGGACCGCGCGGGTCTTCCAGCAGTCGCTGGCCAATGAACCGTGGCTGATCGCCGCGGCGATCGTCGCGGTCTACATCGTGCTCGGGATTCTCTACGAGAGCTACGTGCATCCGATCACTATTCTGTCCACGCTGCCCTCCGCCGGCGTCGGCGCAGTGCTCGCACTGCTGCTGTTCGGCACCGAATTCAGCCTGATCGCGCTGATCGGCGTCATCCTGCTGATCGGCATCGTCAAGAAAAACGCCATCATGATGATCGATGTCGCGCTCGAGACCGAGCGGCAGCGTAAGGTCGATGCGCCCACGGCGATCTACGATGCCTGTCTGCTGCGCTTCCGTCCGATCATGATGACCACATTCGCGGCGCTGCTCGGCGCCGTGCCGCTGGCCGTGACCACCGGCAGCGGCGCGGAAATGCGCCAGCCGCTGGGCATCTCCATCGTCGGCGGCCTGATCTTCAGCCAGGTGCTCACGCTCTATACGACTCCCGTGGTCTATATCTATCTGGATCGCTTCCGCCTGTGGCTGCGCCGCCTGACCGCCCGCCGCAAAGCCGTCGTGATCGGCGCTGATCCGCAGCAGCAACCCACATGAAGCGACACCGGCCATTGATGAATTCGCGGCAAACCCCGGCGGCAGCGCGGGCGCTGCGCCCGCCGGGCGCGCTCAGCGCGGTACCGACGCTCAGCGCGATACCAACGCTCAGCGCGATGCCAACGCTCAACGCGATGCTGGCGCTCACCGCGGCGCTGGCGCTCGCGGCATGCGCCGTCGGGCCCAACTATCATCGTCCCGCCGCCCCGCCCGACCTCGCGTTCAAGGAAGACCGGGGCTGGAAACCCGCGACACCGGGGGAAATCCAGGCCGATAAACCCTGGTGGTCAATTTATGATGACCCATTGCTCGATAGCCTGGAGCAGCAGGTCGAAGTGTCCAATCAGACGCTCAAGGCCGATGAGGCCGCGTATCGCGCGGCCGTGGAAGTGATCGGCGTGGACCGCGGTACGTTCTTCCCGAGTGTCACGGCGACGGGCGCCTATACCCGCAGCGGCAGCGCCAGCGGGGTCAATCAGGCCATCACGGCGGGCGGCACGACGGTGACGACCGGGGCCGGCGGCTCCGGCCGTCACAGCATCTACAGCGCCGGCGCCCAGGCGAGCTGGTCGATCGACGTCTGGGGACGCATCAGGCGCCTGGTCGAATCGGATGTCGCCAAGGCGCAGGCGAGCGCGGCCGATGTGGCCGCCGCGCGCCTGTCGGCACAGATCACGCTCGCGCAGGACTATTTTCAGCTGCGCGCCGCCGACGAGCAGACGCGGCTCTACCAGACCGATATCGACGATTTCAAGAACGCGCTGACGATCACCCAGAATCAGGTCAAGGCCGGCATCACGACGCTGGCGGATGTGTATGCCGCCGAGACGCAGCTCGAGAGCACGCAGGCATCGGCGGTCGGGGTACAACTCACGCGCGCCAAATACGAGCACGCGATCGCGGTATTGATCGGCAAGCCGCCCTCTGAGCTCGGCATCGACGTGGGCAGCTTCACCACCACGGTGCCGGTGGTGCCGGCCGGGATTCCCTCGACCCTGCTCGAGCGGCGTCCCGATATCGCCGCGGCCGAGCGCTTGGTGGCGAGCGCGAACGCGCTGATCGGCGTTGCGGAGTCCGCCTGGTATCCGAGCCTGACGTTGACCGGCTCCTACGGTTTCACCTCCGGCGCCCTGGGGGGACTGCTCAGCCCGAAGAATTCACTGTGGTCGTTCGGCCCGTCGCTGGCCGAGAGCCTGTTCAACGGCGGCGCCACGCTGGCGGCGACGCGCGAGGCCCGCGCCACCTACGACGAGGCCGTCGCCACTTACCGCCAGACCGTGCTGTCGGCGTTCGAGTCGGTGGAGGATGACCTGGTGACGCTGCGTGTGCTCGAGCAGCAGGGGCAACTGCAGGAAGCCGCGGTCAAGGATGCACGACTCTCCGAGCAGCTGACCCTCAACCAGTACAAGTCCGGCATCGTGGTCTATTCCAGCGTCATCACGGCGCAGACCACGCGCCTGCTCGACGAGATCAATCTCTTGGGCATTCAGAGTCAGCGCCTGGTGTCGAGCGTCGATCTGATCTCGCAGCTGGGCGGCGGCTGGGACGCCGCCGAGCTCAATCGAGCCGATCGAGGTGTGCCGTCTCATTGACCCGCAGCACCTGTACCTGTGCGCCGTCGACGACCACCTCGCTGATGCCACAGGGCTGCTGCTGCAGCAGCCAGTAGGCCGACAGCGGCTGATCGAGCAGCTGCAGCAGGAGCGCGCGATTGACGCTGTCGTGCCCGACCAGCACGAGCGTGTCGCCGCCGTGCTGCGCGAGGACCTGGGACAGTGCGCCAGCCACGCGCGCCACCAGGTCCTGCAGCGATTCGCCGCCCGGAAAGCGTATCAGCTGCGGCGCGCGGTGCCAGCGCTCGAACAGCTCCGGCGCCGAGGCGCGTACCTGCGCCAGGGTTTGCCCCTGCCACGCGCCATAATCCAGATCGTTCAGCGCTGCGAGCACCGTACTGGGCACGGCGCAGGCGGCGGCGATCGCCGCCGCGGTGGCGACGCAGCGCTGCAGCGGACTGCTGTAGACGGCCGCGATGCGCCAGTGCGCGGCGATGCGCTGCGCAGTCGCTTGCGCCTGCCGCCGGCCCAGCGGCGTCAACGCCAGGTCCTCGCGGCCGCGGAAGCGCGCCGGTTCGATGCCCTCGACATGGCCGTGCCGGATCAGCAGCAGGCGCGTCATGCTACTTGCCAACGGGGACCGAAATCCTTGAGCATCGGCGTGGCTCCTTATGTTTTGAATCCGGAGTAATGCATGATCCTGCAGGGCTTGTCGGTCGGCATCGGCGCCGCACTCGGCGCATTGCTGCGCTGGCGTCTCGGCGCCTGGCTTAATCCGGTGTTCCCCACGATACCGTTCGGCACCCTGGCCTCAAACCTGCTCGGCGGATTCATCATGGGCCTGTGCATGGAATATTTCACGCGCACGGCGGCACTGCCGCCCGAGCTGCGGCTCGCGGCCACCACGGGCTTCCTCGGCGGACTGACGACCTTCTCGACATTCTCGGCCGAGACCACGGTACTGCTGCTGCGCCGCGATTTCACTTGGTCGGCCGCCATCATCGGCGCGCACCTGTTCGGCTCGCTGCTGCTGACCATTGCCGGCGTATATTGTGTGCGGCTGCTGTTGGGCTTCCGGGGAATCGCATGAAGGCGACGGTGCTGCGGCTGTACATGCACGAGAGCCGGCGCTTTCACGGCATGCTGCTCTATGAGTGGCTGCTCGAGCAGTCGCGCAAGCTCGGCGTGCACGGCGGCTCGGCCTTTCGCGCCGTCGCCGGCTATGGCCGTCACGGCGTCATGCACGAACAGAACTACTTCGAGCTCGCCGGGGAATTACCGGTGGTCACCGAATTCATCGTCAGCGAGTCCGATGCCGAGCGCATCCTGTCGCTGGTGCGCAAAGAGAATATCGATCTGGTCTACGCCTCCTGGCCGGCGGAGTATTCCGCCACCAGCGCTTCGAGCGCTCCAAGTGCGCCTGATGCGCCGGAACCCGCCGCCGGCGCTACGCCCTAGTCGCCGGCGCGCCGGCGGCGCGACTGGCCGTCAGCTAAGCTCCACGCTCAGACCCACACCGGCTCCTGGCCCACTTTCCACTTGATGTTGCAGCCGACGCTCGGAATCTGTTCCTTTATCGCCCGCCCGGCGAGCGTCGCGTCGGCGGCAGCGCGCAGATCCGCTCCGGTTACCGGCTGCTTGTTGCCCGGACGGCTGGCATCGAACTGCCCGCGATAGACCAGGTGGCGCGCCTGGTCGAACAGATACAGGTCCGGTGTGCAGACCGCCTGATAGGCTTGCGCGACCGCCTGCGACGCATCGTAAAGGTAGGGAAAACTGAACCCCTTCTGGGCCGCAAGCCGCGCCATGTTCGCCGGGCTGTCATCCGGATAGCGGCTGGCGTCGTTGGGGTTGATCGCCACTACGCCGACGCCGCGCTGTTTATAGTCGTGCGCAAACTGCACCAGGCCGTCCAGCATATGCTTCACATAGGGACAGTGATTGCAGATAAAGGCGACCAGCAGTGCCCTCGAGCCGGCGAATTCCTGCAGGCCGTGGAGCGTGCCGGACGGATCGGGCAGCGAGAAATCCGGCGCGCTCGTGCCCAGCGGCAGCATGCGTGAGTGCGTCATGACCATGCGAGGTGACCGGGGTTCATAGCATTGACGGCCGATAGAGCTTACCTGCACATTACCCGCCCGTATTCCCCACGACAAGGTTCCGGCCCATGCTCAAAGGCAGCCAGTCCCGTCATGCCGCGCACGCGATCGACGCCATCTTCACCGATCGCTGGTCGCCGCGCGCGATGTCTGGCGCGCCGATCTCGCACGACGAGATGCTGCTGCTGTTCGAGGCGGCGCGCTGGGCCCCCTCGTCGGGGAACTACCAGCCCTGGCGCATGCTCTACGCGCTGCGCGATACGCCGCACTGGCCGCTGTTTCTGGGCCTGCTGGTTGAGGGCAACCGCCTCTGGGCGCAGCAGGGCGGCGCGCTGGTGCTGTTCCTCTCCAAGAAAACCTTCGATGATGGACGGCCGAGCGTGACGCATGCTTTCGATACCGGCGCGGCCTGGGAGAATTTCGCCCTGCAGGCCTCGGAGCGCAATCTGGTGGCGCACGGCATGCAGGGCTTTGACTACGATCGGGCACGCAGCGAGCTGAAGATCCCGCAGGACTTTCAGGTGAATGCGATGGCCGTGGTCGGCAAGCCGGGAGACGCGCAGCTGCTGCCCGAGAGCGTACGCGCACGCGAACGGCCCAACGACCGGCGGCCGGTCAGTCAGAGCGTGCGCGAGGGGCCGTTCAGTTTCTAGCGCCGGCGAGCGCTTCCAGGGGAGCTTAGATTATGGCGCGAGACGAAGTCGTTCCCACGGCGCTGCATCAGCTGCCGGCCACTCCCAGGACGGTTCATTGGGGCTACTTCGATGCCGCGCTCGCGCCCGCGCTGCGGGTGCGCAGCGGCGATCTGATCCGGGCCGAGGCGATCACGCACCATGCGGGAGACGCGCCCGAGCTGATGATGGACGAGCCGATCCAGCGGCTGTATCGCGAGATCCCGGTCGCCGACCGCCGTCCTGGCGTACACATCATGACCGGTCCGATCTACATCGAAGGCGCGCGGCCGGGAGACATGCTGGAGGTACGCTACCTGCAGATGACGCCACGGCTGGACTACGGCTCAAATCTGGCCGCCAACTGGGGCTATCTGTATCAGGAGTTCGGCGCCAGGGAACGCGTAACGATCTATGGCATCGACCGGCGCAGCGCTCAGGCGGCTGCCGTGTACGCCTACGATTTTCCCGGCAAATATCCGGGTCCCGGAACCATCACGCACTGCGCCGAATGCGATCGTCAGCCGGCGCTGGCCGGTGTGCGCGTGCCGATGCGCCCGCATCTGGGAACCGCCGGCGTCGCGCCCGATGTGCCGGGCCGGGTCAGCACGATTCCGCCCGGCCGGCACGGTGGCAATATCGACAACTGGCGCATCGGTGCCGGCAGCACCATGTACTACCCGGTCGCGGTCGACGGCGCCCTGTTTTCGATCGGCGATCCGCACATCTCGCAAGGCGACGGCGAGCTTTCCGGAACCGCGATCGAAGCCTCGCTGGACGTGTTGTTCCAGATCATCGTGCGCCAGGACTTCAGCTTTCCCTCACCGCTGCTCGAGGCGCCGGATTGCTGGATCGTGCACGGCTTCGATGAGGATCTGAACGTGGCCATGCGCCACGCGGCGCTCGACATGCTGCAGCTGCTCACCGAGCGGCAGCGGTTGTCGCGCAACGACGCCTATTCCCTGATGAGCGTGGCCGCCGACTTCGGTGTCACGCAGGTGGTCGACGGCCGCAGGGGCATACACGTGCGCATCGAGCGCGGGATATTCCCCCCGCAACCGGCAGCTGCCCGCTAACCGCGCTTCGCCGCCTCGAGCCACAGCACATCGCAGGTGAAGGATCCGTCGGCAGCCACCGCGAAGTACTCGCGCGCCTCCGCCGGCAGGTCGTCGAACACCGCCCGCAGCGCCGCCACCCTGCGCTCCGGCGTCGCGATGCGCCGCACCCAGCTGGCAAATTCGAGCCGCAACTTCCACGCATCGCCGATCGCCGCCGACAGCCCGGGAACGCCGAGCATCGAGCGCCACTCGGACGCGCGGTAGTTACGCACGTGCGACATGTCGCGCAGCAGCTCGATGGTCTGCAGGATGGTATCGAGCAGCGCCGACTCCGGCGCGATCACATCGATGATCACGAACGTACCGCCCGGTGCCAGCACGCGCACCGCTTCGGCCACGGCCGCCGGCACCGACGGCCAGTGATGCGCGGAAAAGCGCGTGACGATCAGATCGAAGACGGCGTCTGGAAACGGCAGCTGGCCGGCCGCGCCGCGCCGGGTGGCTATCCCCGCATGCCCGCGCGCCTGCGCTTCGCGCTCGACCACGGTGAGCATCTGGTCGGACAGATCGTAGGCGATCAGGCTGGTTGCGCCGCCGCGGGCGAGCGCAAACGCCGCATGGCCGGCGCCGCAGCCCAGGTCCAGCGCCCGAACCGGCCGCAGCCGCTGCGCGAGGGCTTCGAGCCGATCCAGATCGGCGCCCTTCGCGTGCACGCTGCTGTCGAGATAGTTCGCTGCCGTGTCGCCGAACTGGCGCGCTGCCAGGGTACCCTGATCCATACTGTCTCCGGGCCGTCGCCCGCTATGGTTACAAGACGGCCATACGATGAAAGGCGTTTCATTGTAACGGCACTGCCGTGGCAGCATGAAGCGGTGGCGCTCTGGCCACGCTTCGAGCAAGGGCTGTGAACATCATTGGCATGCATCCGCTACCGCTGCTGGCACTGTTGGGCGTCGCCGCCGCCGGCGAGGCCGCGGCGCTCGATGCCACCATGCAGGCGGCGCTGGTCGGCGCCGGCACCGTCCACGTTCGCGACGTGGCCCGCCCGCTCGCCGGGCCCGGGCAGGTGCTGGTGAAAATCCGCTACGCCGGCGTCAACCCCGTCGACTGGAAGAGCGCCGGGGGCAGCGCGGATGATCCGACGGCGGTGCCCGCGGCGGGCGTCCCCCGCGCTCTCGCCGCGCCGATCCCGGGCGTCGACGGCTCCGGCGTGATCACAGCCGTGGGAAGCGGCGTCGCCGGTTACCGCATTGGCGATGCCGTGATCGTCTGGTCGCAGGCGCGCGGCACCTATGCGCAGTACGTCGCCGTGCCCGCGGCCACCATCGCCCACAAACCGGACAGCCTGTCGTTTGCCGAGGCCGCGGGCGTCGCACACGCGAGTCTTGCGGCCTGGAACCTGCTGGTCGATCAGGCCAGGGTGCGCCCGGGCCAGAGCGTACTGGTGCTCGGCGGTGCCGGCGGCGTCGGCTCGGCGGCGGTGCAGATCGCCAGGAACGCCGGCGCGCATGTGATTGCGACCGCGTCGGCGCGCAACGCCGCCTATCTCAAGGCCCTGGGTGCGGATACGGTATTCGACTACAGCGCGCAACATTTCGAGGATCAGCTGCGCAATATCGACATCGCGATCAATACCGTGGACCTCGATAACGCCTATCGCGCCCTCGCCGTCGTCAGGCGGGGTGGTTATCTGCTCTCATCCGTCGGCCTGCCGGCGCCCGCGCAGTGCGCGGCACGCGGCGTGATCTGCTCCGGCCGTACCCTCACGGGCACGCCGTACGCGGTGGCGCTCAAACAGATCGCCGACTGGTCGCAAGCGGGCCGCTTCAAGATCAATATCGACCGGACTTTCCAGCTCACCGACGTGCTCGAAGCCTGGCAGTACAGTGAGGGCGGCCACACCCGCGGCAAATCCGTGATCCGGATAAGTGACTGAAAACGGACAACCGAGCGGCCTGGGCCGCATTAATTACAAAGTTGATCGCCGATTCCGGGCCGCGGCCCGATGGGAACTTTGGCATAGTGAATTCCGTCTCAGGATAAGCGGCAGGATTCTGTCAAGCTGCGCGCCGTCGAACTGATGGGAGCCTCGAACACTACGTGAAACCCTACCCCTGGCGCAGCGCCCTCGCGCTGAGCGCGTTCAGTCTGTTCGGGGCGCTATTGCTGCAGGCGCCGGCGGCGGCACATCTGGGCGGCGATGCCGACTCCGTCAGCGCGGATCGCGACGTCCTGCATGGGCAGCTGCGCCGCACGCCGATGGCGCAATACGACCTGCATGAAATCACTACCGAGGCCGGCACGCAGGTGCACGAGTACACCACTCCTCAGGGCACGGTGTTCGCACTCACCTGGCAGGGTCCCCTGCCCCCGGATCTGCGCCAGCTGTTCGGCGCTTATTACAAACAGTTTCAGGATGCGGCCGCGGCCCAGGCCAGAACCGGGATGCATCGGCTGCTGAACGTCGTACAGCCCGACCTGGTGGTGCAGTCGACGGGCCGCATGCGTGACTTTCGCGGCAAGGCCTATGTGCCGAGTCTGGTACCCGCCGGCGTAGCCGTTGCCGATCTTCAATAACGAGTCCGTCGCATGAGCCACAGCTATCGTTGGACCCTATTGCTTGGCCTGTGCGTACTGGCCGGCTGCGGCGGCGGCGGTGGCAGCGCGGCCAGCCCCGCCAGTTCGAGCACCTCCAGCAGCTCGAGCAGCAGCTCCAGCAGTTCGAGCAGCAGCAGCTCCGGCGGCACCGGCAGCTCGAGCACTTCGAGCAGCTCGAGTGGCTCGAATGTCGTCGCACTCACCGTCGGCCCGGGCCCGCCGGCGGCCAACGGCGGCACGTTCAATCTCTCGTATACCAGCGTGAAACTCTGTCAGCCGGGTACCAGCACCTGCGCCACGATCAACGACGTGCTGGTCGATACCGGCTCCTACGGCCTGCGCATCTTCGCCTCGGCACTGCACGCCAGCGGTCTGACCCTGGCGGTGCAGCCGGATCCGAACATCGCCGGCAACACTCTCGCCGAATGCACGCCGTTCGCCGATGGCTACACCTGGGGACCGCTGGTGACGGCCGACCTCAGCATCGGCGGTGAGCGCGCGGCCGGCCTGTCGGTCAACATCCTCGATGACAATGCCAGCTATGCAGCGACCGTGCCGTCCGGCTGCGTCAGCATGACCGGCGGTACGTCGCTGAACACGGTCACCGCCCTGGCCTCCAACGGCGTACTGGGCGTCGGCCCGTTCGATCAGGATTGCGGCACCTACTGCGCCAATTGCAACAGCTACATGGGTGGCTGCGCGAGCAGCACCGACGTCTACTACAGCTGCAATACCGGCAGCAACACCTGCACGGCAACGCAGGTGGCTTTGACGGCGCAGGTGCGCAATCCCGTGGCGCTGTTCGCGGTCGACAATAACGGCGTCATCATGGAGTTGCCGACCATTCCCACGGCCGGACAGACCGGGGCGACCGGCTCGCTGGTCTTCGGCATAGGAACGCAGAGCAACAACGCTCTGGGCAGCGCCACGGTGCTCACGGCCGACGGCGTCGGCACGATCACCACGATGTACAAGGGCCAGAGCTACAGCGGCAGCTTCTTCGACTCGGGTTCCAACGGCCTGTACTTCCCTGACAATTCCATCCCGTTGTGCACGGGTGGTGCGAACGCGAGCGATTTCTACTGCCCCACCTCGACGCTGGCGCTCATGGCAACCAATGAGGGACTGAACGCGGCCGTGAGCGTGGTGCCGTTTGATATCGTGAATCTGGACACTCGCGACCAGAACGACTACGCCGACGACGCCATCGGCGGCCCCGCCAACAGCACCGCCTCCATGAACAACTTTTTCGACTGGGGCCTGCCGTTCTTCTACGGCAAAAACGTGTACACGGCCATCGACGGCAAGACCGCCGGCAGCGCTACCGGTCCCTACTTCGCCTATTGAGCGGCGAGCAGCGGAATGCCGATGATCAAGCCGTGCAGACGCCAGATGAACGCCACGTACAGTGCCAGTCCCAACAGCAGCGCGATCAGATCGTTGTAGCGCGATGCCGGCGCGCCTCGCACCGGCACCGGCACGCGACGCTTGAGAGAAATACGCACCGCGACCGCCCAGACGAGAAAGCTGCCGAACAGCAGCACGTCGGCCAGCGTGCCGTTGGCCAGCAGGTGCGCCGTCGCCCATAGCTTTATCGCCGCCAGCATCGGGTGTTTCGCCGCTGCCTGAATTCGCCCCGGCAGGTACGCGGCGAACAGCAGCGGAAAAACCGGCAGCATCAGCACCCAGGTCACAGCGTGCAGCCATGCCGGCGACACGTACAGCAGCACCGGCGAGCCCCGCGCCCGCGCAAAACCGTACACAATAAGAATCAAACCGGCGGCGCTGAGCAGCGAGTACACGCCCTTCCACGAGCGTGGGCGCAGGTGCATCACCAGGCGATTGCGCCAGCTTGGGGCGACGACCGCCACCGAATGCGGCGCGAAGAACAGGATCAGTCCCGCCAGCAACATCAGCATCGTGACCTCCTCGCCCGCCAGCCCGAAATGATAGCATCGCGTTCCGGCAGCGCCGATTTTCAGGGCAATTGACGGGAGAACACTCATGGCTGACACGCGTTCGGGTCCGTTATCGCCGCGGCTGGCCGGCATCGCCGCCCTGGCGCTGTGCCTGGTCATCGGTGCCGCGGCGGCGGCCGATGGCGGCTTCAAGCTGCGCAGTCCGACGGTGAGGCCCAACGGCACGCTGTCGAACGATCAGGTCTACAGCGGCTTTGGCTGCAGCGGCAAGAACATTTCGCCAGCGCTCGCGTGGAGCGGCGCCCCGGGCGGCACCAAGAGCTTTGCGCTCACCGTCTACGACCCGGATGCACCCACGGGATCGGGCTGGTGGCATTGGGTGGTGTACAACATTCCGGCCACGGCCACCGGGCTGCCAGTGGGCGCCGGCAATGCCGGCGGAAAACTGCCCGAGGGCGCCGTGCAGAGCCACACCGATTTCGGCACGCCCGGCTTTGGCGGACCCTGCCCGCCGGCCGGCGACAAGCCGCATCGCTATATCTTTACCGTCTATGCGCTCAAGGCCGAGAGAATCGACGCGCCGGATGAGGCCAGCGCGGCCATGGTGGGTTTCATGATTCACGCCAACACGCTGGCGAAGGCCAGCCTGACGGCGTACTACGGCCGCTGAGCACGCGGCATGCCGGCAGCAGCGGACGCGGTACAGATCCGCAAACTCAAGGTTCACGCCGATGGACGCGGCGCGGTGTTCGAGCCGCTGGAACCGGCGCTGCTGGCCGGTTGGCGCAATGTGCACACCGTGGTCTCGCAACCCGGAGCGGTCCGCGGCAATCATCGCCACGTGCTCGGCACCGAGATCACCGCGATCCTGGGACCCGCCCTGGTGCGCTATCGCAGCGGCGAGCGCGTCGAGGAACTGAACGTGCCGGCGGGCGAGGCCTGGCGCTTCGTGTTTCCCCCCGGCACTGCGCATGCATTCAAGAACACCGGCACCCAGCCGAGCGTGAGCGT
>Ga0302314_10015287_pt1 | contig 13050 bp, 10 predicted proteins | sample III_Palsa_N2_3_FD_200533 | JGI IMG/M metagenome (GOLD analysis project Ga0302314, IMG submission 200533) | Peat permafrost microbial communities from Stordalen Mire near Abisko, Sweden - III_Palsa_N2_3 | ecosystem: Environmental > Terrestrial > Soil > Palsa > Peat permafrost | place: Sweden...
GAAGGTGAGGTAGCCCTTCTCCTTGCCGGTGTCGATGATATGGTCTACGTCTTCTTCGTACTTATCGAGTTCTTCAGCCACGTGGGCGCTCCTAAGGGAGACTCACGCAGGGCGGAGTCTCGTAAAAAGTTTTTGCGGGAACCATTTCCGCGGAGAAATTCGTACAGGTTTCGCGGAGAACTCCCTGGGTTGTGACGGGGTCGTTGGGACGGGGGGTGCGGTCAAGGCCGCGGGCGCGGGCGGAAGACACTGCAAAGTGCTTCGGCAACTCGGAGGCGCACGTCTCCAGCGAATCTTAGTCTACCACTGAATTAGACGTCGCTGGGGCCGAAAAGATTCCAAACGCACCACAGCCTGCACTGGTTTGTGCAGGCTGTGGACTTGGCGAAAACGTGGCCCGAACCCCAGCTTCTGGCGGATATCGGACGCTGAGTTCCTAGACGCTATGACCGAGGCCGCAGCCGATCGCGATTGCCATCACGTAGAGGGCGATAATTGCCGCGGACACTGCAAACATAGGGCTGTAGGTACTGATAAAGAAGCGAAATTTGGCCATCGGAATACCCTTTCGAACGAACGAGCTATGCGGGATTTCCGAGGAAACGGGAGAAGGCCAATGGCCTAGCTTCCGGCAAACCTACCGCGAGATGATCTCTATATCGGCGGGTTTCGAGGAAGCATGAGCCAAGCTGGGAAAATAATTCTATGTGCAACAAACAATGCGGGTTAGTTTTCGATCCGGGGTGCCGGTCGGGGCCCGCGTTGCATTATAGGACGTTCTTATTTCGCGGGATTAGAGGGGTTTGGCGAAGATCAGGTCGCAGCACTGCTGGCTGCCGACCTGGAAAACTCGGGTACCAGCCTGAACAAAGCCGTTGCGTCGGTAGAACGCGATGGCGCGCAGGTTGGTGGCGTGGGTGCCGAGCAGGAGGCGGCTGGCGCCAAGGGAGCGCGCGTCGCCAACAGCAGCGTCCATGAGGGCCTGCGCGGGACGGAGGTTGGGCACGGGCGCGCCGGCCGCGTCGAGGACCGGGGCGGAGCGGAAGCGGGAAAACAGGTAGATCCGCTTGAGCTCGATATCGGTGAGAACAACGTCGATGGTGGGGAGCTCCGGGATGCAGAGCAGCACATAGCCGATGATCGATCCGGGCTCGTCAGGAAAACCGACGGCAGAACCCGTGACGGCGACCGTGATGCGGGTGTTGGGGTCGGCGAGGTAGTGGGTGTAGGCGTCGGCGGTATGGTTCTTGAGCGCGTGGGCGACGATGTCGGCGCCGGGCAGCATCCAGGTGAAGGCTTCGAGGAATGTTGCGGCGCCAGTGAGGGCGAGCGCGGCCGAGTCGGCGGGTGTGGCGCGGCGCAGGGTGACGGTCTCGGTGGTGTCGGGTGCCGGGTTTGGGGCGCAGGATTTGATGGTGTCGATGGACATGAAATTTCTCGCAAACACGATGGTAGCTGATGCGTGGAAATCAGATAGCGTGGAGGTAAGATGGAGAAGATTTCGGCGTCGATGACGGTGCAGGAGAAGGATGCTGCGTATGGCCGGCTGGCCGAGCAGCTGGTGGAAGACGAGCGCGTGCCCAGGGCGTTGCGCGAGCTTGTAAAGGATCCTCGGGTGACGGTGCGGCGTGGTGGCGCGCCGGGTGAGGGCAAGTGCGTTGTGTACTGGATGCAGCGCGCGCAGCGGGGCCGCGACAACCACGCACTGAATATGGCGATTGCGGTGGGCAATGGGCTGGATCTACCGGTGGTTGCATACTTCGCGGCCATCAGCAATTTTCCGCACGCGAACCTGCGGCACTACGCGTTCCTCAACCAGGGCCTGCCGGATGTGGAGGAGGATTGCGCGGAGCGTGGTGTGGGCTTCGTGATGCGGAGAGCGCCGCACGAAGATCATCTGAAATTCTTTGCGGATGTCGACGCGGCGATGGTGATTGGCGACGAGAACCCGATGCGCGAACCGGAGCGTTGGCGCGTGAAGATTGCCGAAGAGTTGCGAGTTCCCTTCTGGACTGTTGATGCGGATGTGATTGTGCCGTCGAAGCTATTGGAGAAGGCGCAGTTCAGTGCGGCGGTGGCGCGGCCTCGGCTGTACCGCGCGCTGGCGGAATTTCTTGTGCCGTACGCCAATCCTCACGCCGAGGTGAAGTGGACGCGGCCGCTTGGATTGCACGTCGATGATGTGCGAGAGGACATTACGCGCGGCTGGAAGGATTTTGATCGTAGCGTGAAGCCGGTGGAGGCGTGGACCGGCGGACACCATGCGGCGGTGAAGCGGCTGCACCTGTTCTGCGCGGCGATGCTGGCGAACTACGATCGCGATCGCAATCATCCGGAGATCGATGGGACGAGCAAGATGAGTCCGTATCTGCACTTCGGGCATATCGGGCCGCAGACCATTGCACTCGCGGTGGATGCCGCGGCGAAACAGCATGCCCAGATGAAAGCGGAGCGCGAGAGCTACTTCAACGAGCTGATTGTGTGGCGCGAGCTGAGTGTGAACTTCGTGCGCTATCAGCCGGAGTATGACTCGCCTGCATGCGCCGACAAGTGGGCCCGCGAAACGATTGAGGAGCATGATCGCGATCAGCGCGAGGTGCTCTATAAACTTCCGCAGCTGGAAGAGGCGAAGACGTACGACGAGCTGTGGAATGCGGCGCAACTCCAGATGGTGCGGTATGGGTGGATGCATAACTACCTGCGCATGTATTGGGCGAAGAAGATTGTGGAGTGGACGCCGAACGTGCGCATCGCGATGAAGGTGGCGATTTATCTGAATGACAAGTACTTCATCGACGGGCGCGATCCGAATGGATATGCGGGCATCGCCTGGTCGATGCTGGGCAAGTTCGATCGCGCGTGGTTCGATCGGCCGATCTTTGGCAAACGGCGGTACATGTCGGGCGCGAGTACGGGGAAGAAGTTTCGGTCGGCTCTTTATATAGAGCAGGCCAAAGCACTGCCGGAGTAGTCAGCTGCGGTCGGATCCTTGATAGAAAAAATTGATTGAGATAGTTGAATCTTTTTGCTCTGCTTGAGCGTCCCGCGTGCGCGAAATCTCCTGTGTCCATGCGGGCATTGAGAGCATCTATTAAAACAGGTTGCGCATTCTGTGAGCGCAGCTACGGCTGGCTCCCTCCGATGATTTGCGCGAGCGCACCGAACCCACACAGAGGAATGAAAGGAACACCTGAATGAAACTGAATTCATTGACGACTCTCTCTTTCACTGCTGCACTCCTTCTGCCTTCGATCGCGCACGCAGCGCCCGCCGCACCGGTGAGCACGGCTGCGGCCAACAACACTGCCGGAGTGGTGGAACTAACCCAGACGCTGGACGCGCGCAAGCTGAGCAAGGGTGCGACGATCCAGACGCGGCTCATGCACGCCGTGCAGCTGCCGAATGGAACCAAGCTGCCGAGCGGCACCTTGCTGACGGCGACGGTAGAGAACGACAGCTTGCAGGACGGAAACGTGCGGCTGGCGCTGCGCTTTACGGCTGCGCAGTTGAAGCATGGAGCGACCGTGCCGATCGCAGCCAGGATCGTGGCCGTATCGGCGGGCGGCGATAACGACGGTGAGCCGGACGACGTGACGGTTCCCGACACTCTCGACAACGAGGGCGCCAGCGAGGACGTGCTGGATGTCGTCTCGGGCGTGAACCTGCACAGCCAGGACAGCAGCGCGAACTCGGGCGTGTTTGTGAGCAAGACCAAGGCCGACGTGAAGATTCCCAGTGGCACTCAGCTGGAGTTGGCGCTACGGACCGGAGCGGGCGCAACGGCAGCCGGAGAGTAAGCCTCGACCCGGTGGTGAACGGCGGCGGCAGTGAAGATTGCCGCACGGCAAATGGTACTCAGCGAACGATAAGATCGTGCGCTGGGTACCCTTCGCGTTTAATTTGGATCCACCCCTCTTAAACTTGAGAGTTTGCTTGGGCCGGGCAGCTTGTAGAGGGTTTCGGCGTTGCGGTGCAGGACCATGTGGGCGAGCTCGGCGGCGCGCGCGGGAGAGATTTCGCCATCCTGCTGCATGCCGTTGAGAGCGAGGGCAAGAGCCTGGCGGGCATTGCGCGCGCCCAGCCAGGTGGCCTCTTCCCAGCCGAAAGTCTCGCTGTACGGATAACCGTCTGTGCCGAAGAGGACTTTGTCGGGATAGAGTTCGAGCCACTCACGTAGCCAGACGGAGAGCGTGCGTGCGGGAATCATGATGGCCTGTTGCGAGATATCGAGATAGACGTTCGGCTTCTGCAGGAGAGCGCCGGCCTCATGCACGAAGGGCCAGCCGCCGTGGAGGAGGACGAAGTTGGTATGAGCGAAGCGCGGGTCGTTGAACAGCGGCTCGAGATTGAGCGGGTTGACGCCGGCGATGGAAAAGTAGCGGCCAGCGCCGGCGAGGCCGTGCAGATGGACGGCCATGCCGAGGCGGCCGGCTTCGAGAGCAATTGCGCGGAAGAGGAAATCCTGCAAGAGCTTGTAGTCGGCGGGTGTGGGCGTGCCGCCGCGGACGTAACGGGCATAGATTCCGGCGGCACGGGCGGCATCGGCGGGAGTGTCTGCTGGCGAAGGATCACCGATGTTCAGGGAGCGCAGGTAGGCGAGCTCGAACTTGATGGCGATGGCGCCGCCGTCATGCTGAGTGCGCAGGGTTGGATAGACGAGACGATTCAGGTAGTCGTCGAGTGTCGGTGGAAGCGCGGTGAGGTGTGCGTCGGCGAGATAGTGAGCGCGGAGTTTGTCCTCGAGCGGAAAGAACTGCGCGCGATCGGGAGTGTCGGCGGCTACGGTGTTGTCGAGCGGAAAGAGTAGCGCGTCATCATACGGCACCCAGAGAAAGCGCGGCGGCTGCACACCGTTGCCCATGCTGACGCGGTTGGCGGCCATCGTTGCGATGTTGGCCTGGTCGAGAACCCATACGGAGTAGTGAGCGCCTTCGCGAGCTTTCACGGCGGCGCGCGCTGCGGCAAGTTTGGCGGCGCCGGCAGCGTCGAGTGGCGTGGACAGATCGACGTGGAAGAGTGCGCGCCAGGCGTCGGCGAGCTGCGGACTGTAGGGGCGATAGGCGGCGGGGTCGGTTTGCGGGGCCATGCTGTCGACGGGCAGCGCATCGAAATTTCGATCGTTCGCGTCGTCTGGCGGAGAGAGCATGGGGTGCGCGTGGTTGTCGAAGGCAGGGATCGTATGGATGAGGTCCTGCGTGGACGGGGCGGCGCTTCCCGTGACGACGGAAGTAGATTGCGCGGGCGAGACTGCCGCTAGGGCGCAGAGGAAGGTGACGGCGATCAGGCGCATGGAGGCTCCGTTGATGGAGAGGATACCGCAGACAGAGGGCGCGGGAGGGACGATGGATCCGTGTGCCAGCGCGGTTGGCCGTGTGCTATGCTGCCCGTGTGTCCACGACAGCCCCTCTCCAGAACTCGGCGCCTCCTCGCCACGCGGCGGTGGTGCGCGTGACGCACTGGCTCACGGTGATTGCGTTCTTTGCGCTGCTGATTACGGGCATGGAGATTGTGATCTCCCACCCGAGATTTTACTGGGGCGAAGTGGGCAACGTGATGGTGGAGCCGGCATTCACGATTCCGATTCCGTCGTCTCGCGGATCGGTGCCGACAGCCTACAAGTTCGAGATGCCGGACGAGAATGGATGGAGTCGCTATCTGCATTTTGAGGCGGCGTGGTTGTTGCTCTTGACCGGCCTGGTGTACGCGCTGTACAGCCTGGGCACAGGGCACTTTCGCAGAGATCTCGTGCCGGCGCGGGGTGAGCGCTCGTGGCGCACCTATCGCAATGTGGTGCGGAGGACGCTGCGGCGCGAACGGCCCGACGCTGCGGAGGCGCGCTCGTATAACGCCGTGCAGCGCGCGACGTACCTGGTGGTGATCTTCGGATTCATCCCGCTGGTGATTTGGACCGGGCTGGCGATGTCGCCCGCGTTTACCGCGGTGATGCCGTGGACCGTGGAGGCGTTGGGTGGCCGACAGACGGCGCGAACGCTGCACTTCTTTGTGAGCTGGGCGCTTGTGCTGTTCGTGGTGGTGCACGTGGCGATGATCTCGATGGCGGGCTTTCGGAGCCGTATGCGGACCATGCTCACGGGACGCGCCGCAACGAGGGAGGACGCATGAATCCATTGACACGCAGAAGGTTTATGACAGCGGCCATTGCGGCGACGGCTGGCGTAGCGGGAGTTGCGGTGGCCGATCGGCTGGCGCGACGATATGGGCTGCTTCCTCCCGATGATGGTGGTATCTATGGGCCGGGCGAGACGCTGACCTATGCAGCGCAGCGCATCCTTGGCAGACATTCGCTGGCGCGCGAGTTTCCGCGCAGCATGATTTCAGCGTCGCCGTTTCTCAATCCAGTCGCGCCGCCGACCGACGCATTCAAGCGTTCCCAGGCCAATGGATTTGCCGACTGGCGGCTAGCCGTCGATGGAATGGTGGCGCATCCGGGTTCGTTCTCGCTGGCCGACTTGAAGAGAATGGATACGCGCAGCCAGATTACGGAAGTGGCCTGCGAAGAGGGGTGGTCTTACATCGCGGAGTGGATTGGAACACCGCTGCCGGACGTGTTGCGCGAGGTGGGGGTACAGCCGCAGGCGCGGTATGTCGCGTACTTCTCGATTGAGCACGACTGGTGGGACAGTATGGATATGGGCGACGCGCTGCATCCGCAGACACTGCTGACGTGGGGGATGAACGATGGAGACCTGCCGGTGGGATTCGGCGGTCCGTTGCGCATGCGCGTGCCGCGCCAGTTGGGCTACAAGAACGTGAAGTACATTACGCGGCTGACCGTCACGGATTCGATGAAGGGGATTCGCGATGGGCTGGGATCGGCTGCGCCGGCTGGTGGGTACTCGTGGTACGCGGGGATCTGAGCGGCTAGGCGAAGTGTTTTGCCCAGAGCTGTACGCGCGGCGGCGTGTCAACGGAATTCGCGGGGGCTGCGAGAATTCTTTCGAGGAGCTAATCAACGCGGCAGATGAGGCACTTCAGGTAGCGTGTCTCAGGAAGCGTGAGGACTTCAGGGTGATCGGGTGCAGCGGCGTGGGTTTCTAGCAGCTGGACGCGGCGGTTGGCGTCAACAGCCGCGGAGGCTACGATCTCGGTGAAGTCCTGCAACGAGATGTGCTGCGAACACGAATTCGTGATGAGCGTGCCGCCGGATGCGAGCAGGCGGAGAGCGCGCAGGTTGAGCTCCTTGTAGCCGCGCAGAGCACCTTCGGCGGCACGCTTGGACTTCGCAAATGCCGGCGGGTCGAGCACGATGGCGTCGAAGAAGTTTTCAGGTGAAGAGACCTTGCGTGCGGTGTCGTCGAGGTGGCGAAGATAGTCGAAGGCGTCTGCCTCCATCCACTCGACTTCTGCTGTGAGAGAGGGATTGAGAGCGAGGTTCCGATCGGCGGCCTCGAGCGCAGCGAGGCTGGCATCGACTCCTGTTACTTGGGAGCACACCTGCGCGAGATGCAGTGCGAAACCGCCCTGGTAGGTGCAGATGTCGAGCGCCCGTCCGCTACGGCCCGACGCCTTCACCACACGCGCTGCGGCCGCATAATTGAGCCGTTGGTCGAGGAACGCGCCGGTCTTCTGGCCGCTGGCCGCGTCGTAATGAAAGTGCAGGCCGTTGAGGGCGAAGCGTGTCGTAGTCGGAGCAGCCTGATCGTTGTCGCGTTCAACTTCCGTGCGAAACGACAGACCGTCGGGCGCGACGGAGTCGATGTGGGTGGTGAAGATCGGGCCGGGTGCGGGTGCAGGCAGTTGCTCGAGCTCGCGAATGCGCGGGTCAGGACGCTCCCAGATCGTGAGGGCAGATTTCTCGCGAGCGAAGGCTGCGCTGAGCGCTGCGACGAGGACGGCGCGACCGTCGTCCTGCGCCGTGCCCTGCGTGAGTAATTGCAGGAGCACAAGGTCGTTGTAGCGGTCGGCGATGATGCCGGGAAGATTGTCGGCCTCGGAGAAGATGAGCCGATGCGCGTTGTTCGCTGCAGACGTTGGAGCGAGCTGCCTACGAAGCTGCAGCGCGACGTCGATGCGGGTGCGGAGGTCGGCGAGGTATTGCGCTCGACTGAGCGCGGGGGTGCGCGAGATGAGGCGTGCGGCGATGGCGGATGCCGACGAATAGAGCGCGGTGCCTAGTGGAATCTCGCGCGAGTCGGTGATCGTGACGAGCGCGCCGGCTTCGATTGCAGCGCCTGACGTCTGCGATTCCAGATCGGTGCGATAGATCCAGAGATGGCCGGCGCGGAGTCGATCAGCGGCGCGGCGTGTAATGCGGAGCGTAGTTGCGTTAGACATCTGCATCAAGTGTAGACGCGACGGCGAGCGCGGCGATTGCAAGAGTCTAGCTCAGGTGCGGGATGGCGACGTTGAGGTGCTCGGCGATGGCCGCGACGACGAGGTTGTGATCCTCGCGCTGCGGCAGGCCGGAGACGATGATCGTGCCGAGGCATTCGGAGCCTGTGAGGAAGATCGGAAAGCCTCCACCGTGTGCAGCGTAGTCGACAAGGGCAAGGCCGTGGGGTGCTTCAAGCGTTTGTCGGTCGAACTCAAGCTGCCGTCCCACCGCGTACGAGCTGCGCGCAAAGTGGCGAACAGTGTTGCGCTTGCGGCGAATCCAATCCGCCTGATTGGGCTTCGCGCCCGGCGTGGTGCACGCAAATAGAAGTTGGCCGCCGAGCTCGATCTCTACGGTGCCTCCGGCCTGAAGCGCCAGCAGCGCATCGTGTAGACGATTGCCGAGCTGCCACGCGGTGTCTGGCGTGAAGTCGGTGAAGTGTAGAAGCGATTCCTGTTGTGCGAGGATAGCAAGGTCTTGGGCTGGGTCAGGTGTGGTGCTCATGATGCGAAAGTCTCCGTGAAGTCCAATAACGTTGAGGATACTTACTGCGACGAAGCAGGACGCGCTGGAGCCGAGGTCGCGGCACCGTGATTCGGCAGGTGTTCGAGGCGGACGTCGAGGTATTGCTGAAAGGGGGGAAATCGCGCGGCGCGTGGGTCGGGGGCTGTCGTGACACTGCGCCCCAGAATCTGGGCCAGGTCTTGATGCGGCTGGTAGGTAGGCCATCGGGGCAGGCCCGCCGTGTTGGGATTGCCGGTTTGGATGAAGTGAACCCAGTAGCCGATCAGGGCATTGGAAACACGCGCGTCGTCGGGAGTTTTCACCCAGCTCGTCCAATAGCGCTGGCTGAGAAACATGAGTTCTTCGGCGTGAAAAGCGCCGAGCGCAGCGAAGGGTCCCCGACCGGCGTAGGTGAAATGGTACAGGTAAGCCGGTTGATGAATCCGCGCGGTCTCGGCGGCGAGCAGGCGTGCGCTGAAGCCAAAGTCGAAGTCGCTGAACATCGTATTGAAGACGCGAGGGACTTCGGCATCTGTCATGGCCGGATAGGCGGCGAAGACCTGCGGTGCAAGCGGGCCGAACTTCTTGTCGAGAAACTGGTGATACGCGGCGAGGGTTTGAGGGCGGTGAGAACTTCCGCCGACGATCGGACTGGCGAAGATGGAGACCTCGTTCTCAGTGCTGCCAGCGAGGATTGGGATAGGAAGCTGGCGACCGAGTACGAAGGTGGCGGCGGGCTGCTCGCGCAGAAAATGGCCGTCGACGGCGGGCTCGAGGTCAAGGGCATCGTCGTGAGCAGCGTCGTCGAGGAGTTGCTGTGCGGGGAGGGTGCGGAGCTGCGCGAGCGATGCTGGCTGGTTGTTCGTGCCGAGATGATCGGCGAAGGGAGCGTTGGCAACTTCGATTTCGCGGGAGGTTGGAAAGATGGAGTCGACGCACACGCCGCTCTCCAGGATGGCGCGCTGAAAGAGGCCGGCAGCCAGCGGCGAGGCGATGAGATTGCAGATGTCGAGCGCGCCGGAGGATTGGCCTGCGACGGTGACCTGATGGATATCGCCACCGAAACGAGCGATGTTCTTCTGCACCCAGTCCAGCGCCGCCAGCTGATCGAGTTGGCCGTAGTTGCCCGAACGATGCTCAGCCGATTCGGCCGAGAGTTGCGGCGTAGCGTAGAAGCCAAAGATGCCGAGTCGGTAGTTGATGCTGACGACGACGATTCCGCGGCGGGCGAGGGTCTCGCCCAGCGGCGGCCACTCGCCCGAGCCTTCCACGTTGCCACCGCCGTGGATCCAGACGAGCACGGGAAGCTTTGCGTTGGGCGCGAGATGAGGCGTCCAGACGTTGAGATAGAGGCATGCTTCGTCAGTAGCCATGCTGGTTTTGCCGAGCATCTCTGGAAGCCATCCGCTGGGCGCTTGCGGGCACGCCGGGCCGTACGCTTTCGCGTGCAGGACGCCGCTCCACGCAGGCGCGGGTTGCGGCGGGCGCCAGCGAAGATCACCGACCGGCTGCGCCGCGTAGGGAATTCCGAGAAACGCTGCGCCTTGTGGCAGCGTGGGCAGCGCGACACCCTCGATGCGTCCGGCATCGATCGCGAGGGCTGGCGCGGCATGTTGTGCGTGCGCAGCAATCGCGAGCGTGAGGATTGTGTTCAGAGCGAGGCATTGCAGCGCGCGTGCGTGTTCCGGGACCATGGGTTCCATTGTCGCTCGATCGCGTGGGCAGTGAACAACCGGCTGCTGCGAAAATAGAGAGAATGAAGAATCGGTGGGATGGAGTGCCGGCGGTCGGAATCGATTTTGGCACTACCAATAGTTCGGTGGCAATGGTGCGAGACGATGCGCACGTTGAGTTAGTGCGGTTTCCTGCGCGCGATGGAGAGACGCTCTCTTCGAGGTCGGTGCTATACCTCGAGAAGATCAAGGATGCGAGCGGCGTGCGACGGACGCACTCCTGGACGGGGCCGTCTGCAATCGAGCACTACCTTGATGCCGAGGAGAAGGGCCGGCTGATCCAGTCGTTGAAGTCGTATCTGCCCAGTCGCACACTTACGGGTACGGGAATCTTTGGTCGCCAGTACAAGTTTGAGGACCTGGTGGGGCGTATTCTCTCTGATCTGCGCGAGCAGGCCGAGCGCCAATTTGGGCAGCCGATTCGGTATGCGATGGTGGGACGGCCGGTGCGGTTTGTGGGTGCCGAGACAGAGGAAGATGATGCGTTCGCGGAGCAGCGTCTTCGCGCCGCGTTTGCGCAGGCCGGCTTTGAGAGCGTGGACCTGGAGCTCGAGCCGGTGGCCGCGGCCTACTCCTACCAGGCGACGCTGGATCATGACGAGCTGATTTTGATTGGCGACTTCGGCGGGGGCACTAGCGACTTTTCTCTGCTGCGCGTGGGGCCGGGCGTGCGTCGGCCGGTCGGTTCGCCACAAGAGGTGTTGGGGAACAGTGGCGTGCGGTTGGCGGGAGATTCTTTTGACGCGCGCATTGTGCGAAAGCTGGTGTCGCCCGCGCTGGGATCGGATTCGTATGCGCGCTCGATGAACAAGATTCTGCCTGCAGTGCCGGCGTGGATCTACGCGAACCTTGAGCGCTGGCATTACCTTTCCTTCCTGCGCACCCACGAGGTCACGGAGATTCTGCGCAGCGCGCGACTGCGAGCCCTGGAGCCGGAAAAGATCAAGGCGCTCAGCGCGCTGATCGAGGAAGATCTTGGCTATCAATTGCATCGCGCCGTGCAGAAGGTGAAATTTGAGCTATCGCGTTCGGGCAGTGCGGAGTTTCACTTCCGCGATGGCAGCATGGACCTGCAGATTCCAGTGACGCGCGCGGAATTTGAGGGGTGGATCGCGGAGGAGTTGCTTACGATTGAAAGCTCGATCAATTCGCTCCTCGAGAGCTCTGGGGTGAATGCGCGGGACGTTGATCGCGTGTTTCTAACCGGCGGAAGTTCCTTCGTTCCCGCGGTGCGGCGAATCTTCGTCAAACGGTTCGGCGAAGAGCGCATTCGCAGCGGCAACGAGTTCACCTCCGTGGCCCATGGGCTGGCTTTGCGTGCGCAGGAATCGTTGCGGGCTCGTTAACGTCGCCGCGCCGCCGGCTTCAGTAAAATCGAAAGATGGCCGCTGCGCGCAAGACGCCGAAGTTTATCGAGACCTCGCTGATGGGGTTGGGATTGTTGAACACGCCGATGTTCAACAAGGGCACGGCATTTCCAGAATCAGAGCGCGACGAGTTTTCGCTGCATGGCCTGCTGCCGCCGCACGTCGGTACTCTCGATGAACAGGTCGAGCGACGGCTGCGTGCGTTTCGCGCGTTGACCGACGACTTCTCGCGCTACACGCTGATGCGCGATCTGCAGGACGTTAACGAGACGCTGTTCTATGCGCTCATCACACGCAACATCGAGGAGATGCTCCCGGTGGTCTACACGCCGGCAGTGGGCGAGGGCTGCCAGCGCTTCTCGGAGATCTGGCGGCGGCCGCGCGGTGTCTTTCTCAGCTACCCCAATCGCTCGCGGATTGAGACGATCCTGAATCACCCGCGTTATGACCGCGTGCGCTGCATCGTGGTGTCGGATGGCGAGCGCATCCTGGGGCTCGGCGACCAAGGCGCCGGCGGCATGGGCATACCGATTGGCAAGCTCGCGCTGTACACGGCGCTCGCGGGGATTCACCCTGTGCAGTGCCTGCCGGTCCTGCTGGATGTCGGCACGGACAATGCCGCGCGGGTGGCCGATCCGCTGTACATCGGCTGGCGGCATGAGCGCGTCCGCGACGCCGAGTACGACCGATTTGTGGACACGTTTGTGCGCGTGGTGCGCAAGCGCTGGCCGCACGTGCTGCTGCAGTGGGAAGACTTCGCGGGGAACAACGCGGCTCGACTGCTGGAGCGCTATCGCGACGCGCTGCCGAGTTTCAACGACGATATCCAGGGCACTGCCGCAGTCGCTGTCGCAACACTGCTCGCGGCGGTGAGGATGACGGGCGTTCCGTTCACCGAGCAGCGCTTCGTGGTGTATGGATTTGGCTCCGCCGGGCTGGGAATTACCAAACTGCTCCTTCAGGCGCTGGTGGATGCTGGGTTAAGGGATGAAATGGCGCGCGCACGCTTTTATGCGGTCGATAAGGATGGGCTGCTGATCGAAGGTATGGAGGGGATGACGCGCGCTCAGGCAGGGTTTGCGCGTGCCGGCAGCGAGGTGCAGGATTGGCC
>Ga0302314_10015288_pt1 | contig 13050 bp, 7 predicted proteins | sample III_Palsa_N2_3_FD_200533 | JGI IMG/M metagenome (GOLD analysis project Ga0302314, IMG submission 200533) | Peat permafrost microbial communities from Stordalen Mire near Abisko, Sweden - III_Palsa_N2_3 | ecosystem: Environmental > Terrestrial > Soil > Palsa > Peat permafrost | place: Sweden...
TGCAGCTTGTAGAGCGGGTTCTGGCCCTTCTTGGACTCGCCGACCGCCCGCTTGTGGATGGTGGCGGGCACCTCGAGCAGCTTGTACCCGTGGGTGATGACGCCGATCAGCAGCTCCGAGGCCTGGTACTGCGGCTGCTCGAGCTGGACGGCCCCGGTCACCTCGGCCCGCATGGCGCGCATGCCGAAGGTCGTGTCGCCGATCTTCTGCCCGGTCAGCAGCGTCACCAGGCCGGCGAAGAACCGCACGCCCGCCTTGCGGATCGGGTCCTTGGTCTCCTCGCTGCCCAGCCGGCGCGACCCGGTGACGAAGTCGGCCTTGCCGTCGAGGATCGGCTGGAGCAGGGTCGGCATCTCGGCCGCGTTGTACTGGCCGTCGGCGTCGGTGGTGATGATGTACTGCGCGCCGCCGTCGCGGGCGATCCGGTAGCCGAGGCGGAGCGCGGCCCCCTGGCCCCGGTTGACCGGGACGTCGGCGACGATCGCGCCCGCCGCGTCGGCCTCCTTGGCGGTGGCGTCGGCGCAGCCGTCGGCGACGACGATCACCTCGGCCGCGAGCCCGCACACGATGCGCGGCAGCGCCTCCACGACCGGGCCGACGCCGCCCTCCTCGTTGTAGGCGGCGATTACCAGCGCGACCGGCGGCAGCTTGCTGACCCGCTCCCCGTAGGCATCGGCGACAGTCTGCAGCGCCTCGGCATCGGTCGCCGCGTCGGCCGGATTCGAATAAAACACGCTGATTGCCTCCGGCATGAATAGTTGCGCCGGCGGGGTGGCCCGGCTCGGCTGGTAGATCTCGCTGATCGTCTGGTTACGGCCTGTAGCTGATGGCGCGGCCTGCGACTCTGCACGGGACATGATCAAGCGCCCGCCAAGTGTATCGGCCTCGCGTTACAGCATGCTGCGACTTCCCCAGCGTCGCGTACCAATTCTCCCGAAACGGACCGATCTTTTAGCCAATCCACAGTTGAGCTTAATAAGTTCTGAAGATTTCAGTGACATCAAGGTAACCATGCGTCGCGCAAGGTACCGGCCGGGGGACGAGCGGGATCCCCGTCCGAGGTACCCTGCCGGCGTGACAGGACGACAGACGTGACGCCGCAGGCAGACGGCCAGCCGGGGGGAATGGGGGGCGCCAGGGGTGATTGGGGGCGGGAGCCCCCGATGCCAGTGGACAGCCCCCCACGGCGCGAGCAGGACGAGGCGTATCTGCTCGGCCTGCGGCTGGACGGCCGGAGGGTCGTGGTCGTCGGCGGCGGGGCGGTCGCGGCCCGCCGGGTGCCGAGGCTGCTGGCCGCGGGCGCCGACGTGATGTTGATCTCGCCCGCCGTCACCCCGGCCCTGGAAGAGCTCGCCGTCCAGCGCCGGATCGACTGGCAGGCCCGCGAGTACCGGGCCGGCGACTGCGCGAGCGCCTGGCTGGTTATCGCGTGCGCGGGCCCGTCGCCGGTCAACGCGGCGGTCGCGGACGAGGCGGAGCGGAACCGGATCTGGTGCGTGCGGGCCGATGACGCGGCCGCCTCCACCGTGTGGACCCCGGCGGGCGGACGGGTCGGGGACGCCAGCGTCGGGGTGCTGACCGGCGACCCCCGCCGCAGCGCCGCGATCCGCGACGCGATCACGACCGGGCTGCAGTCGGGGACGATCTCCGCCCGTCACTACCGAAGGCGCGCGGCGGGGGTGGCGCTCGTCGGCGGCGGTCCCGGCGACCCCGGCCTGATCACCGTCCGCGGGCGGCGGCTGCTGGCCGAGGCGGACGTGGTGATCGCGGACCGGCTCGGACCGCGCGAGCTGCTGGCCGAGCTGTCGCCCGACGTGACCGTCATCGACGCGGGCAAGGTCCCGTACCGGCGGCAGATGTCCCAGGACGAGATCAACGAGGCGCTGATCAGGCACGCGCGGGACGGGAAGTTCGTCGTCAGGCTCAAGGGCGGCGACCCGTTCGTCTTCGGCCGGGGCGGCGAGGAGATGCTGGCCTGCCTGCGAGCCGGGGTGCCGGTGACGGTGGTGCCCGGGATCAGCAGCGCGATCGGGGTGCCGACCTCGGCCGGCCTGCCGGTGACGCACCGGGGCACCGTCCAGGATTTCCACGTGATCTCGGTCCACGTGCCCCCGGGCGACGAGGGCTCGACGGTGGACTGGCCCGCTCTGGCCAGATCGGACGGGACGCTGGTGCTTCTGATGGCACTCGATAGGATCGGGCCGGTGGCACGAACGCTTATCAAGCATGGACGGTCACGGAAGTGTCCGGTTTCGGTAATCGCGGACGGTACGCTGCCCACGCAGCGCACAATTTACTCAACGCTAGAACACGTCGAGCGGCGGCTAGCGGAAGAAGGCGTCAGGCCGCCCGCCGTGGTGGTTATCGGCGACGTGGTAACTATCGCGGCAGAACTCGCCGAGCTCGGGCGGGCGCTTGGCGGCGGGGACCACGATGGCCTCGACGCCGCCCCTTCGCCGGTACCCCCACTGGCGGCGGACTTAATTAAACGAGCATAAAAGCAGGCGGGACCATGGAAGGTAAGGGCGCGGCGGCGGAAGAATCGTCGCTGCCCAGTGGAAACGGCGAGCAGGACGAGAAGATCGGGGTCAATGCGCACGGTGGTGAAATAGTGCCAATGCGTGGTGCTGTTTTGCCGGTGGCCGGGAATGAACCGGGCATGTCCGCGAACTGGGAGCGGCCGCGAGTCCGGGTCGACGCCCGGCTGCTCGAGGCGACCCTGCTCAACCTGAGGAAGCGGATCGCCGCCATCCCGCTGGTCTTTGACATCCCCGGCGCCGACGAGATCACCGCCGAGCGGGGCAAGCTGCTCAGCCAGATCGACGACTACCTGCTGCCCCGGGTCAGGGAGTCCGCCGCCCCGCTGCTCGTGGCCCTGGTCGGCTCCACCGGGGCCGGGAAGTCCACGCTGGTCAACAGCATCGTCGGCACGCAGGTCAGCCAGACCGGGGTCAGGCGGCCGACCACCAACTCGCCCGTCCTCGCCTGCCACCCCGACGACATCCACTGGTTCGCGGAGAACATGTTCCTCCCCACGATGCCCCGGGTCCGCCAGGAGGGCCTGGCCAGGCCGGGACGCGACGGGCTGCTGGTGCTCGCCGCCAGCGAGGGCATGACCAAGGGGATCGCGCTGCTTGACACCCCCGACATCGATTCAGTGGTGCGCGCGCACTACGACTTCGCCTACCAGTTCCTCGACGCCTCCGACCTGTGGCTGTTCATGACCAGCGCCAGCCGGTACGCGGACGCGCCCGTCTGGGAGCTGCTGCAGCACGCGCGGGAGCGCGGGGCCTCGCTCGGCGTCATCCTCTCCCGGGTGCCGCCGCGGCACCGCACCGAGCTCGTCGCGCACTTCAGCGCGATGCTCGACGCCAACGGCATCCAGGCCGAGAACCGGTTCGTGATCCCGGAGACCGGCGTGGTCGACGGCTACCTTCCGGACGACATCTTCCAGCCGATCAGGGACTGGCTGGAAGACACCGCCAAGCGCGCCGACCGGCGGGTCGCCGTGCTCAGCCAGACGATGTCCGGGATGCTGGACACGTTCAAGACCCGGGTGCCGAGGCTGGCCGCGCACGTCGACGCCCAGGTCGTGCTCCGCACCCGGCTGCGCCGGGAGCTTGAGACCGCCTACTCGACCGCGCTTGGGGAGTTCGACGAGGGGACCCGTGGCGGCCGCCTGCTTGCGGGCGAGGTGCTGGCCCGCTGGCAGGACTACGTCGCCAGCGGTGACCTGGGCACCGCGCTGCGCGGGAAGCGGGCCATCTCCCCGGTGCGGCGGGGCGGCAGGCGGGCCCGGGCCGACGCCGGCGCTGCCCGGTACGCCGCGCTCGACTCGGCGCTCCGGGCCGCGCTCCAGTCCCTCGTCGTGTCGGTCGCGGACCGCGCCGCCGAGCAGGTCGCCCGCGTCTGGCGGGACAACCCGGGCGGCGCCGCGCTGATCGAGGCGGCCGAGGCGAGCCGGGTCCGCGACGAGCGCGCCAAGCGCGAGTTCGAGTCGGCGTTCGGAACCGAGAACGCGGCCCAGCCGGCGGGCAAGCAGGGGGCCTTCGACCGCTCGTCGCCCGATCTCCCGCTGCGCGTCTCCCGCGCCGTGAGCACGTGGCAGGATCGCCTCGTGCAGCATCGATTGTCCCCTGGCGGTACGCAGTCGTCCGCGGCGAGCCGAGAGGCCGGCCCGCTGAGCGCGCTGACGCTGGTCGCGCTGTTCGGCGAGCCCAGCCGGCGAAGCGTCCCCGGCCAGCAGGCGCAGGCGGCGGAGGGCGCGAACGACATCGCCACCGCGCCCGGTGACCTGCTGGCATCGCTCATCGGGCCCGCCGAGTCGGTCGAGCTGCTGATCAGGGCCCGGGCGGATCTGACCCAGCGGGTCGGGCTGCTGCTCGACGAGGAGCTGCTGCGGTTCGGCGAGATCATCGATGAGGCCGGCCCGATCGACTCGGTCGCCGCCGTCCGGCTGTACCAGGCCGAGTACTCGCTGGAGGCCGCGCGATGACATCGTCCCCCTCGACCGGCCGCCGGCTGAGCGAGCAGACCCTCTCCCGGCGCCTCGACGCGCTGGCCGAGCTGATCAGGATCGGCCGGGCCCGCCAGGGGCAGGGCGAGGCGCCGCCGCAGGCGCAGGGGCAGAACGACGAGGCGGTGGCCGGCTTCGGCCCGGCGCTGCTCGATGACGCGGACGCGGTGCTCAAGCGGGCCGGCGAGCGGCTGCGCCTGTCGGGCAGCCACACCGTCATCGCCCTGGCCGGCGGCACCGGCAGCGGGAAGTCGACGCTGTTCAACGCGCTGTCGGGTGCGACCTTCTCGCCGGCCGGGGTGACCAGGCCCACCACCAGGCACGTGCACGCGTGCGTGTGGGGGATCCAGGGGGCCGCCCCGCTCCTCGACTGGCTGAACGTGCAGCGCCGCCATCGGTACGCCCGGGCCAGCGTGCTCGACTCCGGCGAGTCCGACCTCGACGGCCTGCTCCTGCTCGACCTGCCGGACCACGACTCGGTGGTCACCGCGTCGATGGCGGCGGTGGACCGGCTGGCCAAGCTGGCCGACATGGTGATCTGGGTCCTCGACCCGCAGAAGTACGCCGACGCCGCCGTGCACAACCGGTACCTGATCCCGCTGGCCGGCCACGCGTCCGTGTTCACCGTGGTGCTCAACCAGATCGATACGCTCCCGGAGGAGCAGATCACGGACTGCGAGCAGGACCTGCGCCGCCTGCTCGACGCCGAGGGCCTGGCCGAGACCCCGGTGCTGCCGGTCTCGGCCCGCACCGGCGCCGGGCTCCCCGAGCTGCACGCGCTGCTCATGGAGACGGTGCACCGCAACCGGGCGGTCACCGACCGCATCGCGGCCGACATCGACGCGGTGATCGGCGGCTTCGAAGCGTACGCCGGCCCGCAGATCGCGCCGGACCCGGCGGCCGCGGACGCGGTCCCGGCCGGAGCTGGGACCGCGGCGTTCGACGCGCCGCTGGCGGCGGCGCTCAGCGATGACGACGAGTCGAAGGCGCCGTCCCGCCCGCCCTGGGAACTCGAGGACGAGCAGCCCGAGGCCGCGCCGCCCGCTCCGAGCAAGCCGCCGTGGGAGGACGCCACCCCGGATGGCGTCAAACGCGACGAGGTCGACCTGAGCGCCAGCGTCCCGGCGGCGCCCGCCCGGCAGCTGACCGAGGCGTTCGCGCGCGCGGCGGGCGTGGTGGCGGTGGCGCAGGCCATGGCCAGCGCCCGCGGGGCGCAGGCGGCGCGGCTGACCGGCTGGCCGGTGCCGCAGCTGCTGCGCCGCCGCAGCCCGGTGCTCGCGCTGCACGGCGGGGCCTCGTCCGGCCGCCAGGCGGCCGAGGGGGCGGGGCAGGCGCAGCAGTCCGAGGTCGACAACGCGATCACCGCGTTCGCCGATTCCGTGGGCGGTGCGCTCCCCAAGCCCTGGGGGGCCAGCCTGCGCCAGGCCGCCCGCGGCAACGCGGGCCTGGTGCCGCAGGCGCTGGCCGACGCGGTGCGCACGGTGGCCGTCGGCGGCCGGTCGCGGCCGCCGGCCTGGTGGCAGCTGGTCATGCTCTGGCAGTGGCTGCTGACCGCGGGCGCGGTGGTCGGCGTGGCGCTGTCGGTCGTGATCGCGCTGGCGCGCCTGGCCGGCGACCACAAGGGGCTGATCAGCGAGACGTCGCTGATTCCGTGGCTGCTCGCCCTGGCGGTGGCGCTGCTGGTGCTCGGCTACCTGACCGCCGTCGGCTGCAAGAACATGACCGTAGCGGCGGCCGAACGGGAACGGGAAGTCTCCGAGCAGGCCATGCGCGGCCGGGTCGCCGGGGTCACCCGCGACCTGGTCCTGGTGCCCACCGGCGAGGAGATCGCCCAGTACGAGCGCTTCCGGCAGGAGCTGGCCGTCGCCTCGGCTGTTTTATCCCCGCTCGCCGCCGGAGATCGCCGAACGGACGGTGCGAAGACCACCGTCCGTTCGGAATCATCTTTTAGGTTCTGACTTGGTTACTTGTAGAGCGAAGCTGTGCCGGTGGGGCTGATGGTCTCCATGGCCGCCTCCACGCCGCTGTAGCTCTCGTAGTTGGACGGGGTTCTGGTCCACAGGATGCCCAGCGTGTTGATGTCCAGGTGCTGGAGCTTCTGCATGATCGTGGTCTCGTCCAGGTTGCCGGCCTGCTGGATGGCCCAGTTGATCTCCAGCCCGGCGTCCCAGCCTTCCTGGCTGTTGTCGATCGCGTTGTCGTTGCCGAGGCCCGCGGCCGTCATGCCGGCCATGTACGCCTTGAGGCCGGCCGCGGTGGCCTTCTCCTGAGCCGAGGTTCCCTGCTCGGCGGCGGTCAGCCAGTCCTGCATGGAGCCGAGCACGTAGATGTTCTGCATCACCGACGGGCCGCCGGCCGCGGAGATGAAGCTCGGCAGCTCGCAGGCCGAGCATTCGCTGATCGGGATCGTCGGGCTCTGCGCCCTGATGGCGCGGATCGCGGTGATCGAGTCGGTGCCTGGCACCAGGCCGAAGAGGATGATCTGCGGCTTGGCGGCGAGCATGGCGAGCACCTGCGGGGTGACGTCGGTGGCGCCTACCTGGTCGATCTGGGTGGAGACGAGCTGGAAGCCGTTCGCCTTGGCGAGGGTCTGCACGGTGGCCTGGTTGGCCAGGCAGACCGACCCGCAGTTGTCCTCGAGCAGTGCGACCCGGGTGTAGTGCCGGGGCACGATCAGGTTCTGGACCGAGGCGATCTGGTCCTCGGCGAACACGTCGTAGAAGCCGGGGAAGCCCCACGAGTTGAGCTCGCTTGACGGGTAGCCGTTGCTCGCCCAGCCGGAGGAGAGGCTGATCAGGATCGTCTTGTTGGCGATCGCGATCGGCAGCGCCGACTCGGTGTCCGCCCCGGACTCAGGGCCGACGATGAACTGCGCGTGGTACGTCTGGATGCACTTGCGCGCGTCGAGTTCGGACTGGGCGGCGCTGGACTGGTTGTTGAGTGAGATGTAGGTGACCTTGTGGCCGAGGATGCCGCCGGTCGCGTTGACGTGCTTGAAGTACGCCTCCGAGCCCCAGTTGTCGGTCTCGCCGATCTGCGCGTACGGGCCCGCCAGCGCCTCGTCACTGCAGACGACGATGGGGGAGTTGCTGCTGGCGGAGTTCCCGCCGCCGCCTGAGCTGCAGGCGGCGAGCGCGCCGGCCGCCAGGACGACGGCCGCGGCCGCGGCCACCTTGAACGAGGTTCGTCTTCGAATCATTGTTCTTCCCTCCTAGAACTTGCTTTTATGGAGATCGAGGTCGGGGGTGAGCGGTCGGCTAGCTCCCGACCAGGAGCGTGTTGACGACCGGCGATGAGCGGAAGTCGGACGGTCCTCCGTCGAAGACCAGCCGACCGGCTGAGAGCACGAAGATCCGCTCGCTGACCTGCGCGACCAGGGCCAGGTCGTGTTCCACGAGGAGCACGCAGGTGCGGTCGGCCAGCGCGGCGAGCAGGCCCGCGAGCCGCTGGCGCTGCTCCTCCGACAGCCCTGAGGCGGGTTCGTCGAGGAGCAGCAGGCGAGGGTTGGGGGCGAGCGCACGGGCGAGTTCCACCATCCGCTGCGTCTCCAGCGTGAGGCTGGACACCTCCCGGCCCGCCAGGTCGGCCATGCCCAGGTCGGCCAGCGCGCTGGCCGCCTTCTCCCTGGCCTCGTCGAGCCGGCTGCGGGAGATCCGGGTGACGATCGACGAGGTGTGCGAGGCGAGGCAGGCGACCGCCACGTTGTCGAGCACGGTGCGGCCCTTGATCAGGTGGACGGCCTGGAAGGTACGGCTGACGCCCCGGTAGAACCGCTCATTCGGCGGCCGTTTGGTGATGTCGGTGCCGTCGAGCATGACCTGGCCGCTGGTGGGCGGGACGCTGCCGCCGATGACGTTGAGCAGCGTGGTCTTGCCCGCGCCGTTCGGGCCGCAGAGGGCGAACAGGCCGCGCTCGGGGAGCGCGAGCGTGATGTCGGCCAGCACGCTGAGCCCGCCGTACTCCTTGAAGACCGACCTGACCTCGAGCAGCGCCGCCTCGGGCGCCTCGCCGCCGCCGAGGCGGCCTGAGTCGCCTGCGGTGATCCTGGCGGTCCGCTTGGCCCGGCCGGTTCCGCCGGTCGCGGTGATCCCGGTGATCTCGGTGTCGTTGGCGAGCTCGGTGCCCTCGGCAAGCCCGATCGCGCCGGCCAGGACGGCGGCCTCGGCTGAATCAGCCGCGCCGTCCGGAACGGGGACCTCGATCCCGCCCGGCCGACTGGGACGGCCGTCGGGCCAGGGGGGTTTGGGGGGACGGGTAGTCCCCCCAAGCCGGGAGGAGGAGCCGAGCCGCGCCCGCAGCCACGCGACCCCGGTCGCGGTGATGCCCGCGAGCCCCTCCGGGTCCACCAGCAGCACCACGGTGAGCAGCAGCCCCTCCACCACGAGGATGTTCACGCTCACCCAGTTGCTCGCGCCCTGCAGGTACTGGATGACGAGCGCTCCGATGACCGCCCCGATGACCGACCGCCGCCCGCCGATGAACAGCATGATCAGCAGCGCCAGCTCGGCCGTCGGGTCGACCAGCGTCTCCGGCACGAACTGCTGGGTGCCCGCGTACGCCGCGCCGCCCAGGGCCGCGAACACGCAGCCGAGCACGAACAGCTCCAGCTTCCGCCGCGGCGTCCGGACCCCGAGCGCGGCGGCGGTCCGCTCGTCCACGCCCAGCACGAACAGCTCGAGGCCAATATCGGAGGTGAGGATGCGGGCCGAGATGAAGACCGCGAGCGCCAGCAGCGCGATGACGATGAGGCCGCCGCCGACCAGGGCGACGGTGGTGGACGCGGAGGATGACGGCCAGAGCGTCCCCGGAAGCGGCGCGCCGACCGCTCCGCCGAGGAACCCGGTGCCGGACACGTAGCCGACCGCGATCAGCGGCAGCATCAAGGTGGCGACGGCCAGCGCCAGCCCGGAGGCCCGGGTGACGACCGAGCCGAGCAGCAGCGCCACCAGCGCCGAGCCGACCAGCACGATCGGCGTGGCGAGCAGGACCGGCATGTTGTAGTGCGAGTTCAGCATGGCCACGCCGTAGGCGCCCACGCCCATGAACACCGACTGGCTGAACGCGATCTGCTGCGAGAACCCGATCTGCACCGCCATGCCCGCGGTGACGATCGCGTAGCAGGCCGCCAGCACGAACACCGAGCCGGCGTACTGCTGCCCCCAGATGAGCACGAACAGGCCGCCGACCACGGCGACGAGCGCCGTCGGGGTCAGCCCGCGGGGGACCCGGGCGGCGGCCCGGGCCGAGCGCTTGGCCGAGCGCCGCGAGGAAGCAACCAGCCCGTTCATCCGCCCACCGCCGACTCGAAGCCGAGCTGGCGCGGCCAGGCGAGGACCAGCGCCGCGAGGATCGCGTACATCACCGTGTCGCCGTACTCGGGGCTGACGTAGCCGCCCAGCATCGCCTCCAGCACTCCGATGAAGAGCCCGGCCAGTAGTGCCCGCCCGGGTTTGCGGAACCCGCCGTAGGCGGCCGCGAGGAAACCGGTCAGCGAGATCGTCGCGCCCGACAGGTAGGTGAACCCGGTGATCGGCGATTCGACGATGCCGAAGATCGCCGCGATCACCGCCGTCCCGACGAAGATCAGCCGCCGGTAGCGGCGGGTGTCGATGCCGACGATCCGCGCCCCGACCGAGTTCTCGCCGCTGGCCTCGAGCGCCTTGCCGCCGAGGGTGAACCGGATGTAGACCCAGAACGCGCCGCCGATGATCACCGCGCAGCCGAGCACCAGGAGGCCGGCCCGCTCGAAGTGCAGGCTGCCCAGGCTGAGCGAGTCGCCGTTCCACAGCGCGGGGGCGGCGTGCACGTCGGTGCCGAACAGCATCTTCGCCACCCCGTCGATGAAGAACGAGAGGGCGAACGTGAAGAAGAACGTGACGACGATGCCGTCCATCCGCCGCGGCCCGTCCTGCGCGATGCGCAGCACTATCTGGTCGTAGACGTACGCGAAGGCGGCGACGACGAGCAGCGTGGTGATGATGGCCACCGGCAGCGGCAGCCCCTTGACCCGGTAGAGGTTGTCCACGCCGAGCGCGCCGACCATGGCGAAGTCGCCCACGGCCAGGTTGAGTATGTTGGAGACCCGGTACCAGACCGAGACGCAGACGGCGAACATGGCGTAGATGGCGCCGGTCGTGATGCCGGCGATGAGCAGGTTGCCGAACTTCATCATGCCGCACCTGCCACGCTGTCGCCCGCCACGCCGTTGCGCACCTCGACCCGCCGGTTGCACAAGGTCAGCGCCCGCCTCGGCGCCTCCTCGACCACGATCAGCGTGGTGCCCTGCTCGTGGATCTTCCCCAGCGCGTCGTACACCCGCTTGGCGACGGCCTCGGCCAGCCCGAGACAGGGCTCGTCGACGGCGAGGATCTTCGGGTCGGCGGCGAGCCCGCGCGCGATCGCCACCATCTGCTGCTGCCCGCCAGAGAGGGTGCCCGCCAGTTGCTTGAGATGCGGCTTGAGCTCGGGGAAGAGATCCATCGCGCGGCCGAACGAGGCCGACTTGCGGGCCTTGCCGATGCTCCTCGTCCACGTGTAGCAGCCGAGCAGGATGTTGTCCGCCGTGCTCAGGTCGGGGTAGAGCTGGCGGCGCTCTGGCACCAGGGTGAGGCCGTGCCTGGCGGCCCAGCGGACATCGCCGTTCCTGGCCTCCGCGCCGAAGATCTCCACCCCGCCCCGGCGGCGCACCATGCCGGTGACGCCCATCAGGATGGACGACTTGCCGTTGCCGTTCGGCCCGATGATCGCGCAGGCGTCCCCCTCGGCGACGGTGAACGTCGCGTCGTGCACCGCGACCACGTTCCCGTACGACACCGACAGCTTCCGCACCGCGAGCGCCGCGCCCGCCGCGCCCGCCGCGCCCGCCGCGCCGGTCATGATGCGGCCCCCCGCGGTCTCAGCACCGCGCCCTCCGGGAGCGGCCGGACCAGGCGCTGGTACACCGACAGCCAGCCGACCTCGACCGGCCGCGCGGGCGGATCGGCCGCCAGGGCCGCCTTCCGCTCGGCCAGCTCCGCGTCGGGCACGTCCAGGTCCGCGGTCCGGCCGGGGACGTCGATGCGGATCGTGTCGCCGTCCCTGACCAGGCCAAGCGGCCCGCCCGCGGCCGCCTCGGGCGACACCTCGCCGACCACGATGCCCTTGTTCACCAGACCGGAGAGCTGCCCGTCGGTGACGACCGCGACCTGCCCCGTCAGCCCGGCCCCGTCCAGGGCGAACACCAGCTGGGAGGCCATCCCCATGCCGGGCGAGCCGGTGACGCCCTGACCGCGCAGCACCACGACCTGCCCGGCCTTGATCTGCCCGGCCTTGAGCGCGTCGAGCGACGCGGCCGGGGAGTCGAAGACGATCGCCGGGCCGGCGAAGTCGAGCCGCCGGTCGTCGGCCACCGCCAGCTTGACGATCCCGCCGTCGGGGCAGAGGCTGCCGCGGATCAGCACGATCGTCGGCCGTCGCCCGAGGGCGCGCTCGGGCGGCCGGATGATCTCCGATCCGCCGTCGGAATCGGTCACGGTGACCCCGGCCAGGTTCGCCGCCACGGTGGCGCCGGTGACGGTCAGCGCGTCGCCGTCCAGCAGCGGCTCAAGCTGCTTCATGAGCGCGCGGGTGCCGCCGGCGTCCTCGAACTCCTCGATCGGGGTCTCGCCGTTGGGCCTGATCGCGGTGAGCAGCGGCACGCCGTCCGCCAGCGTCTCGAAGAGCCGGTACACGTCCGCGTCGCACTCGGCCTCGGCCGCCACCGCCTGCAGGTGCTTGACCGAGTTGATCGATCCGCTGACCGACAAGATGGCCGTGACCGCGTTCGCGAACGCGGCCGGGGTGAGGATGTCCCTGGGCTTGAGATCCTCGGCCACCATCTCCACGATGCGGGCCGCCGCCGCGTCGACCGCCCGCCACATCGGCTCGCTGTTCGCCCGGACCGGGGTCGAGCCCGGCAGCGCCATGCCCAGCGCCTCGCAGGCCAGGTGCATCGTGTTGGCGGTGCCGATGCCCGCGCACACCCCCGGGCTGAGCACCGCGTTGGCGCTCATCTCGGTCAGCTCGCCCACGCTGAGCCTGCCGTTGGCGACGTGCCCGGCGGCCAGGAACACGTCCTCGATGTCGCAGTGCCTGCCCTGGTAGGACCCGCTTGCCTGGTAGCCGCAGGCGACGATGATCGTCGGGATGTTCAGCCGGGCGGCCGCCATCAGCTGGCCCGGCGCGGTCTTGTCGCAGGAGGCCAGGCAGATCATCCCGTCCAGCTGCGCGCCCTCGACCTGCATCTCGATGTCGTTGGTGATCAGGTCGCGCGCGGACAGGATGTACCCGCCGCGGTGCCCGGCGCTGTGAATGAAGTCGCTCGGGGCCGCGGTGCGCACCTCGAAGCCGATCCCGCCCGCCGCCTCGATCGCCCGCTTGGCCCGGCGGGCGATCTCGTCCAGGTGGCTGAAGCAGATCGCGAGCTGCGAGGACGTGTTCACGATCGCGATCTTCGGCTTGAGCATGTCCTCATCGGACAGCCCGAGCGCGAGCCACTGCGCCCGCCGGGTCGCCCA
>Ga0302314_10015289_pt1 | contig 13048 bp, 9 predicted proteins | sample III_Palsa_N2_3_FD_200533 | JGI IMG/M metagenome (GOLD analysis project Ga0302314, IMG submission 200533) | Peat permafrost microbial communities from Stordalen Mire near Abisko, Sweden - III_Palsa_N2_3 | ecosystem: Environmental > Terrestrial > Soil > Palsa > Peat permafrost | place: Sweden...
CGCACCGCATGGAACGCCACCTGCGGGTCGTCGGCGCAGGCCTGCACGGCAATGTCGCCGCCGGAGCGCGCCGGGATGAGCTGGTCGCCGTTGAAGCGTGGCAGGTCCACCAGCGCCTCGGGCCGGCGTGCCGCGAGCCCGTAGCGGTCGGCGCCGTCCTTGCTGAACAGTCCCGGGCCGAACCCGAAGGTGATCGTCAGCCGCGCCGGCGGCAGGTCGGATGCCTCGAAACTGTCGCCAGCCGGCACGTTCGGGTCGTCGCCCAGTGGCGCTGCGGTGGTGCCGGCCGCCATGCGGGCCGCGGCGTCGGTCCAGGTGCGCAGCAACTGCACGACCTCACCCGGCTTCTTCGCATGCAGATCGAACGCGGCGAAGTAGGTGTGCGCCTGCTGCGGCGTGACGATGCCGCCCTGGTGCGGGCCCCAGAACGGCTCGCGGTCGGGCAGCGCGGCAGCAGCGGGGGTTTGCGCGTCGGAGGCGGCGCGGGCGCCCGTGCCGGGGGCGGCCGCCAGCAACGCGCTGGCGGCTGCGAGCATGCCGCGACGCGACAAGCCGGAGTAGGGGCAGCTCACCGTCCGAGCACCAGCGTGTTCACGTCATCCTCGACATAGTAAAAGCCGTCGCCGGCGGGGGTGATCGCGATGCCGAACAGGTCGCCGCTGCCCGGCGGCGTCTGCGCCTTGTCGGCGTCGATCCACTGCGCATAGACCTGCTTGCCGTCGGCGGGGTCGATCTCGACCAGTTGCCCGTTGAGCCCGTTGGTCACCAGCAGATGCCCGTTCGGCGCCGTCACCATCGCCAGCGGCCGCTGCAGCAGGCCATCCTGGGTCAGGATGCGGCCGATGCCGGCGCTGGTGGTTCGGGTGCTGGCGTGGCGGATCGCGTTGACCCGGTTGCCGATGGCGTCCGACACGTACAGCGTGTCGTCGTGGCCGAGCGCGAGGCCGGTCGGCCCGATCAGGAACACGCCCTTGTCCGCCTGCTCGCCGAAGTTGCTGCCGACCACGGTCTGCGAAGTGATCACCGGCGGCTTGCCGTCGGCGATCGCCAACTCGATGCGCAGCACCGTCGCTTCCATCACCACCGGCGGCTCGCCGTCCGGCGCGCCGACGTCGAAGCCGGCGTTGCTGACGAACAGCGTGGCGGTGGCGCCGTTGTCGACCACCGCCATGTTGCCCCAGGGGTCGTTGATGTTCGGGCCAGCCCAGGTCGCGACGAGGTGGCCCTGGTTGTCCAGCACCAGCAGGCAGCCGGGTCCCTTGGTGCCGGTGGTGCCGTCATTGCTCGGGGCGCTGCCGACGATCACCCAGCCGGTCTTCAGCATGGTCATCGCCGTGCTGAGGCCGACGCCGCCCGGGCAGGATTCGAGGTGGCGCGGCAGCTTGGCGAACAGCGACACCTTCTTCGTGCCGGGCCGGAAATCCACGATCGTGGTGCCGAGCCCCTGCAGGTTCGCCGCATCGTTGAAGTTTCCGATCAGCACGTCGTCTTTCTGAATCAGCCCGGCCGACACCGGCGCCACGACAACGGCGTACGGGTTCTGGTCGCCGTTGTCGGGAACGGTGGAGGTGACGGTGACGTGCTTGTGCACCGTCTCCAGAAATCCTTTCGGATCGGCCGCGTGGGCCGCACCGGCCAGCAGCGTGCCGGTGAAAGCGAGCGACAGCAGCCGGCGGAGCGGATGGGGCGACATGAAACGGATCATGGTTCTACTCCTGATCGCCGACGGGCCGGGGCGAACCGTGAGCCCGTGAATGCGAATGAGTTGCATCTACGACAGAGCGTGGGGGGACTCAAGCCTTGCGGCGCAGGGCGTCAGAAGGTGATGACGGTCCGCATGCCGAGAACGGCCTCGTCGCCGACGCGCTTGGACGGATTGTTCGGGTTTGCGATGCCGCCGCCGGGGTTGAAGACGTACTGGACGTCCGGCTGGACCTGCCACCACGGGTTGATCTGGTACTGGTAGGTCAGTTCGAGGAAGGTCTCGTTGCTCTGGATCGGCATGGAGACACCGGAATAGGTGACGGTGTCGCGCTCAAGATCGGCGAGGCGGGGGCTGACGACGGCGTAGCCGAAGCCGATACCGGCGGTGTCGCTGTCGCGGCCCTCGAACGGTGCCTTCAGCGTGATGCCGCCGTTGGCGCTGAACGTGATCGCGTTCTGGTCGGGCGGCGCACCCATGACGCGGAGGAACACGTTGAGGCTCTTCGTGCTCTGCGGGTCGGGGCGCCAGATCATCTGGTCGGCGACCGCGTAGATGCTGAAGTCGCCGTGGTGCATCAGTGGTACGCCGCTGCTCGCCGGGTTGGCGAGCGACAGGCCGGTGTTGTCCAGCAACTGGTCGGCGAAGCTCTCGGAATCGTACCAGAACCCAAGCTTGTAGGTGCCCGGCAGGCCACTCGGTTGCGTCCCGGCGCCCACCATGTCGCCGGTCGCCGGCTGGTTGATGGCGTATTGGATCTCGCCGATCGCCAGCACGCCGTTGTGCACCGAGAACATGGTGCCGCTGGCGTCGCGCTGCTGCGGATCGGCCGAGGGGCCGCCGGCGGGATCACCGTTGAAGACGCCGGCAAGCACGGTCAGCGTGTCGGTCGGCAGCACCCGCAGCCGCACGCCGGGCGTGGAGAGCGGATAGGCGGGGCCGCCCGACGGCATATCGAACGAGGGAATCGTCGGCCAGCCCATCATCGTGTTGATGAACAGGCTCGACCCCTGGCTCGTGATGAATTCCTGGTCGATGCTCTGCTGGCCGATCTTCACATCGGCCCGGCCGCCGAAGAACGACTGCTGGTACCACAATTCCCACAGCCGGGTCGCCCGGTCCGCCTCGATGCCGCTGGCGGTCTGGATGGTGCCGAGATTGTCGGAACTCAGGTCGCGGCCGTGGATCTGCAGGGCGCTGATGTTGAAGGTGCCGCCCTCCCAGCCGAACGCCTTCTGCGTGTCGATGCCGAGGCTCATCTGGGTGAGGCCGTCATAGTCGGCGCCGCGGTGGATGCCGCCCGAGACGTTGCCCAGCACTTCGCTCGTCTCCGAAAGCCCGAGCGAAATGCCGTAGTTCCCCAGCGTCGAGCGGATCCCGCCCATATCGCCGAGCAGGTTGCTCTGATGCCAAAGCGCGGTGAACGACGGCAACGTGCCGGCACCGGCCGGCGTCGGCGCATTGGAACTGTCAGGCGCGGTCTGCGCATGGGCTGCACCGCTCCACAGGCTGATGGCGGCGCATGCGGCCGGCAGCGCGCGTGCGGTCCGTTTGGCTGTCGATGGGAAGGCGGGGCGGTTCGCGCGGGAAAGCGGGCGAATTGGCATCAACAACCTCCAAATGAATATCAGGGCGCCGACTCGCCCACGGCCGCCAACCTTGCGACGGACGCTAATGCGAGTAATTCGCAATTGCAATCCGGATCCCGGCACTCCGCACCGCGACATCTTCAACGGCTGTGTTCCGGCGTCGCGATGACCAGCGCCGGCTGCCGCGACTGCGGGGCCGCCGGCACCGGTGCGGTTCTCGGGTAGGCAACGACCTCGCCGTCGACCGCCACCATGACAGTCTCGCCGGGCCGGAACTCACTCTGGCCGTGCACGCGGGCGATCAGTTCCACCGCCGGTCCGCCGCCCGCCAGCGACAGGCGTACCTGACTGTCGTGGCCGTAGAACGTCAGATCGCAGACGCGCGCGCGCACGCCGGTGCCGGCACGATCCAGCCGGAGCTGTTCCGGCCGCACGAGCACCTCGACGGCGCCGCGCGGCATGCCCGGGGCCAGCGGCAGGTCGCCGAGCGCGCAGGTCACGCGGCCGGCGCCGGCCACGCCCGGCAGCAGCACCGCCTCGCCGATGAACTGCGCCAGCGCGGCATCCACGGGGCGGCGATACAGCGTCTCCGGGCTCGCCACCTGCACCAGCCGCCCCTCGCGCAGCACCGCGACCTGATGGCCCATCGACAGCGCTTCGGACTGGTCGTGGGTGACCAGCAGCGCGGTCGCGCCGGCGGCGGCGAGGGCGGTGGCGACCGCCGCCCGCGTGTCGCTGCGCAGCGCCGCATCCAGCGAGGAGAACGGCTCGTCGAGCAGCACCAGCCCCGGATTTGGCGCGAGCGCCCGGGCCAGCGCGACGCGCTGCTGCTCGCCGCCCGACAATTCATGCGGCGGCCGCCCGGCATAGAAGCGCGGCAGGCCCACCAGCTCCAGCAATTCGGCCACCCGGTGCCGCGCCCGGCGCTCCCGGCGTGGCAGCCCGAAGACGATGTTGTCGGCGACGCTCAGATGCGGGAACAACGCGCCTTCCTGCGCCACGTAGCCGATCTGCCGGCGCTCCGGCGGGACGTGCACGCCCGGCCCCGAGAGCATGCGGCCGCCGGTGCGGATGGTGCCGGCGTCCGGCCGTTCGAAGCCGCTGAGCAGGCGGAGCAGCGTCGTCTTGCCGCTGCCGGAGGCGCCGAGGATCGCCACCAGCCGGCCGGACTCCACCGCCAGATCGACGCCGCGCAGCACCGGGCGGCCGCCGAACGCCTTGGTCAGCCCGTCGATGCGCACGTCCGTCACGTCGCCTGCACCTTCACGCCTGCCGCGACCGTGCGCAGCGCCCCGAACCGCCGGGCCAGCAGCCATGTGGCGCCGAGCGAGATCACCGTCATCAGCGCCGCATACGGTGCGGCGGCGGCAAATGCCAGTGTCGAGGTATCCGCCCACACCTGCGTCGCCAGCGTCTTCGTACCGATCGGTGCGAGCAGCAGCGTGGCGGTGAGTTCGATCACCACGGAGATGAACACCATCGCCGCCGCCGCACCAAGGCCCGGCCCGGCCAGCGGCAGCACCACGCGCCACGCGACGCCGGTCCAGCCGAGCCCGAGCGAGCGGGCAGCTTCCTCCAGGCCGCGCTGGGACTGCACCAGTGCGGCGCGCACGCTGACCAGTGCCAGCGGCAGGAACAGGATCGCATAGGCCACCACCAGCAACGCGGCGCTTTGGTACAGCGGCTGCAGCGCATGCACGGTCAGCGTCACCAGCGCCAATGCGACCACGATCCCCGGGACGCCCTGCGCCAGATAGGCGGTGCGCTCCAGCACCGCGATCAGCCGGCCATCGTAGCGCGTGGCGAGGAAGCCCAACGGCAATGCCAGCAGCATGGTCAGCGCCGCCCCCGCCGCACCGTATCCCAGCGAGGCGGTGGTAGCGCCGACCAGCAGGGGGATGGAGACGTCGGCCGGCGAGACCGCGGCGGCGCCGGGTTGCGTGAGCCAGAACGCGATCATGCCGAGCGGCACGCCGATGGTCGCCACCGTCAACGCCGCGAACCCCAGCAGCACCGGAATCCGTGCGCCGCCCAACGGATGCCGGGTGGCGGTGCGGCGTGTCCCGGAGCCGATCCGCGCATAGCGTGCGCCGCCGCGCAATCGTGCTTCCGCGAACAGGAATGCGAGGCACAGCGCGATCAGCACGGTGGCCAGCAGCGACGCGTCCGGCCCGGCGAACCCGGTGCGGTACTCCGCGTAGATTTCGGTCGTGAACGTGCGGAACCGCAGCAGCGAGAACGCGCCGAATTCCACCAGCACGTTCAGCGCCACCAGCAACATGCCGCCGAGCAGGGCCGGGCGAAGCTGCGGCAGCACCACCCGCAAGAAGCTCGTCCATGGCCCGTTGCCGAGCGACCGCGCGGTTTCTTCCAGCGCCGGGTCCATGCCGCGCAGTGCCGCGGCGACCGGCAGGTAGATCAGCGGATAGTAGGCGCTGGTGACCACCAGCAGCGCGCCCATGAAATCCTGCAGGTCCGCGCTGAGCGAGACCCACGCGTAGCTGGTGATGAACGGCGGGATCGCCAGCGGCACCGCCACCAGCACCGCCCAGCGCCGGCGCGCCGGCAGGTCGGTGCGCTCGATGCACCACGCCGCCGCGGTGCCGACGATCGCAGACGCAAGGGTGCTGGCGGCGACCAGCGCCAGCGTGTTCCGCAGCAGCCGGCCGACCAGCGGCCGGAACAGCAGTGCGGCCGCCTCCTGCAGATCGACCTGCGCCGCCTGCGCCAGCGTCACCACGATCGGCAGCAGCACCAGCAGCGCGCCCACGGCGCCGGCGGCCAGCAGGCCCACGGGCGGTCGTCGCCGGCGAGAGGCGACGGGCGGCGCCTCCGCCGACACATCGGCCGCCGCGGCGATCACAGCAGGCCGGCCTCGCGCAACAGCTTGGCCGCGTCGCCGTCGTCGCCGAGCTTCGCAATACCGATCGGCGGCGGCTGCAACTGGTCGAACGGCGTCAGCACCGGGTTGGCGGCGACGCCGGGATGCAGCGGGTATTCGAAGGTGACGTTGGCCTTCGCCAGCAACGTCTGCGCCGGCACGCTGACCAGATAGGCCAGGAACTGTTGCGCGGCGTCGGCATTCTTCGCGGTCTTCAGGATCGCAGCACCCGAGACGTTCACCATCGCGCCGACGTCATGGTTGGGGAAATGGTAGATGGCACTGTGCATCGCGGCCTTGCCGAGTTCCTGCGCCAGCCGCGCCCAGTAGTAGTTGTTGATGATGCCCGCCGCCACAGCGCCGCGGTTGACCGCCGCGACTACGCCCTCGTCGTCGTCGAAGGTCTGTGCGTTCTCCTCCAGCCCCTTCAGCCATTGCAGCGCGGCGTCCCGGCCTTTCAGTGCCGCGACGGCGCTGACCACCGGCAGGAAGTCGCCGTCGCTGGGCGCGATGCCGATCTTGCCCTTCCAGGCCGGCCCGGCGAGATCCATCAGCGAGGCGGGAAGCTGGGCGGCCGGCACCATGGCGGTGTTGTAGGCAAGCACGTTTTCGCGGGCCAGCACGCCGACCCATTGGCCTGACGGGGAGCTGTATTGCGCCGGCACCTCCGCCAGCGTCTTCGGATCGACCGGGGCGAGCAGCCCGTGTTCCTCCAGCAGCATCAGCTCCGGTGAGTTTTCGGTGAAGTAGACATCGGCCGGGGAGGATTTGCCTTCGGTCAGGATCTGGTTGGCGATCTCCGGCCCTTCGCCGGAATGCACCTTCACGGAAATCCCGGTGCGCTTCTGGAAGTCGGCGACCAGCATGTTGACCGACTGCTCGTGCTGGCCGCTGTAGAGCGTCAGCGAGGCGGCTGCCGCATCGGCGGTCCAGGCCATCGGGGTGGCCAGGGCGACCAGGACCCCGAGCGAGATGGCGCGGCCAAGCGAGCGGCGCGACGGCGAGACGACCGGCATCAGCATTCCTCCAGCAGACGGGTGCGGCGCGGCATCCCGGAGACCGAGATGCGAGCGCTTCGCAATTGCAGTTGTGCTGGTATCATCTTGGGGGGCACCGGTCAACGCGGCCAGGGCGCTTGGCCGCCCGGCGAATGCCGGTCAGTGGCAGTCCTTGCAGGGGCGGCCGTTGTCGTGGAACTGCGGCCGTCCGGGGTCCGGGGCACCCGTGGCAGGGCCCCAAACGCCCGCAAGGTGCAGCACCGGCCCCGGCGCCGGCCGCGAGGGCGGGCGTGGCGCGTTTGCGAAGCCGGCGGCGAACACGATGGTGGCAACGGCAAGAAGGCACCCGACCAACATCCAGTCCGTCAGCGGCGCCCTCACGGCTGCAACTGCGGGTTGGACCAGCGGGCGCGCAGGATTCCGTGGTCCGCCGGCGCCTCCCACCGGCTGAGCGGGCGCGGTGGCGGCGGCGGCGGGGCGTTGCCCACCGGGGCGAAGGCAGGCGCCAGTCTCATGCTCTCATCGCCCCGGGTCAGCGTGACGCCGTCGCCCTCGATGCTCGCAACTGTCCAGTCGTCGATCCTGCCGGCTTCGCCGACGACGGTGACGACCGGCTTGCCGGGGCCGGGCGCCTGGAAGATTGCGCGCCGGAATCCCGGCAGCATGACCAGCCCGGACAGTCGTGGTAGCCCTGGGTCCTTGACCGCGACGCGGCCATCGACAGCAATCGTCGGCCGCCGCGTCCGGCTGAACAGCGGCCGCTCCAGCACAGACGCGACCTGAGCATCGAGATCGTCCGACGGTCCGGACGCAGCGGGTCGGGCAGGGGGCGCCTGCGAACGCACTGGCAGGCCCGTGCTGACGACCACGGGCGCGCCCAAACTCCGCCACTCCGCGCCGAGCACGCACAGGCTGGCGGCGCACACCAGCGCCATCGCACGCCACACGATCACGACTCGACGGTCGCCGCCGCCAGCGACAGGGGGGATGGCGCCGTGGAGGGCGCCGCGCCGCCGGCCGTGGCGATCCGGGCGGACGGGCGCGTCTCGTCGAACAGCAGCAGCCTGCCGGCGTTGGCCATGCCGGCGAGCGTGCCGACATTGTGCACCACCGCCGCGACCACCGCGCCTTCAGGCCCGAGCAGGCCGCTCGCCGCCGCGGCCACGAGCAGGATCGTCCAGCCGAGGCCCATCGCGACGTTGACGTGGATCGTCCGCCGGCAACGCCGGCTCAGCCGGATCGCCGTGCCGAGGCGGCGCAGATCGCTGGTCATCAGCACGAGGTCGGCGGACGCCAGCGCGACATCGGTGCCGTTGGCGCCCATGGCGATGCCGACGGCGCCGGCTTTCAGCGCCAGGCTGTCGTTGATGCCGTCGCCGACCACCAGCGGCCGGTCGCCGTGGCGCAGCTCCGCGAGCACGTAATCCATCTTCTCCTCGGGCAGCGCCTCGGCGCGGATCTCGGCGATGCCGAGCGCCCGGCCGACGCGCTGGGCCACCCGCATCCGGTCGCCGGTCAGCAGCATCTGCCGCGTCAGCCCGAGGCCGCGCAGTTCGATCAGCGCCGCCGCCGCTTCCGGCCGCACCTCATCCGCCAGCAGCAGCCAGCCCATGAAGGCGCCGCCGCAACTGACCCCGGCGAGCGGGCCGTCATGTTCCGGCACCGCCCCCGTGGCGATGCCGAGGCTTGCGAACAGTTCCGGCCGGCCAAGGGCGGCGGCGCGGCCATCCGGCAGGCGGGCGGTGACGCCGAAGCCGCGCAACTCCCGCACCTCCGCCGCCGCCTCGATGGACGGGCCCGGCTGCCGCGCCAGCGCCCGGCTGACCGGGTGCGTGCTGGCTGCGCCCAGCAGCCCGGCAATGCGCAACATCGCCTGCTGCGAATGCCCGGCCTCCGGCAGCAGCGCCACCAGGGACAGCTCGCCGCGGGTGACGGTGCCGGTCTTGTCGAACACCACCGACGTCACCTCGGCAAGCTGTTCGAGGAAGCCGGAGCCCTTGATCAGGATGCCGTGCCGGGCCGCGACTGCGATCGCGGCAACCGCCGTTGCCGGCGCCGCCAGCACCAGGGCGCAGGGGCAGGACGCGACCAGCACCGCCAGCATCGCCTCGCTGTCGTTGGTGGCGAACCAGGTGCCGGCCGCGATCATCAGGATCAGCGTCAGGTACTGCCCGGCGTAGCGCTCCAGCAGCCGCGTGACCGGCGGCTTGGCTTCCTCGGCCTTGGCCATCAGCGCCACGATCTTGCCGAGCGTGGTGTCCTGCCCGATCCGCGCGACCTCGACCACCAGCCGCCCGTCGAGGTTGATCGACCCGGCCATGACGGCGTCATTCTCGGCGACGTCCAGCGGCACCGACTCGCCGGTCAGCGAGGCGGTGTCGAGGCTGGAGGCGCCGGTGCGCACGGTGCCGTCCACCGGCACGCGGTCGCCAGCGCGCACCTCCACCAGATCGCCGACCAGCAGGCGTTCGGTCGGCACTTCTTCCACCATGCCATCGCCCCGCAGCCGGCGGCTCGTGGTCTCGACCAGCCGGCCGAGCGCCCGGATCGCCTCCTGCGAGCCGAGCAGGCTGCGTTCCTCCAGCACATGCCCGACCACCATGACGATCGGCAGCACCGCCGCGGTCATCAGGTCGCCGGTCGCCCAGGCGGCGGTCAGCGCGGTCGCGACCAGCAGGTCGGTCATGCCGTGCAGGCTCGGCCGGCGGATGCTCTGCCACGCCGCGGTCAGGATCGGGATGCCGACCAGCACCGCGGCGCCGCCGGCGATGAGGTCGGACAGATACCGTTCGGCGGGAAACACCACGCGCCAGAGCACGGCCACCAGCAGCAGCCCGGCCGCGATCATCGCCGTGGTCAGGCGCACCGCCAGCGCCAGATGCGGGCGCGTCATGGCGTCGCTCCGGCCATGCCCGGTCCGGGCAGGATCAGATGCTGCGCATCGCGCGCGTCGATCGTGGTCACCTGCCCGGCCTGCGCCAGGATCGCGCCGATCTGTTCGCGGTAGTAGTCGGCGAGCACGCTTTGCCGATGGGCCGGATCGGCGTTGCGTTGTTCCAGCGCCCGGATCTCGGCGGTCCCGGCGGTCGCGCCGGCGACGGTCTCCTGCGCCGCCGCCGCGGCCTCGCTCAGCAGCCGGTCGCGATCGCGGTCGGCCTGGGCGTGCAGGGTCGCGGCCTCGGTGCGCGCCGCCGCCGCCTGCTGGTCGGCGGTCTGCGTCACCGTCAGCACCGCGTCGAACGCCGATTTGGCGACCGGTGGCAGCACCGCGACCACGTCGATGCGGCGCACCTCCACGCCGAAATCGGCGCCCTTGGCTGCGAGGTCGAGCAGCCGCCGGTTCATCGCCACCGCGAGGTCGGCGGCGATGCGCTGGCGGCGGCCATTGGCATCAAGCTCCGCCGTCGATTGCCGCTCTGGCCGCGCAACTACGAAGTCGTCGAGGTCGCGTGCCGCGGTCAGCGCCAGGGCGCTGGCGCGATAGATGCGCTGCAACGCCGGCTCGACATGCTCGCGGGCCAGGAAATAAGCGGCAGGATTGCCGATGCTGTAGAAGCAGGTGGCATCGAGCTGCACGACGCTGCCGTCGCCGGTGAGAAAGTAGCCTGCGTTCCAGGTGTCCTTCTGGGTGCGCAACTGCACCACATCGTCCGGCTGGCGGATCTGGAAATCGGTCTCGGACGACGGATCGGTGCCGTTGCCCGTGGCCAGTTTCAGTTCAATCTCGCGGTCGCGCGCCGGCAGCAGCGTGATCGTCTCGATCGGGCGCGGCCACGCCAGCACCAGCCCGGCGTCCTGCACGCGATCGACGCGGCCGAAGCGCAGCACCACCACGCGGCTGTCTGGCGGCACCTGGCGGACGTTGCTGCACGCCCATCCCGCCGCCAGCAGAAGCAGCGCGGCTTGCAGCACGCGAAAGCCGATGCCGACGGATTGCGCGAGCGGGCCGTTCATGGCGCGAGCTTCTTCGCTGCGTCCGGCGCCCCGCTGACCAGCACGTCGAACGGTGCCGCGTCGGTGCGCAGCACCAGCCGCGTTTTCGGCCCGATGACGGTGCCGAGCGTCGCGAGCGAGCGTACCAGCGAGTACAGCGTCGGGTCCTGGTCGTATGCCTCGGCCTGGATCGCCGCCGCCTTCTGGCGCGACTGCGCCTCGATCTCGGCGGCCTGAAGCTGCGCCTGCGCCGCGGTGATGCGCGCGTCGCGCGTCGCGTCGGAGCGGATCTGGGCGGCGACGCGCAGCCCTTCGGCGGTGCGTTCCGCGGCCACCGTCTCGCGTTCGGCGCGCATGCGCGCGACCGTGGCGGCCAACGTCTCCGCCGGCAGACTCAGTCGCTCGGTGCCGACCTGCACGATGCGCACGCCGTACAGATCCAGCACCTGCGCCGCGATGCTGGCCTGCAACTGCTGCTCGAACGCCGCGAGGCGGTCCTTCTGCGGGTCGGTGTTGACGAGGTCGGCGAGGGCGAAGTTGCTGGCGGTGACCTGCAACGCCGAGCCCATGAAGCTGCGCAACTGGCGCGCGAGATCCTCGGGGTCGTTGCGGGCGGCGCGCAGGAACTGCCGCACATGCGCCGGGTCGTCGGCGACCTGCCAGGCGACGTAGGTCTGCATCAGGATGCGCAATCCATCCCGTGTGCCGACATCCTGCAACCCGCTCGACGTGGTGCGCAGGCGCAGATCGACCGGCACCGCGCCTTCGATCGGCGCCGGGATCTTCCAGGCCGGGCCCGGCTCGGTCAGCACGCGCACCGGATCGCCGAACTTGGTGATCACCACCGCCTGCCCGGGCTGCACCATGACGAGGGCGGACGCCGCGGCCGCGGCGCCGAGAACGAGCGCTGCCGCCGCACAGCGCAGTGCAAGGCGTAACGCCGCGTGGCGCGGCGCCGCCGCCGGCACGTCGAAGGCGTCCGCGGTCTGGTCGCTCATTGCGGAGCTTCTCCATTCTTGGCCGGATGGCCGTTGCGTGGCGGCGCGGCGTCGCCGATCCGGTCGAACGGCCGCAGATCGAGCGTCGGGCCATCCGCGGCACCGAGGCGGTGGTCGAGGATTTCCACCGATGCCGAATGCAGCGTCGCCGACAGTTGCGCGAGGTAGCGCTCCAGCACGAAGACGTTGCCACTGGCGTGGTAGGCGGCGACGTCGGAGGCGAAGTTGGTGCGCACGACCTCGGCGGCGCTCAGCCGCTCCGCCGCCGCGGCGCGCGCCTTGCCGAGGGCGGTGTCCGCGTCGCGCTGCGCCAGGCTCGCGGTGGTCTTGGCGCGGCCCTGCTCCACGGAAATCTCCGTGCTGGCCTGGATCTCCGCGGCCTGCACGTTGCGGTAGGCTTCGGCGGCACCGCCCGGCGGATGGATCGCCTCGACGATGACCGAGACCACCTCGACGCCCGCGCCGATGTCGTCGAGCATCCGTTGCAGGCCGGATTGCAGGTTGCGGGTGATGCTGGTGCGGTCCTCGCCGAGGATCTGTGGCAGCGTGCGCGAGGCGAGATAGCGGGCGAGCACCTGCCCGGCCAGCGTGCGCACCACGGTGTCGTGGTCCGTCACGGCGTAGACCGCATGCCGTGCCGAGGCGTCGTCGAGGCCGATGCGATACAGCACGCGGACGCTGGCGCTGATGGTCTCAAAACTCTGCCGTCCGCTGCTGTCGCTGGAGATGATGTAGGACACGTCGGATAGCTGTTCCGCGTCCCACAGCCGGTTGGCGCTGGCTGGCGGCGCGCCTTCCGCGGTCGAGGTGCCGTCGTCGGCGGCGGGTTGCAGCGCGGCGGGCAGGGCGGGGGCTCCGTCCGCGTACAGGATGGGCACCGCGTGCACGACGCCGTATTCGGTGCGGCGGATCTGGCCGAGCGGCCATGGCAGGATCAGGTGCAGGCC
>Ga0302314_10015290_pt1 | contig 13048 bp, 12 predicted proteins | sample III_Palsa_N2_3_FD_200533 | JGI IMG/M metagenome (GOLD analysis project Ga0302314, IMG submission 200533) | Peat permafrost microbial communities from Stordalen Mire near Abisko, Sweden - III_Palsa_N2_3 | ecosystem: Environmental > Terrestrial > Soil > Palsa > Peat permafrost | place: Sweden...
GCGCGAAGCTTCGCGCACCGCCGGCCGGATCGCAGGCGCACCGCCTTCCCCGCCACAAAGTCCCCGGGGGTCCAGGGGCCCCTTGGCTCCTGGCGGGGTCCAGGGGCAGAGCCCATGGCCTTTTCTCTTCCGCGCCGGCCCGCGCCCGATGCCCTCTTGTCTACCCGGCGGCCCGCCTGTAAGCCCACGCCTTCTTTTGCTTACTGGGCGCGAGGGTTCTGATGTGGGCTAAATTGCTGGGCTTGATGTCCGCCGACATGGCGATCGACCTCGGAACCGCGAATACGCTGGTCTACGTCCGGGGTCGCGGCATCGTGCTGAACGAACCCTCGGTGGTGGCGATTTCGGAGGTGAAGGGCAAGCGCGTGGTGCTCGCGGTGGGCGAGGAAGCCAAGCTGATGCTGGGCCGCACCCCCGGCAACATCCAGGCGATCCGGCCGCTGCGCGACGGGGTGATCGCGGATTTCGAGTCCGCCGAGGAAATGATCAAGCATTTCATCCGCAAGGTGCACAAGCGCAGCTGGGGCACGTCGCCGTTGATCGTGATCTGCGTGCCCTCGGGTTCGACCGCGGTCGAACGGCGCGCAATTCAGGAAAGTGCGGAGAGCGCCGGCGCGCGCAAGGCGCTGCTGATCGAGGAACCAATGGCCGCCGCGGTGGGCGCGGGGCTGCCGGTGAACGATCCTTCGGGTTCGATGGTGGTGGATATCGGCGGGGGGACCACCGAAGTGGCGGTGATTTCGCTGGGTGCCATCGTATGCTCGCGTTCGGTGCGCACCGGCGGCGACAAGATGGACGAAGCGATCATCAACTACGTCCGCCGTCACCATAACCTCCTGATCGGCGAGCGCTCGGCCGAACGGATCAAGATGGACATCGCCGCCGCAACCCCGCCGGACGACGGCTCGGAGGGTCCCTACTGCGAGGTCAAGGGCCGCGACCTGATCAACGGCGTGCCGCGCGAGATCCATGTGAGCCAGCGCCAGGTCGCGGAGAGCCTGGCCGAAGTGGTGATCGCGATCATCGAGGCGGTGAAGTCCACGCTGGAACGCACGCCGCCGGAATTGGCGGCCGATATCGTCGATCGCGGGATCATGCTGACCGGGGGCGGGTCGCAGCTGTTCCGGCTCGACGAGGTGCTGCGCGAGGCGACCGGACTGCCGGTGACGGTGGCCGAGGACCCGTTGAAGTGCGTGGTGTTGGGCACCGGGCGGGCGCTGGAAAATCGCGACGCGATGCGCAATTTGTTGAGTTCGATGTATTAAGGCAGAAGCAAGACTCTTCTTTTTTGGAAAAAAGAAGCAAAAAACTTTTGTCAATTTAGGAGGCGGAAGGCGTGCTTCGGCTTTCCATCCCGGTTCGTCAGGCGCTCAGCAGACTCACCTTGCCGGTGCTGGCGGCGCTGTCGTTCGGCCTGATCCTGATCGGTAAGGCCGACGTGGTGGTCGAACAATATCTGCGCGCCAGGTTGTCGGATGTGGTGGCACCGGTCTTTGGGGCCGTGGCCGGCCCGATCGAGGCGATGCGCAGCGACCTGGGCGACGTGGCGGGGCTTTGGTCGCTGCGGACCGAAAACCAGCAGCTGCGTGAGGAAAACCAGCGGCTGCTGCGCTGGCAGGCGGTGGCGATGGCGCTCGACGCCGAAAATACCCAGCTCAAGGCGACGCTGCACTGGCGCGGCGACGCCAGCGAAAGCTTCGTCACCGAGCCGGTGGTGGCGGATACCGGCGGCGTCTACGCGCGGTCGGTACTGATCTCGACGGGGCCGAACAGTCCGGTCGCCAAGGGGCAGATCGCGCTTGACGCGGGCGGGTTGGTCGGGCGGGTGACCGAGGTGGGGGCACGCAGCGCCCGGATCCTGCTGATCACCGATTTGAACAGCCGGGTGCCGGTGATTTTGGCCGATAGTCGTGGGCACGCGCTGCTGCTCGGGACCAACGGGCCGCGGCCGCGGCTGATGTACTGGGAAAGCGGCGATGCGCCGAAAGAGGGCGAACAGGTGGTCACCAGCGCCGAGGCTGGGGCTTTCCCGGCCGGTTTGCCGGTGGGGCAGGCGCATTACATCGGACCGAACCAGGTTGAGCTGATCCCGGACGCCGATCTGGACCGGCTGGAGCTGGTGCGGGTGGTGGATTACGGAGTGACCGACATGGCGGCCCCCGCGCTGCCGCAGCTCGCGGTTCCCGCCAAGGGGGCGACGAAGTGAGCGACCGGCTTCCGGGGATTCGGCCGCGGCCGAGTTTTTGGCGGCGGCTGGACGAATTTTCCCGGCTGTGCTTTCCGGCCGGATGCACTTTGTTGTTGATTTTGCTGCTCGAAGCGCCGCTGGGCTTGTCCGTCGCGCCGCAGCTGCAATCGGCGTTGACTTTGGCCAGCCTGTTCTTCTGGTCGGTGCATCGCCCCACTTCGATGCCGCCGTGGGTGGGGTTCGGGCTTGGTTTGTTGATCGATTTGTTCCAAATGCAGCCGATCGGACTTTCGTCCCTGGTACTGTTGCTGGTGATCGGGACGGCGAGGAATTGGCGGCACGACATTCGGCGGCAGGGTTTTGTTTTGGGTTGGGTGGGGTTCGCGATCACCGCGGTGGGTGCCGTGGCGATTGTCTATTTGGTAAGTTCCTTGCTCCGTCTGAGTTTGCTACCGGTGAGTCCGTGTTTCGGCGAGTTGGTGCTGGCTCTGGTATTGTATCCGGGGTTATCTCTGTTGTTCGCCCAAGCCCATCGTTCAGCCGCAGCACCAGAGCAAGCCTAATGTCTTATTATCAAAGTTTTTTTGCTTCTTTTTGTTCACAAAAAGAAGAGTCTTCCTTCTGATGGGCCGCAGAGATCAAAGCGTGCGTTCTGCCTTGTTCACCCGCCGTGCATTGTTGCTAGGCGGGTTCGAGCTTGCCGTGTTCGGCGGTTTGGCGGTGAAGTTGTATCGCGTGCAGGTGGTCGACGGCGGGCGGTATAGGTTGCTCGCCGACAAGAATCGGGTCAGTGCGAGGCTCACCACGCCAGTGCGGGGGCGGATTCTCGACCGTTCGGGGGTTGCGATCGCCGACAACAAGCCGAACTGGCGTGCCGAGATCGTGGCCGAGCAGACCGACGATGTTGAGGGCACGCTTGATGCGTTCAGTCAGATCGTGCCGATCCCGGATTATGATCGGGCGCGAATCTTACGCGAAGTGCGGCAGCAGCGGCGGTTCGTGCCGGTGCTGGTGCATGATTTTCTGACTTGGGATCAGATGGCGGCGATCGAGGTGAACGCGCCCGATTTGGCCGGGATCGTGGTCGACGTCGGGCAGACGCGGCAATATCCGTTTGGTCCGCAATTGGCCCATGTGGTGGGTTATGTAGCACCTCCGGGCGATCGCGATCTTAATGGCGACCCGGTGCTGGCATTGCCCGGGATGCGGGTCGGGCGCGCGGGGGTGGAGCTCTACCGCGAGGCGGAGCTGCGTGGCCAGGCTGGGGAAGTGCAGCTCGAGGTCAACGCCGCCGGGCGGGTTATCCGCGAGCTGGAGCGCCAGGACGGCGCTTTGGGCGACGACGTCAATCTTTCGCTGGCCGCCGATCTGCAGGGCGACGTGCTGAAGGTTTTGGCGGATGAAAGCGCTAGTGCGGTGGTGCTCGACGCGCAGAACGGCGAGGTGCTGGCGATGGCGAGCAACCCGAGCTTCGACCCGACCCTGTTCGACCAGGGCGTGACCGAGGCGCAGTGGATCGCGTGGACCTCGGATCGCAAGGCGCCGCTGATCAACAAGGCGATCACCGGGCTCTACGCGCCGGGTTCCACCTTCAAGCCGACGGTGGCGCTAGCGGGGCTGCAGGCGGGCGCGATCTCGCCGGAGGACACGATCTATTGCCCGGGCTATCTCGATCTCGGCAAGCAGCGGTTCCATTGCTGGAAGCTGGGCGGGCACGGGGCTTTAGACGTTGAAGGCGGGCTCAAGAACAGTTGCGATGTGTTCTTTTACGAAACCGCGCGGCGCACCGGCATGGACAAGATCGCGGCGATGGCCAACCGGCTGGCGTTGGGGGTGGCGCCTACGATTGATCTGCCGGGGGCGCGCACCGGGCTGGTGCCGACCCGGGAGTGGCGCGAACGGCAGGGCAAGCCGTGGAACATCGGCGATACCATCAACAGCGGCATCGGCCAGGGCTATCTGCAACTGACGCCGCTGCAACTTGCGACCATGGTGGCGCGGATCGCCACCGGTAATAAGATCGAGCCGCGGGTGAAGCTTGGCGACGGCGAGAGCCAGCAGCCCGAGCCGCTGGGGGTTTCCGCGCGCGATCTCGACCTGGTGCGGAAGGGCATGTGGCTGGTGGTGAACGACCCCCACGGCACCGCGCCGTTGGCGAAGCTCAATTTTCCCGGCGTGGAGATGGCGGGCAAGACCGGATCGACCCAGGTGCGGCGGGTATCCCGTGCGCTGCGCGAAAGCGGCACCTTCAATTCGATGAGTCTGCCGTGGGAGTTCCGGCCGCACGCATTGTTCATATGCTACGCGCCGTTTGCGGCGCCGCGCTACGCTTGTGCGGTGGTGGTGGAGCATGGCAACGCCGGTGCCGCCGCTGCCGCGCCGATGGCGCGCGACATCATGACCGCGACGTTGACGCGTGATCCGCTGGGGGCGCTTAAGGGGCTCGTGCCGGATTCCGCTCCAGTCAAAAGCTGACAGGTTTTCTACTTCTCCTTTTTCCGGAAAATGGATCTTGTCTTTTTCGCCGTCGGTTCAGATTGACATTGGGCCGTCGGCGCGGCTATCGTGCCACTCATTATTAGATCCCGGTCCAACGCCGATTACGACCAGCCATATTTTGCGTGCAAACCCAGCGCTTCAGTTGACATCATCTAAAATGCCGGTGCGTGCTTTCGCCGCGGGAAGACTGGCCGAATTATAACGACGCGGGCTGGGCCGAATTTCAGGGGGCCATGATGAGCGACGATCTTTACAATAATTTGGATCAGCCGGTCGATACTGCAGACGGATTGTCTCCGCTCGACGATAATTTCGACAACGGTCAGCAATTCACCACGCTTTCGACGCCATACACGATCTCGAACGTCGAAATAGATCTATATGACTCGACCCCATCAGACGGAACTCTTACCGTCGCGTTGTTTTCCGACGCCGGCGACACCCCTGGAGCCGACCTCGACACGCTGGGAACGTTCAGCAACAGCTCGCTGCCGGACACTTCCGGGGGTCTGCTTGACGTCGCGTTTTCCGGGATCACGCTCGCAGCGGATACGCAGTATTGGATCATGGTCGAGGACAGCGTCACCGGCGAGGTGGTGTGGAACTACAATAATGGCAGCGCCGGCACGGGAGTGGCGGGCGAGTATTTCGAGGCAAACAACACCAGCGGCTCCGGCGTCTCCAACGCCCCGTATCCCTGGATCATGTCGGTCGGCGACACGCCTTGCTACTGCCGCGGCACCCGCGTGCTTACCGAGCGCGGCGAAGTCGCGGTAGAGGATCTCGTGATCGGCGACCGATTGATCACCAGCGCCGGCGAGGCCCGCCCGCTGCGTTGGATCGGGTGGCGTGCCTATTCCGGTCCGTTCGCTGCGCGCAACCGCGACATATTGCCGATCGTGATCAAACGCGGCGCGTTGGCGGAGGACGTGCCGGCACGTGATCTCTACGTCTCGCCGTTACACGCGTTCCACCTGGCGGGCGTGCTGATCCCGGTGCGCGCCCTGGTCAACGGCGGCTCGATCGCGCGGCTCCATGCCATGCGCGATTTCGAATATTTTCATCTTGAGCTCGATACCCACGATTTGATTTTGGCTGAGGGCGCCGCCGCCGAGACTTTTCTTGACGACGATAATCGCAACCTGTTCCAGAACGCCGCCGATTACCGGGCGCTCTATCCGGAAGCGGACCCGGCGCCGCGGCGCTACTGCGCGCCACGCTTGGAAGCGGGCGAACTGGTGGCGGAGGTGCGCGAGCGTCTGGCGCTACGTGGCGCCGCGATCGGATACCGCCCTCCGGTGGTGGTTTGCGCGGAAATCCGCACCGGCAGCAACCAGATTAAAATCCCTCCCTGCGTCGGGGAGCTGCATCTGGCCAGTCGCAGCCGCATCGGCCACGGCGATCGGCGCCGACTGGGGGCGTTGCTGACGGGGCTCTCGATCTGCGATCTCGAGCTCGATCTCGAGGACGCGTGTCTGCTGCGGGGGTTCCACCAGGTCGAGGTGCACGCCGGACGGAAAGTGCGTTGGACCGATGGGCTGGGGGTGATAGAACTTATGCCGTCGGCGCGAGAGCGGTGGTGCGAGATCGAGGTCGAGCTGGTGAACGAGGAAGCCGCGCCGGAGGTTCGGGCGGCCTGAAGAGGATTTTGGTTTGGTGACGGAAGGCTTTCGCCGGTTCGGGTCGGGGTGGCGGGTTGCATGCTGATGGATCGCCGCCTGCTGCGGACCGAACCGAATTTCGGCTTCGCGGGTAAATTCTGGAGCGTGAACTGGCTCTATGTGATCCTGCTCTGCTGCCTGGCGGGGGTAGGGTATATCGCACTCTATTCGGCGGGCGGCGGGCCGAAACCGTATGCGAACGAGCAGCTGATCCGGTTTTGCGGCGCGCTGGCGATGATGCTGGCGGTGGCGTTCGTCGACATCCGCTGGCTGGCGAAATTATCCTGGCCGTTTTATTTACTGTCGCTCGGGCTGCTCGGCGCGGTGTTGAAATTCGGCCATGTCGGCAAGGGCGCGGAGCGTTGGATCGACATCGCGGGAATGCAGTGGCAGCCGAGCGAGTTGATGAAGATCGCGCTGGTGATGGCGCTGGCCTCGTGGTTTCGCAAGGCGGATCGCACGCAGATGGGGCATCCGCTGTTTCTGCTGCCGCCGCTGCTCGCGGTGCTGGCGCCGGTGGCGCTGATCTTGAAGGAGCCAAATCTCGGCACCGCGTTCATCACCGCGGTGGTGGGGCTGTCGGTGTTCATCGCGGCGGGGATGCGCTGGTGGATGCTGGGCGGCGCGTTTGGTGCCGTGGCGGCGGCGGCGCCGGTCGCCTACGCCCATCTGCACGATTATCAGCGCGCGCGGATCACCACGTTTCTGCATCCCGAGAGCGATCCGTTGGGTGCGGGCTACAACATCATCCAGTCCAAAATCGCGCTGGGCTCGGGCGGGTTGTGGGGGAAGGGGTTCATGCAGGGAACCCAGGCCCATCTGGATTTTCTGCCGGAGAAACAGACCGATTTCATATTCACCATCATCGGCGAGGAATGGGGCCTGGTCGGCAGCCTGGCGGTATTGGGGTTGCTGGCACTGATCGTGAGCGGGGCGTTCGCGATGGCGATGAGCTGCCGGCATCAGTATGGCAGGCTCTTGGGGGTGGGGTTGGCGACCAACATTTTCATGTATGTGTTCGTGAATTTGGCGATGGTGATGGGAGTGATCCCGGTCGGCGGCGTGCCGCTGCCGCTGATTTCGCACGGCGGCTCGGCGATGATCACGGTGATGTTCGGGTTCGGGGTGCTGATGTCGGCCTACGTGCACCGGAATGCGGAGTTTGATGAAGGGGATGCGGGGTAGGCGGCGACGGTCGCTGCCGATGCATCACTCTCGCGGCGTCAATTTAAGGCGCCGCTCGCGCCGGTGGGCCTCGATGCCATTCTTCACTGCGGCGAAAATCTCCACCGGTAGAAAACCCCAGGCGAAGATGTCAGGCTTGTTGCGCGCGATCGGGCGCAGGTCGTAGCCAGGCCAGACGAAGCGATTGATCTCGTTCGGCAGAATCCAGGATGGCGCGTCATCGAGCCCGAGGCGGCGCTTCGCGGCGGCTGGTATTTCAACGGCATAGGGATCGGTCGGAGTTGAGGGGGTGACCGGAACGACATAGACTCTGGTATCTCCGTCCTCATCCTTGGTGGCGACAACGATGGCGCAGGGGCGAACCTTGCTGCCTTACTCGATGCCGGAACGATGCTGGTCGTGCCAAAGATAGGATAGGCGATGACCAAGCCCGGCATCGGCTGTGGCAGCGCCATTTCCGGCCCTACTTATCGAGGCTGTAGCGGTGCTCCGCGGGAATTTCCGATGACCGGATCAGGGCGAGTTCGGCGTCGGTCAGGTCGGCCGACGATATGGCTTCGCGCTGGGCCTGCTTCAGCTCATGGAAGGTTTGGGCCGAGACGATATAGACCGTCTCGCGGCCATATTTGGTCACCCGGACAGGCTCGGTCATGGCGCGGTCGTGATAGGCGCCGAAGTTCTTTTGCACGTCGGTTGCGGAAGCGGTCGTGGACATGGAGACTCCTTTTCCACATGTTCCACAACATACGGATATTTGATCCTGCTCGCAGCCGATGATTGGAAGCCAAAAATCTTCTGGGCTGCCGATAGCGGCGTTGCTCTGCGTCCAGCGGTAATTAGTTAGTCGCCGCACCAATTAAGAATAATCTCAAGAACACCTTCTTGTTCGTATGGTGTCTTCTGGTCAATGTCGGCATTTATCAGCGTCTTGAAGCCGTACAGATGTACATGGCCGGATTCTTTTGCATCTAAAATCCTCTGCGAAAGAATGGCCATACCTGCATCGTCCAAGAATATTTCGATGCCGTCGTGATTTCCCATCTGCTTTATTTGAAAGCTGAGCATCCCGTCCTCCATCTGTTAGGCGGGCTCTGTTCGCCAACAACACTCAAGTAAGCGAACACTGGTAGCTCGCAAGCCTTTCAATTCACGGATAAAAGATTGCACCAAGCGTTTCAAGCGCGACGCTCAGTACCGGATTGGCAATAACACCCAACCGCTTCACCAACCGCCTCTTATCCAGGGTCCTGATCTGATCAAGCAAGATCAACCCATCTTTCCCCATGAAATGCACGGGCACGCGGAAACCGGCGGGGGTGGATTTCGTCGTCATCGGCGCGGCGATGACCGTGCGAAGATGGTCGTGCAGCTCCGGCGGCGATACGATCAGACAGGGTCGCGATTTTTGAATTTCGCTGCCGACGGTGGGGTCAAGTGCTACCAGCCAGACCTCGCCGCGTCTTACCACGCGAGTTCTTCGTCGCCGTCGTTACCGAACTCACCCAGCACCAACCCGTCGTCGCCGGCTTCGGTAATCCGGCGCGCGTCCTCGGCCCAACCGGCACGGGGACGCTTCAACGCTTCGATCACGATCCTGCCGTCCTCGATCGTCAGTTCGACGCTGTCGCCGACCTTTAGCCCGACCTCAGTGAGCAGCGGCTTGGGGATGATGATTGCCGACGAATTCCCCATTTTGCGTATCGCGCCATGCATCGCCGCGTTTCCTTGTTCCGGTCCGAGAATTAGCACACGGCTATCAATGTGGCAACATTGTTGCAACGGCCTGATCGGCCGACTCGACGGCTCAAGCGAGCAGCACCACCAGCAGCGGCCGGTGATCCGAATCCCCCTGATCCAACAGCTCGGACGAGACGCAGGCCATCCCGCGCACAAAGCAGCGGTCGAGCCGGAACGGGATCATTCCTTTCATCCGATGCGTCGGCTGCCTTACTCCAACATCGCTAAAACCCGGCAAGAATGGCGCGCCCAGCATGTTGCAGTCGCCCAAAATCGCGGCCTTGGGCGGCAGCACAGTGGCGATGCGCCGCAATTGCCGGCGATTGAGCACCTGGCCGTGCGACAGATGAACGTTGGCAACGGTGAATGGCCCCAGGTCGAGAAGCTGGCAAACCCGCCTTACAAAAAGACCGTTTTGCAGCGTAAGGCTGATTGCGGGGGCGTTAAACGGCGTCGAGCTCCAGGCCGCCAATCCGTGGTGCCGGCCGGGCAGCGCCAGGCGCGCGTAATGACCGCCGATATCACCCGGCAAACAATCCATCGCTGCGGCCGCCTCCTGCATCAGGAACAAGTCGGGCTGGTGGCGAGCGATCAGTGCCTGCACCTGGTCGGCGCCGGCGCCCACCGTGTGCAGCAAATTCCAACTGATGATCTTGAACTCAGCCGCCATCGCCGCGCTTTGCGAGCCGCTCCCGCTGATCGGATTGCCAGAGCTTTGCTGCGTGCAGCAGCAGCCCGATCCCGGGCCAGATCGCGGCGATCGCGACCAGCCAGGCGACCAAGTGCGGCAACAAAATCGCGATCAGCCCAAACACCACTAATGCAGCGCCGCCCGCCAGCACGACCAGCGACTCCCCCGGCTGCAGCAGTCGCCGGTGGGAGAACGAGGCGGTAAGCGTGCTGCCGATGCCGATCACGCCCGATAGCAACCGGCCGGCGCTCGCGGCGGTGGGACGGGTGTATCCCCGATCTTCAGAAGACACCGGCTTCTCTATGCCGGTGCGGCCCTCGGCAAGGACGATCTCGGTTGAATTTTGCATGTCCTGTTCGAACATGGCTTCCATCTGCGCAGCGAGCTCGTGGTCTTTGACCGTCACGTCGAGCTCGCGGTTCGAAACCCAACTCGCCAGGTTGGAATTGCTCGAACCGATCCGGGTCCAACAACCGTCGGCGACCGCGGTCTTGGCATGGATCATCGGCCCATTCCACTCGAACACCCGGACGCCGGCCTCGAGCAGCGGGCGATAGGCTGATTTGGACAGCGCGCCCACTAGCGGCCAATTGCTCGATCCCGGCACCAGCAGCCGCACATCGACCCCGGCGCGCGCGGCCCCGGCGAGCGCCCGGACGTAGGCGGTAGTCGCGACGAAATAGCCGTCGGTGAGCCACAGCGACCGCTCCGCCATTTCGGCCACTAGCTGCTCCAGCCGGTAGAGCCCCAAACTGTCGGGGCGGCCGGCGATGACCGAGACATCGACGCCACCGGCCGCTTCCCCCGCGGTCGGAAGAATTTCCTTGGCGCCCGGCGCGGTCTTGCCCGCGGCATCCCAGCTGTCGGCGAACGCCGCGTCGACCTGCGCCACCGCGGGACCGTGGACTTCGATCGCGGTATCGCGCCACGGCGGAATGCCGCGCGCTGGATCACCCATCCAGTCGTGGCCGATGCACAACCCGCCGGTGAAGGCGACCTCGCCGTCGACGCACAACACCTTGCGATGATCGCGACTGATCCAGCGCAGGGGATTTTCCAGGTGCGGCGGATTGTAGCGCCGGACCTCGACGCCGGCACCGGTGAGCCGGTCCCAAAAGCGCGCGGATGTGCGGGCGCGACAGCCAAGCCAGTCATAGATCACCCGGCAAACCACCCCGCGCCCGACCGCGGCAATCAGCGCATCGGCGAACGCCGCGCCAACATCGTCTTCCTGAAGGATGTAGTTTTCCAGGTGCACGTTCTGCCGGGCCCTGCCGATCGCCTCCAGCCAGGCGGCGAAGGTCATCGGCCCGTCACGTAATAGACGAACCCGGTTGCCGTTCGATTGCTGGGCGTCGGCGACTCGACAAAACGAACGGCTGGCCAGCGCTTCTAGGGGATCCAAATGCGGAATTTCCTGAGCAAAAGTCAAAACCTAGGAGACAAGGCGAGGAAGTAAGGCTTCTTTTTTGGAAAAAAGAAGCAAAAAACTTTTGCACATCAAGAGGCGAACGCCCGCGCTTTGCTTCCAGGCGGTTCGCTGTATAATCGACCGAGGCATATTTCAGCGCAAGGGAGAGATCGATGGCCGGCAGCGTTAACAAGGTGATTTTAATCGGTAATCTCGGCAAGGATCCCGAAGTTCGCAACACCCAGGATGGCGCCAAAATCGTCAACTTGGCGCTCGCCACCAGTGAAACCTGGAACGACAAGGCTAGCGGCGAACGCAAGGAACGCACCGAGTGGCACCGGGTGGTGATTTTCAACGATAAACTCGGTGAGGTCGCCGAGAAATACGCCCGCAAGGGCAGCAAGGTCTACGTCGAGGGCACGTTGCAGACTCGGAAGTACACCGATCAGACCGGGGTGGAGAAATATACCACCGAAGTCGTGATCGGCCGTTTCAGAGGCGAGTTGACCCTGCTCGATCGCCCCGGCGGCGAGGGGACGGCTTCCTCTTCGTATCGTCCCGAGGCGCGCAGCGCCGCGGCTCCCGCGTCGCGCGGCAGTTGGGACACCGGCCGTTCCGGTCCCGACCTCGACGACGAGATCCCCTTCTAATCAAAAGTTTTTTGCTTCTTTTTTTCAAAAAAGAAGTTTCTTTCTTTTTGTTGCGAACCTGAGAACTCATTCGCAATTGTGGCCCATCCCTGGCCTTGTCCTAAGGCGTGGGTTATGTTGCCGCGCCGCCTGATCATCCGAGGACCCGCGTGACCGAAGACCCGACTAAGCCTGTCCCGCCCACCGATATCCAACCGGTGACGCTAGAAGACGAGATGCGCGGGTCATATCTCGCCTATGCCATGTCGGTGATTGTCGCGCGGGCGCTGCCGGATGTGCGCGACGGGCTGAAGCCGGTGCACCGGCGGATTCTCTATGCGATGCGTCAGGGCGGCTACACCGCCGACAAGCCCTACCGCAAATCCGCCAAGATGGTGGGCGAGGTGATGGGCAATTTCCACCCGCACGGCGACAGCGCGATCTATGACGCGCTGGTGCGCATGGCGCAGCCGTTTTCGATGCGGGTACGGCTGATCGACGGCCAGGGCAATTTCGGCTCGGTCGACGGCGATCCGCCGGCGGCGATGCGCTACACCGAGGCGCGGCTGGCCAAGGCGGCGACGCTACTGCTCGATGACATCGACAAGGATACGGTCGATTTCATGCCCAACTACGACGAGTCGGATGAAGAACCGACCGTGCTGCCGGCGGCGTTTCCCAATCTGCTGATCAATGGCGGATCGGGGATCGCGGTGGGCATGGCGACCAACATCCCGCCGCACAATCCAGGCGAGATCATCGATGCCACACTGGCGCTGATCCACGAACCGGACCTGACGCTCGACGACATCATGCGGATCGTGCCGGGGCCGGATTTCCCCACCGGCGGTACGATCATGGGGCGTTCCGGGGTGCGGGCGGCGTTCGAAACCGGCCGTGGCTCGGTGCTGCTGCGGGCGAAGTCCGAAATCGAGGATTTCAAGAAAGACCGTCGCGCGATCATCGTGACCGAACTGCCGTATCAGGTGAACAAGGCGACGCTGCAGGAACGGATCGCCGAGCTGGTGCGGGGCAAGCAGATCGAGG
>Ga0302314_10015291_pt1 | contig 13048 bp, 11 predicted proteins | sample III_Palsa_N2_3_FD_200533 | JGI IMG/M metagenome (GOLD analysis project Ga0302314, IMG submission 200533) | Peat permafrost microbial communities from Stordalen Mire near Abisko, Sweden - III_Palsa_N2_3 | ecosystem: Environmental > Terrestrial > Soil > Palsa > Peat permafrost | place: Sweden...
GTCGGTGACGCGCAACTGCGCTCGGATATCGAGACGCTGGCGAACGCCGGCGTCATCGCCAACCTCACCACGGAATGGCCGGTGCCCTGGACGCGAATCCTGGATCACACGTCCGACGACGCCCTGCACGGCCAGCCGCAGTACGTCATTGATGCGGCCAACCGCATCCGTGCCCAGGCCGCCTCCCAGATGAACCAGGACACCACGAGTTTTTCGGCCTACATCGATGGCACGAATGCGCCCGAAGTGGTGCGCGGTTTCGATGCCCTGGGCAGGCAGAACGTGCAGACTCAGGGAACGCTCTCCTGGAACGGCGATTCAACTTTCATTCAGCTGTCCGCTGGCGTGAAGTCGCATGACCACTTCGACAGCCAGACGATCATGCTCGACGGTACGTACATCGCCGAACAGATCGGCGGCGTTGCGGTATATGCGGGCTATCTGACGCACTGGTGGGGTCCCGGGTGGATCTCGGCCCTGTCGATGTCGAACAACGCCGTGCCGGTGCCCCAGATCGGCATATCGCGCATCGAGACCACGCCCTTCAAGACCAAGTGGTTGTCGTGGATGGGCCCTTGGCAGGCCGAATTCTTCCTCGGCATGCTCGAAGGCGATCTGATTCCCAAACACACCTTAATCGACGGGTTGCGGTTCGATATCAATCCGCTACCTGGGCTTGATTTCGCCGTGGAACGGATGGATGAATCCTGCGGACGGAGCCATCCCTGCAATCCGCTCAACTATTTCGATCTGAGCAACAGCACCACCAGCCCCAGCAAGACCAACGACCAGGGCGACTTCGACGTCAAGTACAGCCACAAACTCGGCGATGTGGATCTGTCCGCCTATCTGCAGGTGATGAACGAGGACTCCAATCCCTTCTACCACTCGGGATCCAGCCACCTGTTCGGCATCACGGGCTGGGTCCCCGTCGGACAGACGCGGGTGCGCATCACCGCGGAATTCACCGACTCCATTCCTACGACCAATATCTTCAACTTTGGCGACTACGAATACGGCTTTTCCTATAACGACTATAAGTACCTCGGTGGCCTGCGCAATCTGGATCGCGACCTGGGTTTCAGCCTGGACGATGATTCCAAGCTGCTGACGCTGCAGGCCAGCTGGCTCGGTACTGCGGGTATCACCTGGACACTCACCTATCACCACGCGGACGTCAATGTGGCAATCCCCACAGGAGCGGAGATTTACAACACCTCTATCCCGGTTTTCAATTACGTGAGTTCAGCGGCAGTGCCGATCAGCATCGGACAGGTGCGTGCCAGCTTCCCGTTGGGGCAGCATTTCACGGTGGATGCCGAGTTGCGCTATTCGACGGATCAACCCCGTCCGGCGCAGGGCTCGCAGGCCGCCGGGGAGCTGCGCCTGAAGTATTCGTTCTGACCGCGAGGCCCGCTACCTCGCAGGCGTCGCCAGGACCTGGTCCCAGTAGAGTCCGGGCATGTCCCGCTGCCCGGGCGCATAGGCCAGGCCCATTTCGACGAACCGCGGATCCATGATGTTTTCGCAATGGCCCGGGCTGTGCAGCCACCCGGCAACCACCTCGTCGGCTGACGCAGGGCCGTAGGCGATGTTTTCACCCACGAGCTTCTCGTGATAGCCCCGGGCGCGCACGCGGTCCGCGGGGCTGTCGCCCTTGAGATCCACGTGCTCGAAATAATCATGCCGGGCCATGTCCGCGGCGTGCTCGAAGGCGACGCTCGAGAGGGTGGTGGACAACTGCAACGGCGGCGCCGCACCGAATGAGCGATCGCCACAACGCGTGCCGTGGGCACGCACCTCGTTGACCAGTTGCAGAACCCTTGGCGCCGGCTTCGATGTCCGCTGCGCGCTCGGGGCGGCAGCAGCTGGCGCGGCCGAATAGGCATAGGCCCGCGCTGGAGTCTCCCCTGCCTCGACGCCAGGGGAGAAGTCTCCTTGCTTCACCACTGACGGCGAAGTTCTGGGCGCAGGTGGTGCGGGCGGTGCAGGGGCCGGCTGTACTGGTTGCGGCGCAGCTCCAGGCTTAGGTGGCGGCGGAGGAATGCTAGCGCCCGGAGGGGAGGCCATGACCACCCAGGTGCTGCGTCCGCGGCGATACGCGCCGATTTCCCGCAGCGACCGCACCGCCAGCACCCGGCAGCCGGTCTGGCGCAACGCGCGCATGATCGCATCATCCGGCCCAAGCAGCCGCAGGCCGGCAATGGACTGGGCCTGATATCCGCTTTGCACCGCAGCGATCGCCGGTGACTGACCGCCCGCCCATAGCGCCGCCGCGCGATCCAGTCGCGCATTATGTCGCAGCGGTGGCAGGGACGGCAGCACTCCTGCGCAGCCGCTGACGCGCAGCAACTGCAAGGCCGACACGGGATCCGCCCAGCTGGCAGAACCGCACAATCCCAACGCAAGGACCATAAGACAGCCAAGGGAACGCACTGCCAGCGGTTTCATAGAGAGTCAAACGCGCGATCGCCGCAGCGGATGACCATGGCGGCGGAACAATGTCACATAACCGCCGCTGTTAAGGAGACGCGGTCCGATCCGCGATTTTCTGCGGCAGGTTCTGCTGAGCGACCGCGGTATTGAGCATCTGGCGCGTCACTTCATCCGGCTCCAGCTCCTGGGATCTTGTGAACGCTTCGATCGCGGCGTCGTAGCGCCCTTGTCTCAGTGCCTCTATTCCGCGTCCGCGGAACACAAGAACCTGCCGCGGATCGATCGCGGCTGCTGCATCAAAATCAGCGTGGGCCTGCAGGTATTCGCTTCGCCACACCCTCGCGATACCTCGATAGGCAAGGGCTGCAGCTGATTTCGGATCTACGGCGAGCGCCCGGTTGGCCTCGGTGAGGGTGTCGTCGAATGACCCGTCCTGCAGACGATCACGCGCGCGTTCGATGTGGAAGTCAACCAGCTTCCCCCGGCAGCTCGGCGGCGTGACGGTGTTCGACCACACTGACGCCGAAATTCGTTTATCGAGCTTCAGGTCCAGTTCGCCGAATGTATCCATATCCTCGGCGACGCAGGCATAGCGGGCGTAGCTGTTCAAAATCGCGTCACTGGACGAATGGCTCTCTACCAGACCCTTGAATCCCGACCGCATCGTGACCCAGTCGGCCGAGACATCCTTGAAGATGTTCGCCTGGGTATCCTCCATGCCGCCGTAGATGGCATAGAGCCTCGCGTAAAGTTCGTAGTTCCGCGCACCGGCGGCCGTGACGGTCTGACCGTTGATGAATTCAGCCACCTGATCGAATGAGCCAAACCACCTGGGCATCAGGGCTCTGAGCATGCCGCGATAAAGTGGCGTGTACTTCGGGAATTTCGCCACGCCGCTGCTGAATATCGCCTTGATCTGGACGAGACCGATGGACTTATCCAATCCGACATCCTCAGATACCTCATACCAGAGAGGATTGTCCTGTGCCTGCGCCTGGATCTCGTTCAGACCCGCGGCAGCCATCTCAACGCGCTGCGCGAAGGCCAACCAGGCCTGGGCGCTGACCTCTGCGGCCCCCCCGTTTCCGCGCGCGCCCCAACCCCAGGCCTCGAAAATTTTCACTTCGATCAGATCGGCGTTCACCGGGTTGCGCACGGCTCGACGCCAATCCGCAGTCCTTCCCAGAAGATCGTTGATGGAAAGGCCACCGTACATGAACAGGGTATCCAACCCGTGCGCCGTGGCCGCCAGACTCGATCCGCCGTCCGGGAGATCGCCCAAGTGCGCCGCTTCGCGGGTCATTAGTTGCTCGAGTGCCTCATAGTCGCCCGCCAGAAACAGGCGCTGGGCGAGGCATCCGGCGGCCGCGCCTTCGGCGGGCCCGTCGGTACGTAAATCCGAATCGGCTACTCCGGGCCCATACTGCGGGCCTGCTACACATTTCGGCCGACGCAGGGAGATCAGGTTCCTGAATCGTGCGACCCACGCGCTATTGGCCAGCGCCCGCGGCCGATGATCGAAAGTGGCGCGCAGCTGCACACGTACCAGTCTTGCCTGCGCAAGATCGAGTTCGTGCGTCAGAGACTTCACGCTATCGAGGCTGCCCGCTTTGTTGTTCACCGTTGCGTCGATGATGGCCTGGGACAGCTCAACCCGCTGCCGCACGTAGTCGGTGATCAGCAGTTCGTATGCCTGCCCGTCGGCACCGGCTGACCGACCCTCCTTCTGCAGGCGCGCCGCCACGCCTTGCCAGAACGGCTGCACGTCACTCTGGAAGAGCCGTCCGAACTGTGCATCACTGATGGTTCCTGCAGCGGACTGCGCAGCCAACTCCTGCCACCGCTGAAGATTGCGCACCTCGCCACTGACGAACCACTCGTGCGTCCGTACGAACCGCTCCGGGGCGGTGAGCTGAGAACCCACGCCGGTTGAGAACCAGACTGCCCAAGCCAGAATCATGGCGGTGACCGATGCCGCGCCAAGCGCCCGGGTCGCAGGAAAACGCGCGCGGACTTCGGGGTCCATGGACCTGGCCATGATCCAGCCGAGCAACAGGCCGCTGGCCAGTCCGCCGACGTGAGCAGCATTGTCCACGTCGGTCTGACGAGCGCCGCTGATGAGATTGAAGAGCACGAAGATGATCGTGCTCAACCGGTGCGAGCGGAGCAGTGTACGGGGGACCTCCGCCCGGCGATGCCACAGGAAGGCGAGAAATATCCCGAACAGACCGAAAATCGCACCAGAGGCGCCGATGGTGCTTCGGGTGGGATTCCATACCACGCTCGAAAAACTCGCGAGCACTCCGGTGGTCAGATACAGCGCCAGCACCGTCCGACTGCCATAAAGGCGCTCGGACAATCGACCGATGTTCCACAGTGCCCACATGTTGAGCAGCAGATGCACGAGATTTGCGTGCAGGAAGGTCGCCGTCAACAGACGCCACCATTGGCCATTGACCGTGAGCGGTGCGTAATTCGCACCCCACCTCAGCAGCAGGTCCGGAGTGAAGCCGTTCTGCCCCCGCGTCTGGGTGGCCATCGCGATGAAGATCGCGATGTTCAGGAAGGTCAGGGACGGTGTCACCCAGGCCCGGCAACAGATCCGCTCAGCACGGCGATTGAAGTCGCGCAACTCCGACCACCGCTTCACGAATCCCGAATTCTGGGTCTGCGGCAACGCGCTCGCGAGGCGGGCGGCGCCCTCTATCGTGACCGCCCGATACTCTATCCGGGCTGAAAGTTGCATGCGCCGTCGATAATCGAACCGGACAAGCGTCCCGTCCCGCACCACATTGCCGATGGACTCGAACGCCACGAACACTTCGGCCTGTTGGGCGATGCCGAGCCAGGTTCGCTCCAGACCGCGCAGCATGACCCCGGTGGCCAGGATCTCTATCGAACCCACACCGTATACGGATGAGCGCCGGCGCTTGGCCTCGAGCCAGCCGAGAACTCCTGTGCGCGTGGTAAATCTACCGCCAGGAGCTTCCGTTTCTTCTTCGGCCAGACCCTTGCGACTTTCCCGGTCCGCAATCGCCTCAATGAGACGCTGGTAGTTCTGCGGAAAAGCCTGTCGGTCTATGGCGAACTGGAGGTCGTGCAGCTGCTGCAGTGAGTAGGACGAGAAATCGATCAGGCCGTCTTGCGGGGCTTCCATGCCGTGAATTGTAGAGCATCCGTTGATAACTCAAGCATGACAGTGCATCGGGTGGAATTAAGTCACCAAACAGTTGACTTAAGCGATGACCCTATGTAGAGTTACAACCATGGGTAAGAAGAGTAGTGACGTACGCATGTCCCTGCAGACGCTGCGGGTCCTGGAAGCGTTTCTCGAGAACCCGACGGCCGAGCTTGCCGGGTCCGATGTGCAGAAGCGCGGGCAGCTGGCCTCCGGCACCCTCTACCCGATACTGCTGCGACTGGAAACAGCGGGTTGGTTCGTCAGCCGCTGGGAAACGATCGATCCCGCCCGGGTCGGCCGACCGCGCCGCCGCCTCTACCGCCTGACGCCCAGTGGACTTGCCCGTGCAAGTGAGGTCTTCGCCAGCTTCGGTCGAGGAGTTCCCGCATGACATCGCACATTGACCTGGCACAGCGCCTGATCCAACGCGCCGCGCGCAATGCACCGGGCGCGCTCGCCGCAAGACTGGAAGAGGAATGGCTCGCCGATCTTGCAGCCAGGAGCGGCACGCTCGCGCGCCTGCGCCTGGCGATCGGCTGCTGGTGGGCGACGGGCGTCATCACCCGCGACTTCGCGGTACCGCAGGTTGCAACCTCCGGCGGCCGCGCCGGTGCCCGGGCACTGCTCGGGGAAGTACGCGCTGACTTCCCGATACTGTCGCGCCGCACCCTCACCTTCCTGCTGATCGCCGGGTTCCACCTGCTGTTGATCTACGCTCTCGCCAGCGGCCTTGCGCAGCGCGGTGCCACCTCGCTGCCGCAGATCTCTCCAGCGGTCGTGACACAGGAGATCAGGCCGCAGCGTCCGACTCCGCCCCAAGTCGACATTCACATCAAATCGCCGGTTATCCCCACCACTCAGCAGGACCTGCGGCGGATCGCGGATTTCGATCTGCGGCCCCAGGATGAGCCCGCCACGGCCGTCCCCACCGGGCCGGAAATCACCGCGACGGACCCGCCACAGCCGCCGGTGATCCAGCGCATCCAGGGCGGCCCCGGCAAGGGCTTTCCGAACACGGATGACTTCTATCCCTCAGCCTCGCGGCGGCTCGCCGAGACGGGAGCGACCACCGTACAGGTGTGCGTGGATGCCGAGGGCCGTCTGTCAGGGGACCCGATCATCGCCCGCTCGTCCGGGATTCGCAGACTCGATGACGGCGCCCTGAACCTCGCGAAGGCCGGTTCGGGTCACTATCGCCCCAGTACCGAAAATGGCCGCCCGGTCAGTTCCTGCTACCCCTATCGCATCAGGTTCTCACTGCACGACTGAAGCTGGCGCGCCCGGAGAGATTCGAACTCCCGACCCTCAGGTTCGAAGCCTGATGCTCTATCCAACTGAGCTACGGGCGCTTAGGATCCGGAACGCAGGCCGGCGATGATTATAGGCTACAGAAACAGCAGCCGGATCGGGAACTGTGCCGGACCACCTCGCCCCCCGCCCCGCCGGGCCGAAATCGCTTAATATGGGCGTCCGGGCACCGGGTACCTGGTGCGACGAATTCTTACATTTACTGGGGGTTTGCTATGAAGTTCCGTTCCACCGTGCTGGCCACCTCGCTGGCCATTGCCGCCTTGGCCGTCGCAGGGCAGGCTTCGGCCGACTGTGCCTACCCGAAGGCGCCGGAGAAAATTCCGGACGGCTCCACGGCCTCCAAAGAGGACATGATTGCCGGTATGAAGGCGATGCGCGCCTACAACGACCTCATCAAGACGTACACGGACTGCCTGAAGAGCGAGCACGACGCGCAGGTGGCGAAGATCGATCCGAGCCTGGCGCAGGAAAAGAAGGACGCGCAGAAGGCCCAGCTCGACAAGGTCCTGGCGCAGAAGAACGATGCCGCGGTGGATCAGGCGCAGACGGTGACCGGCCATTTCAACGATCAGATCCACGCCTACAACGACAAGCACAAGAGCTGAGCGCTCCGGCGCTGCACAGAGCCACAACGCCTTAAGTGAACACACCGGCAGCCGCGACCACCGATCCCGTTGCAGCAGGGTTTATCGTCCCGGCGCAGGCTGATCGGCTGATCAGCGAGAACCTGCGCTGCCTGCCGATCGAGTCGCTGCCCCTGGTGCAGTGTGCCGGCGCGGTGCTGCGCGAAAACATCTACGGCGAGCGCGATCAGCCGCCGTTCGATCGCGTCGCGATGGATGGCATCGCGCTCGACAGTACGGCGGTGCGTGATGGTCGGCGCGACTTCGACATCGAGGCCGTACAGGCAGCCGGCGATGCGCGGCTCACGTTGAAGCAGCGCTCGGGCTGCATCGAGGCAATGACCGGCGCGATGCTCCCGGTTGGCTGCGATGCCGTGGTGCCGGTGGAGGAACTCATCGTCAGCGCCGGCGTCGCGCACCTCAAGGACGGGATCGGTGTCGAGGCCTGGGACAATGTTCATCGCCGCGGCTCCGATTCGCGCCAGGGCGCGTTGCTGCTCGAAGCCGGCACCCGCCTGAGCCCGCCGGAGGTCGCGATCGCGGCGAGCGCCGGCATGGCGCGCGTCCGCGTCAGCGCGCAGCCGATGCTGGCCGTGCTCTCGACCGGCAACGAACTCATCGAGCCGGGCGAACCGGTGCTGCCACATCAGATCAGGCGCTCGAATGTCTACGGTGTCATCGCCGGCCTGCGCCGCCACGGCTTCCAGCGCGTCGCCGATGATCATGTGCGCGATGATCCCGCGCAAATGCGTGCCCGCCTGAAACTGCACCTGGATACCCATGATGTGCTGATCCTCAGCGGCGGAGTCTCGATGGGTCGCTACGATCTGGTGCCGAGCCTGCTCACCGAGATCGGCGTGCGCATGGTTTTCCACAAGGTCGCGCAGCGCCCCGGCAAGCCGCTGTGGTTCGGCGTGGCGCAATCCGGTCCCGCAGTCTTTGCTTTGCCCGGAAATCCGGTGTCGACCCTGGTGTGCCTCAGCCGCTACGTGATTCCCGCGCTGCTCGCCTCCATGGGCGATACCCGCAGCACCGCCCGCAAGATCCCGCTCGCGGCACCGGTCACCACCACCACGAAATTCGTGCAGTTCGTGCCGGTGCGCACCGAAGTGGATGACTGGGGCCGCGACTGGGCGGTCCCGCGCCTGACGAACGGCTCCGGAGACTTCACCTCCCTCGGCGGCACCGACGGCTTCGTCGAACTGCCCCCCGGTCCGAACACCTACCCCAAGGGCTTCGTCGCACGCCTGTTCCGCTGGTAGCGTTGCCATGCCCTCCCAGGAAGTCATCGTTCCGCTCACTGCACTGCGCCCGCGCGACCGGCTCGACCGGCCGTTGCGGGACCTGCGCATTTCGGTCATGGACCGCTGCAACTTCCGCTGCCCCTACTGCATGCCGCGCGAACAGTTCCATGAGAGCTACCGCTTCCTCAAATCCTCGCAGCGTCTGTCCTTCGAGGAGATCCTGCGGCTGGCGCGACTGTTCGTCGCCCAGGGCGTGCGCAAGATCCGCCTGACGGGCGGCGAACCGCTGCTGCGCGCGAATCTCGCCGATCTGGTCGGCGATCTCACCAGCATCGCCGGGGTCGAGGATGTCGCACTGACCACCAACGGTGTCATGCTCGGGCGGCACGCGGCGGAGTTGAAGGCGGCCGGCCTCAATCGCATCACCGTGAGCCTCGACAGCCTGGACCCCGAGGTCTTTGCGCGCATGAGCGGTGGCTTCGGTGGTCTGAACGAAGTGCTGGCCGGGATCGAGGCTGCGCTGCGTGCCGATCTCACGCCCATCAAGATCAACACCGTCATCCAGCGGGGCCTCAACGATCACACCGTGCTCGATCTCATCGATCGCTTCCGCGGCACCGGCGTCATCGTGCGCTTCATCGAATACATGGATGTGGGCAACCGCAATCACTGGGAAGCCGACCGCGTCGTGTCGTCCAGGGAACTCGCCGACCTGATCAACAGCCGCTGGCCTCTCGAACCGCTGGAGCGCAATTACCGCGGCGAGGTCGCGCGCCGCTACGGATTCAAGGATGGCGCCGGGGAGGTCGGATTCATCTCCTCGGTCACCCAGGCGTTCTGCGGTGATTGCTCGCGCGCACGCCTGTCCTCGGATGGCGCGCTCTACACCTGTCTGTTCGCGGCCCACGGCGTAAGCCTGCGCGATCCGCTGCGCGCCGGCGCCAGCGACAATGAACTGTCCGAGCTCATCGGGCAGGTCTGGTCGGGCCGCCAGGACCGCTACAGTGAACTGCGCGCGAACGTGCGTCAAAGCAGCGCCGATCAGACCAAGGTCGAGATGTACTACATCGGCGGTTGATACATGGCATCAGGACTCACCCATCTCACCCCCCGCAATCAGCCGACGATGGTCGATGTCGGGGACAAGGAGATCAGCCGCCGCAGCGCCAGCGCCGAGGCGCGCATTCGCCTGCCGCGCGCGGTGCTGCTGGCCCTGCGCCGCACCGGTCATCGCACCAAGAAGGGCCCGATCTTCGACACTGCGATCATTGCCGGGGTGATGGCCGCCAAGCGCACCTCGGAGCTCATTCCGTTCTGCCATCCACTCTCTTTGGATAACTGCAAACTGGAAGTGGGCCCTGCCCCGGGGGGGATCCGGATCGTCTGCACCGTCGCAGTTCAGCACCGGACGGGGGTCGAGATGGAGGCCATGACCGGCGCCGCGGTGGCGGCCCTGACGGTCTACGACATGTGCAAGGCCCTGTCCCATGATATTGAGATCACGGGCATCCGGCTGCTGACCAAAACCGGCGGGAAACGCGATTTCAGCCGCGGTTCGACCCGACGGGCCTCCCGGCCGTAAAATAGGTCATGGCTCCTCCCCTTTATGGCCTGGTGCTCGCCGGCGGCCGAAGCACACGCATGCAGCGTGACAAGGCAACCTTGAGCTACCAGGGGCGAAATCAGCTCGACCGCGCGATGGAACTGCTGGATTCCCGCGTTGTCGAGGCATTCGTGTCCGTGCGCCCCGACCAGCGGGACGACCCGGCGCGCGCCCGCTACCCGCAGGTCGTGGACGCGCACGAGGGCCTGGGCCCCATCGCCGGAATCGCGGCCGCCCAGGCACTCAAGCCCGATGCGGCCTGGCTGGTGCTGGCCTGTGACCTGCCCTACCTCGACCCGGGCACCATCGAGAATCTGCGGGCACACCGGGACCCGGCGCACGTCGCCACGGCCTACCGTTCCAGCCACGACGGTCTGCCGGAGCCGCTGTGCGCCATCTACGAGCCACGCAGCGCGGCGCTCATTCGTGAGCGGATCGCCGCGGGCAAGGACTGCCCCCGCAAGTTCCTGATTCAATCCGACGCGCTGCTGCTCGCGCAGCCGCAGCCGCGTGCCCTGGACAACATCAACACGCCCGAGGAGTACCGCACCGCCGGCAACAGCCTCCTCGCGCCGCAAGGACCCGAAGCGATGCAGATCAAGGTTCAGTACTTCGCCCTCCTGCGCGAGCAGGCCGGGCGCAGCGAGGAAACGGTGGCCACGGCGGCGCGCACGCCCCTCGATCTGTACGCGGAGCTGCAGCGGCGGCATCCGTTCTCCCTGGGCGCCGAAAGCCTGCGGGTGGCCATCAACGCCGAATTCAGCGAGTGGTCGCGGCCCCTGGTCGAAGGCGACGCCGTGGTGTTCATCCCGCCGGTCGCTGGCGGCTGACGGCCCGGGAACAACGTCATGAAATCCTTTGCTTTTGCGACCACTCCGATCGATACCGACGCCACGCGCAGCCTGGTCACGGATGCCGCCTGCGGCGGCTACGCCTCGTTCGAGGGCTGGGTGCGGGATCACAACGAAGGCCGTCAGGTCCGCCACCTCGAGTACGAGGCTTTCGAGCTGCTCGCTAGCAAGGAGGGTGAGCGCATCCTCACCGAGGCGGTCGAGCGCTTTGGCGTCGAGCACGCCGCGTGTGTGCACCGGGTCGGTGATCTGAAACTCGGTGAGCTGGCCGTGTGGGTCGGGGTCAGTGCCCGCCACCGGCAGGAAGCCTTTCTCGCGTGCCGCTACATCATCGATGAGGTCAAGCATCGCGTCCCGATCTGGAAGAAGGAGCACTACATCGAGGGTGACTCCGGCTGGGTGAACTGCGAGCGCTGCGCCGCGGTCATGGTCGATCACGACCATGATCATGCGCATGGCCACTGCGCCGCGCACGAACACGCGGCAGCGACGCGCCCCACCGCCGACTATTCGCGCCAGGAAGCGCTGAAGGAAGTCGGCGCCAGCGGGCAGGCGAAACTGCGTGCCGCGCGCGTGCTGGTGGTGGGTGCCGGCGGCCTGGGCGTACCGGTGCTCAGCTACCTGGCTGGTGCCGGCATCGGCCGCGTCGGTATCGTCGATGGCGACCTGCTTGACGCCTCGAACCTGCATCGGCAGCCGCTGTACAGCTTCGATGCAATCGGACAACCCAAGGCGGCGCTCGCGGCGGCGCGGCTGCGCGCGCTGAATCCCGACATCGACGTGCAGATCTACGGCCTGCGGCTGACCCGCGAGAACGCTGCGGACCTGATTTGCGGCTGGGATCTCATCATCGATTGCACCGACAACTTCGGCACCAAGTTCCTGATCAACGATGTGTGCGTGGCGGCCCGCAAGCCCGCGATCCTCTCGAGCATCTACCAGTACGAGGGCCAGCTGCAGGTGATCCGCCCGGACAAGCAGGGTGCCTGCCTGCGCTGCATCTGGCCCGAAGCCACCCGCGATGGACTGGTCGGCAACTGCGCCGAGGCCGGGGTGCTGGGACCCGTGCCCGGCGTGTTCGGCAGCCTGCAGGCCCTCGAGGCGCTGAAGATCCTGTTGGGACTGCCCGGGCAGCTGGGGGATGAACTGCTGGTGATGGATCTGCTGACGCTGCAGGTCGCGCGGATGGCGGCACGCCGCGCCAGCAGTTGCGCTGCAGGAGTGTGTACGCGCATCCCGGCAGCGGCAGCCGGCGCGCCACTGCAGCTGCGCTTCGAGTCCCTGGCACGGGCGCAGGCGGCCGGCTACACCGTCATCGACATCCGGGAACCAGCCGAAGTCGCCGAGGAGCCGGCGCCGGGAACGGGTATCCGGCTCATGCCGATGCAACAGCTGCTGCGGGCCGATGTGGCATTGGGTAAGGACGATCGCCTGCTACTGGTGTGTGCCACCGGGCGGCGCAGTCTTGCGACCGCGCAGGCTCTGCACGATCGCGGTTTCACACACGTGGCTTCGCTGAACGGTGGCGTGACCGGGCTTCTGGCACAACCGCAGCCGGCCTGAAGCCGGTCCCTTGCGGGGGCTATGGCCGCAGCTGTCCGGTCCCGCGCACCACGTACTTGTAGCTCGTCAGCTGCTCGACGCCGACCGGACCGCGGGCGTGAAAGCGATCGGTCGATATGCCGATCTCGGCGCCCATGCCGAATTCGCCGCCATCGGCGAACTGGGTCGACGCGTTGTGCAGAACGATCGCACTGTCCACCTGCGCGAGGAAGCGCGTGGCGGTGCCGGCATTGCCG
>Ga0302314_10015292_pt1 | contig 13048 bp, 8 predicted proteins | sample III_Palsa_N2_3_FD_200533 | JGI IMG/M metagenome (GOLD analysis project Ga0302314, IMG submission 200533) | Peat permafrost microbial communities from Stordalen Mire near Abisko, Sweden - III_Palsa_N2_3 | ecosystem: Environmental > Terrestrial > Soil > Palsa > Peat permafrost | place: Sweden...
CTGCGCGTCGTGCGCGGCCTGCTCCATCTCGACGATCTCCTTGTCCTCCTTGAAGATCGATTCGGTGAACATCGTGATGAAGGGCCATGCCGCGTCGATCAGCAGCGGCACGCCGGGACGCTTAACCGAGAGATAGCCGAAGGTGCGGTTGGTCTTCTGCGCGGCGTCGAGCGGCGTATAGCCGAGCCACACCGACAGCACCGGATCGCCGTCGTCCATCGCGAAGGTAAGCGTCTGGTAGGGATAGTCGGTGCGGATCACCATGCGGTCCTTGCGCGTCGATTCGTCGGTGGCGCGCATCAACCCCAGGATCGCGCCTTCGCCCACCGTCGCCCGGCCCGAGACGCGATCGAAGGTATATTGCACCTCGGCCCAATCGGCTCCGCTGTCACGACCCAGGCAGGTGGCCTTGATCATCCCCATCTGGCGGCGGTGGAGGAACTGGTGGTTCATGTCGAACAGGTTCTCGTGCATGAACGTGTAGTGCGCGGCGACCTCGCGGTTGAGTTCGCGCGTCTTGTAGCCGCGCTTGGCCTTGGCGCCGAGCGAGGCCGGGCGACGGGCCTCGGAGAATGCGGGATTGCCAGGAAAAATGAAGATCAATCCGTCCACCTCGTGCGTGGGATAGCGCTTCACGCCGTTGGGCAGCCGCTCGCGACCCAGATAGGGGACATCGACGCATTGGCCGCTCTCGTCATAGGCCCAGCCATGATAGCCGCAGCGCACCGTGCATCCCTTCACGACGCCGTGGCTGAGCGGCACCTGGCGATGTGCGCAGCGATCCTCCAGCGCGAACAAAATGCCTTCCCTGGAACGCACGACGACGACGGGCTCGCCGGCAAACGTCCGCGCCAGCATCTTGCCCGGCTTCAGCTCGCGGCTCCAAGCGATCGGGTACCAGTGATCGGGATGGGCATCGACGCGGCGCAGATCGCGCGTAAGAGGAAGGCGGTCTTCGCGGACTTCGGCCGATACGAGCATGGGACATCCTACCGGAGGAACGGCAAGCCTCGCCAATCGTAGACGATCCGTCAATGCGCGATCCGCGGGAGGGAATGCGCTTTACATCGCATGGCGGCTTGGACAGGACGGATCGATGGTGGTTCGGGCGGCTTTCGAAAGGGTTATCAACGCGTCGTGACGGCCATGGGGCATAGCGGGATCGGAGCCGAGATCGTCGGTTGCCCCGATTGCGGCACGCGCCAGCGTTTGCCCGTGCCGCAACCCGCTACCCTCGTGCGCTGCATCACGTGCGAGGGCGCGCTCGAGCGCACGCATGGACGCAGCCTCTCCGCGGCGCTTGCCTGCTCGGCGGCGACCCTGCTGTTCCTGATCCCCGCCAATCTCTCGCTATTCTTGCGGACCGATGCGCTGGGCGTCTCGCGCAGCAGCCATCTGAGTTCCTCGGCGGGTGCGATGCTGTCCGAGGGCTGGCCGTGGCTTGCGCTCGTCGTGTTCCTGTTCGTCGTCCTGTTCCCGATCGTCCGCTTCGCGCTGCTGACTGCGGTGCTCGGGCTGCTCGAGTTCGGCCGGGTGCGACCATGGATGGGCCGCGCCTTCCGCTGGTCGAACCGGCTCGAGACCTGGGCGATGCCCGACGTGTTCCTGCTCGGCCTAGCGGTCGCTTATGCGCGGCTCGCCGCCTCGATCGCCGTGCGCATAGGGCCGGGCGCGGTGGCCTTCATCGCGGCGGGCGTGCTGGCGCTGATCGTGCGCGCGACGCTCGACAAGGCGGCGGTGTGGGAGCGTATCGCGCCCGATACCGGGCCGACCGACGTTGAGCAGGCCATCGAGTGCCAGGATTGCGACCTGCTGCTGCCGCCGGCCTATGAAGGTGGCGGCTGCCCGCGCTGCGCGGCGCCTGTCCGCCGCCGCAAGCCGCAGAGCATCAGCCGCACGATCGCGCTGACGCTGGCGGCGCTGCTGCTCTACATCCCCGCCAACATCTATCCGCTGGCGACGCTGCCGATCAATTTCCAGCCGACGAAATACACCGTGCTCCAGGGCGTGATCGATCTCGTCCAGGCGGGTCTGTGGGATCTTGCCATTCTCGTCTTCTGCGCAAGCTTCCTCATCCCCGCGCTCAAGCTGGTCGGGATCAGCTGGTGCGTGTGGTCGGTGCTCAGCCGCTCGAACAGGCATCTGGTGGCGAAGGCGCGAACCTACCGCGTCGTCGAGGAGATCGGCCGCTGGTCCATGGTGGATCCTTTCGTGATCGGTGCGTTCGTGCCGGTGATGGACTATAATTCGCTGATCTACGGTCGTGCCGAAGCCGCCTCCGTACCCTTTACCGCGGTGGTCGTGCTGACCATCATCAGCGCGAAAACCTTCGATCCCCGCCTGATGTGGGATGCCGCCAGGAGACGGGTGTGACCGACGAGCGTAACGATGAAGACCTGCCCGAGGCGCGCAGCATCCGCAGTCGCTGGCCGGGCCTGGTATGGGCGATCCCGCTCGCCGCGTTGATCATCGTCGCCTTCCTCGGCGTCCGCGCGCTGACCCGCCAGGGCGTCGATGTGACGGTGACCTTCGGCTATGCCGAGGGCGTGACGCCAGGCAACACCAAGGTGCTCGTCTCGGGCGTCGAGGCGGGCGAGGTCTCCAAGATTCGCGTCTCGCCCGATGCGCATCACGTCGAAGTGACGCTCCGGCTCGATCCGCGCGAAAAGGCGGCACTCAACAGCAACACCAAATTCTGGCTGATCGGCGAGAACCCGACGATCACCGATATCCAATCGATCCGCGCGGCGGTCGCGGGCGTGATCATCGCGATGGCGCCGGGCGTGGGCGGTACGCCGACGCGCACCTTCACCGGGCTCGACCAGCCGCCGATCATCCCGCCCGACGCCAAGGGCACCGCTTATTATCTGACGGCACCTGCGGTCGGATCGCTTCAGCCGGGTGCATCCGTGGTCTATCACGGGCTGGCGATCGGCAAGATCGTGCAGACCGCGATGGTCGGACTCGACGAGTTCAGCATGGAGATGTTCGTCAACGCGCCCTATGACCGGTACATCAAGTCTGGCGCCGAATTCTGGACGGGAAGCCCGCTCAAGCTGTCGCTGTCGGGCGCGAACATCTCTGCGGGCCTGTCCTCGCCCGCGAGCCTGCTGCAGGGCTCGGTGCAGTTCGAGATCCCGCACGCCGCGCGCACCGCGCCGCAGGCGCCGGCGGGCACCACCTTCACGCTCTACGATGACCAGTCGAGCGCCGAACAGGGCCCGACCGGACCCGAGATCCCCTATCGCCTCATCCTGACGGCTGACGCCGGCGATCTGTCGGGCACATCGACGATCTCGATGCTCGGCTACACCGTCGGCAAGGTACGTTCGGCCAAGCTGCGCTTCGCGCCGGGCGGCAAGCCCTATACCGAAGCGGTGATGGCGATCTTCCCGCGCAAGCTCGACATCGACCTGCCCAAGGATGCGCCGGCCGATCTTTGGCGCGAGGCGACGGATCGCGCGGTCTCGCGGCTGCTCGCCCAGGGCTATCGCGCGCACATGGTGCAGTCGCCGCCGTTGGTCGGCGCGCATGTCATCCAGCTCGCGGCAGACAATGGCGCCGGCCCGGCGAGCCTTGGCCATGACGGTGGGCAATATCCGCTGATCCCGGTCGCCGGGGGCGGCGGCGGCGCCGATGACCTGATCGCGAACGCCAACCAGATCATGGCGAAGATCAACCGCATCCCGCTCGATCAGATCGGCAACAACCTGAACAAGCTGAGCGGCAATCTCGCGCAGATCAGCGGATCGGGCCAGGTCCGCGACAGCATCGCGCATCTGGACGGCACGCTGAAGCAGCTCGACGGCATATTGACGCAGGTCAAGCCGCAGATCGGCCCGCTGATGACCAAGCTCAACCAGACCGCCGACGAATTGCATGGCACGGCGGCGGCTGCACGCACGGTGTTGTCGGGCGAGGGCGCCGCGCAGGATCGCAGCCTGCCCGATGCGATCCAGCAGCTCGACGAGATGTCGCGCTCGATCCGCTCGCTCACCGATTATCTCGGGCGCCATCCCGAGGCGCTGATCCGCGGCAAGGCGAAGGAGAAATGATGCGCGCTCTGCCTCTGATCGGCGTGGTGGCGCTGGCCGCACTCGCCGGCTGCACCAGCCCCAAGACGACGCTGCTGACGCTCGACGCCGCGCCGCCCGCGGCTGGTGCGGTGCATGGCGATTATCGCGGGCTGCCGCTTGCGGTGCCTGCGGTACATCTGCCCGCCTCGCTCGATCGTGCCGAGTTCGTCCGCCAGGTCACGCCGGGCGAGGTAAAGGTCGATGACTTCGCGCGCTGGACGGCGCCGCTCGGCCTGCTCGCCCGCGACGCGCTGGTCCGCGACCTGACCGTGAGGCTGCCCGCGGGATCGGTGCTGCCGCCCGGTACCGTCGGGTCGGCCGGTCATGCGCGGACGCTCGACGTGACCATCCTGTCCTTCCAGGCGGATGCGGGGGGCGCGACGATGCAGGTCGCCTATCGCGCGCTGCCGCGCGGCGCGGTGCAGCAGCTGTCGCTTTCCGTGCCGAGCGGCGGCGTCGCGCCGGTGCCGACCGCGCAGTCATTCGCTACGCTGATCGGCCAGCTTGCCGATCGCATCGCGGCCGATATGTCCGCAATGTCCGTGACGGGTTATCGCGGCTGATCCGATCGAAGAGGGGATATTCCATGTCCGTGTCACGTCTTGCCCTCGCGCTGCTTGTCGGCGGCAGCCTGTCCGTTTCCGCATGGTCCGCGACGCCGCCTGCCGCCAAGCCCGTCTACGGCTCATGGGGGGTCGATTACGGTTCGATGGATCGCGGCGTGCGGCCGGGTGACGATTTCTTCGCTTATGCCGAAGGCTCGTGGCTCAGGACGACGACGATCGCGCCCGACAAGGCAAGCGCGGGGTATAATAGCGATCTTCCCGATCTCGCCGAGCGCGACGTGCGCCAGATCGTCGAGGATGCGCAGAAGAGCCCGACGACGCCGATGAAGCGGCAGATCGGCGACTTCTACGCGGCGTGGATGGATCAGCCGGGTATCGAGGCGCGCGGAGGCGCGCCGCTCCAGCCCTATCTGGCGAGGATCGCCGCAATCGGAACGCGCCAGCAGCTCGTGCAGTTGATGGCCGAGCCGAGCTTCGCCAGCCCCGTCGATATCGGCATCGAGCCCGACGAGAAGGACCCAACCCGCTACACGGTCGGCGCGAGTCAGGCCCGGCTTGGGTTGCCGACGCGCGATTATTATCTGCTGCCCGGCGCGAAGTATGATGCGATCCGCAAGGCCTATCGCGACTATATCGTTCGCATCCAGACGCTGGCCGGCATAACCGATGCGGCGGCCAAGGCGGATGCCATCATCGCGCTCGAGACGCGGCTCTCGCAGGACCAGTGGACGCCGGAGCGCCGCCGCGATCCGCAGGCGACCTACAATCCGATGTCGCGCGCGCAGCTCGATACGCTCGCGCCGCAGTTCGACTGGACGCCGGTACTCGCGCGCATAGGGCTGGGCGCAATGCCGACCGTCGTGGTGTCCGAGCCGAGCGCGGTGGCCGCCGCCGGCGCGCGGCTGGGCGACGTCCCGCTGTCGACGTGGAAGGACTGGCTCGCCTTCCGCTTCGTCAGCGATCATGCGCAGTTCCTGCCCAAGGCGTATGACGATGCGCATTTCGAATTCTACAGCCACACGCTGCGCGACGTGCAGGCGCAGAGCGATCGCTGGAAACGCGGCGTGCGCCTGCTCGACGCCGATCTCGGCGAGGCGGTGGGGCAACTCTACGTCCAGCAGCATTGGTCGGCGGAGACCGAGAAGCAGATGGCGGAGCTGATCGAGAATCTGCGCGCCGCCTATGCCGACAAGATCAACCATGCGCCGTGGATGGACGAGGCGACGCGCAAAGCCGCGCTCGAGAAACTCGCTACTTTCGATCCCCGAATCGGGCATCCGGTCAAATATATCGACTATTCTACGATGCGGGTGAGCGCGACCGATCCGCTCGCCAATGCGGTGAACGCCAGCAAGTTCGACTGGCGACTGCAATTGTCGCGGCTCGGCAAGCCGGTCGATCGCACGCTGTGGGACATGACCCCGCAGACCGTGAACGCCTATTACGACCCGACGATGAACCAAGTGACCTTCCCGGCGGCGATCCTGCAGCCGCCCTTCTTCGATCCGGCCGCCGACCCGGCCGTCAACTATGGCGAGACGGGCGCCACCATCGGCCATGAAATGGGCCACGGCTTCGACGACGAGGGACGGCAGTTCGACGCGCAGGGCCGCCTGCGCGACTGGTGGACGAAGGAATCCGCCGATCGCTACACGATCCATGCGCAAAATCTGGTCAAGCAGTTCGACGGCTACGAGCCGATTCCCGGCACGCATATCAAGGGCCAGCTGACGCTGGGCGAGAATCTCGGCGATCTCGGCGGGCTGGAGGCGGCCTATGCGGCGTATCGCCGCTATGTGGCGCGCCACGGCGAGCCCAAGGTGATCGATGGCTACACCGGCGACCAGCGATTCTTCATCGCCTATGCGCAAAGCTGGCAGGGCAAGGAGCGCGAGGGCGCGCTGCGCTCGCAACTGCTGTCCGATCCGCATTCGCCCGACGCCTATCGGGTCAACGGCATCGTCCGCAACATCGATCCCTGGTATGCGGCGTTCGGCGTCAAGCCGGGCGAGAAGCTATATCTGGCGCCGGCCGACCGGGTGCACGTCTGGTAGCCGGTACGGTTGGCCTCCCCGCCACGTCTTCTTCTCCGTCGTCCCGGATCAGGTCCGGGATGACGGTTTCCATTGTGTTCTCCTTCCGCTTCCCAACCGGCCGCGCCGCCTGCTAGTCCGGCGCCATGCCCAAGCCCGATACGATCGCTCCCGTTCCCTACACCGACACGCCGTTCGACGAGGCGCTCTCGCAGCGCTACCTCGTCTATGCGCTGTCGACGATAACGGCGCGCTCGCTCCCCGACGTCCGCGATGGGTTGAAGCCCGTGCATCGCCGGCTGCTGTGGGGGATGCGGCTGCTTCGGCTCGATCCAACCTCGGCCTACAAGAAATGCGCTCGCGTCGTCGGCGACGTGATGGGCAAATACCACCCGCACGGCGACGCCTCGATCTACGACGCGATGGTGCGGCTCGCGCAGACCTTCTCGCTGCGCTACCCGCTGGTCGACGGGCAGGGCAATTTCGGCAATGTCGACGGCGATAATGCCGCCGCCATGCGCTATACCGAGGCGCGGCTCACCGCGGCGGCGATCACGCTGATGGACGGGCTCGACGAGGACACCGTCGCCTTCCGCCCGACCTATAATGGCGAGGAGGAAGAGCCCGAGGTCTTTCCCGGCCTCTTCCCCAATCTGCTCGCCAACGGCGCCAGTGGCATCGCGGTCGGCATGGCGACATCGATCCCGCCGCACAACGCCGCCGAGCTGATCGACGCGGTCGTCCACCTGATCGACCAGCCCGAGGCGACCAGCACCGACTTGCTCCACTATGTGCAAGGGCCGGATTTCCCGACCGGCGGCATCGTCGCGGATTCGCCCGCCGCCATCCGCGAGGCCTATGAGACCGGCCGCGGTTCGTTCCGCACCCGCGCAAGGTTCGGCGAGCCCGAGAAGCTGGGCGGCGGGACGTGGCAGCTCGTCATCACCGAGATCCCCTATCAGGTGCCCAAGGCCAAGCTGATCGAGCAGATCGCGCTGCTGATCACCGACAAGAAGTTGCCGATCCTCGCCGACGTCCGCGACGAGAGCGACGAACTGATCCGCATCGTGCTCGAGCCGCGTTCGCGCTCGGTCGATCCCGATACGCTCAAGGACAGCCTCTACAGGCTGACCGATCTCGAGGTTCGCGTATCGCTCAACCTCAACGTGCTCGACGCGACGCGGACGCCGCGCGTGATGAATCTCGCGCAGGCGTTGTCCGCCTATCTGGCGCACCAGATCGAGGTGCTGATCAGCCGTTCGCAGCACCGGCTCGCCAAGATCGACGACCGGATCGAGCTGCTCGACGGCTTCCTGATCGCCTATCTCAACCTCGACCGGGTGATCGAGATCATCCGCAACGAGGACGAGCCCAAGCCGATCATGATCGCCGAGTTCGGCCTGAGCGACCGCCAGGCCGAGGCGATCCTCAACATGCGGCTGCGCTCGCTGCGCCGGCTCGAGGAGATGGAGATCGGCAAGGAACGCGCCGCCTTGTCGAAGGAGCGCGAGGGGCTGGTCGCGCTGATCGAGAGCCCGGCCAGGCAGAAGACGCGGCTCAAGAAGGATCTGGCCAAGCTGCGCGAACGCTATGGGCCGGAAACGGCGATCGGCGCGCGACGGACGACGGTCGCCGAAGCCGGGCCGGCACGCGAGATTCCTTTGGAGGCGATGATCGAGCGCGAGCCGATCACCGTGATCCTCTCGCGACGCGGCTGGATCAGGGCGATGTCCGGCCATCGCGATCTTGCCGCTGCCGACACGCTCAAGTTCAAGGAGGGTGACGGTCCGCTGTTCGCCTTCCACGCGCAGACCACCGACCGGCTGCTGCTCGCCGCCGCCAATGGCCGCGTGTTCACGCTTGCCGCCGACAAGTTGCCTGGTGGGCGCGGCTTCGGCGAGCCGGTGCGGCTGATGGTCGATCTGGAGGGGGAGGGCGCCCCTCTCGCGCTGCTGCCGGTGCCGCGCGGGCAGGGAGGAGCACAGGTACTCGTCGCCTCGTCCGACGGGCGCGGTTTCGTCGCCAGGCTTGCGGACATCGCCGCCGAGACGCGCAAGGGCAAACAGGTGATGAACCTCAAGCCGGGCGCCGAACTGCGGATATTTCGAGTCGTGCCGGCGGGATCGGATTATGTCGCGGTAGTCGGCGACAACCGCAAGATGGTGCTCTTCCCGCTGCCCGAACTGCCCGAGATGGCGCGCGGATCCGGCGTCCAGCTCCAGCGCTACCGCGATGGCGGCCTGTCGGACGCGACCGCGATCGTTTTCGCGCAAGGGCTCAGCTGGGCGATGGGCGGCGATACCGGCCGCACGCGCACCGAAACGGACCTGACCCCGTGGCGCACCGCGCGCGGCGCCGGCGGGCGGATGGCACCGATCGGTTTCCCGCGCGACAATCGTTTCGCGCCGGCAACGCCCTTTGCCGCCGCTACGACCAATGGGGAAAACAGCGAAAGCAAAGATTAACCCCATTTGGCTATCGGTGGCCTTATGCGAGTGGCCGAAGTCAGCCTGAAAGATTCGACGTCGTCCAAACGGGCGCCGCGCGCGCGCCTGCGTCCGGTCGAGATGATGCCGCCGGCAGTCGAGATGCCGGGCGATGTGACGGCGACCATGTGGGATGCGATCGCGCGCGTGCGGCAATCCTATCTGGAGGCGCTGCCGATCGCGACCGCGATCGTTGCCGATTACGGCGGCGGACTGGTCATCGAGGAACATAATGATCGCTTCGCCGCGCTCGACGCCTCGCGCCCTTCCAGCCAGCCGCTTCCGGTCATCGCCTGCGATCCCGTCACGCTTCACCTGCGTGCCTTCTTCGATCACGACTGCATCGGATCGATGCGCTTCGAATGGCGCGACGGCGATACGGTGTCGGGCCGCCACTTCAACGTCAACATCGCGCCGCTCCGGCAGGTCGAGGGCGCGCGACGCTGCCTGCTGACGCTGGTCGATCGCACGACCGAGATCGAGAATGCCCGTTCGCTTCGTGCCGAACTGCTCCATGACAGCCTGACCGGCCTGCCCAATCGCAGCGCGTTCACCGAGGCGGTCGACGATGTCGTCGCGGCCGGCGACACTGTCCATCACGCGGTATTGCTGGTCGATCTGTCGCGCTTCAGCCGAATCAACGAGAGCCTGGGCGGTGTCGCCGGCGACGAGGTGATCATCACGGTCGCGCGCCGGCTGATCTCGACGTTGCGGAGCGGCGACCTGCTTGCGCGCGTCGGCGGCGATGAGTTCGGCATCCTGCTGCGGCTCGCCAATGGCCATGACGATGCGGCCGCGGCAGCACGGCGGATCCAGTCGGTGCTGTCCTCGCCGTTCCGGCTGGCGCGCTTCGAAGTCGGGCTCGAATGCGCGATCGGCTGCGCGATCATCGGCGACGATTCGGGCAGCGGCGAGGAACTGGTCCGCAACGCGCAGTTCGCGCTCAAGCGCGCCAAGACGACGGGCCGCGTCGAGGTCCATCATGCCGGCGAGGCCGCCTGCGCGCGCTACAAGCTCGATCTCGAGACCGAATTGCGCCGCGCGATCGACATGGGCGATCTGCGGCTCGCCTACCAGCCGATCGTCGATCTCGGCAGCAACCGGATCAGCGGGTTCGAGGCCTTGGCGCGCTGGGCGCATCCGGTGCGCGGCAACATCGATCCGGCGGAGTTCATCCCGGTTGCGGAGGAGGCAGGGCTGATCGTGCCGCTCGGCCGCTGGGCGCTCGATACCGCGCTGGCCACGCTGGCGGGGTGGGACAAGCTCGCCGGCGGTCCGGTGCCGCTGACGATGAGCGTCAACGTCTCGGCGATCCAGCTCGCGCGCGACGACGTGCCCGGCGTGATCGCCGCCGCGCTCGCCACCCACGGCATCGATGGCAGCCGGCTCACCATCGAGCTCACCGAAAGCGCGATCGTGCAGGACCCCGAGCGCACGACGCGCGCGCTACAGGCGCTGAAGGGGCTCAACGTCCGCGTCGCGATGGACGATTTCGGTACCGGCTATTCATCGTTGAGCTATTTACGCAAGCTTCCGATCGATAATCTCAAGATCGATCGCAGCTTCGTCTCGGGCATGCTGCAGGATCGCGACAAGGTAGCGATCGTGCGCGCCGTGCTCAGCCTCGCCGACGCGCTCGGCAAGACGACCACCGCCGAGGGTGTCGAGACGATCGAGCTGTCGCAGACGCTTGCGGCGCTGGGATGCAGCCACGGGCAGGGCTATTTCTACGCGGCCCCGCTCGAGGCCGATGCGGCACTCGACTATTGGCGCGAGAAGCTGGCGTGATTTTGCTACCCTGCTGAACGGGAAGAGTTTTCAGCCGCCTAACGCCTTTGCCACTTCTGCCCGCGCGATCGCATCGAGCGCTTCCGTTTTTGCGAACCTCGCCGCGACCCATTGCCGCTCGATCGCGTGCAACGTCGTCGCCACGATCGGCCCCGGTGTCAGACCCATCGCGATGAGATCGCCGCCCGTCAGCGGGAAACGCGGGCGCGGCCAGACGGCAATGTGCCGCGCCGCTTCCGCATCGCCCTTCAGCAATAGTCGATCGACCGCCGATTCGGTCCCGATCTCGTAGGCCAGTGCCTCAGGCGATCCGTCGGTAAAGCCCGTCGCCAGCACCAGCCGCTTGCGCTCGGCCTTGGACAATCGCAGCCGGCCGCCGACGCCGTCCACGACATTGGCCGCAATAGGGAGCAGCGCAGCCAGTCTTCGCAACCCGTCGGGTGCGATACCCGCCGCCGTCTCGCAGGCGACCAGCGCCGCCAGCCGGTCCGTCGCGGTGATCTCGGGCAGCACGGGCACGAACAGGCCGCCCTCGAGCATCGCGTCGACCGTCGCGACCGGGTCGGCGACTCCGAGCAGCTTGAGCAGTTCGACCGCGATCCGCTCGCGTGACAGTGCCATCAGGTCCTTCGCCCGCGCCACGCAGGCGGCGTAGGAGGCCGGATCGGGCGCGCCCCGGCCGAAACGCGCATGAAAGCGGAAGAAGCGCAGGATGCGCAGATGATCCTCGGCGATGCGCTGTTCGGCATTGCCGATGAAGCGGACGGCGCCGGCAGCGAGATCGTCGAGCCCACCGAAATAGTCGCGGACCGCACCGGTCAGTGGATCGGCGGACAGCGCGTTGATCGTGAAATCGCGGCGCGCCGCATCCTCGCGCCAATCCTCGGTGAAGGCTACCGTCGCATGGCGGCCGTCGGTCGCGACGTCGCGGCGTAGCGTCGTCACTTCGATCGTGCGCCCGCCGATCAGCACCCCGATCGTGCCATGCGCAAGGCCCGAAGGCGTGGTCCATGTGCCGAGCCCCGCCGTCTTGGCTCGGCGCAGGGCCTCCTGCGGCGCGAGCCGGGTGGCGACATCGATGTCCTGAGGGTCGAGCCCGAGCAGCGTGTCGCGCACCCAGCCGCCGATATAGCGTGCGCCGTCCGCCCGACCGTCGAGCGCAGTCACCAAAGCAGCAAGCGCATCGCCGTCTTCGACCAGAGGGGGGACCGTTACCGTCGTCATCCACGCAGCCGTCGCGAGAGGTTGACGATCATCGCCGCGGTCGCGCCCCAGATACGGCGATCCTGCCAGACGATCTCGTAATAGTGGCGCGTGGCGCCGCGGTACTCGCCGGCGATCCGGCGATGGTTGGCGGGATCGAGCACATGGCTCAGCGGCACCTCGAATATGTCGGCCACCTCGCGTTCGAGCGGCATCAGCGACAGATCGGGCGGGACGATGCCGACGACGGGAACGATCGCGAAGTGCGAGATGGTGAGATATTGCGCATCGCAGCCGATCACGGTCACGGCGTCGCGCGGCATGGCGATCTCCTCCCACGCCTCGCGCAGCGCGGTATCGACTGGGCCGCTGTCGCCGGGGTCGGCGCGTCCGCCGGCAAAGGCGATCTGGCCAGCATGGGTGCGGAGCGCTTCGTTGCGGCGGGTCAGCAGCAGGCCGGGCTCGGGCCGATCGACGATCGCCGCGAGCACCGCGGCCGGCACCGGAACGCCCTCGCCATGGATCATGCCGTCTCCCGATAGCGGCGCGGGGATATGCGCCGTCGCCTCGAATCGAGCCCGGATCGTCTCGGCGAGGCTCATGCCGGCGCGTCCCCCAGCCGGAAGAAGCTGCCGTCGCTCCACAGCCCGATCGCTCCACCGGGTCCGACGGGCTCTTCGATCGCGAGGTTGGCGAGCTCGTAATAGACCGGCCGCGCGACCAGCGCGTCGAGCCCGCCGCGCACGCGCAGATAGGGGTGCGCGCCGTGGCCGCGATCCTCGACGACAAGGCCGTGCTCCGGCCCGGCGACGACCAGATCGCCGACATTGGTGCGGAAGGCGAGGCGTCGCCGGGTGCCTTCGCCTTCGCTGCTCATCTCCACGACCACGAACGGC
>Ga0302314_10015293_pt1 | contig 13047 bp, 9 predicted proteins | sample III_Palsa_N2_3_FD_200533 | JGI IMG/M metagenome (GOLD analysis project Ga0302314, IMG submission 200533) | Peat permafrost microbial communities from Stordalen Mire near Abisko, Sweden - III_Palsa_N2_3 | ecosystem: Environmental > Terrestrial > Soil > Palsa > Peat permafrost | place: Sweden...
CCTCGGTTGAGGCGCCCATCCGCGTCGGTCTCGAAGTCGAGGGCGAGCTCGACCAGGCGCGAATCGAGCAGGGCATAGGGCATGACCGAGGGCAGCGTCTGCCACAGCGTTCTATCGTGGCCGCTGTCCCGTTCGTGCGCGCGGATGTAGTCATTGCCCCAACGGCCTGGCCGAACGCGCTCGCCGTGCTCGATCGCGTCAACGTCCGCCAGGGTCAGCGCGGAGTCGTCGAGGCGCTCCAGGAGGTCCTCCGCGATCTCGACCTCGTCGATCTCGACGCCATGGCCGTTGAGAAACTCCACCACCCTCGACAAGGCGGTCGGCCCGGCGCCGCCGTAGCCGGAGGCGAAACCCGACTTGACGGCGATCGGGTCGCCGACGTCGTTGAAGAGGAGAAAGGCGTGGTCGCGACCCGAGGTGAGGATCAAGGCCCGGGCGAGATTGCCGCCCGAGGTGAGCAGACGCAGCACCGCCGCCTCGCAATCGGCCGAGGCGCCGGCGATCCCATGATATTCGATCCCGGCCGGTCGATCGGGGCTCTCGGATTGGTCGGTCATGCGTCGGCGTCTTCGTCGCTTTCCGTCGCCACTGAGGCCGCCCCGCCGAGCGCTTCGTAGCGCCGGGAAGCCAGCCACTGCAGGCGCTTGGCCTGGGTGAGCAGGACGCGGCGCAGGCCGCCTTGGACCTTTCGCTCCGAGATCACCTGCGCGAGACGTGACAAGATCAGCGCCCGACGGGCCAGCCGAAAATCGGGATGCGACCGCAGCTCGAAGACGCGCTCCGAGACGATGCGGCCGCGCAGCGCCGCCGGCGGCGTGACGGTTATGCGCCCGGGCGGCGGGTCCTTCTCATTGAGGATCGCCTTGAACTGCGAGTGCTCAACCGCCTGGTCGGTGATGAGGAGTTCCAGGGCGTCCAGATGTTGCCGCGCATCGGCGTCGGTGCGCGGGGCCTCCTGAAGGGAGGGCAGGGGCCAGACCTCGATCTCGAACACCTCGAAGGGATCGAGTACGGACATGGCCACGGCGTCGGTGCGTTGGTTGGTCAGGTGGCGACGGATGCGAGTGCGCAGCCGCTCGTTGGTCTGGCCGACATAGATCGGCTCGCCGTCGTAGTCGAAGAAGGCGTAGACGCCCCAGCGGTAGTTCCCGACGGGGATCGCAATGCCGCCGTCCGGGCCGAAGGGCGTATCGAGGAAGCGCTGCAGGTTGGCGCGCAGGTCCTCTGTCTCAAACGGTGGGAAGTTCACCGCATCCGGGTTGCGGCCGAAAAGGGGCCCGGGGTCAGACACGGCGGATCGCCGTCATGTCCGAGGCGTGCTGCACCACCCCGGCGCGGCGGATGACGGTGCGCCGGACGAGCTCGTCCCCCTGTTCTCCGACCTCGAAGTCGACGAAGTTCACTTCGTCGTCCCGACCGGCGAAGGCAGCGTGGAAGGCCGCGAGAAGCTCGACGCCGCTGAGCGGCTGCGCGCGGGCCGCAGGGTGCTCGGCGTCAGGAATGGCCGCGGGAAACAGGTAGATGCACGGCGGCGGCGTGCGAAACGGTCCGAGGAAGGTGGTGCGATCGGGCTGGTCGGGGCCGAGGCCCTGCAGCTTCGGGCACGGCCGGCCGAACGTGGCGCACACCATGTCCCAGATCACCAGGCCGTCGACCTGTTGGTGGCGCGCGATCATGTCGGCGCCGAGCCGGGAGTGAATGCCCGACCAGGCATTGTGCCTCGGATCGGCGCCGGGGTTGGTGCAGAGGCTCCAGACCACGAACTCATCGGCCTCGGCGGGCCGCTCGGAGATGGTGGTGTTGTTGCCGTCCAAACAGCCTTTCAGGTCGATCACCGCCAAGCGGCCGCTGTTGAGTCGGACCAGATAGTCATGGCGGGCGCCGCGCTTGGCGCGGTCCCATCCGGCGATGAACTTGCGGTCCTCCAGGTGGTTCAGTACGTGCTGCACGAACTCGCGCTTGGGACCCATGGTGCCGATGTATTCGCCGCGGAGCTTTTCGACGGCGCCGCGCAGGACGCCCGAATTGTAGAAGTCCTTCTCGTCGAGACCATGGGCGCCCAGGGTGTGGGCCTGGGTCTTCAGCACCTCGGCGAAACGATCGATCTCGGCGCGCAGCCGCTCGTCCCGGGCGCAGGGGATGACGGTCACGCGACCTCGCGCGCCTTGGCGTTCTGCGCGAGTAGGGGCTCGAAAATGTGCTTGGCCAGGTGGCGCACGACGTCGACGGCGACCCCGTCGCCGGTGAGGTGGTAGGCCTCGTTGTAATTTTTCGGCAGTTTGTAGTCGTCCTTCAGGCCCATCAGCCGGGCTGTCTCGCGCGCCGAGATCAGCCGCGAGCGGACCTTGGCGCCGTCGACCACGACGATCACCTGGCGGCTCGACCCGCCCGCGGGGGTCCGCAAACACCCCGAGACATCGTCAAAGCGGATCTCCGCGCGTTGCACCTTGGCGCCGTTGTCATTGAGGCGGGTGCGCTTGTAGACGCCGCCGACCATGCGCCGGCCGGCGCGTTTGGCGGCCTCCACCTTGGCCAGGTTGATCGGCGACATCATCGCCAAGAGCTGCTTGGTCTCCGCTGGGGTATGCCACGACACGCTCTCGGGCATCTCCTCGATCTCGTCGGCGAAGGTGCGGATTCGGTGTTCCGGAGTCGGGAGGTTCCACCAGAGGAGCTTGGCTCGCGCCGCCTTCGGGACGGTGTCCACGGCCTTGCACAGGCCGCGCGTGTGGAACGGCGGAACCGGCCCGGGCGAGAGCAGGGCTGGATCGATCTCAACGTCGTCGCGAACGCCGATCACGAACAGCCGGGGCCGCGACTGCGGCACGAACAGCGCGGCGTTGATGATCAGCGCGCCGGAGCGGTAGCCGGCATCCGCGAAGGTCTTGCAGATCGCCTGGAAGTCCTTGCCGCCGTGGGAGGTCAGCGTTCCGCAGACGTTTTCCAGGGCGATGATCGCCGGCGCGCGATCGTCTTCGATCAACGCCGTCATCACGTCCCAGAACGGGTAGAAGGTGCCCGAGCGCTCACCCTTCAGGCCGGCGCCGCCGCCGGCGAGGGAGAGATCCTGACAGGGGAAGGAGCCCCAGACCAGGTCGGCCACGCCGGGCAGGTCGTCGAGGGTGACGGCGCGCACGTCGCCGACTTTCAGCTCAGCGGCGCCAAAGTTGGCCTGATAGGTCAGGCCCTTCTTGAAATCGAAATCATTGGCGAACCGACAGGTCCACCCCGGGCCCAGGCCCTTGCGCGCCATGCCGCCGCCGGCGAAGAACTCGTAGAACTCAGCCATGCCGCCGCCGATCGGTGATCTGCGGGACGTCGTTCGCCCGCTCGCGCGCCAACTTCTCTGCGATTGCTTCGGTTATCCAAGTATTACGAGACACTACGCCCGACCGCTGCGCGCGGCACGCGTCTATGGCGTCGAAGGTCTCGGCCGGCAGGCGGAGATTGATGCGGTCCAGGGACCCAACGGTTGTCGCTTTCGAATCAGAGGCCATGGCGCCACTTTGGCGCCTCCCCGGATCGGCGTCCAGCAATGTTTCTAGTTTGTTCTCACAGGCGCGGATGTCAACTCCGCCGCTGGCGCGAGGGGCTGTGACCATGCGGTGGCGTCCCCAAGTCTACCCCGTCTTGATCGGCCAGGCGCTGAACGTCGCCCGTCTGGCGACGCTTTCCGACGTTGAGGCCGATGAAGCCGACGAGAGCGGCTATCTGGCTGGCAACCAGATGTACCAGGACCTTCGGGGGTACGGGTGGAGCGACGTCGCGGCGGCGATCGAGATCGAGCGCCGGTTCATCGCCCGGCTGCAGGCCGCCGACGATCTCGACGGTGAGGCCCAGCGGATCGATGATGAACGGTTGGACAGTTTCGAGCCGAGCGATGGGCTGTGGGAGCTCGACATCGGCGTGGCGGCGGCCACGATCGCCTTGTCCGCCCTCGGCGCGACGCCCGTCGGCAGCTGCAACGCGGGCGGCTTCGGCGGCCACCACCAGGCTCGGTATCCCTACGTCGCCTTCTACGTGGATGCCGGTGCGGCTGCGTTGGTTCTCGCCCTGGCGCGGGCGGCCGGCGTCGGCTTGCGCGGCGACGACTCCGGACTGGCGCAGATCTTCGGCGCCGGCGACCTGGATCTGCTGCGCTTCGCGGAGACCGCCCTGAAGAGCCAAGGGTCAATCGCGCCATCGCCGGGGTCCGGTCCTTCGAATTGATGGGCTGGGCCCGTGGCGCAGCCGCGAGCGAATAGATTTCTCCCCGCCACCCGGTTGATGCAGCATAGGTTGACGAGCAGCAGGGCGAGGGGATGGCAGAGTCCGAGCGCGACACCCTCCTGCGGAGCGCCGCGTTCGATAGAGTCAGGTCCCTGTGCGAGGTCCACGACCACCTGACCGCGCAACAGCTCGGCGAGGGCTTTTACTTCGCCGGCGAGCGGTATCCGCTGGTCAATCCTCGGCGGGGAATCTTCAAGCCGGCTCAGATGCGCTTCTTGCTGACCATCAACACAGTCTTCCCGAAGACCGGCAATCGGGTTTGGTACGACGACCAACGCGAGGTCCATCGCCAGATCTTCGACGGTGACCAGATGGTCGACTACGCCTTTATGGGCGACAATCCCGACGCTGCCGACAATCGCTGGCTCCGTGAGGCGTTCGAGAACCAGGTGCCCATCATCTACTTCCTGGGCATCGCGCCCGGGCGCTACCAGGCCATTGTCCCGGCCTTCATCGGTGGCTGGGATCGCGAGAGCCGCCGAGCTCACATCGCCTTCGGCCTCCCGGACCAAACGGTGCTCGCGCCGCCAGCGACCGAAATCGAGCGTCGATACGCCTTGAGGGCCGTCAAACAGCGGCTCCATCAGGCGTCCTTCCGCGAGGCGGTGATTGGGGCCTACCGCGGGCGATGCGCGCTGTCGGGCCTGCCGGAACCCATGTTGCTTGACGCCGCCCACATCGTCGAGGATCGGGACGAGCTGTTCGGCCAGCCCGTAGTGCGCAACGGCATTCCCCTGTCCAAGATCCATCATGCGGCCTTCGACGCCCACTTGATCGGGATTGATCCGGACTACCGCCTGCATGTGTCCGAGCGCCTGCTCGCCCAGACCGATGGTCCGATGCTGGAGGCCATCAAGGGTCTCGACGGGGGTCTGCTGCGGCTTCCGAAGCGCGCTCAGGATTGCCCTGATCGCGATCGGCTCGCGCTCCGCTTCGAGCGGTTCAAGGCGGCCGCTTGATCGCAAAGAGGGACTTCGAGCACGCCCTGCCATTGCGGCCGACCTGCCCGAGCCGAGCAGGCTGGCGAGTAAGCCGGCGTGATGGGCGCTTCCCCTCGGGACCGCGCTCTATCTCCGCTGCGCTCCGACCGAACCCCGCCCGGGTTTCGGCGCCTATCGAGCGCGACGACTGCGTCCGTTCCCGATATGATCCCACTTTCGGGCGGCTGCAGCGAGCGATTCGGAGCGCGATTCATGGTCGAGCTGGGAGATAGCGAGCGGGCGTATATGACCGAGATGCGCATGCTCACGGTCGACACGCAGGGGCATGAGACTTTGGTCGGACTGACGCTCGATGAAGCGGATTTCTACATCCTCTACAGCCGCGCTCGCGGAAGCGGGACCGGATCGCACGACGACGACGCGCGCGACCGTTATCTCGAGCTTCATGACAAGCACGAGCGGGCGCGGATCATGGTGCTGATGGCGGAAAACGAACTTCGCGTTGATCAGCCGACGCGAAACTGACCATGCGCAGTCACCGCCTCGACGCGCGATGACCTACTGGCGGGAGGTTGCCGGTCGCGCGTGGCGCCAGGCTCTCACGGACCTGCGACTTGGCGGGGCGTCCATCGTCGTCAGCTTCGCCATTCAAGCCGCCATTGGGGTCGTCCTCTTTATCGGACTCGGCGCGTCCGGCGCCAATTGGCCGACGCGCGCGGCGTCTTTCGCCGCGCCGTAACTCATCCTTCCCCTGGCCTGGGTGGCGAGGATGGGGACGACGCCGCCGCCGATCGAGTGGCTGAATGCCGCTTTGGAAAAGGATCAGCTGGCTTGGCGGGTCGACCGCATCGAGGGCCTCAACGTCTTGACCCGCCCTGCGAAGGCGGCATCGTAATTCTGTGCGGTTCTCTGTCTGTTCGCAGGTTGCTATGATCGCGATCGATGACGGATTTGCTTCGCAAGATCATCCACGTCGACATGGACGCGTTCTACGCGTCGGTCGAGCAGCGCGACCACCCCACGCTTCGGGGCAAGCCAGTGGCTGTCGGTCACGGCGCTCGGCGCGGCGTCGTGGCGGCGGCGAGCTATGAGGCGCGCGCGTTCGGGGTGAGGTCAGCGCTGCCATCCGTGACGGCGTTGCGCCAGTGTCCGGAGCTGGTGTTCGTGCCGCCGCGCTTCGAGGTCTATCGGGCCGTCTCCCAGCAGATCCATGGGATCTTCGCCGACTTCACCGACCTGATCGAGCCGTTGGCGCTGGACGAGGCCTATCTTGATGTTTCCGCCAACAAGGCCGGCCTGGAGACCGCCTGGCTCACGGCCAAGGTGATCCGGGCCCGCATACTGGACGAGACCGGCCTCACGGCCTCTGCCGGTGTGTCTTACAACAAGTTCCTCGCCAAACTCGCTTCGGGAAGGCGCAAGCCAAATGGCCAGTTCGCCATACAGCCCCACGAGGGCGAGGCCTTCGTCGAGGCCCTTCCGGTGGCGAAGTTTCATGGCGTGGGGCCGGCGACGGCCGAGAAGATGCACCGCTTGGGCATCCAGACGGGCGCCGACCTGAAGGCCTGGTCCCTGCAGGATCTGCAGGCGCGCTTCGGCAAGTCGGGGGCCTGGTATCACGGCGTCGCGCGCGGTCTGGACTTGCGGGCGGTGAACCCCAACCGCGTGCGAAAGTCTTCCGGGTCCGAGACGACCTTTGAGGCGGATCTCGTCGATCCGGCACAGATCGAGTCGGGCGTCCTGGCCATGGCGGACGACGTCTGGGCCTGGTGCGAAAAGACCAGTCGCCGCGGACGCACCGTGACGGTGAAGATCAAGTGGGCCGATTTTCAGCAGGCGACGCGCAGCCAGTCCTATCCGCGGCCGATCGACAGCCGCGAGGCACTCCACAAAGCCAGCCTGGCGTTGATTCGATCGGTATTTCCGCCAGCGAAGGGTGTCCGGTTGGTAGGGGTGACCTTGTCGAGCTTCCGCGATTCATCGGCTAAGCTCGATGAGCGAGGCCTGCCTTTGGGGCAGCTGGAAGTTGTCTGACGACGCATGGCGAGACTGCTCAACTCATCGGGCGGCGTGGCCGAGGCCGCCGGTGGTCACTACGAGAACCTGGTTGGCGCGTGGTGGTGCGTTCGCATCCTGATGGGATCGGCCGCCCAGCCGGATTTCGACCTTTCCAGCGCCACGCGGATCAAAGAGCTGACACTGCAAACGGCGCAATCGGTCGACGACGTGAACCTGGTCACCGCCGACGAGGGCCGCATCCTGATCCAGGCCAAGCGCAGCGTAAGCCTAGCGAAGTCCGCCGGAAGCCCGCTCGGCAGCGCAATTGATCAGTTTGTCCGACAGGGCAAGGAAGGCGTGGCCCTCGACGCCCAACGCACCGCATTCCGCCCGCTCGATCGAAGTCGCGACCGCCTGGTGCTCGCAACGCGCGCCCGGGCGGCCAAGATCACCCAGGTTCTGCCGAGACTTCTGCGTCGGCTTCGGGATCGCGCCAGCGTTGAGAGCGTCAGCCATGTCGCCGTCACCGCCGAGGAGGTGGAGGTCGCCCGTGAGGTCGAGAGCCATGTTCGTGGACGCTGGGTCGATCATTTTGGCGCCCCCGCGTCAGACGCCGACGTCGGCGGTCTCTTGCGGTTTGTTTGGGTGCAGACCTTGGATGTCGAGGACGGGGAGGGCGACCGCCGCGCCGCGCTCGACGTCATGCGGGGCAACCTTCTGTCGGACCCGGCGCAAGCCGAGCTCGCCTTTTCTTCGCTGGTCGAACGATGCGGCCGGCTGCGGGCGGAGCGATCTGGCGCCGACGCCGGCGGCCTGCTCGCCAACTTGTCGGGCAGAGGGATCGGTCTCCGCATCCTGCCAGACTATCTCGCGGATGTGGAAGCCCTCCGAGCCTGGACTCGCACGCAGCTGCGCGGCGCACCCAGGTTCACGCGGCTTCTGGGCGCCCGGGCAGACTCGGGCATTACGCGCGGAGCGTGGCCCGACTTCGAAGCCGCGAGCGCCGGCGGCTCCTTCTTGGTGGTCGGCGAGCCCGGAGCGGGCAAGAGCGGGCTGACTTACCGGCTGAGCGACGAGTGTCTCGGCCGCGGTGACGACGTCGTCTTTCTGCCCGTCGATCTGTTGGGCGTCTCCAGCCTCTCCGGGCTGCGCACCGAGCTCGGCGTCACCCACAGCTTGGCCGAGGTCCTTGAACATTGGCCTGGCCAGAGGCGCGGCATGCTCGTCGTCGACGCCCTCGATGCAGCCCGGGACCTGCAGGCGCAGACCCTGCTGCGCGCGGTGATTGGCGATGTCCTCGAGGTGGCGCCGCGCTGGTCGGTGGTCGCCTCGGTGCGCTCCTACGATCTGCGTTTTGGAACCGATTGGCGCGCCATGTTCGCCGGCCAGCCCGTGTCGGCTGAGCACCGCGAGGTTGAATTCAGCGGGGTGCGGCACATAGCCGTCCACCGACTGACGGATGACGAGATCGAGCAGACCACGGCCTTCCTGCCGGCGCTGCATGATCTCTTCGTCAGCGCAAACGTCGACTTGAAACGCCTGCTACGAAACATCTTCAATCTGCACCTGCTGGCGGATCTCGTCGAACAGGGCGTTGTGGGCGCCGAGATCGCGGCCATCCGCACCCAGTCGGAGCTGCTCGACACCTATTGGGCGCACCGCGTTCGCCGCGACGACGGCGACCATGATGCCCGTGAACAGGCGCTGCTCGCGATCGTCCGCCGGATGGTCGCGGCGCGGACGTTGAAGGTCTTCCGCGGCGACGTCGTCGGCCAGGTCGACGCCGCCGCGCTGGTAGACCTTGAGCGGCATGACATCCTGCGGGCCGAGGAGGAGGCGAGCGGGCTGAACGAGGACATCCTGCTGTTCACCCACCACGTCCTCTTCGACTATGCCGTCGCGCGCCTCTTGTTCCGGCGTGGCCGCGATCCGGCAACCTTCATCGATCTGCTGCGCAACGATCCCACGCTGGCGGTGATGGCCGCGCCCAGCCTCGCTATGGCTTGGGCCGACCTCTGGCACAGCGACGCTACCCGCCAACCCTTCTGGGACCTTGCGGTCGCCGTGGCCGCGGAGACCGCACTGCCGGCCACGGCGCACCTGGTCGCCCCGATGACCGCGGTCGAGTTCGCGCGCGACGTGGTCGAGCTGTCGCCGTTGCTCGCCGCTCTAGCGCCGACCAGCTCACGGCGCGCCGTCGCCGAGACGGTCCTTCACAACGTCGTTGGCGCCATCAATGTCCGCCGGGCGGCGGGCACACCGACGGTGGGCCCGGAGGCGGGTCCTTGGATGGATTTGGCGAATGCGTTGAGCCAGCTCGGGTCCGATGGGGTGATTTCGTGTTTGCGGGTTTTGCTGGCGATCGCCACGGAGAGCCCGTCCGCCATGACGACGGCGCAGCTTGGCGCGGCCGGCCAGGCCTCGCGGCGTCTCCTAGACTATGCGCTGGCGCACCCATGAGCGTGCTGATGGTCACCGCGCTGCAGGCCGTTATCCGGACGATGCGGACGGACATCGAGGGATCGTCGCAGCGGCTGCGGCGGTTGCTCGAACCAGAGCATGTCGCCCGCTTCGGCCACGAGGAGCTGAGCTGGCTGGCCCGAGAGATTGGCACGATAGCCCAGGTCGATCCGGCTTTGGCGATTGCGATCTATGAGACCGCCTTTGGCTTTGAGGATCCGGACGGCACAACTCCAGTCAGACTGGGGAACAGCCAAATCCTCGGCCTGACGGCTAACCGCCGCCAGAACTATCAGCAGGCCTGGTGGGGCCTCGGTGAAGCCCTCCCGGGCCTCCTGCGCGACCATCTCGACGTCGGCGTGCGCGCAGTGTCACGGGCGATCGGCGGATACGTGCAGCGCGCCTACCCGCCGCTCGATGAGCCGAGTCAGTCGGGCGAGGTCCCCTACGGCGACCGGCCTGCGCACTATCAGCCTGACCGCAGCTTTCAGTGGTATCGGGGGGGCTTCGTCCGGCCGCAAGACGGCCCGGCGTTGTTCCAGAAGTTCGACGAATACCTGACCCGCATCGCCGGCGAGCCCGATGGGGCCGACAAGGTCGCCGCCATCATCGAGACCCTAAAGACGGAGACCGGCCACGCCGTCTTCTGGGCGAGCTTGCTTCTCGTTGCCGCCAAGCATCCCGAGCTCGCGTCCCTCATGATCCCGCTGGCGACCTCGCCGTTGGTGATGATTGGTTGGGACACCCGCCACCCGCTCGGGCAGTTTTTCGCGGCGGTCTACGGTGCGTTGGATCCCGGCCAGCGGTCGGAGATCGAACGCAGCTTGCTGGCGTTGACGGGCAAAGCGGGGGAGGACGCCAAGAAGCGCCTCGCCGGAACGATTCCGCCGAATCTGGTCACCACGGATGCGATGCGCGCCTATCTCGCCGACTTGGTTGAAAGCGGCGAGGCCCGACCGAATACGCCGGTGGTGCAGATCACGACTTCGACGCGTCCCTACGATACAGACGCTTATCTGGCGACTGAGGGGGTGCGGGTCGACGCGCCGGCCAATGCGGCGGTCAGAGACGCGCTGCGGGCCGTTGAGACGCTCCCCAAGCTGACGATGGTCGACGAACTGGACGTCGACCAGGCGCGTATGAGGATTGCGGCGCTCAAGGCCCTGTCCGGACAGGTCGCAGGCGCCGACCGCGACGTGGTCGACGCCAAGCTGATCTCCCTCGCCGAAGGGACTTTGGCCGAACACACCGCCGCGATCGCGCGGCTGAACCCGGGTGTCCTCGCCGACGGCCAAGTCTGGCGGCGGCTGGCGGACTTGCTGCTGGCCTGCGCGGCATCGACAAACCCCGTGCCCAGCGCCGAGGTCGAGGCGCGGTTCGATGATGATGGCGTCTGGGGCGGTCCCTCAGCTCGCACCTCGGCCGCCGATGGGCTGATCCGCCTCGCCGGCGTGCGCCTGGCGCCGGACGCAGACGTCGCCGCCGCGGTTCGCGCACTGGCTCGCGATCCGGTCTGCCATGTGCGGCTTCACATTGTTCAGCACCTGAACTTCCTGGCGGCGGGGGATCTGGCGCCGTGGATGTGGGAGGAACTTGCGGTCGTCATCGCCTCGGAGCCGACGCGAGGCGTGGTCGGCGGGGCCCTCGAAGCCGTCTCGGCATTGTCGAGGATCGACATCGGACGGACGATCACCTTGGCCAAGGCGGTCTTGCAGCGCTACTTAAACGATGCGAGCCCAGGGGCCGCGTCATGCCGGACGGCGGCCATGACCTTCATCGCCCAGCTGCACGTCTGGGACATCAACGCCGAGGCCGACGCGTTTTTCGAGAGCTGCCTCCAGCCGGCTTCGCTCGACACGGTCTTGATCTCCACTTGGGTTTGCCAGTTCTCAGCCAACCTGCTCGTCGGCAGCCTGGTCGATCCGAACGATCCGCAGCACGGCGTTCGCCAGAAGACGCTCGCTTTCTATGCGCGGGCGTTGGATGCCGCTGACGCCATCATCGCCGAGATAGACGCCGGCCGTGGCCTGGGGACGTTCGGCCAGTGGTCAGAGTCCGACCAGGCGCGGGTGAGGGCCGCGTTCGACGTAGTCGACGAGGTCGCTTTGCGCCTGAGTTTCGCACTGGGCGCGCATGCGCAGAACACGGCGCCGGAGGCACAGCCAGTCGCCGAGAGGGTGAGGCTCTATGCGGAAGCGAAGCCGCTCCTGGACCGGTTAGCCGATGCGCCGATCGCCAACATCGCGCACAACCTGATCCAAGGGCTGGAGGTCGTCATCGACGTTGACCCGTCCGGGGTGTTCGCGGTGATCGCCAGAACGATCCGGGCGGCGGCGCGCGGCGGCTATGGATCGGAGTCCCTCGCAGTTCCGCTGATCATCGGCATCGTGGAGCGATATCTTGCAGAACATCGGGACGTCTTTGCGGACCCCGATCGGCTAAAGGACCTGATTGACAGCTTAGATGTTTTCGCCAGGGCCGGTTGGCCGGAGGCCCAGGCGCTGACCTTCCGCGTCGCCGACATCTGGCGTTAGCGAGGGGCTATATCTGCCGTCAGGCTGACCTTGGTTGGTCACGATCGCCTAGCTAGCGCGGGGAGGCATCCGGGGATTCCGGAGGGACGCCCGCCGCTGCGCCGCGCTATGTTCGGCCATGCTCCTCCGCTTGGCCCAAATCCTCGCTCAGCTCGATCTCGCGCTCGAGCACATCCTGAAGGTCGATCCCGAAAACGCGCGCTTCGGTTTGATGCTGACCGACAACGCCGTCGAGCTCTCACTGCACCGCCTTGCCCAAGAGGAGAGCCGGCGCCATCGACCGTACGGGTGGAAGGAGGACATCTATCCGCACCGGAAGGCGCTCGACGCCGCCATGGGACAGGATTTCGGAGCGAAGGTGAAGTTTGCCCGCCTGAACGACAAGCTGTCAGACGAGGAGGCGGACACCTTGCGGATCGGCCACACGTTTCGCAACGAGGTCTACCACATCGGCGTCGAGCACGAACATGTCCTGCCCGCCATCGCGGCGTTCCACTTCAAGGTGGCTTGCGAAGTTCTTGAACGCCTCACGCCTCACGGCTTCGGCTGGTCGAGCGGCATGATCCTGCCAGAGCGCGCCCGCAGGTACTTCACCGGCGAAGGGGGGCAATTCGGGGCGCCCGCTAAACTCGGTGACTATGAGCGGGCGTGCCATGAGCTGTCGGGCAAGACGGGCCATCATCCCGAGGCGTTGTCAGAGGCCTTGGCCGACCACATGGCCCATCTGGTCGAAGGCGTTGACGACATGTTGGAGCTCGTTTCGCGAGACGCGCCAAAGCCGACGACGAGGGATCAGGCCGTGATCGACACGCAGGCTTGGACGATCGCGTTTTCCGAGGAGGGGA
>Ga0302314_10015294_pt1 | contig 13046 bp, 9 predicted proteins | sample III_Palsa_N2_3_FD_200533 | JGI IMG/M metagenome (GOLD analysis project Ga0302314, IMG submission 200533) | Peat permafrost microbial communities from Stordalen Mire near Abisko, Sweden - III_Palsa_N2_3 | ecosystem: Environmental > Terrestrial > Soil > Palsa > Peat permafrost | place: Sweden...
CCGGCTGCACCAAGACCGCCCAGGCGAGCGTCACGGTGGCCCGGCCTTATGCCGCCAGCAACAGCTATCCCGCCAGCGAGCGGATCACGGTCACCCAGTACAGCTATAGCTGCAAGGCGCCGGTCACCGCCGCCAACCCCTTCTTCGCCTTCGCCCTGGAGGCGGGCCCGGGCGCGTCGAGCGCCGGCGCGCAGGCCTGGTTCAACCAATGCGAGCCGCTCTACCAGAGCAACTGCAGCGTCATCTCGCGTAGCTGCCTGGACTCCGGCGGCGCGACCGTCTCGTCCAACGGAACCGGCATCTTTGGGTCCGGCTGTCTGCAGGAGACCCTGAACTACGCCTGCGCCTCGACCGCCACCGCCGCCGGCTGTTCGCCGCCCAGCGGCTATTCGCAAACCTCGAGCAGCTGCGCCGCAACCAACGCCCAGGGCGCCTGCACCGAGACCAACCAGACGTGGACCCTACCGGGCGGCTGTGCGTCCTACGAAGACCAGTGGCTCTGCAACGCCGATATGCCGGCCGCGGACCCCTACGCCCAGGTTCAGCAGTATGTCGCCTCGGCGACCTGGTCCAACGCCTGCCAGGCCCTGGCCACCAACAGCGCGTGCAGCCTGGCGTCGAGCGTGGTCACCCAAGGGCCAGCGACCCAGATCATCGACGGGCTGGCGGTCACCGAGCCCGCCTGGGCCGAGCAGAACACCTATACCTGCGCCACGACCACGCCGGTGGACAGCTGCACCGGAAATGTCACCGGTTGCTCGCAGACGGCGGCCACCTGCGCTCAGACCAACTCAAGCGGCGCCTGTGCGCTGTGGAGCTACACCTATGCCTGCCCCGACAATGACGGTTCGGGCGGCTGCGAGCAGAATGACTACAGCTACCAGTGCACTGTGGACGTGCCGGCGGCAGACCCCGCCGCCTCCGCCAGCCCCTATCTGGTGTCCGCCAACTGGACGACCCAGTGCCAGGCCCTGGCCCAGAATGGCGCCTGCTCGCTAACCAACGACCAGACCGATGGAACGGCCACCGAGGTCATCGATGACCTGGCGGTCACTGAGCCCAGCTGGAACAAGACCGACACCTACACATGCTGGTCCTCGCAGCCAGTCAACGGCTGCGCGGGCAATGTCACCGGATGCAATCAGACGGGCCAGACCTGCGCTGGCGCCGATCGTAACGGCGCCTGCTCGATGTGGGCCTACACCTATAGCTGCCCGGCCAACGACGGGTCGGGCGGCTGCTCGGTCAAGACCGGCAGCTTCACCTGCACCGGCTCCACCCCCCAGGCAGCCGACGTGCCCGCCGCTGATCCGGCTCAGTCATCGACGACGACGGTCACCGGAACCCAATGGAGTCCTGCCTGCACCCAGGCCAGCGAGGCCGCCTGCCAGCCGCAAGGGACCGTCTGCAACCAGGGCCCCTCTACCCAGGTGGTCGACGGCCTGGCCGTCACCGAGCCCTGCTGGCAGCAGACGACCAGCTTCATCTGCGAGTCCGACGGCGCCGAATCCAGCGACTGCAATCCGCCGGCCGGCTGCACCCATACGGCGGACAAATGCCTGGACTCCCCGCAGCCGGCGAGCGGCTGCGTCTCCACCGAGCACGACTACAGCTGTTCTCAGACCTCCACCCAGACCGCGACCTCCTCGACCTGTTCGGCGCAGCTCTGCATGGGCAGTCAGTGCTTTTCGGTCTCCGGATCGAACGACAGTTCGAGCCTGGCCCAGGCCTACACCGCCCTGTCGATCGGCCAGACCGCCGGCGAGAGCTATTCCGATCCGGCCAGCAACCTTCAGATCATGCCGGGCGCGAATTACGCCTGCCACAAGGACCTGACCGGCTTCAGCAACTGCTGCCAGGACGCCGGCTGGGGCCAGTCCCTCGGCCTGGCCCAATGTTCGGAAAATGAGAAGACGCTGATCCAGATGCAGCAGGCCGGCGAATGCCACTATGTCGGCGACTACTGCTCGGACAAGTCGCTCTTCGGCATCTGCCTGCAGCGGACCATGAGCTACTGCTGCTTCCAGGGCTCGCTGGCGCGGATCATCAACGAGGCTGGCCGCCCACAGATCGGCAAGGTCTGGGGCAACCCCCAAGGCCCGGATTGCTCGGGCTTCACCGTGGCGCAGTTCCAGAGCCTGAACCTGGCCAATGTCGATTTCTCGTCCTTCTACAACCAGGCCCTGGGCGGCCTCACCGCGCCTAGCGCATCCTCGGCGACCGCCTCCATCCAGTCGACCCTGCAGCAGATGCAGTCCGGCAATACGCCCTCAACCCTCAACCCGAGCGGCCAATAGGCATGAGCCCAACCCCTCCCGCGCGCCCCTCGCGGCCTCCGCAAACCTCTTCCGTCAGACGGTGGAGGCGGCGGGCCGCGCTGCTCTTGAGCCTGACCGCGATGATCGATGTGCCCGCACCCTGCCGTGCGCAAAATCTGGCTCCGTCGCCAGACGGCGCCGCAGCGCCCGCGCCGCAGAGTCAGGCGCCCGCCGACACCGGCTCCTATTGCGGGCGCATGCTGGGCGCCTGGTTCTATTGCGAAGCGCCGTCCCCGGACGCCGCGCCGAAGCCGGCCGATCCGCCGCTCCATGTCGAAACCCCGCCGGAGATCGCGGAGCTGGAGGCCTATCAGAAGCAGCTGGACGAAGCCGGCAAGGTGGCCTCCTGGAACCCGACGACGGAGAATGTCGAGCGCTACATGCGGCTGCAGCGCGTCTCCATGGATAAAAGCGGGCTCTTCTCAGACCTCTGGCGCCGGGTGGTCTGGAACAACCCGGACCTGGACTACACCCTCCAGCGTCCAACCGGTTCGGTGGCCAAGAACGAGTTCGACTCCGAGCGGCAGTCCGACCGGGACCTGTTCCTGCGCTCGGTCAGCGCCGACATCGGCGTCTTCTACATCTATTCGGGAACCTGCGGCCCCTGCCGGGTGGCCTCCCCGATAATCAAGGAGTTCTCCGACCGTTACGGCGTGCCGGTGAAGGTGATCTCCACCGACGGCTCCGCCAACCCGGTGTTCGGCCAGACCCTGCCCGACCGGGGTCAGCTGAAGGCCTGGGGCATCGAGCACCAGGTGACCCCGGCGCTGCTGATCTTCCAGTCTCCGACGCCGGTCGGGGCCGACGGTCGTGCGGACAAGCGCATCATCGCCACGGTGGAAGGCCGCACGCTTCAGCTTCGTCCCTGCGAGCAGGCGAGGGGCTGTCTGACCTATCTCGGCGCCGGCGTGATGAGCGTCGAGGACATCGCCGAACGCTTCTTCGTCCTGCTCTCCAAAGATCCCGGCGCCGACTACTGAGGTGAATATGCGTAACGCCCTGCGTTCGGCGCTCGTCCGCGCCATCGTCTTCATCACAGCTCTTAGCCTTGCCGCGGGGGCCGCCGCCGACACCGGCAGCCAGATGGACGCCTACTGGTCCGGCGCCATGGGCACGGGCAGCGTCACCGGGCCAAGCGCCTACAGCGGTCAGACCATGCGCTACTATTCAGGCGGCAACCTGACCATGCGCACGCCGCAGCAGAACCTGCAGCTGTTCGGGTTTCAGCCGCCGTCCCTGAGCGCCGGCTGCGGCGGCATCGACATCTTCGCCGGCGGCTTCTCCTTCGTGAATTCGGCCCAGCTGGTGGCTTTCATGAAGGCGGTGGCGTCCAACGCCGAGGGCTACGCCTTCAACGCCGCGCTCGGCTACCTCTGCCCTACCTGCCAGAAGTGGCTGAACGACCTGCAGCACATGGCTCAGGAGATCAATTCCACCAACATCAGCTCCTGCCAGGCGGCCAGCGCCCTGGTGAACACCGCCTTCAATTCCCTGGAGGCCGGCGCCCACTCGCTCTGCTCGGAACTGGGCACCAGCAACGGCGCCTTCAGTGACATGGTCCAGGGCTGGGCCAGTTGCCAGAACAACGCGGTCGGCAACCTGGCCCAGGGGCCGGCCAGCCAGCAGCAGTTCAACCCGACCTCGCTGAACCTGGCCTGGCAGGCGATTCAGAAAAACAGCTTCCTGGCGTCGGACTCCACCTTCGCCCAGACCATGATGACCATCACCGGCACGCTGATCACCAATTGCAGCGGCGACGGCGCCGGCCAGTGCACCCTCTCAAATTCCCCACCGATCGGCGACCAGAAGTCGCTGATCGCCGCCATGCTGGATGGCGGGACCGTCACCATCATGCAGTGCGACGAGACCAGCCAGTGCCTGAACCCGACCTCGAACCACACCACCACCATCGCCGCGACCAGCGGCTACAAGCAGAGGGTCCAGACCCTGCTCGACGACATGGTCCAGCGCATCGTCTCCAGACAGGCCCTGACGACGACTGAGGTCGAGTTGGTCAACGCCAGCCCGTTGCCGGTGCTGAAGATGGCGCATGTCTACGCCACCGCCTATGGGACCGGCGCCCAGCAGGTGATGGACAATTATTCGGAGCTGATCGCCACCAGCCTGGTGGTGTCCTTCATCGACGACGAGGTCCAGCAGGTGCGGAAGTCCGCTCAGAACCTCCCGGGCGCGAACCACGACCAGATCACCGCCTGGAACCAGGGCGTCGATCAGCTCGGCTCCAAACTCAAAGCCTTCGAGGCGACCGTCTCCACTCAGGAGAGCGCTTACGAGCAGATCATCAACAATACCCGCGCGGTCGAGGCCTCCCTGGCCGGCAACTATTCCAACCTGTTCGCCCAATCCAACGCCTTCACCTCAAGCCAGGCTGCGCCCTGAAGTCGCAAGAGCGGCTGAACGGGAAGGGGAGGCAGACATGGCCTACGGCGCCTACGAGATCATCACCTACGGGGGCGGCCAGACCTTCGTGGCCGTGCTGCAGGCGGTCACCTTGCTGTCCGGCGCCAGTCCGCTCAAATCCTTGATGGAGGTGGCCCTCCTCGTCGGCCTGCTCATGGGCATCCTGAAGGCCGCCTTCGACTTCAAGGTCGGCACAATCCTGCGCTGGCTGATCCTGAGCATGGTGGTCTACGGCGTCCTGTGGCTGCCCAAGGTCCAGGTGCACGTTACCGACCGGTTCAATCCTGGGCTCCAGGCGGCGGACATCGCCAATGTGCCACTTGGGCTGGCATTCGCCGCGGCCCTGAGCACGGAAGTCGGGGACACCGCCATCACCCTGACCCAGCAGGCCTTCAACGATCCGGCGTCCCTCGAATACGCCAACACCGGCATGATCTATGGCGCCAAGCTCTACGGCCAGATGACCAGCTGGCAGGCGCTTGATCCGTCCCTGGCCAACAACCTGCAGGCCTATATCCATGACTGCGTCGCCGACGACATCATCGCCGGCAACCTCTCGATGGACGCCATCGAGAATTCCCCGAACCTCTGGCAGGTGCTGGAGGCCGACGGCAATCCCACCGTGATGACCCAGAGCTGGGCGGAGCCCTCAGGCGGCGCGGCGGCGGCGGTCACCAATGTCACCTGCCAGCAGGCGAGCCAGGTCATCGACGCCCAGTGGCCGGTTGCGATCACCGAGACCCAGACCATGGCCCAGACCCTCATAGGATTCACCGGCGTTCAGGGGACCGGCCAGACCCCGATCGCCCAGGGCGTGAGCGACCTGACGACCGCCACCTTCGGCGCAGCGAGCAACGCCACCAACTTCTTCAAACAGGCGTTGATCATCACCGCCATGAAGCAGTCGGTTCCCAGCTACGCAGGCCAGGTTGGCGGCTCGACCGCCCTGCAGACCTTCGCCAACATGCAGGGGCAGTTGCAGAACAACGCCACGTCCGGCTCGATCGGCCAGCAGGCGGGCACGGCCATCCCGGTCCTGCAGATCGTCATGCTCCTGCTCTTCATTGGCATCTTCCCGGTGCTGATGCCGGCCTTCCTGCTGCCAGGCGTCGGCCCGAAGATGATCGGCGCCTATTTCGCGAGCTTCCTCTACCTCCAGCTCTGGAGCCCGATGTACGTAATCCTCAACAAAATCTTCCTCTACGTCACCGTCACCCAGACCGCGAACAGCACCTTCCTGCCGACGGGTACGAGCCAATTTGGGGGTCAGACCGCGCTGACGCTCGCGAACATGGCCTCGGCCACCTCGACCAACCAGCAGATCGCCAATGTCGCGGGCATGATGATGATGTCCATCCCGCTGATCGCGGGCCTCCTCACCAAGGGCGCCATGGACGGCGCCGGCGCGGCGGCGTCGGCCATCGCCGGGTTCCGCTCCGCCGGCGAGAGCGCCGGAACGATGGAGGCGACGCGAAACATTCATCTCGGCGAGACCAGCCTGGACAACACCCACATCCAGAACACGTCGGCCTTCACCCGCGGCCTGCACAACACAACGGCCAACCAGGACATTGAGGCGCCCCTGCGCACCCAAGGCGCACCGATAACCCGAACGACCCTGGCCGACGGCAGTACGCTGACCGCAGCCTTGGACGGAACGGCCGGCCTCGTCGCCAACAACTCCAGCGTCCCCATCAACGCCCGCCTCGCTACTGGACTGACCAATTCGGCGGGGACCGCCGCGAGAGACTCCCGACAGCAAGGGGAAGCGATCACCAACACCTGGTCGAGGGCCAATACCCAGACCCAGACCGCAATGACCGAGGCGTTCCAGGCCTTCCAGCAAGGCCGCAACAGTTCCGACACCTCGGGCTCCGACCTCAGGGGCTCGACCGGCTGGGTCTATTCGACCCTGACCAATGCCTCGGGACGGCTGCAGCGGGACCTTGGCCTTTCCAAGACCGAGGCCAATTCGGCGGTCCTCGACGCGGCCGTCCGCGCCTCGGGCGCGTTCGGCTCGGGCCCGGTCCCCGGTTTCGGCGGGAGCATAGGCGGCAACGCCGGGCTCGGCCTCTCCCAGAGCAGGGGCTCGGCCGCCACCGAGAGTGTCCGACGCGCCTCCGAGATCCTCGAACAGGAGGGCTTCTCCACCAAAATCGACCAGACCCGGCAGACCTTCGCCACCCAGGTTCTCGGCGACACCGCGTCCCGAACTTCCGGCTACCGCAGCCTCACCAGTTCGACCTTCGCCAACCAGGCCATGGTGAGCCAGGCCCTGGCGGACACCCAGGCACGGACCAAAAGCTTCGAACGCATTGCCTCGCAGACGCAGTCGTCCGGCTGGCAGCTCTCCACCGACTACACCAACGCCATGGTCAACGAGCTCCAGCGCAAGCTCTCCGATCCCGGCAAACCCGTCGTCGACGCCAACCATAGACGGTGGACCGCCGCCGACATTGGCGCGCTCATCAACCCGGTCGGCTCGGACCGCGACCAGGTCGCCGGTTTCAGAGACGAGCTTCTGCACGATTTCAACCAGTCCTATCTGCAAAGGCTCACCGCCCAGGCAGACCCCGAGATCGACACCGCTCGCGCCGGCGTCAGCCACTCGCCCTTGGTCAGTCCAGGTCGTTTCGCGCTCGCGCCCGCGCCAGTGCGCGACCAGAGAGGACTTCAAGGCGCAGTCGATGACAGACTCGGGAGCGGACCCCTGCCCAGTCCGCAGCTTCCCACGCCTGATCCAGCCACAGCCGACCGGCTGGGCCGAGACGCAAGGGACGCCCGCGCCGCCGCCGACACGGCCAGACAGGAGACGACGGATGCAATGGATCGTCACCCGGCCGGGCTGCTGGATCGCGCCGGCCAGCTAGGATCAGCGCTGAAAAAGGCGATTAAGGGAGAGGACGGGTAGGCGCCCTACAGCAATCCAAGCAGCCTCGACAAGCCGGGCGTATTCGCCGTCCCCCAGCGCTTCGGCATGCGGACTCAAATCGACGTCAAGGGTGCCGACATGGCGCATCTCAGGATTATCGAGCAGCAGCCAGGGTACGGCCCCGCCGATCATCGCGACCTTGCCCTGGTAGCTGCCCAGGATTTGGCCCATTTCGATGAGCACCATCTTGACCGCCGCCGTGGTGCGATCGTCGTAATCCAAGGCGCTCTGGGGCTCCGTCATGGCGGCCACTTCAAACCGCGCTCACGCAGATGCTCGGCCGCTTCCCGGGCTCGCTCTCCCGACACAAACAGGTCCAGGTAGGTCTGCACCGGGCTGGTGACCCACACCCCGGGCGCCGGCTCGGTCACGTCGAGAAAGATCCCGGTGTCCCTCGGGACGATGATCTCAAGATTGGCGCCCTCCGTCGCGTTGCTGAGGTCCATCGCCTCACTCAGCGCGGCAAGACCCTCCCGGTCTACGTAGAGTTGCTCGATTCCGGTCCGTCCGTATGGCGCCAGCCAATTGGCCGCCGAGAAGGACGCATAGGCCACGTGCGCCTCCGGATGGGACGCGGCCTTCCGTACCGCGTCAGTGAACTGACGGCCGTGAAAGGTCGTGTAGGCCTGAATTCGCTCGCCCCGCGGCCGACCATGATTGTCGCGCCATTGGTCGAGCAGGGCGTCCGGCTCGGTCAAGGCCAGGCCGCGAGTGTCGGCGGAAGCCCAGTCCCGCTCGATCAGCGCCTTGCGCACATTACTGGCGTGGCCAAGGCTGACCTCGGCCGCGTGAGCAAGGTCGACGATCTTCCAGGACCGGACAGGCTCACGCAGCAGCCTCCGCAACACTTGCGCCGACTTGGGTTTGAAGAGCGACCTGAGCTCGCGCCGCTCTGATGGCGACTTGCTGTCGACACGGCGCTCGATAAAGACCGTGTCGAACACCAGGCGACCGTTCCCCTCGAGGTCGGCATAGCCGACGCCAGCGTCCTGGCACAGCCGGCGGGACTCCTCTGAGAGATAGGGCGCCAGGAACACCGGAGTGGACAGCGGGATGCTGCCGCTGATGACCTTCAGATGGTGCACAGCCTCGCGGACGTAGCGAGGCTGGCCGCTGCGTTTGAACTCGCAGACCAGTAGATGGGGAAGGTCTCCCACCTGGAAACGCGCGACAAAATCGATGTTCCGATCGAAGGCGGATGCGTCGTGCTGGATGGCCGCCGCGCCTCTCTCAAGTCTGCGGGCTTGAGACCTGGACGGCATTTGACTTTCAAATGGTCGGCATTTCACTTTCAAACAGACGCCAGATCACGTGCGGCAATTGAAATTGTCTCGGTCGGGACAATTAGGGGCAATTGAAGCAGGTTCGCCGGAACTTTCCCGACGGGATAACTTACCGATCGGGAAGATTGCGGCTCATCAAGAGGCCTCAGCAACCAGAACTTACCGCTCGGGAAGATTCGCTTGCCAAACACCCGCTAAAGCGGGATATCTTACCGATCGGGAAGCAAGTCATGTTCTCAGACGCCAAGAAATTTGGAGCCGCCGTCGCCCGCGCGCGAAAGGGTCTTGGCCTTACGCAACGCGAAGTGGCGCTCGCCATCAATACAGGCGAGCGGTTTATCATCGATCTGGAGGCCGGAAAGGCCACCGCGCAACTCGGCAAGGCCCTGGCCGCCGCCAGGGCGGTCGGTATGCGGCTTGTGGACGAGGCGAACATCCCGGCGAGCCCGGCATCAGGGTCTCCGCCGTGACCCTGCCGATCTTCTTCGAAGACATATTGGTCGGCGCCATCGATGCCGACGCGGGCGGTGCAGCCCTTCGATATGAAGGGGACTGGCGTCAGTCGCCGGGCGCCTTCCCGGTCTCCCTGACCATGCCCTTGGCGTCTGAAGCCTGGGGCGCGGAAATTGCGACGCCCTGGCTGATGAACCTCCTGCCGGAGGGCCAGCCCCTACGCGCCATGACCCGCGCTTTGGGCGTGGCTCAGGAAGACATCCTCGGTCTGATCGCCGAGGCCGGGCGAGACCTGGCCGGCGCCCTGGCGATCGGCGCTCCGCGCGCCAGGGCCGACTGGGGTTATCGATCGGTCGAAGACCCGGCCCAACTTGAACGGATCATCGAAGAGTTGCCGGCAAGGCCCTTCCTCATCGGAGAGGATGGCGTTTCGATGAGCCTGGCCGGCGCGCAGGAAAAGCTCCCCGTCGCGCACATCGGGGAGGTGATCTCGATCCCAGTCAACGGCGCGCCTTCGACCCACATCCTCAAACCCGACAATTCGAAGTTGGCGGGCAGTGTCGCAAACGAGGCGCTCTGCATGGTGCTCGCCCGGCGCTCAGGCCTGGCCGTCGCCGAGGTAGCGACGGGCCGCGCGGGCGCCCGGTCCTACCTTCTGGTCACCCGATATGACCGGCTGGGCGAAGGCAGAAACGTGCGCCGTCTCCACCAGGAAGATTTCTGCCAAGCGCTCGGACGACCGCCTGTCGCCAAATATCAGCACAACCAATCCGGAATCCGCGGCCCCTCCTTGCCGGAGATGTTCGCCGTCGTGCGCGAGAACATGACAGCCAGAGACACCACCCGGCTGCTCGACGCGGTGATCTTCAACATCGCCATCGGCAATGTGGATTCTCACGCCAAGAACTACTCGATCCTCCTGCGCCCTCGGACGAGCGAGATGGCGCCACTCTACGACCTGATGTCCGGACTGGTCTGGGCCAACATCACGCAAAACCATGCGCAGGATGTCGGCGGTCAGCAGCGTGGCCGCCACATTTACGGCCGACACTGGCGGCGTATGGCGCTCGCCTGCGGACTGGCTGGACCCGCCACCCTCCGCCGGGTCGAGCAATTGACGACCCGCCTCCTGAAGGAACTCCCAGTGGCCTTGGCCGAGGTCGCCGCAATGCCAAGCGGCGATAGCCTGCTGCTTCGGGCTCTCGGCGACGCGATTGCACAACGGGCAACGCTTGTCCGCGCAAACGCCAGACTGGATGGAGACGAACGGCCCGACCCCGTGCCGGAGCCGATCGACAGCACGACGACCTACAGCGGCTGAGGCCCAACGGCCCGGATCAGACGGCCCGCCGCGCTTGTGGAAACCGCGCAAACTCGCTCGGGTGGATGAATTCGGCCCTGTACCAAGGCTGCGTTCGGGGATCAAAAATCTGCCTCAGCCAGTCCTCGACCCGGCGAATCCGAGCCGACTTGCCGACGTCCCGGTGCCGAACCATCCAGAGCTGGAGGCTGGTGACCGGCAGGTCGAGCATGACAAGCTCCGGCGCGATCGACAGCACCGCCGTCGGCAGCACGCTCAGGCCAGCGCCGAGCCGGATTGCATTGAACGACGAGGCGCTGCTGTTGGTGACGAACCGTTTGCGCAGCAGGCTCATGAACGCCAACCGGCGGCCATCCGGATCATTGACCGCCGGGATATGGGCGACATGATGGATGTAGGCGTGCCCAGATAGGTCCTCGATCGACCGAGGCGTCCCATGCCTGTCCAGGTAGGCCTGGGCGGCGAAGAAGCTGAAGTGAAAGTGGGCGAGGGGTGCGGCGACAAGGTCGGGATGGGTCGGTGCGGCGAAGGTCAGTGTCAAATCGACCTCACCGGCCATGGGCCGGTCCGGATGCCGGGCTGTGTCGAGGACGACATCGATCCTCGGATTGTCATCGAGGAAGGTGAGCAGCTGCGTTGACAGGATCAGTCCCGCCAGACCATCCCGGGCGGCGACCTTGACGCGGCCCTCGAGGGTGCTCTCACTGTTGAGGATGGCGTTTTCGAGCGCCCGCGAGCTGCGCTCCATCGTCAGGGCCAGGTCGTAGACCCGAGCGCCAGGTTCGGTCAGCGAGACGCCCTGCGGGCCGCGCTCGAAGAGTTTAGTGTTGAGGCTGCTCTCCAGCCGATCGACGCCCCTGGTGATGGTCGTCAGCGCCGCATCGAGCGCCCGCGCGGCGGCGCCAAAGCTCCCGGACTCCGCGACGCACCAAAACAGCCGAATATCATCCCAGTCGGCCTTACGCCTCACGACCTCGAACACCTTGCCTCCATCGCAAGCCAATCACCGCTCTACCCAGGGCGTAAATCAGTTCCGACAGCGACACATCGCTACCGACGAGCATCCCCCCGACCGGTGAGCAAAGACCATTTGTCCGCTGATCAACCCCTGAGCGAACGGTGTCCGAGACGTCAGAGGCTCACAACCCCTCACTTCTGAGGGATCAACAGACCCCGCCGACTAGGCTATGGGCCTTTTCGTTCCCCTCATGACGGCGCGCGAAATCCTTGCCAAAGACACATCTTTTTCGCCGACATGCCGTTCCTCTTCAGCTTCCGCACAGATTGACGCGGCCGCACACCGACGCCTCACAAAAAAATTCGCCCGGCGAGAAAAAGCCCGTTGCATTTGGCCAACCAAATTCCAAAAACCCCCCATGGTAGAGTCGAGTTCAAAAGTCATCGGCGCGCTTTCCGGCGCCTTCCTGATTGAGGCTACAGCCTGCAAGACAGCCGAGGCCCTGGACCAGCGGTTCCTCGAATTTGTCCAAGCGTTGGGGTTCGATTCAGCGATGTTCGTCCACCTGTCGAGCGGCGGCGCCCCGATTTCGCCCTGGGTGTTGTTCGGCGACAAAGCCCCCTGGATCGAGCATTACGCTGCGCAGAACTATGCTGGCGTGGATCCGACCATCTCCCTCGCATTCCAGTCCAGACAGGCCTTCACCTGGGAACAGGCCGAACATCCGGATGGCTCCAGGGACGAGCGCCGGTTCTTCGGCGAGGCGCGGGAAGTCTGGGCGAAGGACGGCCTGATCGTGCCAATTCACGGACCCTACGGTGAGTTTTCCGTGGTCAACCTGCCGTGCGACCACAAGATCCTGCTCGATGATCAGGAGGCCGCCATTCTGCGCGGCGCCTGCCAGATGTACGCCGCCCTCGGTCTGAACTTCGCCAAGGGCGCCCTGCCGGCGCCGCCCGTGCCGATCCCGCCTTTGAGCCGGCGAGAACGGCAGTGCGTGTTCTGGATGGCGATGGGCAAGTACGACGGCGAAACCGCCATTATCCTGGGCATATCGCTCAACACGGTCCGGGAATATCTGCTCAGCGCCAAAGCCAAGCTTGGCGTCGAGACCCGGGCCCAGATGGCCCTCAGAGCTCTGGCCTGCGGCCTTCTGGTGCCCGATCGCGGCATGATGGGCTAGATCCTCAACAGCCTCACGAACTATCCACCTCGTTAGGAGCCCAGAACCGACGCGCTCAAGCGAGTCGGTCCGGTTTCAAACGCTGCTCAACGCCCCCACGGCATGGGGGGCGTGGCCATGATTTGTGGGGTCAGTTCGTACGAATTCGGAATCTGCAATCCCTCACTTCCGAGGAAT
>Ga0302314_10015295_pt1 | contig 13046 bp, 5 predicted proteins | sample III_Palsa_N2_3_FD_200533 | JGI IMG/M metagenome (GOLD analysis project Ga0302314, IMG submission 200533) | Peat permafrost microbial communities from Stordalen Mire near Abisko, Sweden - III_Palsa_N2_3 | ecosystem: Environmental > Terrestrial > Soil > Palsa > Peat permafrost | place: Sweden...
CGTCATGGGGTAGAGCTGTGACGGAGAGTTTGTCAGGAGGATTCAGGCTGGACTGCGCGGAGGTAAGCGTCCAGGAGCCAACCCGGGGGTCAACGGCCCCAGAGGGGAGGACGGCAAGAAGCAGTGCGAACGAAGCTAATTTAAGAATGACTCCTCCTAATCGACGAAACTAATTTAGCAGATTGAAATTGACCGGGCAGAGGCCACAGGGCAACTGGTCTGATCTCTGAAATATTTTGATGCCATCAAGGGAATGACACGTCCTCGAACCGGCAACTATTTTGTATGACATCATGGGACTTATGCATGCGCGCCGTTTCTGGTTAGCTGGAGTAGTCCTCACCGCAGTCGTTGCACTTCTTCCTTTCTCCTTTCACTCCGAGCGTCATCTGGAGACGGCAACCCGTGTTGAGGGAAGCGAAGCGGAGACTGTCCGGCAGGATCTCATCACTCGTTTTCATTCGCCCTTCGTGGATCGCGTAGTCCTGGTGGTTCAAGGTCTTCCCCCTGCGGATTCAGACGAAGGCCAGCAAGCTCTAACAACCATCGTCGCGGCACTGAAAGACGAACCCGGCGTGTCCGGCGTCGTCTCTTATCTCGAGCTGCGCGATTCCATCTTTCTGGGCAAAGGCGGCGGAACATTTGTCCTTATAGGCTTGTCGTCTACCAGCGGCCCCGTGGAGTCGCTCGTGCCTAAGCTTCACAAGCTGGCAGACTCCCTCACGAATCAACTCCGAGGCCGTTATCCCTCCGTGAAGCTCGAACTCACGGGCGAGCTCCCGCTGAACTTCGACATCCGCAAAGCCAGCGCCGACGACGTCCGACGCGGCGAAAGCCTGGTGATTCCCGCGACCCTCGTACTCCTACTGGTGGCCTTCGGCAGCCTGGTCGCCGCCATGATTCCGCTGGCCGTCGGCCAGCTTGCCATCGCGACCACTCTGGCGATCACCGGCTTACTCGCCCAGCACTTCCACCTGTCCATTCTGGTTCAGAATCTCGCCACCATGCTTGGCCTGGGCCTTGGGATCGACTACGCGCTCCTCATGGTCAGCCGCTTCCGCGAGGCGATCTCCGCCGGGCACGACGGCCCCGAAGCTTCAGTGATCGCGGCACGTCAGGCCGGCCATACCCTCATGATTTCCGCCTCGACGGTAGCCATCGGATTTCTCGCCCTCCTGATGGTTCCCATCAGCGAAATCCGTTCCATCGGCCTCGCTGGCTTCCTCGTGGCGGGAATCAGCGTATTGCTCACAAATACCCTCGTTCCGGCGCTACTGGCATGGCTCGGCCCAAGGATCGATGCTGGCCGTATGCCGTTTACCCCAAAGCTGGATGCACAGCGGGCCGCACATACGGGAAACCGCTGGAGAAAATGGGGAACCGTCATCGTCGCCCATCCTCTGCTTCTAGCCGGTACCCCTATGCTTCTGCTCGCCTGGCAAGCCACGCGGCTGGATACCAGCATGCCCAAAGGGGATTGGCTCCCAGCCTCGGCAGAATCGGTACAGGCGCTGCATAGCCTGGAAAAGATGGATCGGGTCGGCGTCGTTTATTCCATGCGCATCATCGTCGACCTGCCAACAGACTCCATCGCCCAATCCGACGCCGGATGGAGCGCAGTCGATCGCCTCAGCAAACGCCTCGCCAGCGACCCTCGCTGCGCCCGCGTCATCTCCATCACAACCATGGCGGCAGGCAGCCGCGCCTCCCTCACAGATCTCTCCCGAGAGACGCGACGCACGTTTCTAAGCAGTGACGGAAAAGCGGCATTGCTTGAGGTGCTACCCGCGACCTCGGTCTCCTTGCGCGGTCAGGTCGATTGGGTACGAGAGCTCCGCAAGACCGGCGCGCCAGCTCTCACCGGAGTCCCCGGAGCCACGCTGCAAATTGGCGGCATCCCCGCACTCAACGCCGACTATCAGACCATCGTAGACAGCCACCTCGTGACGGTAACGGCCCTGGTAGTGGGAGCAACGCTCCTCGCGCTCCTGGTCGGCTTCCGGTCGATCATCGTCGCTGTGAAGGCTATCGCTCTCAACCTGCTCTCGGTGGCAGCCTCCTTCGGAGCCTTGGTACTGGTCTTTCAGGATGGACACGGTAGCCGCCTGCTTGGAGTTCCCGGTGGAACCGGCAGCGTGTTCCCACTCGTTCCTATCGTCGCCTTTGCCATCGTCTTCGGCCTCAGCATGGACTACGAAGTGTTCCTGGTCGCCCGCGTTCTTGAAGCCCGGCGAAGCGGTATCAGCGAAATGGAAGCCATCCCTGAGGGTATGGCCCGAACCGCAGGCCTGATTACAAGCGCCGCCGCGATCATGATTGTGGTCTTCGCGGCCTTCACCTTCGGAAACTTTCTGGTCGTCAAGATGATCGGATTCACACTGGCAGTCGCCGTGTTGATTGACGCCACGCTGGTTCGAATCGTGATCGGCCCTGCACTCCTCCGCATCGCGGGCGATTGGAACTGGTGGCCCGGTGGACTCATCATGCGGCGCAAGGATCACGTGACCACGAACCACGAATAACGTTGCTGGTTACGACGCATCTGGGAGACATTCCGCCCTTTATGTCATACAGATTCGCAGCATTGTCAGGATGCGAAAAAATGATGGTTCGAGCAGGGAATCGCGGAGTTTAGACATAAATTTCGGTTGATATTCACAGTTGCCGCGTGCGGTAGGCTTGACAGCCTATGAGGGGAATGAATAAAGTCGGCAGGCTTTTTCATTGAAATTTCCATCGCTGTCAAACAGGTGATTGTCATGTCGTACTGCCCGAATTTTATGAGGCGGAAGGATCGCTTTGCGATCCTCCTCCTGGCCGCGTCGCTGTCTGGGACCCTTTGCGCATCCGCGTCGATCACGCTCGATGCCACCAGCACGCAGACCGGCCCTGCGGGGACCACGTCGCTGACATGGAACCACACGCTCGGTAGCGGCGGCAACCGTATGGTCGTTTGCGGTGTAGCTCTCGGTTACAACGACGCCGCTATGGCGGCGCCGCTCGCAAGCTCGCCCACTATGACGTTCGACGGCCTGCCCATGACGTCCGCCATACAAGCTCCCACCCACGCAGAGTCGAGCACGTCCAAGATCTTTTCGCAGATCTTCTACATCAGCGACACCAGCCTCGCATCGGTCGCGGGTGGAACGTACAGCGTGGTGCTGACCATACCGACGGCGACAACGGGCGGCGCGTCGGTGGGATGTTCTTCGCTCTTTGGCGTGAATCAAGTGGCGCCTGAAGCGACCTCTAGCGGATACAGCGGTTCGAGCACGGCTGTTACGGCCCTGTTGACCACGATCACGGCAGGGGACTGGGTGATCGACAGCTTCGCAGGTGGTTATGGCTCTTCGGGCAGCGGAACTCCCAACGCCGGCCAAACGCAGTTGTACAACGTTGAATCGGCAGCGGGAGCAAAGACGACCGCAGGATCGAACGGCGGCAACGTCGCAGGCGGCAGCTATGAGCTTGTGGCTGCTGCGGGTACTGCTGTCACCACCGGTTGGACTGCGACTGTTGCGCGCCAGGCCTATGCGGCTGCCGCGTTTTCTCCGGCGGCTACGACGAACTACACGGTCACGACAGCGGCCAACCCCAGCGCTGGAGGATCAGTCACACTCAATCCCAGCCAATCGAGCTATGCCAGCGGTACCAGCATTCAGGTATCCGCCAGCCCTGCGGTTGGTTACACGTTCACAAGCTTTAGTGGAGACGTTACGGGAACGACGAATCCGGCGACGCTGGTTGTGAACGGCAACAAATCGGTAACGGCAAACTTTACCGCAACCCCCTGCACGCTCACGATCAACGTCGTCGGCCAGGGAACCGTGACGCCAGTCTCCGGCGGCAGCTATACCTGCGGTACTCAGATTCCAATAACGGCAACGCCCGCCAACGGATACTCCTTTGGCCAGTTCAGCGGAGCATTGACTGGCAGCACAAACCCGCAAACTCTCACACTCAACACGAACTCTACGGTTACGGCGACCTTTGTTCAGGGTACGTCCTGCACCCTCTCTACCAGCGTTACAGGCTCTGGTTCTATCACGGTCAGTCCTGCAGGAACGGTCTTTAGCTGTGGGACCGTGCTGTCGATTACGGCTGTTCCTGCAACGTACTTCTCCTTTACCGGGTTCAGCGGAGCATTGACCGGGACGACCAACCCACAGAACCTTACGCTCAATGCGAACTCGACCGTGGCGGCAGCGTTCACGCAGACCAGCTATCCCGTCAACGTTACGATCGTTGGCCCCGGCACGGTCGGTTTGAATCCCAGCGGTGGCAGCTATGCCAGCGGCACGCAGGTTACAGTGACTGCGACGCCCAACTCCGGTGCGTTCTTCAGCAGCTTTAGCGGAGCTCTCACAGGAGCGACCAATCCCCAGACGTTGACGGTAGGCACAAGCAACAACAACCTTACGGCAACGTTCTCCAACGCAACCATCACAGAAGACGCAGTAAGCCACTCGGCCAGCACAGGCGCGAGCGCAAGCACGCTTACGTGGCAGCACACGCTCGGCAGCGGAGCCTCTCGCGCGATTGTGATTGCGGTTGGCGAAGCGGACGCAGTGGCCAGCCCCGACCAGTACGCGGTTGTGACGAGCGTCACCTTCAACGGCGTTTATGCAACGCCGATTCCGAACTCGATCGTCTACGGCGGCACCAGTGGCATGGTGCAAACGCAGCTCTTCTATCTGCTTGAGTCGGAACTGCCTGCCGCTGGAACGTACACGATTCAGGTAAACCTCGCAGGCTCCATCGCAGGCATTTCGGCAGGCGCTGTTTCGCTCATCGGCGTAAATCAGGGACCGGCTGAAGCTGTGGCTACCAACAAGAACACCTCCGGCGCCGATCTCATCAGCACGCCCATCACAACGCTCACGAACAATGCATGGGTGGTTGACGTGGTGGAAGATGGCGATCTGGCCACTCTCACAGCAAACAGTGGACAGACGCTGGCATGGCAGGCAGAAGCAAAGCTCGGCACCGCTGGCAGCAGCACAGAAGCAGTTGCCACGGCCGGTCCTGTAACTCTCGGCTGGGCAGGTTCCGCGAATCGTCTCGCGCAGTCGCTGGCTGACTTTGCGCCCGCTACGGCAAGTATCCCTGCGAGCTATACGCTTACGACGAGCGTTGCTTCCGGCGGCGGTGGAACAGTCACGACCAATCCCGGCCTGACCACGTTTCCCGTGAGCACGGGAGTCCTGCTCACGGCGAGCCCGCAGGTTGGCTACGCCTTCAGCAGTTGGAGCGGCGATTACACCTCAACAACCAATCCTTTGCCGATCACAATGGATACCAACCGCAACGTGGTTGCCAACTTCGTGGCAGCAGCGACCTGCACGCTGACGGTCAACATCGTCGGTAGCGGAACGCTCAATGTGACCAGCGGCAGTACCTATAACTGCGGTACCGTGTTGCAACTCACGGCGACTCCGGGTGCGGGCTACACCTTTACGTCCTACAGCGGCGACTTCACCAGCACAGACAACCCGGCCTTCTTCACCATCACCGCGAACTCTACGATCACTGCTGAGTTCGATGCCATTCCTCTATGCTCGCTGACGTTGACTAACGTTGGGCAGGGAACAGTGTCGCCGGGGTCAGGCAGCTACGCGTGCGGTAGCGTGCTCAGCCTGCAAGCGACTGCGGGCAGCAACTACGCCTTCAGTGGATATAGCGGCGATCTCGTCAGCACAGCCAACCCTGCCACCATCACGCTTACGCAGAACATGAACATCACAGCGACGTTTGTGCAGGGATCGTCCTGCACCTTGACCACAAGTGTCACCGGACAGGGAACCATCACCCCAAGCTCCGGAAGCTGGGCCTGTGGTACGACGATTGCCATTGAGGCAGACGCGGATGCGAAGTATCTCTTCAACGGCTGGGGCGGTGCGCTATCTGGCACCACCACGCCCACAACGTTGACTATGTCGGCCAACGAAACCGTTACGGCTGCTTTCGTCGTCAATATCGCAGGCGTCACCGGAGACACGCGCACGGTTACGCAGCCAAGCTACCCACCTGTTTGCACAGTGCTTACGGCGGTGCAATCGGTAAGCAGCCCGGTAGAAACTTCTCCTGATACAACCCGCGTGCAAAACGCTCTCAATGCATGCCCATCCGGTCAGGCGGTCGAGTTCACGGCGAACGGTTCAGCGAACGCCTTCATCATCCAGCCCATCACGCTGCCAGCTGGAGTAACAATGCTGGTCGATCCTGAGATCACAATCCTCGGCTCGATCAAGTACGCCGACTATGCCTGCAACACTTCCGAAGGCTGGTGCACCCCGCTCATCGCCGTTGCTCCCAATACGTATCCCTCACCGGGTTCGGCCATCATGGGTCTCGGCATCATCGATGGACGCGGCGGTGTAACGCTAACTGATAAGGGTGAAAGCTGGTGGAAGACAGGTCAGGATGCCCGGCCTCGTCTCGTATACCTCAGCAGCCACACCACCGGTGCAGGCTCCGATAACTTCATCGCATATCAGATCACGTTGCAGAACTCTCCCAAGTTCCATCTCTCGGGCTTTGGGAATGACTGGACTGTCTGGGGTGTCAAGATTAAGGCGCCACCAGATTCGCCCAACACAGACGGCATCGATCCCTCCGGCTCCAGCAACGTAACGATCACGCACAGCTACATCTCCGACGGCGATGACTGGATCTCTCCCAAGGCAGACTCCGGCCACATCGCCAACGTCACCATCGACTACGACTACACCTACAGCGGACACGGCATTTCCATCGGCAGCGAAACAAATGCCGGTCTGAACAACATGTACGTTCACGACATCGTGATTGACAACGGCTTCGGTGGCACGTCCTTCGATTCGCTGCGCATCAAGTCAGGAGCCAGTGAAGGCGGAGAGGTCTACGACGTCCTCTACAAGAACATCTGCATCAACAACGGTGGCGACACAATCGTCATTGATCCGTACTACACCTCGGCGAGCGGTACGCTCTACCCGAACTTCCACGACATCACCTTCAGCAACGTCCATAAGCTGCTCCATAACTCGTCGTACAAGTCCACGATGACGGGATATAACACCGGCGGCGTTGTCTTCCCACTGACGGTAACGCTGGATAACGTGGCGTTCGATAACGACTCCACCAACGACTTCAAGGCTCCGGATAACTTCAACAACGTCCAGTTCACCTTTGGCCCTGGCCCTGTGAGCATGGCTTCGTTCCTGACGGCGGATGCCGCAGTTCCGTCGAACTACATCACGGTGACGAATAGCGTTTCCAACAGCAACGCGCCCTACAACTGCACTGGCGCCTTCGTCTATCTTGCGGGCGATCTCACCGCACCCAGTTCGACGGTGACAGCAGGAACATCGCCGAATATCACGGCGGTTCTACAGAACCTCGTGAGCCCGGTGCAGGCCGGTACGATCAGTTATCCGCAACAGAACGCGCCAACAGGAACCATCCAACTGCTTGAGGGTGGGAACGTTGTGGGTACAGGCACCATCAACGGACGCCTTACCTACATCGCGATACCTTCGATCACCGCCGGCACTCACGTCTACACGGCGCAGTACCAGGGCGATTCAAACTACGCGGCAATGAGCTTTGGCAGCTTCACGCTGATCGCGACGTATCCCGCGCCTGTTGCAACGAGCCAGTCTGTAACGGCGAACTTCAACACAGCGACTCCGATTACGCTGAGCGCGACAGGCAGCGGCACGCTGACCTACACGGTCGTCGCCAGCCCAACGCACGGAACCCTGAGCGGTACTGCTCCTGGCCTTACCTATACGCCCACCACGGGCTACAGCGGGCCGGATAGCTTTACCTTCAAGGCCAACAACGGCACCGACAGCAACGTAGCCACGGTAAGCATCACCGTTCTTTCCGGATCCACGCAAAGTTCGCAGACGATCTCGTTCCCCGCGCCAGCAACTCCAGTAACGTACGGAGCTAGTGGGATAACGTTGGGTGCTACATCCAGCTCCAGCTTGCCCATAACGTACTCCTTGACTGGTCCCGGCTCGCTAAGCGGTTCCACGTTGAGCTTTACAGGGGCAGGCTCAGTGGTTGTCACAGCTTCGCAGGCCGGCAACTCCACCTATTCAGCCGCAACGCCTGTACAGCAGACGATCGTGGTCAACCCCGCGGTTCTCACTGTGGCCGTTAGCGGTGCACCTTCTCGCTACTATGGTCAGGCGAACCCGTCGTTTGCTTACTCGATAGGGCCTTTCGTCTACGGCGATACGCAGACCAGCGCCACCACAGGTGCGCCGACGCTCACCACTACGGCGACACCGATGTCGGCTGCGGCAACGTATCCGATCACAGTAAGCCAGGGCACGCTGGCGGCAAGCAACTACACATTCAACCTGGTGAACGGGCAACTGACAGTGACGGGTGGTTCCGCGCAGGCGATTCTGTTCGCGCCGTTGGCGAACTTCACGCATGGCACCAGCGTTCCGCTCGTGGCCATCGCCAGTAGCGGACTCGCTGTCACCTTCTCGGTTACTGGAAACGCGAGCATCTCCGGTGCGAGCACGTTGAACATCACAGGTACTGGCGTCGTTACGGTCACTGCGTCACAGGCTGGCAACGGAAACTTCAACGCAGCCACTTCCGTAGTCCGCAGCTTCACCGCGCAATAAGTATCACCCCAAGGGAAATCGATTATGCGAATGACAACCTCTACAACCATCCAACGCGCTGCACTATCGGCAGCCATGGCAGCTTCGTTTTTGTTGAGCGGCTGCGGCTTGGGCGGTAGCTCGACTGGATCTGCCGTGAGCAATCCATTGGCCCATGCGCAGGTTTCCGGCAAGGTCTTTGGCGGGCAGCAGCCGGTGGTGGGTGCAACGATCCAGCTCTATACCGTGGGCACAACAGCAGGCGGAGCATCGACAGCGTTGATCGCCAGCCCCGGCGTAAGTTTGGCGGGAGGAGTCTTCAGCATTAGCGGTAGCTACTCCTGCACCTCGGCAACACAGGTGTACATCACCGCAACCGGCGGCGACGCTGGCTCTGGTCCCAACGGATCGCTCTCATTGATGGCTGCACTCGGTTCCTGTGCAGCGCTGCAAGCCAATGCCGCGACCACATTCATCCAGATGAACGAACTCACCACGGTAGCTGCTGTCTACGCGCTCGCTCCTTTCATGACGGACTACACGCACGTAAGCGCAGCCGGAGTGAATCCCACCGGTCTGGTGAACGCCTTTGCCACGGCAAACGCTCTCGTCAATACAGGCACAGGCAACGTAGCGTCGACTACAGCAGGCCTTACGTTGCCGTCAACGCGCCTGAATACGTTGGCGAACATTCTTGCCGCATGTGTGAACACCAATGGATCGACCTCGACGCAGTGCCACACTCTGCTCACGGCAACCGGCGCCTCTGAGACGATTGGTGCAGGCTTGGCAATCGCAAAAAATCCGGGTAGCAGTGCTTTCACAGCACTGTATTCGCTAGGCAGTGCGACGCCGCCGTTTGTTCCGGCGCTGACCGCACAGCCGAACGACTTCACCCTCGCCGTAAATTACACCGGAGCAGAGCTGCTCAGCCCCTATGGACTCGCGATCGATGCCAGCGGCAACGCATGGGTTACCAACGAGAGCGGCTTCTCCATCACGAAGCTCCCAAGCCTTTCGACAAGCTTTGCCACGATCACTTACAGCAATGGTGGCATCATTGCACCGCGCGGTATTTCGATCGATAAGAGCGGGAACATCTGGGTCGCAAATACTGGAGGCAACAACGTCGTCGAGTTGAACAGCGCAGGATCGCCATACGGTTCGTCTCCGTATACCGTTGGAGGCATCTCGGTTCCTGTCGCCGTTGCGAATGATTCAATTGGCAATGCATGGGTAGCGAACTTCGCTGGCAGCTCCATCACCAAGCTGGGCGCTGGTGGAACATCGAGCGGCGTGAACCCCATCGGCGTAGGCTCGCTCAATCTGCCAACAGCTTTGTCTATCGATTCAAGCGGCAACGTCCTGGTCGCCAATGAGGGATCCGGAAGTCTCTGCATCTACACCAACAGTGCCGTAGCTCAGGGCTGCGTGTCCGATGGTTTGCTCTTCGGAGCAACAGCGAACGCAGTCAGCAAGACGAGTGCCGTCGCAATGGCCGGCTCGACAACTGGTCCGGTAGTCACAGGCGCCTTCACTTTAGGAACCAGCAGTGGCGCGGTAAATGCTGCGAGTCCGGTTACCGGCGGCGGCCTTACGCTTCCAGTCGCCGTCGCTTATGACGGTACCGGCAACGCATGGTTCGCGAACACCTCTTCGATCTCGGAGTTCAGCGGAGCAACCGCCATCTCTCCAGTCAGCGGTCTAGGTTTGCTGAACACGCCTTCCGGCATCGCCGTCGATGCCAGTGGCAATGTGTGGACCACTAACTCCGGAGACAACTCCGTCTCCGTCTTCATCGGCCTTGCCAGCCCAGCGAGTGTGCCGCTAGCCGTTACGGCCGGGCCATAGGCTGCTGCTGGCTCAAAACGCGACCTCAACCTACGCTGCTGCAGGTCGTTACTGACTGTCGGTCAGTAGCCATACGTCTTCAAGCATGTCAACCCCTATGTGCTCGGATCTCGTTCATTTTGAACGAGATCCTCCGCGCATTTTTACCCCACGCTAGTCCGTAAAATAGAAACAGTCGCGCATAAATCCAACCGCAAAAAAAGACGTGCACACGGAAATCTTCAAAACAAAGGTTTTTGCCATGGAGATCCAAAGCTAAGTCTTTATTTTTGAATATTTTGCATGGTTTTACGGGGGAGGGGGGTGGAACTCCAAAAGCCGTTAAGCCCGGTAGTCGCGATAGTGCAGCATCTCGCTCACGCCGATCCACATATCCAGCAGTCCGATCCCGCTCACCACGCCGCGAACCCACCCGCGCTGCAGTACGGCGTCCAGCGCCGGGTGCGACAGCAGCCAGCCATTCTGCTCCCAGTAGCGGGGCCACCATGGCAGCAGGGACAGCAGCCCACCGATGTAGAAGCAGAAGATCACCAGCACAACAAGGCTCAACCGCTGGAGCCACACTGGTGCAGGCGTTTGCCCGCCTGCGGGAACTTCGGGTCTCTGCATCGTTTTGTCTTGCCGGGTTTCGGTAAAAAGCTGTTGCTGCGCTGGCATCGTATCCCTTCCACGTTAGCAGGACGCTACGCCGCTGTCTTGCAGACCTCGCATTTACCTTGGACTCGGCCCCTGCGCTTTTGGATTCTCAACTTCGCCCTTCGCCGCCGCTTTCCCCTTCATTCCGGCCTCAATCTGCTGCGGCGTCTCATCCGCGGTGCCGTGCATCGCCAGCCCGAAATGCACATCCCCTTCCGTCCCGCTCACCGAAATCGGCAACTGCAACCCCGCCCCATCCTTCTTCAGATACTTATCCAGCGGCATCAGCAGAATCGACTTCCAGCCCGTCACCATCTGCGAAGCCGTCGCATCCGTCCGCACATGCCCCTTGAACTCGAACACCTTCCCATCGTTCGAGTACACGCCATTCATCAACACCAGCGCTCCCGGTATCTGGTACTTCAAACCATCCACCAGCATCACGCCCCTGGTCAGGTTGAACTTCGCCTCCATCGTCGACTCAACCTCCGCCTTGCGATCGCGACCCGCCTCTCGCGCATCCTCCGGCTTACCCTGCGCCCTCATGCTCAGGCCATCGATCTTGTCCTGCCACTTCGGGTTGTTGAACTCCACACCCTTGATGGAAAACGTTCCGGCCAGCTTCAGCTTCTGCGCTACTCGCACCTTACCCGGAGGAATATGCACCTTCGTCCGCATCGTCAACGCCCCCTGCATCAGCGGTGGCTTCGTCTTCATGCCCAGCTCCAGCATGTCCTCAATCCGCGCATGTGGCATGTCCACATCCAGCCAGATGTCATGCCCCTCGCCGCGCACCAGCATCACCTTGCCCCTCGCCGTAAAGTCCGAGTGCAACAGATGCGCCTGCACCGGATCGAGCGTCGTATCGCCATCCGTCGCATCCACATACGCATGAAACACCGTATGCAGCGGCACCGGATGATTGCTCACATCCAGCGAAAAGTCTGGCGTATCCGTCTCGCCATCGATCGTGATCCGCTGCAACTGCCCTGCAAACTTACCCGTAGACGACAGCATCCCACCCAACCCCTTGATCGTGTTCAGGTCTGCATGGTCGAAGCTGTAGGTGCCGTCCACGGCTGTAGCCCGAGGATTGTCGGCAACCCAGGGGCCAAAGTGTCCCTCCGCATGGATCGCCCCCACCGGCTTTGGATTGATCAACTCCGCCGAGTACAGCATTGGCTGCCCCTGGGCTACGTTGTGCAAATCCAGCCGCTGAATATCGAACTCCAACGGCTCTTTCCCCGGCTTCTCGGTCTCGATCACCAACGTCACATCCGTGGCAAGAATTTCGCTCGCCGTAAACCCAATCTTCGCCTTCACCCCCTTATGCTGCGGCTCCGGATGCAGCGGATCAGCCAACACCCCCTCGCGCTCCTGCCTGGGCGGCAAATGCAGCTCCATCCCATCCACCCGAATCAGCGCAAGATGCGTCGGCTCATGCAGCAACCCCTTCACCGTCGTACGAAACGAGAAGTGCTGCACATTGATCAGCGGCTTCAACTGCCCATCCGGCCCCGCCGCACTATACGGAATCCGCAACCCACCACCCTCAACCTCAATCCCCCGCACCAGCGAAATATCCAGACTATCCAGCTCCACCGGCGCATGGAACCTCGCCGAAAGCGTCTCCACCACCCGTTTCCGCACAATCGGCCCCGCGTGGTGCAGCACATACTCCGCCGCAACTCCCAACCCCACCACCGCCATACACACCACGCCGGCCACAATCTTCAACCAACGCCTGCGCCACCACGCTATTTGCATTGTTTCCGTCACACCCAAACTCCAGAACTTTTCTCTTCGATGCACACAACCGGCCAGAAGTCGCGCAGGCAACCCCGCCGCGATGCGAAAATAGGAAACGATGCTTCAACTCTCAGCCGCCGGCAAACGCTACGGCCAAAAACTCCTCTTCGAAGACCTTAACTGGCTCATCACGCCCAACGA
>Ga0302314_10015297_pt1 | contig 13045 bp, 11 predicted proteins | sample III_Palsa_N2_3_FD_200533 | JGI IMG/M metagenome (GOLD analysis project Ga0302314, IMG submission 200533) | Peat permafrost microbial communities from Stordalen Mire near Abisko, Sweden - III_Palsa_N2_3 | ecosystem: Environmental > Terrestrial > Soil > Palsa > Peat permafrost | place: Sweden...
ATCGGCTACACGTTCGCCCACGGCGCCGCGACCGGCTGGTACCCGTACCCGTTCCTCGACGCGCACACCCACGGCTACGGCGTCGCCCTCCGCAACACGGCCGCGGTCGTAGTCCTCGCGCTGATCATCGCCGGCGTCGTGCGGTTCCTGGATCAGCGGCTGCCAGTCATCAACCGATGAAGAACGAGGGGCTGCTTCGTCTCAAGAACTCACGTGACAGACCTGCGGCGCAGGCGAACAAGGAGGAGAAGCGAGGGCGAAGCCCGCGATGGTAACCGCCCTTGTGCCATTATCGCCGCCGGGACAGATTATGCCAACGTTGTCACCAATGCCGCCGATCAGATATTTACGAGCATAACCGCCTATATGACACTTTCCCTTTTACGGTACTGGCAGGCTGCCCGTGATCGGTTACGATAACTGCAAGATCGGGGATACCCCGATTAGCCGCACAGCGCGGAAGTATATCGGCGGTTATGGATAGTTCCGGTATCTGCATCCAGCAGTGATGATTGTGCGTGGACCTGACGCCTGGGGGCGATCTGGTGGGGGATGAGCTGTCAGCGCGCACCGGCTCTACAGGGGATGCGCCGGTGCAGGCTAGGTTGGAGCCGCAGGTCCTGGCGGCCAGCGAGGTGGGGCACGAACTCCTGATCACCTGCATGAGCAACCTGCTGTCCTCGACAGAAGAGCGGGTGTACTTCAAGGACCGGGCCAGCCGGTTCCTCTTGGTCAGCTCCGGCTGGCTCGCTGCGTACACCCCGGGCCGCACGGTCGGCGAACTGGTCGGCAAAACCGATTTCGACGTATTCAGTAGTGAGCATGCGTGCGCCGCCTTTGCCGACGAGCAGCGGATCATCGCTACCGGTCAGCCCGTGACGGCCAAGGTAGAGCAAGAGACCTTCAGTGATCGCGCCAGCGCATGGGTCTCGACGACGAAGATGCCGTTGCGGGACGAAAGCGGCCAGATCATCGGCACTCTCGGAATCTCCCGCGACATCACCGCCCAGATCCAGGCCGAAAGAGCTCTCGCCCATCAGGCGCTGCACGATCCGCTGACCGGGCTGGCGAACCGGGTGGCGCTGATGGACCGGCTGGCGCAGGCGCTGGTGGCTATGGAACGCCACGGTTCACGGCTGGCGGTCCTGTTCATCGACCTGGATAACTTCAAGGAGATCAATGACTCCTTCGGGCATGACGCGGGCGACCTGGTCCTGACGGAGATCGGCCGCCGGCTGACCGGCGTCGCCCGCCGGTCCGATACCGTCGCCCGCCTGGGGGGCGATGAGTTCGTCATGCTCTGCCCCGAACTAGGCGAGCGCACCCGCCTGGAGGATATCGGCAGCCGCGTCGTCTGCGCGGTAGCGGTGCCCTACACCGACAATGGCCGGAACCTGTCCGTGACTTGCAGCGTGGGCATCACCGTGACCAGTAATCCGGCTACCGAACCGGACCGGATGATCCGCGACGCCGACGTGACGATGTTCGAGGCGAAAAAGGCCGGCCGCAGCCGCTATCACCTGCACCGCGCCGGTGCCAGCGGGATCACGCTGCGCACCGAGTTGAGCCGGGCCGTCCAGAACAATGAGCTGTTCCTGACCTACCAGCCGCTGTTCTCGCTCCAGACGGCAGGACTGGCCGGCGCCGAGGCTCTCGTCCGCTGGCGTCATCCCGAGCGCGGCGTCCTGCCACCCGACAGCTTCATCCCCTTCGCCGAAGAGAACGGGCTGATTGACAGCATCGGTTCCTTCGTCCTGGAAGAAGCCTGCCGGCAGCTTGCCCGCTGGTCCCGCCAGGCCGGCTGGCCAGCGGACTTCGCCGTGGCGGTCAACGTTTCCGGCCGCGAGCTATCCGGTCCCGTTCTGTGCGAGCGAGTCGCCGCTACGCTCCGGCGGCACGGCGTGCGCCCGGCCCAGTTGTGCCTGGAAATTACCGAGACCGCGCTCATCCAGCAGGTCAGCGAGGTACAGGAAACACTCTCTCTGCTATCGGCGACCGGGGTCCACGTCGCGCTCGATGACTTCGGGACCGGTTACTCCACACTCGGTTGCCTGCAGCAGCTCAGCGCGGACACGCTGAAAATCGACCGGAGCTTCGTTGAGCACATCAGCCGGAGCTATCGTGACCAGCAAATCGTCGCGGCCGTGATCGCGATGGCTCACGCGCTGGGCATGACCGTTATCGGCGAAGGCATCGAAAACAGCCGCCAGCTGAGCACCCTTCGTCTGCTGGGCTGTGACCTGGGCCAGGGATACTTCCTCGCGCCCCCGCTGACCGCGACCGCACTGGCCCGACGGGTACGCACCGGGCAATGGCATAACGCCCATGCCGCCGACGCGCCCGAGCCGGGCGCCAGATCGCTGACCGATAACTGACCCGAGCAGCGCCTGAACCGAACACGCGCCGCCCAACCGGTCGGACCGGCCCGGTCAGACGTCGTAGACCGTGGGCGTGGAGATGTGCGTCCGGCCGCTGGGCAAGGTCCAGCGCATAACGCCCGGTTCGGGCTGCTCAAGGCGCCAGCCGGGGGCCTGTTTGCACTTATGGTGGCGCCTGCATTTCGGAGCCAGGTTGCACTGGCATGATGGCCCGGCGGGATAAGCGACCGTGTGATCGAGGTCGCAGTACACCGCCTGCCCCGCGCAGCCGGGGGCAGTGCAGGTTGTCGTGCGGGCTCGGATGAGGTGGCGCAGCCTTCGGCTTGGGACGTAGCGGTCCTCGGCGCTCGCATGATCACAGGCGCCATCGGCAATGGGCTGGAAGGTGACGTTGAGGCGATGGAAAATCGCAGCCAGCTGAGCTGCCTGCTGCCGTGGTGGGGAACTCCCCGATGCCTCGGGCAGCTCCGAGATCCAGGGGTGCTGGCCGCGGGCGCAGGCGTGGGCGATGGCGGTGCCGTCGGGCCCGATGATGGTCACACACCAGCGGGACCGCGGATGCCGGGCGGCGGCGCGGGTGACGTCTCGGGTCTCGTCTGCGTCCAGCAGGCCCCAGCCACCCGCCTGACCCGGGGCGGTTGACCAGCCCAGGTAGGTGCCGAGGGGAACCAGGAGGTTGATGAGGGCAGGAGCCGGGGCCCGATCGGCGCTGCGGACCGGTGAGTGCTGGGTCTCTGTGCGCTGAGTCTCTGCGACGCCCGTGGGCGCGGGAGCGATGAGGCTGAGGGGATCGTGGCCCTGGGTGAGCTCGGTCAGCACGCGGAGGCGAAGCGCGCCCAGCGTGCCGGGGATTCCAGCGTCGCGGAGCCTGACGGCGATGGCGTCGATGTAGGCCTTGGCGGCGATCGCATCGGCGGTGTCCATCTCGCGGCCGTGCAGTGACGCGTTACCCGATATCTCACGGCGGACCTCGACACGCTGGCTGGTCTGCTTGGTGCGCTCCTTGCGCGCCCGCACCGCTTCGGGGGCCAGCTTCATCTCCAGGGCGGCAGCCTTGTTAGCGAGTTGCTCGACCCGCTTCTCCGGCGCGGCGGCGGCCAGGACCTCATCGGCCATGGCCGCGTCTTGCGCGGTAAGGCTGCGGGTGTAATACGAGATCACTTCGGCCCGGCGGGCATCGATCAAGCCCGCCGCCATTCCGGTGAGCGTGGCCGGGAGCCGGGACGTGAGATCCTGGGCTGTCTCGATCATCTCGGCGGCCTCGCAGCCCGTCACGAGCAGCTCGGCGGCCAGTTCCTCACCGGGGAACTCTCCGGCGCGGCAGTGGACGGGGCGCCCGCGCGCCTTGTCGGCCGCAAGCTCTGCCTCCCGGCGGCGGGCGAACTCGGCGGTCACCAGCGCCTGCTTCCACGCCTCCCGGTTCTGCATCCGCTTCGAGGCGCGCAGCACACCGATCAGCTGGTCGTCGCTCAGCCGGTCAAGGCCTTCGACGGCCTGCTCGGTGAGCGCGGCGAGCACCGGACCCGGGCGGAGCGCGTCCGCCGCCGCATCCTGCCCGAACTGCCGGCCGGCCGACTGCCCGCCGAGGCCGTCCGGGCCGCACAGGGCGGCGAGGAGTTCCGGGTCGATGTCGCTGGCGTCGCCGAGGCTGATCGATATGCCCTGGGCCGACGGCTCCCGTTCCGCTGGAATGGGATTGCGGCCGGCGGCGATCTCTCGGTCGACCCATGCCGCGAACTCATCGAAGTCCGACTCGGACTCAGGCGCCGGGAAGGAATCGGGCGACGCTGGCTCCTTCATAAGCCGGACCTCCTTCCGATGAGCCGTCTCAGTTATAGGAACATCTTATCGAATGCTATTACAAAATAATAGTTGTCACGCGTCTATTTTCAAGATCTTTTCGAATTGATGCGATAGTCAAGTCAAGAGAGGTCAGTTGGCACGTGGAACGGAGTTAAGCCAAGAACGGCAGCTGGCACGCGATAACAAGGATGCGAGCGGCGAGCCGCTCGCCGGCTCGGCTGGCTCCAGCCCTGATCCGGTCACGAGCCGGAAATAGCCCCCTGCGCCGCTAGCCACTCCGCCGTCGCGTCCTGGTGCGCGGCCCGGGCCGCGTCGAGCGGTGTTTCCCCCGACCAGGGCGCGGCCCAGTTCAGGTCGGCCCCATGGCCCAGCAGGTAGCGGGCGGCCTCAAGCTGGCCGGCCCGGCACGCGTTCCAGAAGGCGACGGAAAGCTCCTCCTGCTCGGGCCCGGGCGTTCCCTCGACGAGTGGCCGGACCACCGGCAGGAGGCCGAGCGCCGCGGCCTGAGCGAGGTTCACCGAGGAGCCGCGCTCGTAAAGGCGCCGGAGTGCGGCCCACTGGGCGTAGCCGAGCGCGGACTGGATCGGCGGGCCGTCGCCGATGGAGGAACCGGGGTGCTCGATGTCCGCGCCCGCGTCGAGCAGCGCGTCGATCAGTGTGACGTCGTCGTTGCTGGCCGCCCAGTGCAGGGCCGTCTCGTGATGCCAGGTGCCGGTGGCGTGGGCGTCCAGATCGGCGCCCGCCTGCACCAGGGCGGTCACGACAGCGGCGGGGTTGGGCCGGTGACCGGGGGCGTCCGCGAAAAGGTGCAGCGGGAGGCGGCCGTTGATCACCGCCGTGGCGAGGGACGCGTCACCGGCGAGCAGCTCCCGCACCCGGTCGATGTCCCCGCGCCTGAGTGCGGTGGCGAACTCGAACGCCTTCGGGTCATGGCCGCGCTCGGCGGGTACGGCCGGTCCCGGTTCAGCTGGGGCCGCTGGTTCGGCCGTCGCCAGCGAGTCCGTCTCCGGCAGCCTCGAGCCGAACAGCAGCATGTTGCCGTCCGGGTCGATGTGGGCGAACTCCCGCATCTTGTACTCGGTGTCATGCGGCGGCTGCCGCGGCGGTACCCCGGCCGCGGTGAATTCGGCGGCTAGCTGGTCGGCGTCCTCGACGCGGAGGTATACCCACATGGCGGTCCTGGCCGGGTCGTGGTCGCGTTTGAGCGCGAAGTGCAGCTCGATGCCGTCCCGCTCGGCGATGGCGAACTCGGCGCCGTCGACCGACTGCGATCCGGGCGCGGAGAAGATGAAACCGAGGCGCCGGTAGCTTTCCACCGTGCGGGCCATGTCGGTCGTCGGCAGCCCGGGGGCGACGCTGAAGATGCGCCCGAGCGGTACTTCCAGGTTTCGCTGACTGCCGGTCATCGTGAGTCCCTTCCGGCGTAGGCCTTATCCGGCCGCCCGGACGGCGGCGACCACCTCGGCGTGCTCCCGCATCGTCTCCGTCCCGTCCTGGCCCGGCTGGCGGCCGAAGCCGCAGTACATCGCGACGCCGAAGTCGGAGAGGTAGCGGGACGCGGTGCCGGCCCGGCGGCGCAGGCCCGCGGCGCCGTCGATCGGCAGCACGATGCCGAGGAACACCCGCGCATCCAGCGGTTCCAGGTCGATGAGGGGCCGGAAGAACGACTTGTCTTCGCTGCGCAGGTACCGCGGCCCGGCCAGGTGCAGCCAGTCGACCGTGCGCCCGGAGTGGGCGACCGCGAAGTTCGCCATCCGGACCAGCAGTTCCATGTCCCGTGCCTCGTACATAGGCCATTCCGGGAACGTCCCGTAGCACAGGTGGTAGCCGACCAGCGCCTCGGACGGAATCAGCCGGGTGAGCCGGGTCACCGGCCCGGCGAACCGCTCCCACGCGCCTTCCGGTGTCCAGGCGAGAACCCGCTCCAGGTCCTGCGTCTCGTACGCCAGGTCCCACTGCACGGCGGCGTCGGCGGGCGGGATCGCCGCGAAGAGGCGCTGCAGCTCACGGCCGACGAGGTCCTCGAACCCGCGGGCCGCGATCGGGTAGTCGTGTGCGTAGTCGGCCTTGAAGGCGTTCAGCGCGCTGGCGGGGAACGGCAGGCACACCTGGAAGCGGACGCCGGCCGGGATGACGCCGGCGTCGCGGAGCTTGCTGAACACGCCGTAGGAGGCGATCGCGTCGTCGATCCGCGGCCACGACTCCCAGTGCACCGCGCTCACCCCGGGCTTGATGCCGAACACCGGGGTCTCGTACGCGTGCCGCGGCAGACCGGTGGGGGACTCGGTTTCCGACAGTGTCACGATGCCCTCGTTGGGGCGAACTAGCTTTTCTCTCTCGTAGCTGACCCATCCCGCGCGCGGGCCGGTCTCCCCGTCCGGCAGCGCGAACACGAGCTCACCGAAGAAGTCCGCGGCCGACCGCAGCGCGGACTCGGTCGACTCGGCGGGCAGGCTTCCGACCAGCAGCAGTTCGCTGTTCACGCGTCGCGCCATCGCGGCCTCCTTCACTCGGACTTCACCCGGACCGGATCTTGGCGTACCTCCAGCAGCTTAGAGCCGGGGGGTGACAGTGCCGAAGGGCTGCCCGGCCGGCGCTTTACCGGGCGCCCGGCGACGCGGGCTCCGCGGTCCACGAGGCGAGAATGCGCAGACCCTGGTGCGAGGGCGTACCCGGCTCGGCGGTCAGCACCATGAGTCGCTGGTCGCTGCCGTCCGGACAGCTCCAGGTGTCGCAGTCCAGGGTGAGGTCGCCGACGACCGGGTGCCGGTAGTGCTTGACGCCGTAGGAGGCCGAGGAGACGAGCTGCCCGCCCCACCAGGCACGGAAGTTTGCGTCCCGGACCGAAAGCTCGCCCACGAGCAGGGCCAGGTGCGGGTCGTCCGGGTCGCGTGCGGCCTCCATGCGGAGCGCGGCGACCGCCGTTCTGGCCGCCGCTGTCCAGTCGGTGTGCAGGTCGCGCAGGGCGGGGTCGACGAAGAGCAGCCGCACGTAATTGCGCTGCGCCGACGGGAAGCGCGCGAAGTCGGTGTAGAGCGCGGCGGCCATCGCGTTCCAGGCCAGGATGTCCGTCCGCGGGCCGAGCACCAGGGCGGGAGTCTCGGTGAGCTGCTCGATGATGCGGCGCATCGGGGGACGCACCGGGCTCCGGCGCCGCGCCGCGGCGAGCGGCTTGCCGGCCAGGGACGCGAGATAGGCCCGCTGGTCGTCGTTGAGCCGCAGTGTCCGGGCGAGGGTCGCCAGGACGCTCGCGGACGCGGCGACCCGGCCCTGCTCGAGCCGCGTGTAGTAGTCGACGCTTATCGCGGCGAGCGCGGCGACCTCCTCCCGGCGCAGGCCCGGCACCCGGCGCTCGCCGCCTCCGTCGGGCAGGCCGACGTCCCGCGGGCGCAATTCGGCCCGGCGGGCCTTGAGGAAGGTGCCGAGTTCGACCGGGTGCGTGGTGTCGCCGACCATGGTTCCATTGTCGCTGCCGAGAGCGTGTTCCGGGAGGGAAGAATTCTTCCCCGGCAGGAACCGGGCCATTTTCGGCTGGCTGTTCGTGCCCCATCCTGGCGGCATGACCACACGAACGGACGTCACCTTCGACAGCGCTGGCCTCGCCCTGGCCGGCCACCTCTACACTCCGGAACCCGAAGACGGCCGAGCGCCGGGCCCCGCGATCGTCGTCGGCCACCCGGGCAGCGGCGTCAAGGAGCAGACGGCCGGTCTTTACGCCCGGCGGCTGGCCGGCCGCGGCTTCGTGACACTTGCCTTTGACGCCGCCTTCCAGGGGGAGAGCGAGGGCAGCCCGCGGGGCCTGGAGGACCCCGCGCACCGGGTGGAGGACCTGAAGGCGGCCGTCAGCTTCCTGGTGACCCGGGGCAACATCGATCCGGGCCGCGTCGGCGTCCTCGGCATCTGCGCCTCGGGCGGCTACGCGGTATCGGCCGCCGCTGCCGATCACCGCATCCGGGCGGTGGCGAGCGTCAGCGGGGTCGACATCGCCCGCCAGTTTCGCCTGGGCGCCGACGGAACCCAGGATCCCGGCGTCATCAGTCACCTGCTCGACCAGGCCGCCGCTGCCCGCACCGCGGAGGCAGCCGGCCAGGAGGTGCAGACCTTCCCGCTCTTCCCCGGCACCGTCGAGGAAGCCAGGAAGCTGGGCGGCGAGCACGGCGCGGAGGGCTTTGCGTACTACTGCACCCCGAGGGCGCAGCATCCCCGCTCGGCCAAGTTCCTCCCCTGGTCGAGCGTCGACCGTATCGTCGGTTTCGACGCCTTCGCGTTCGCGGACCTGATCGCTCCGCGGCCGCTGCTGCTGATCGCCGGCCGCGCGGCGGTCACCTCCTGGATGGCGGTCGAGACCTTCCAGCGGGCGCGCGAGCCCAAGGAACTGCACTGGATCGACGGGGCCAGCCACGTCGACCTCTACGACAAGGAGGAGTACGTGGCCCCGGCCGTGGCGCGGCTGGCTGATTTCTTCACCGCCAGCCTGCTGGAAGCCTAGAAGCGGTGGGTGGTGGCGCCGAAGGGGTCTCCCTTGGCGTGGGAGAAGGCCCTGGTCGGCGTCACGCGGAAGACCTCGCTGGGCCAGCCCGCGCCCCCGTGGTAGAAGCGGCCGTCGCGGACCTCCAGCTGCCAGCGGCCGTCCCACCGGGCGGCGAACTCTTTGGCCACGTGCGCCAGCACCGCCTCGTCGGTCACCGGCACGGCCTCGCCCTCGACCATCACGTCGACGCCCCGGTCCCAGGTACTGGCGCCCGTGGTCAGGACGACGTGCGGGTTGGCCTGGAGGTTGGCGAACTTCTGCTCCCCGGCACCGGTGTGAAAGTAGAGCGCGCCGTCCGTCCATACCGTGACCACCGGCGTGACGTGCGGCCGGCCGTCGGCCCGGACGGTGGTGAGCCAGGCGATCTCGGCCGCCTCGAGCAGGCGCTGGGTGTCCGCCCAGCTCACCGCCGGTGCGTTGGGGGCGCTGTAGCGCTGGTCAAGTGCGGTCACGGGCTCGTTCATCTGCTTACCTCCGCCGGGTTGCCGTTGCCTCAATGAGGACGAGGGCGGGCAGGCAAACTCATCGGCGCGCGCTGAAAGTCACCCCCGGTCATCCAGAACGAGTTCAGCTTCCCCCGGCCGCAACCCGTTCCCCCGCAGGCCCGGAATGCCGCCCCGCCCCCGCCTTGTTCAACCGCACGTGAAGAACATTGGGTTCCTGTCATTCGGGCACTGGTCGGACGCGCCAGGCTCGCAGGTGCGTTCGGCGTCCGACTCGCTGCTGCAGTCGATTGAGCTGGCCGTCGCGGCCGAGGAGCTCGGTGCGGACGGCGCGTACTTCCGCGTGCACCACTTCGCCCAGCAGCTCGGCTCGCCGTTCCCGCTGCTCGCGGCCGCGGGCGCCCGCACCAAGCGCATCGAGCTGGGCACGGCCGTGATCGACATGCGTTACGAGAACCCGCTGTACATGGCCGAGGACGCCGGCGCCGCCGACCTCATCGCGGGCGGCCGCCTCCAGCTAGGCATCAGCCGGGGATCACCCGAGCAGGTGATCGACGGCTTCCAGTACTTCGGCTACCGTCCGGCCGAGGACAAGACCGACGCGGACATGGCCCGGGAGCACACCGCGGTCTTCCTCGAGGTGCTCAAGGGCGAGGGGTTCGCGCAGCCGAACCCGCGGCCGATGTTCCACAACCCGCCCGGCCTGCTCCGCGTCGAGCCCTACTCGGCGGGCCTGCGCGAGCGCATCTGGTGGGGTGCGGCGTCACAGGCCACCGCCCGGTGGGCCGCCGCCCAGGGGATGAACCTGCAGAGCTCGACCCTGATCAGCCACGAGTCCGACGAGCCCTTCCACGTCCAGCAGGCCAAGCAGATCCAGGCCTACCGCGACGCCTGGAAGGAAGCCGGGCACGAACGCGAGCCCCGGGTCTCGGTCAGCCGCTCCATCTTCGCGCTGACCGATAAGCGCGACTGGGCCTACTTCGGCGCCCGCAACCAGAACGAGGACCAGGTCGGCCTGATCGACGCGGACACCCAGGCGATCTTCGGCCGCACCTATGCGGACGAGCCGGACAAGCTCATCGACCAACTCCGGGAGGACGAGGCCATCGCCGCCGCCGACACCCTGCTGCTCACGGTCCCTAACCAGCTCGGCGTCGAGTACAACGCGCACGCCATCGAGTCGATCCTGACCCAGGTGGCCCCGGCTCTCGGCTGGCGCTAATCAGATCAACCGGTCAAGGTCGGTCATCCGCGGGCGGCGGCGTTGCGGGAAATCAGCCGGAACGGCGTTAGTCCAGTTCGCCGGTTCGTCGGCGGTCGCGCCGCTCCAGGTGGTGCTGGTGCCGTTCCTGGTGGTAGTGCTGCCTGGCCTCGAGCCGCTGGCGCCTGTCCTCCAGCCGCTGCTGCCGCGCCTCGCGGCTGGCTTCGATGGTCGGCTTGCGCTTGACGTCGACGCCGCCCATGAAGGCCACGCCGTTGATGGTGATCACCGGGCCGTCGGGCGAGCCGGTTCCGGCGCCGGAGTGCTCGAAGGCGCCCATGATGCCGATCCCGGTGACCCGGACCGTGGCGTCCTCAGGCACGATGACCTCGGCGCCGCCCATGATGACGACGATGTGGATCGACACCTCGCGCTCGGCGAACCGGGCATCGCGCAGGTCGATCTCACCGCCGCCCATGAAACAGAACGCGGTGAAGTCCTTCGGCACGACCCACTCGCCCTTGCGGGAGAAGCCGCCGAGGATGGCGACCGCGGCATTCGAGGTCGGCTCGCCGCCGAACCGGGCCGGATCCCCCGCGGGGGCGGGCGGGACGGCCGGCGCGTGCACGGTTCCCGCGTCGGGCAGGTCGTGGGTGATCGGCTCGAGCTCGGCGTAGGTCTTCGCCGCGTACACGGCGTCGAGGCGCTCGTCGAGCTCGTCCATGGTCAGCCGTCCGTCGCCGGCCGCTTCCCGCAGCACGTTGGCCACGCTCTCCCGGTCGGCGTCGGAGGCGCGCAGGGTCCGTGGTTCTCGCGCGGCAGGCGAGCGTTCTTCGTCGGCAGGCGAGCTACTCATAGCAGCCAAGCCTAGGCGTACACGCGCACGCAGGCATAGGGGGTACGGGGTCAGGCGGGCGGGCCGGAAAGCTGCGACTCGGCCTCGGCCAGCACCCGGGTGATGTCCCGGCCGAAGCGGACGTCGCAGGGGTGGTCGCGGCGGCCCTCGCCCACCACCGCGGCGAGCTCGGCGGCGGCGGTGCGCAGCGCCGGGACGGGATCGACAAGCTCGGCGGGCATGACCGACCGGCCGGCCGCGCCCCAGACGAAGACCGTGACGCCTTCGGCGGCCTCGGGGGCGCTCTGCGTCGTGGTCAAGGTGGACGTCACGCCGGTCTCGTGCCGCAGGACCAGGTGCGTCACGTCCGACTTGCCCGCCACGGCGGTCACCTCGGTGACCGGGCCGAGGCAGGCCCACAGCATGCCGACCAGGTGCGGGCCGAGGTCCCAGAGGGCGCCCTTCTCCCGCCGCCACGGCGTGTTGAACGGGTTGTCCTCCGTCAGGGAGGTGCCGAGCCAGATCGTGGCCCCGCCGGACCAGCCCTCGCCGGACCAGCCGCCGCGGGCGCGGGCGTCGGTGAGCCAGGCGCGGATCTCGGTGTTGAACCGCCAGGTGAAGAAGACGACCGAGGCGACCCGGGCCTCCTCGACGGCGGCGACTAGTTTGTCCGCGTCGCCCGCGGACAGCGCGACCGGCTTCTCCAGCAGCAGGTGCTTGCCGGCCTGCGCGGCGCGGATCGCCAGCGGCGCCTGGACGTGCGGCGGCACCGCGAACGCGACCGCGTCCACGCTGCCGAGGAACGCGTCGAAGTCGGCGTGGGCGGTCGCGCCGTGCCGGGCCGCGAGGGCCGCGGCGGCGGCGGGGTCACGGCCCCAGACGGCGGCCAGTTCCGTGCCCGGGGTGCTGGCGAGGGCGGGCGCGTGCGTGATCCGCGCCCAGTAACCGGTACCAACGAGTCCGAAACGCATGGCATAAGGTTATGCGTCGTGCGTGTCATTCTGGCTTCCGCGTCCCCCGCCCGGCTGGCCGTGCTGCGCGGGGCCGGGATCAATCCCGACGTCATCGTCAGCGGCGTGGACGAGGACGCGTATTCCGCGCCCACGACGGGCGAGCTGACCCAGGTCCTCGCGTCGGCCAAGGCGTCCGCGGTCGCCGCGGGCCTCGGCGACGGCCTGGTGATCGGCTGCGACTCGATGCTCGACCTGGACGGGCGGGCGTACGGCAAGCCCGCGTCGCCGGCCGAGGCGGAGGCCCGCTGGCACAAGATGTCCGGCCAGACGGGCACGCTGTTCACCGGGCACTGCCTGATCGACGTGGCCGCCGGTCGGCCGGTGACGGCGGTCGCCGCGACCACGGTGCGGTTCGGCTCGCCGACCGACGCGGAGATCGCGGCCTACGTCGCCACCGGCGAGCCGCTAGCCATGGCCGGCGCCTTCACCATCGAGGGTCTGGGCGGCTGGTTCGTGGACTCGATCGACGGCGACCACAACAACGTGATCGGCATCTCGATCCCGGTGCTGCGCGGCCTGTTCCTCGAACTCGGCGTCACGATCCCGGACCTGTGGCGCCAGTACCGGTAGGGCCAGTACTGGTAGGGCCGTACCGGCATTTCAGTACAGCAGGCGGGCGTAGTTCGGCTCGGCGTAGTACTCCTGCAGCTCCTCGAGCGTCTCCCGCGGATCCTGGACCACCTTGCACAGCTCCGCGACCGACGGCATGTCCTGTGTGGACGGCCACGACGACGGCTCCCACAGGCCAGACCGCATGAACGCCTTCGGGCAGTGCGTGAAGACCTGCTCGATCTCGATCACCAGCGCGAGGATCGGCCGCTTGCCCCGCACAGACAGCTCG
>Ga0302314_10015299_pt1 | contig 13044 bp, 9 predicted proteins | sample III_Palsa_N2_3_FD_200533 | JGI IMG/M metagenome (GOLD analysis project Ga0302314, IMG submission 200533) | Peat permafrost microbial communities from Stordalen Mire near Abisko, Sweden - III_Palsa_N2_3 | ecosystem: Environmental > Terrestrial > Soil > Palsa > Peat permafrost | place: Sweden...
GGCAGGAAGCCATAGACGTGCAGGCTGATGTAGAGCCACCAGAATCCGGTCGCGAGCCAGCCGAAGCCGAACGCCCAGGCGCGGCCCGCGGCGGCGCGGGGCGGTGCGTCGGCCAGCAAGGCCACCAGCACGCCGGTGGCGATCAGCTGCAGCCACCAGAATTCGGACGGCGCGAACGACAGCGCGTGCGCGGCGCCGGCGAGCGCCGCCGCCGCGCACGCCGTCCAGCCGTCCACCAGCGGAGCCGGCGCGCCGCGAAGCTTGTAGGGGTTGCGGCTCACCCGCCGAGCTCGTCGGGATGCGGCGCCACGCTGTCGGGTGCCGGGCGCGTCACCTTGAACCAGCGCACGGCACCGCCGCGCGCCAGCATCACGGAGAACTGCAAGCCGCCCAGTTGCGTCGTCTCGCCACGCCGCGGCACGTGGCCCAGCTCGTGCGAGACGATGCCGCCGATCGTGTCGAAGGCGTCCTCCGGCAGCGCGACGTCGAACGCATGGTTGACCTCGCCGATCGTCGCATTGCCCGCCACGCGCATGCTGCCATCGGCCAACGCGTAGACGCCGCTTTCGGCGTCCGCGTCGTCGAATTCGTCCTCGATCTCGCCGACGATCTCTTCCAGCACGTCCTCGATCGTGATCAGGCCGGCGGTGTTGCCGAACTCGTCGATGACGATCGCCAGGTGGTTGCGGTTGCTGCGGAATTCGCGCAGCAACTCGTTCAGGTTCTTGGATTCGGGCACGAACACGGCCGGGCGCAGCAGCGTGCGCAGGTTCAGCCCAGGTGCGCGCTGCAGCTTGAGCAGGTCCTTGGCCATCAGCGTGCCGAGGATGTTCTCGCGCTGGCCCTCGTAGACCGGAAAGCGCGAATGGCCGGTGCCGATCACGGCGGCCAGCAACTCGTCGTACGGAGCGTCGATGGACAGCAGATCCATGCGCGGCGCGGCCACCATGACATCGCCGGCCGTCATGTCGGCCATGCGCAGCACGCCCTCGAGCATGGCGCGGGATTCGGGCTCGATGAGCGAGCGGTGTTCCGCCTCGGCGAAGTTTTCGATCATCTGCGCACGGGAATCGGGCCCTGGCGAGAGAAACTCGACCAGGCGCTCGAACAGCGTGCGTTTGTCGCCCTCGGTGCTCGCGCGATGCGAGCGGCCGGGTCGACCATTCTGGGGATCAGACACTATGGCCGTGTCGGAAGTGGATGAGACGCGAGAATAACCGATCCACCCCGAACTCTTCTTGACAGGCGACCCGGCTTGAAAGAGAGTTCGCCGCCCTCATGTAAGACGCCGCATTGCAACGAACTCCCGAGAAACCATGGCCGACAAGCTCATTCCCGCCACCATCCTGACCGGCTTCCTCGGCTCGGGCAAGACCACGCTGCTCAAGCGCATCCTCACCGAGATGCACGGCCAGAAGATCGCCGTGATCGAGAACGAGTTCGGCGAGGAGAACATCGACAACGAGATCCTGGTGTCGGACACCACCGAGCAGATCATGCAGCTGTCCAACGGCTGCGTCTGCTGCACGATCCGCGAGGATCTGCGCGCCACGCTCGCGCTGCTGGCCGAGCGCCGCCGCAAGGGCGAGCTGCACTTCGAGCGTGTCGTCATCGAGACGACGGGCCTGGCCGACCCGGGCCCGGTCGCGCAGACGTTCTTCATGGACGACGAGATCGCCGAGAGCTATCTGCTCGACTCCATCCTGACGCTGGTCGATGCCAAGCACGCCCAGGAGCAGCTCGACACCCGCCAGGAAGCGCGCCTGCAGATCGGCTTCGCCGACCAGATCTTCATCAGCAAGGCCGACCTGGTGGACGACGCCACCGTCGAGGCCCTGAGCCACCGCATCCGCCACATGAACCCGCGCGCCCCGGTGCAGAAGGTCAATTTCGGCGACGTGCCGCTGTCCAAGGTGTTCGACCTGAAGGGCTTCAACCTGAATACAACGCTCGAGATCGATCCCGATTTCCTGACGGTGCAGGGCCACGATCACGCGCATGACAAACATGAGCACGGCCATGACCACGCAGGCCACGACCACGCCGAGGGCGAGGCCTGCGACCACCCGCACCACCATGCCCACGACGACGACGTGAAGTCGTTCGCGTTCAAGTCCGACCGCGCGTTCAATCCGACCAAGCTGGAAGATTTCCTCGCCGCCATCGTGCAGGTCTACGGCCCCAAGATGCTGCGCTACAAGGGCGTGCTGTTCATGAAGGGCAGCGACAAGAAGGTGATCTTCCAGGGCGTGCACCAGATGATGGGCAGCGATCTGGGCCCGAAGTGGGCGCCGGGCGAGAAGAAAAACAGCAAGATGGTGTTCATCGGCATCGATCTGCCCAAGGAAATCCTGCTCCAGGGACTGGAAGGTTGCCTCGTTTAGGCATCTTTCTTGCCATTGCCGCTTCATCCAGGCGAAATCGTTTCCTGGAACGCGGCACATCCTGGCTACAATCGGCCCGCCTTTTTGCAAGGTCAGCCCCGCGTCAGAACAACTGTTCACTGTTGCTCGCTGCGGGTATAACAGCCTTCCGAGCGACCCCCCGCGAGGAGACCGACCGTGACCAAGACCCCGGCCAAGACGCTGGCACCCAGCACCGCCACGGCAACCGGCGCAGACGCTATCGCGCCCAAGGCGAGAGCCAAGCCCGCCACCAAGGTTTCCACCCCCGCGGACGGCAGCGTCGCCGCGAGCACTCCTCTCAAGAAGCCTTCAGCAAAGGCCGACATAGAACCGATGACCGCAGCAAAATCCCCCGCCACCGACCCGAAGCTTGCGTCCGCCTGGAAGACCAAGGCCGGCAAGGACCTGACCGAACCCGAGCTGATGGCCATGCCGGAGAGCGAATACATGGGGGAGAAGCAACTCGAATTCTTCCGTGCCAAGCTCCAGGCCCTGAAGGACGACCTGCTGTCCAACGCCGGCGAGACCACCGAGCATCTGCGCGAAGACACGTCCATCGTTCCCGATCCGGCCGACCGCGCCACGATCGAGGAAGAGCACGCGCTCGAACTGCGCACGCGTGACCGCGAGCGCAAGCTGCTCAAGAAGATCTCGCAGTCGATCGGCCGCATCGATGCGGGCGACTACGGCTATTGCGACGAGACGGGCGAGCCGATCGGGCTCGGCCGACTGCTGGCCCGCCCCACCGCCACGCTGTCTCTCGAGGCGCAGCAGCGCCGCGAGATGAAGCAGAAGATGTTCGGGGACTGAGCCTCCTTGATCCACGTCGTCATTCCCCTCCCCGGCCTGAACCAGCCCTCCGATGTCCGATAAAGACGAAGGCGGAGGTCTGTTTCGCCGCATGGCGCGCAAGGTCGCGGCGCCAGCGAGGGAACTCGTGGGCATGACGCCGCGCGAGACCGAGATCCGGCCCACCGAGTTCGACAAGGCCGAGATGAAGGCCATGATCGAGCGCAAGCGGCGCAACGACTACGTGCGCAAGCGCGAGCTCGACACGCTGCGCCGGATTCGCCGCGAAGGCCTGTCGGGCGACCAGGCGCAGGCGTTGACGATGCAGTCGTCGCGCATGGACGAGAGCGTCGAGGCGCGCTCCACCCAATCGTCGGTGCAGAGCGTGGGCATCAAGGCCAAGATCGACGCCATCGAGCGCCAGATGGTGGGCGCCAGCTCCGGCGTCTCCGCCGGCAGCCCCGCTGTCAAGCCGCCGCGTACCGCCCCGGCGCTGCCGCCCGGCCCGCCGCCGCCGATCCTGACCACGACCATCTTCGATCCCGAGGACGGCAATCCCACGGTGCGCGTGTCGATCAACGCGGACGACGAGAACGAGACCGTGGCGCGCCTGGATGGCGGCCCGCTGAGCTTCGACGCGCCCATGGAGACAGCGGGGTATCCCGATACGTCGCGGCCGGGGCTGCCCGCTTCGGGCTTCCAGAACACCGCGCCGTACGACGCCGGCGCCTACGATACCGATCCGTTCGCGCCGCCGCGTCCGTTGCCCACCCCGCCGCCGGCGCCCTACCATGCGCCGCTCGAGTTCACGCCGACCCCGATGCCGGCGCCCGTGCCCATTTCGGTGCGCGCGCCGCTGGCGCCGGCCGAGCCGTCCCACATGAACCCGTACGCCGCGGGCGCTCCTGCACCCCGCGCCGCGCCGAATGCGCAGAACACGGTGGACCTGGGCGGCGGCGAACGCGTCGAGGTCAGCGAGGTCGTGCACGACGAGGCGCTCGACGAAGCCGTGATCGCCTTCGCGGGCGGCGATTTCGCCGGCTGCGAGAAGGCCTTGCAGGCCCTCGTCGGGCCGCGCGGCGAACGCCGCGACCACGACGAGACATGGCTGGTGCTGTTCGACCTCTACCGCGCCATCGGCCAGCAGGCCAAGTTCGAGACGGTGACGATGGAATACGTCGAGCGCTTCCATCGCTCGGCCCCGCAATGGTTCTCGCTGCCCAGGCAACTGGCCGAAGCCACCAAGAAGCCCGATTCGGATACGAACATGACCGGCGGGATCGGCTGGGTCTGCCCGCCGAATCTCGATTCCGACGCCGTGGCGCGCCTCGACGCGCTGTCGATGCAACTGCCGTCGCCCTGGGTGATGGACTGGACGGCGCTGGTCTCGGTCGATGTCGAGGGCGCGAGCCGCCTGCAGAAGCTGTTCGCGGGCTGGGCCAGCCGGCCCCTCTCGATGAACTGGATCGCCGGCGACAAGCTGTTCTCGGTGCTGCACGAGCTGGCCCCCACGGGCGTGCGCGATGCAGACCCCGTCTACTGGATGCTGCGCCTGGAGGCGCTGCGCCTGGCGCACCGGCCGGATCAGTTCGACGAAGTGGCGATCGACTACTGCGTCACGTTCGAGGTCTCCCCGCCGAGCTGGGAAAACGCGCGCTGCAAGGCGCAGTTGATCGGCACGACGCAGAACACGCGCACGCTGTCGCTGTCCGTGGTCGGCGAAGCCGTCACCAGCTTCATGGACACCTCGATGATGAGCGAGGAAGAGTCGGCGCCCGCCCAGGTGCAGATCACCTCGGTGGAGCTGGCCGGCCAGTTGTCGGGCGACCTGGCCGAGTTGCTGAGCCGCCTCACGAAGCAGGCGGGCGATTCCCGCGTCATCCGTATCTCGTGCGCGCTGCTGATGCGCGTCGATTTCGTGGCCGCCGGCGACCTGCTGAATTGGGTGGCGCAACGCCACAACGAGGGGCGCGAGATCGTGTTCCACGAAACCCATCGCCTCGTCGCGCTGATGTTCGGCGCGATGGGCATCAATGAGATGGCCCGGGTGCAGCTGCGTCACGCCTGATTCAAGCCAGTGCTCACTCACCCGTAGAAGGCGCCATAACGCAAGTTGGGCGCCTTCTCTCTTGAGCGGCTGATAGACCTCGTTGGCCTAAAGTTCCCGGAAATCGACGTAAAGTCGCCTTTACCACAGATTCACCTTCTCGTGTTGCTCCTGACCGACTTTTTCAGCTTTCCGGGAAAACCCGCGGTTAGGATTTACTCATCGCTCTTCGGAGTAACTTGATGAGGAACTTGATCGTGAAAAAGACTTTGATTGCCGGCGCCGTTGCCCTGATTTCCCTGACGAGCGCCTCGGCCTTCGCCCAAAGCTACGTGGGCGTCGACCTGGGCGCGAGCCACGCGAACAACGGCTGCGGCGCGGCCGACGCCAGCGGCGCCATCACCAGCTGCGACAAGAACGACTTCGCCTACAAGCTCTACGGCGGCTACCAGTTGCCCGGTACCGACTTCGCCGGCGAACTGAGCTACTTCAACCTCGGCAAGTTCAAGGCGTCGGGCACCGGCACCAGCGCAGATGCCAAGGACTCGTACTGGGGCCTCGGCGGCGCCTGGCGTCCGGTGTTCGGCCAAGGCTGGGGCGGCGTGGCCCGCCTCGGCGGCGCCTACGGCACCAGCAAGGTCGACTACAGCCTCGGCGACGTGGCGGGCGAGCACTCGAAGAATGGCTGGCACCCGTACTACGGCCTGGGCGTGAACTACGAGATCGCCAAGAACATCAAGATCGAGGCCGACTGGGACAACACCCGCATCACGTCGCAGGTGCCCACGTTCAGCTCGACGACGGCCGTCGTCAACACCTACACGGTCGGCGCCTCGTTCGGGTTCTGATCGACGCTGCCAGCCTCTCCGGGCCAAGCCCGGAGCCTCGGCCCGTACTCTTCTAACGAGGGGTGCGGGCCGCTTCTATTGCGACCAGGCCTTCGAAGAGAAGGCTGTCGACGATCTCGAATTCGAGGTCGAGGGCGGGCGCCAGCTTCACCGCGGCGCCACCGGCGATCAGCAGCAGCGGCGTCCGGCCGGTGCGCGCCGCGAGCCGCTTGTGCTGGCGCTCGACGGCGCCCGCGATCGCGAAGACGCCGCCCGACATCAGCGCGTCGCTGGTGTTGGTCGGAAACTCCACCGTCTCGCCCGTCGGCACCTTCAGCCCGGCCGTGCCCATCTCGAGCGCGCGCAGCATCAGGCCGAAACCCGGCAGTATCAGGCCGCCCAGGAACTGGCCGACGCCATCGATCGCATCGACGGTGACCGCCGTGCCCACCATCACCACCAGCGCCGGGCGCGGCGGGTTGCCGGTGGCGGCGGCCTCGGCCGCCGCGCGCGCACGCGCGCCCACCAGCGCGACCCAGCGGTCGGCGCCCAGGCGCGACGGATGGTCGTAGCCATTGGTGACGCCCGCCTCGGCGGTGGCGGACACCACCCACCGCGGCGTCACGTCCCACAACTCCATCTGTTCCTCGACGCGGCGGCGCACCGCCTCGCCGGCCACCACGCAGCCCAGCATCTGGTCGGGCGGCGGCAGCGTGGCCCATTCCGTGTCCGCCAGCTCATCGATGGTCTCCAGAAACACGGCGCCATGGCGCAGCGGCGGCTGGCCCGGGATGGGATGCGCGAACAGGGCCCATTTCAGGCGCGTGTTGCCGATGTCGATGGCGAGGAAGCTCACAGGGCGCGAGCGTACCAGCCCCGACCCGCCAGGCGACCCGGATGCGGATAGTGGAAACCCAGAGGTGTGTCGGGAAGATCACACTTGGAGCCCCCGAGGCCAGCGCGGGTTGGTCAAATTGACGTTTACGTAAACGTCAATTGGTTCGATACTTCAAATCCTGTCTTGCAACTCGTCGGACGTCTCATTGCCATGACCGATCTCTCTGCCCATTACAAGGCGCTGGCCGCCTACCGCCCCACCCACAAGGTGCGCTTCGTCACCGCCGCGAGCCTGTTCGACGGCCACGACGCGGCGATCAACATCATGCGGCGCATCCTGCAAGGCATGGGCGCCGAGGTGGTGCACCTGGGCCACAACCGCTCGGTCGACGAGGTCGTCACGGCCGCGCTGCAGGAAGACGCCCAGGGCATCGCCGTGAGCAGCTACCAGGGCGGCCACAACGAGTACTTCAGCTACATGGTCGACCTGCTGCGTGCGCGCGGCGGCGAGCACATCCAGGTGTTCGGCGGCGGCGGCGGCGTGATCGTGCCGCAGGAGATCCGCGCGCTCGCCGACAAGGGCGTGCGCATCTTCAGCCCCGAGGACGGCCAGCGCATGGGCCTGGCCGGCATGATCGGCGAGATGGTGATGCACTGCGACAAGGACTTGTCGTCGTTCGCGCCCACCGACCTGGCCGAGGTGCACGGCCACACCGAGGGCGCCTGGCGCAAGCTGGCGCAACTGATCACCGCGCTCGAGAACCATGGCCTGCCCGCCGAGCGCGTGGCCGAGATCCACGCGGCCGCGCAGTCGGTCAAGACGCCGGTCATCGGCATCACCGGTACCGGCGGCGCCGGCAAGTCGTCGCTGACCGACGAGCTGATCCGGCGCTTTCGCCTCGACCAGCGCGACCGCCTGCGCATCGCGGTGATCTCGATCGACCCGTCGCGCCGCAAGAGCGGTGGCGCTCTGCTGGGCGACCGCATCCGCATGAACGCCATCAACCCGTGGGCGGAGTCTGGAGCGCGCGTGTACATGCGCTCGCTCGCCACGCGTGACGCGGGCAGCGAGGTCAGCCAGGCGCTGCCCGACGTGCTGGCCGCCACCAAGCTGGCCGGCTTCGACCTGATCATCGTCGAGACCTCGGGCATCGGCCAGGGCGACGCGGCCATCGTGCCGCTGGTCGACGTGCCGATGTACGTGATGACGCCCGAGTTCGGCGCCGCCAGCCAGCTCGAGAAGATCGACATGCTCGACTTCGCCGAGTTCGTCGCCATCAACAAGTTCGACCGCAAGGGCGCCGCCGACGCGCTGCGCGACGTGGCCAAGCAGGTGCAGCGCAATCGCGAGGCGTTCACCGTGATGCCCGACAAGATGCCGGTCTTCGGCACGATGGCCAGCCGCTTCAACGACGACGGCGTCACCGCGCTGTACCAGGCGCTCAAGCCGCGCCTGCTGGAGCTGGGACTCGACCTGACCGAAGGCACGCTGCCACTGGTCGACACTCGCTTCAGCACCCACCAGACGCCCATCGTCCCGGCCGCGCGCACGCGCTACCTGGCCGAGATCACCGACACCGTGCGCGGCTACAAGAAGCAGGCCCGTGCGCAGGCGACCCTGGCCCGCGAGGTTCAGCAATTGCGCGGCACCGCGCGCATGCTCAAGGAAGCGAACGCGGACAAGGTGAATGCGCACGACGCCGTGATCGACCTGGCCACGCAACGCGAAGCGAAGCAGCATCCCGACGCGAAGAAGCTGCTGGCGATGTGGCCGGATATGCAGAAGGCGTACGCGGGCGACGAGTACGTCGTCAAGATCCGCGACAAGGAGATCCGCACCAATCTCGTCCACACGACGCTGTCGGGCACCAAGATCCGCAAGGTCGTGCTGCCGCAGTTCGAGGATCACGGCGAGCTGCTCAAGTGGCTGATGCTCGACAACGTGCCGGGCAGCTATCCGTACACCGCCGGCGTGTTCGCGTTCAAGCGCGAAGGCGAGGATCCCACGCGCATGTTCGCGGGCGAAGGCGACGCGTTCCGCACCAACCGGCGCTTCAAGCTCGTCTCGGAAGGCCTGCCGGCCAAGCGCCTGTCCACCGCGTTCGACTCGGTCACGCTGTACGGGGCCGACCCGGCGCCGCGCCCCGACATCTACGGCAAGGTCGGCAACTCCGGCGTCTCGATCGCGACGCTGGAGGACATGAAGGTGCTGTATTCGGGCTTCGACCTGTGCAGCCCCACCACGTCGGTGTCGATGACGATCAACGGCCCGGCGCCCACGATCCTGGCGATGTTCATGAACACCGCCGTCGACCAGAACCTGGACAAGTTCAAGGCCGACAACGGCCGCGAACCCACCGCCGACGAGGCCGCCAAGATCAAGGACTGGGTGCTCGCCAACGTGCGCGGCACCGTGCAGGCCGACATCCTCAAGGAAGACCAGGGCCAGAACACCTGCATCTTCTCCACCGAGTTCAGCCTGAAGGTCATGGGCGACGTCGCCGAGTACTTCGTGCACCACAACGTGCGCAATTTCTACTCGGTGTCGATCTCCGGATATCACATCGCCGAGGCCGGCGCCAACCCGATCAGCCAGCTCGCGTTCACCTTGTCGAACGGCTTCACGTTCGTCGAGGCGTATCTGGCGCGCGGCATGCACATCGACGACTTCGCTCCGAACCTGTCGTTCTTCTTCTCCAACGGGATGGACCCCGAGTACACGGTGCTGGGCCGCGTGGCGCGCCGCATCTGGGCGGTGGCGATGCGCGACAAGTACGGCGCCAACGAGCGCTCGCAGAAGTTGAAGTACCACGTGCAGACGTCCGGGCGCAGCCTGCACGCGCAGGAGATCCAGTTCAACGACATCCGCACCACGCTGCAGGCGCTGATCGCGATCTACGACAACTGCAACAGCCTGCACACCAACGCGTTCGACGAGGCCATCACCACGCCCACCGAGGAGAGCGTGCGCCGCGCGATGGCGATCCAGCTGATCATCAACCGCGAGTGGGGCCTGGCCAAGAACGAGAACCCGAACCAGGGCGCGTTCATCATCGAGGAGCTCACCGAGCTGGTCGAGGAGCGGGTGCTGCAGGAGTTCGAGAAGATCGCCGAGCGCGGCGGCGTGCTCGGCGCGATGGAGACGGGCTACCAGCGCGGCAAGATCCAGGAAGAGTCGATGCACTACGAGATGCTCAAGCACACGGGCGAGTACCCGATCGTGGGCGTCAACACCTTCCGCAATCCGAACGAGGCGCCGATCGAGACGCTCGAGCTGGCGCGCTCCACCGATGAGGAAAAGCAGAGCCAGCTCTCGCGCCTGGCCGACTTCCACGCCATCCACGCCGCGCAGACGCCGGCCATGCTGGCGCGCCTGCAGGCCGCCGTCATCGCCAACACCAACGTGTTCGAGGTGTTGATGGAGGCCGTGCGCGTGTGCTCGCTGGGCCAGATCACCAGCGCGTTGTTCGAGGTCGGCGGTCAATATCGCCGCAGCATGTGATCGAGTGCGCAGAAGCGGCGGTGCGCCGCCTCTGCGCGTATTCATGAATCGTTGCACGACGGCGCCCGGGTTAAGCTCGCGCCCATGAACCTTCTGCTCGCCGAAGACGACGCGATCCTGGCCGATGCGCTCACGGAGCAGTTGCGCCATGCCGGCTTCGAGATCGAGCACGCGCCCAACGGCGCCGTCGCCGAGTTCCTGTTGCTCAAGCAATCCTGGGATCTGTGCATCCTCGATCTGGGCCTGCCGATGGTGGACGGTCTCACCGTGCTGCAACGCGTGCGGCAGAAGAAGCCCGAGCTCCCGGTGCTGGTGTTGACCGCGCTCGACGACCTGCAAAGCCGCGTGGCCGGGCTCAACGCCGGCGCCGACGACTACCTCACGAAGCCGTTCGACTTTCCCGAGCTCGAGGCGCGGCTGCGCGCGCTGCTGCGCCGCAGCCAGTCGTCGCCCGTGGCCAACGCGTCGATGGCGATGGGGGCCCTGGTCTTCGAACGCGACTCGCGTCGCTGCAGCATCGACGGCGCGCCGCTGGAGCTGAGTCCGCGCGAGTGGACGCTGCTCGACCTGCTGCTCACCCGCCGCGATCGCGTCGTGACGAAAGAAGAAGTGGCGCAGGCCTGGAGCAGCGAGCGCGCCGAGCCTGGCGGCAACAACTCCATCGAGGTCTACATCCACCGCGTGCGCCGCAAGCTCGAGGGCTCGGGCCTGAGCATCCGCACCGTGCGCGGCCTGGGCTACCTGCTCGAAGCCTTGCGCCCCGCTTGAGCGTTCGCGCATGAAGACCCTGCCCGGCTCGCTGATGCTGCGGCTGACGCGGTTTGTCGTCGGCGACCAGTCCCTGCACAAGCAGTTGCTGCTGTGGTTGCTGCTGCCGCAGCTCGTGCTGTGGATGGCGGCGGCCTTCGTCACCTACAACGTGGCTGCGCGCTATGCCAATCGGGCGATCGACGCGAGCCTGTTGCAGGCCACGCGGGCGCTCGCGCGCCAGGTCAAGCCGATCGGCAACGGCCTGTTCATCGACTTCCCGCGCGCCGCCGACGACATCATCGGCGGCGACCCGGACGATCGCGTGTACTACATGGTCAGCACGCCGCCAGGCCAGTTCATCCTGGGCAGCCGCACGCTGCCGCCGCCATCGCTCAACGGGCCGCCCAAGCTCGGTGAGCCGTACTTCTACGACGGCAGGATCGACAAGTTGCAGATCCGCGTCGCGGCGCTGTACGTCGCCTACGGCGACAGCAAATCGCGCCAGCTGATGCTGGTGCAGATCGCGCGCGGCCGCGCGCGGCGCGACGAGCTGGCACGCAGCATCCTCGGCGACACCGTGCTGCCGCTGTCGGGCCTGATCCTGCTGATGACGATGATCGTGTGGGCCGGCATCCGCGCCGGCCTCGCGCCGCTGGCGCGCATGCGGGCGCTGGTGGAGGATCGGGCGCCGAACGACCTGACGCCGGTGCGCATCGATGCCGCGCCGCAGGAGCTGCGCTCGCTGGCGCGCGCGCTCAACGACCTGCTGTCCGCGGTGCACGAGAGCGTGGCCGCGCAGCGACGTTTCGTCAACGACGCCGCACACCAGCTGCGCACGCCGCTGGCCGGCCTGAAGAGCCAGACCGAGCTGGCGCTGGGCGAGAACGCCGACCCGGCGCTGCAGCAGCGCCTCGAACGCGTGCACGAGAGCGCCGTGCGCAGCGCCCACCTCGTCAATCAGCTGCTGAGCCTCGCTCGTGCCGAGCCCGAATCGGCATTGGCGCAGCACACCTCGCGCGTGGACCTGCGCGAGCTCGCGCGCGAGCTCACGGCCGAGTGGGTACCGAAGGCGCTGCAGGCGGCCGTCGACCTTGGCCTCGACGATGCAGGCGAGGACGCGCCCGCCGTGGTGGTGCAAGGCCATCCGCTGCTGATCCGCGAGGCGCTGCAGAACCTGATCGACAACGCGATCCGCTATGCCGGCGCGTCCAGCGAAGTGACGGTCGGTGTCTGGCGCGACGGCGCCTTCGGCGTGGTGCAGGTGGCCGATACAGGCCCTGGTATTCCGCCGGACCTGCACCGCGCCGTTTTCGAGCGCTTCGTGCGCGCCACGCACGAGGGCTCGGGATGCGGCCTCGGCCTGGCCATCGTCAAGAGCATCGCCGAGCGCCATGCCGGCCAGGTCACGCTGTCCAGCCAGGTACCGCACGGCCTGCAGGTGCGCATCGCGCTGCCGCTGGCGCGCTGAGCCCCTGTCCGAGGGGACGGCGGGGCCAACTTTGTACGCCTGTTCGAGCTCGCCGTCGCGTCACATCGGCGCTTGAACAGCCGCGTGCGACCTTTCGGCAACACCCGAGGCGTTCAGCTGGCGTCAATTTAGGGGGAATCAGTCCCGCCGCTGGCAAGGGCGGGTACGGTCGTGTTCTGCCTTATTTGCCCATCCCTGGTGCTTTTTGTGCACTGCAGCGTGCTTTCTACTCGACTGTTGCACCAAATCGACACTTCGCCCAGCTCTACGAGAAAACCCTCATTAAGTTTGTATTAATGGTTGATTAAGCTTCTTAACGTTGGCCGGCGTCCAGTTGCGGCTAGCGAAACTACAACGCATTCGAATGAATGCAAAGCAGGAGACAAGACATGCAAGACACCCGTGGCTCGCGCCCGGCA
>Ga0302314_10015301_pt1 | contig 13044 bp, 10 predicted proteins | sample III_Palsa_N2_3_FD_200533 | JGI IMG/M metagenome (GOLD analysis project Ga0302314, IMG submission 200533) | Peat permafrost microbial communities from Stordalen Mire near Abisko, Sweden - III_Palsa_N2_3 | ecosystem: Environmental > Terrestrial > Soil > Palsa > Peat permafrost | place: Sweden...
CGGGCGACCTCCGCCGCGTGCTCTGGTTGGCCCGTCTGCTCGTACGCCAAGGAGAGAAGTGCCATCGCCTCCTCGTGGCTCTTCGCGCGACGGTCCCTGTCCACCACCCGCGCCAAGAGGGGAATGGCGTCTGCCGGACGCGCGCTGCGGGCGTAGGCGGCACCAAGGAGAAAAGAGGCCTCGAGTGCCTCGGGCTCGGGAGGGTTCAGGGCAAGGAAGCGTGCGAGCTCCTCCGCGGCCGCTGCCGGCTCTCCCCGCCGGCTGGCTTGGCGTCCTCGTTCCAGCGCCGTGGCACCGATGTCCCGTCGCGCGAGTTCGACGCGCTCCTGCAGCGCACGACGCTCGAGCGGCGTGAGATGCGTGGCGTCGAGCCGAGCCAGGGAGGGAACCGCCTTCAAGCGGTCGTCGAGCGAGCCCTCTGCCAGCATCCGGTAGACTTCGCCCGCGCTCCGGCTCGCTGCGGAGGCTGCGGCAGTCTGGGCGGTGTTCTTTTCCAGGGCCGTGCTGGCCTCGGCAAGCTGCTGGGTGAGGGTTTCACGCTCGTGTGCCGCCACCGTCCCGCGGACCACCGCGACCACCAGCCCCGCGCCCACGGCGAGCAGCGCGAAGAGGGCATAGGCGGTCGCCGAAGCCAGGCGCTGCTGGGCGATGGCGGCCTCCAGCCGACGTCCCACCGTCTTCACCTCGGCGTGGAGCGTCTTCAGCTGGTTGTCGGCGCGGATGACAAGGGTACGACTCTCAATCACCTCGCGGCGGATGTCCGCCAGTTCCTTGTCCGGGTCAGCCATGGGGGCCCCACAAGACCATCCGCCACCAGGGCTGCCAAGCGTTCCGGGAGGGGTATCTGGAGGCTTCCTCCGAAGCGCGGCAGCGTCGACTGCGCTAGCTCAGCGGTCGGGACGCGTTGGGCGCAAGGTCGAGCAGTGGCAACTCCAATGTCACCAGCGCGCCGTGCAGGCACGGGCGCGAGAAGTCACTGGCATCGAGGTCCCGGAGCAGCCGTAGCACCCCGTGCTCGGAGAATTCAGCCACGCTGAGGGTGGCCGTCGCGCAGGCGAGCGCCGCCTGCAGGGTCTCCGGCCGTGCATCCGGCGCCTCCACCAGCGCCCGTACCAGCGCGTCACCGCCCAGTCCGGCCAGCGCCGGCGGCACGGAGCGCCAGCGAATCGCGCCAGTGCCGAAGGGCTCGAACGCCAGTCCCAGCCCAGCCAGCACCTCGGCGCGCTCGGCCAGGCTCTTGGCCACTGCTGCACCTACGGTGACCGGCGGCCCGAGAAACTCCGCCTGGGCTCCATTCGGTACCGAACGGCGGAGGAGTCGCGTGAGGCAAGCGCGCTCGTACGCGGCGTGGAGGTCCAGCACCACCAGAGAGCCGCCTGGGCCCTCGCACACCGCCGCTTGCCGCTCGAGGAAGCCCAGGAGGCGGAGCCGCCCGAAGAAGCCCGGCGCGGGCGCCTCGTTCCGGCCGGGACGGAACTCGCCAAACACCGGCGCGCGGGTGGCACCCTGGGCAGCTCCGGGCACCTCCGGGGGGAACGGCACCGCGGCCCCCGGAGCATCCCGCGCCAGTCTGAGGAAGCGTTCCACCGCCTCGGCGTAGTCCGGCGTCACCGGCTGCCCGGGTCCGCCTCCCTGCAACCACGCTGCCCCACGCACCGCTTGCGCCACTGCGCTGTGGACGGCGTCGGTGACACCCGGGGTGTCCGAGAACCGAACCTCGAGCTTCTGCGGGTGCACATTGACGTCCACCGTGCCCGGCTCGAGCTCGATGAAGAGGACGCCCACCGGTTGACGCCCTGGCGGCAGCAGCGGCTGGAGCCCTCGGTGGATGGCCGCGTGCACGGCCCGGTCGCGCACATGCCGGCCGTTGACGAAGGTGTACAGACCCCGCGCCGTCGACTGGCTGTATTCGGGCGAGGCGATGACTCCCAGGCGCCGCTCCTCTACTGGAAGAAGGTGGGGATGGACCTCTGCGCCGAGCGCGGTGGCGATGCGCTCTGCCACGTCGCCGGCGCTGGCCGGAAGACTGAGCAACACCCGGCCGGCATGCTCGAGGCGAAAGGCGACACCTGGGTGCGCGAGCGCCAGTCGAAGGACGGCTTGCTCGCAGTGGCGAAGCTCCGTCTGCTGCCGACGGAGGAACTTCCTGCGCGCTGGAACGGCATAGAAGAGGTCCTCCACCACCACTTGGGTCCCGGGGCGGGCCGCCGAGGGGCCCACCGAGACGACGACGCCGGCGTCGACCTTCACCTCGGTCCCGACGGCGGCGTCTGCTTCCGCCGTCCGCAAGAGCAGCCTCGAAACCGAGGCCACCGCAGCGAGCGCCTCGCCCCGGAACCCGAAGGTTACGATGCGCTGAAGCCCGGCGAGGGTGCTCAGCTTGCTGGTGGCGTGCCGACGAAGGGCGAGCGGCGCATCCTCGGTGGACATCCCCCGGCCGTCGTCCACCACCTCCACCCGCTCGGTGCCACCGCCCTCCAAGCGGATGAGCAGGCTTCTCGCCCCGGCGTCGAGCGCGTTCTCTCCGAGCTCCTTCACCACCGAGGCCGGACGCTCCACCACCTCGCCGGCTGCGATTTGGTCGACCAACTCGTCGCTGAGCAAGGTGATGGTCTGCATGGCACCCATCCGGACGCGCGCTTCCAGGTCCGGGGCCGTTGCGGTACACCGCACAGCAGGGATGGGGCAAGCCCGGAGCACGCGAACGATGCGGGTGGCACTCACCGGGCCCACCGGCGACTTCGGAACGCTGCTCTTGCCCCGGCTCCGCGATGACGCCCGAGTGAGCCGCATCGTCACGCTCGGCACGCGTGGAACCAGCGGTCCCCGGGTGACCCATCACCGGGTCGATCTCACGCGCTATGACGTGGAGTCCGAGCTGGTCGACCTGCTCTGCGAGGCGGAGGTGGAAGTCCTCTACCACCTTGCATTCCTTCACGGGCGCACCCGCAGCGGCGCCTTCGCCCACGAAGTGGAGGTCATCGGGACTCTCCACGTGCTCGCCGCCGCGGCCCGCGCCGGCGTGAGAAAGCTGGTGGTGCCCTCCTACACGTTGGTGTACGGGGCCAGGCCAGACAACCCGGTGCTGTTGGGCGAGGACGCTCCCCTCTACGGCTCGGCGGCCAGCCGCTTCGTGTCGGACAGAGTCGAGGTGGAGAAGCAGGTGGCCGCCTTCCGCCAATCGCACCCGGAAGTGGAGGTGACGGTGTTCCGCTTCGCGCCGGTGCTCGGCCCGACCGCGGACAACCCGGCCACCCGCTTCTTCCGCCGGCCTGTGGCGCCGACGCTTCTGGGCTTCGACCCGCTCTGGCAAGCCGTCCACGAGGATGACGCCTGCGCAGCGCTGCTTCACGTCCTGGACCGGCCATCCGCCGGCGTCTTCAATGTCGTATCCGCCGACGTGCTACCGCTCTCCGCGATGATTGCGCTTGCCGGGACCCGCCCCCTGCCGCTTCCCGCCCCACTCGCCCGTGCCATCCTCCGGGGCCTGAACGCGGCTGGCGTTACGGCGACGCCCCCCACGCTCTTGGACTACCTTCACTACGCCTGCGTGGCCGATGGAGCTCGGTGCCGGGATTTGCTCGGCTTCGAACCCCGCCACAGCGCCCGTGAAGCGCTGCGGGCGCTGAGGACCTGAACCATGCCGAAACGCGTCCTCGGGAACGACCCCTTCGAACGTGGTGCTGCGCAGCGTCCGGCGCCGCCAGTGCCCAAGACGGCGGCACCGCCCCCGGTGCACTCGCGCGCGAAAGCGCCTCCGCCTCCCAAGCGCGCACCGACGGCGCGCCGCCCGACCCGACCGAAGGACGTCCCCGGCCAACAAGTCCCCGCTACAGCGACGGCCACCCCGTCGAGCGCAGCAGCGGCGGCTGCCGAACCGACTGTGCAGGCCGCCTCTCCGGGCTGGGTGACGACGGCCAGCGTCGAGCTGGCCGGTGCGCTCTCCGTGTTGCGAGCCGCGGCCGAGGCCCTGCGCGCTGGCCTCGGGAGCTCTGCCAACGTGGAGCTCGACGTCTACGGCGGCAACGAGAAGCTCCAGGCTGCCCTCACGCCGCTCGCCGACTTCCTCTACACGCGGTGGTTTCGGGTCTCGGTGGAGGGCGCCGAGCACGTCCCGCGGGGGGGCGCGCTCTTGGTGGCCAACCATGCCGGCGCCCTTCCCATTGACGGGCCGGTGCTGAACGAGGTGCTCCGCCGCAGCCGCCCGGACCTCCCCGGGCCTCGCTGGCTGGTCGAGGACCAGGTCTTCTACGCCCCCCTCTTGGGGACGCTCCTCAACCGGCTCGGCGCGGTGCGTGCCTCTCCGGAGAACGCCACCCGGCTGCTCGCCGAGGGGCGACCGGTGTGTGTCTTTCCGGAGGGCATCCAGGGAATCGGCAAGCCCTATCGCGAGCGCTACCGGCTCAAGCGCTTCGGGCGCGGCGGCTTCGTGAGGCTGGCGCTCCGCACCGGCGTCCCCATCCTTCCGGTGGCCATCGTTGGCGGCGAGGAGTCGCTTCCGCTGCTCGCCAAGCTCCCAGCGGGCTTCCTGGGGATGCCCTATTTGCCCGTGACGCCGCTCGGCCCCATCCCCCTACCCGCTAAGTGGTTGGTGCGCATCGGTTCTCCCCTCGCACTGCCGAAGCAACGCGAGCAGGCAGGCGGAGCGCCTGGCGGTACAGCGGCGCTCGAGGTGGTGGAGTCGCTGGTGGAGCAGACTCGCCGACGCATCGAGGAGATGCTCCAAGAGCTGCTCCGCGCACGCGGTACCGCTGTCTTCTTCGGCTCGTGACCGAAGTCCTCAAAAACCCACCTGGCCCGGGGCCGTCCCTTGAGCGAGAATGCCTGGCTGTGACTGATTTCGTCGCCGTGCGCTCGCTGCTCCCCGAAGTGCTGGCGCGGCTCAGCGCCTCGGGCAGCCCGGTTGCCCTCCAGTCTTTGTGGCGCGAAGTCATCGGCGGCCCCATCGCTCAAAACAGCCGGCCCTGCAGTCTGTCGCAGGGCGTGCTGCGGGTAGAGGTGCCGAGCGTCGCCTGGCGGGCAACCCTCCAGGCCGAGGAACCTGCACTGCGGGCCCGCCTCAACGCGGCGCTGCGCAGCCCTGCCGTTGAACGCCTCGAGTTTGAGGTCCGCGCGCACACACTGTGACTGCGGCCCTGCTGCTCGTCCTTGGTGCCCATGCCGCGGCTCCAGCCTCGGTGTCCGAGGTCGAAGCACGGGTGTCGCAGCACCTCCGGCAGGCGTTCGAGCGCATCGGCCGTTCAGCACCGCAGCTCGACCCGGCACTCTCCGCTGCGGCTCGGGCGCTGGCGGTGGACGCGCTTGCTTCGAATGCCCCGGCTGCCGCCTCTGCCGAGCCAGAGCGCGTCACCGACGCCATGTCCCGTGCCGGTGCCTGGGACGCGCAACCCAAGGTGTGGATTATTCGCGCTGCCCCGCTCGAGGAGGGACTCTTGGCGTTTCAGCGGCGGACCGATTTGGGCATCGACCCGGCCTCCCATGCTGGGCTGGCGGTGGTGGGTGAGCCGGACCACGGCGTCATCGCTCTGGTGCTCGCGGACCGGAAGTCGGAGCTGCGACCCTTCCCCCGGAGGCTGAGACTGCCGGGGACACACGAGCTGTGCGGCGAACTCTGGCCTCCGTTGGCTCAAGCAGACGTCTTCGTCACCGTCCCCGCCGGCCGGGTGGAGAAGACTCGAGTGAGGACGGTGTCCCGGGGCTTCTGCGCGGAGATTGGTTTCAGCGCCCCCGGAAGGTATGCCGTGGAGGTGCTCGGCACCGGGCCTTCTGGGCCCGAGGTCGCGGCCCTCTTCTCGGTGGAGGTGGGCGAATTAACCCCGAGTGCCGAGAAGTCCTCCGGGGCATTCTCCCGTGCTGCGGGGCAGACACCTGCCCCCGAGCCGGCCACAGTCGCCGAGGCCCGCGCCGCCTTGCTGGCGCGCATCAACGCTCTGCGGACGGCCAATGGCGCTCCCAGCCTCACCGCCGACCAGCGCCTCGACGCCATCGCCCAGGCCTATGCCGAGCGAATGGCGCTGGGCCACTTCTTCGCTCACGTTGCGCCCGAGGGCGACTCCCTCAGCGAGCGGCTCCGGGCCGCCGGCTATGCTTTCACCGCGAACGGCGAGAACCTCGGGCGTGCCGGCACGGGGCCACTCGCCGCCCATGCCAGCGTGGAGGAGAGCCCCGGCCACCGGCGCAACCTCTTGCTTCCGGGCTTCGTGAAGCTTGGGGTCGGCGTCGCCGTGGAAACCTATGGCGGACGCAACGAGACGCTGGTGGTGGAAGTCCTCGCCACTCCGGACACGCGGTCGATAGACCCGGTCGGCGACGCCTACCGTCGCATCGCCGAGCAACGCGCCGCGCTCGGCCTGCCCGTACTCGCTCGGAGTCCGCAGCTCGAGGCGGTGGCCGCAGAACAAGCCCGCATCGCGTTGGATGCGGAGGACCCCCACACCGAGCGTCTGCTCGCGCCGGAGCGGCTGCATGCTCGTGTTTCAGAGAGCCTGCGTGGCGTGGAGTCGACCAGCGCCGAGCTCTTCGTCGCAGAGGACTTGTCGCAGCTGCCTGGGACGCGCGGAGTCGCGGACAGCCGGAAGAATCTGGTCGGCGTGGGTGCAGTTCCTGCCGGCCCGGGGCCGGGCGGCGCCGAGCGATACTGGGTGGTGGTCATCTACGCAGACCGCCACTGAGGAAGCCGCCAACGCCCTCAGACAGCGCTGCTAGATGGCCCGGCGCTGCGTGGCGTACGCCTCCAGCCCGAGGGCGGGAGCGGCCGGACTCGCGTAGTGCGAGCACTTGACGCAGGTGAAGCTTTGCCAGCCCCGCCGCACTGCCTCGTCTAGACAGTTGTCGTATTGAGGGCAGTTGAGGTTGCGGTGCGTTTCCACACCAGCCCTTTTGGGGCCCGCTTCTGGGTTGATGGTTTGAGGTAAGTCGGTGGGACAGGGTTTCATTGGACAGACGCCTCCCTCACAGCAGTGCAGTTCGGGTGTGAGGGGCACTCCCGGACGCGCATCCGGAGCGACCAATGCCCACATTGGACCAGAGCAACGGTCTCCAATGGTTCCCCTCGCCTTCCGGGAGGAAAGCTTCTCCCCACCTCCCGGACCGCCGGCGTGTTTAGGAGCTGTGGCTTTGCTTGTCAAAGCCGCCAGGCTGAACTCTTTGCATACCAACGTAGGACGGGCCTGTAGCAGCTGTCCCGGCCGCAACCACTCGATACAAACCCGAGCAAATTTGAGGCATTCGCGGGGGTGCCGCGGCCCGCCTTGACTCGCGCTGACAGGAAGAAGTGGGGGCTCGCCGGTGGGCCGCGTCCAGCCCGGGGCGAGTTTGTGACAGCGACGCTGTCGGCGGCTACCTTCTGCGTCGCGACCGCTCGGGGGAGCCAACGTGCGGCGGCACTTCTCAGGAGCCTGCGTGCGGAGCGCTGCTGGACTACTTGCCGTCGTCTTGTCAGCTGCCGCGGGAGGCTGCTCGAGCAGTACACCGACGGCACCGGCCGGGACGGCCACCTTCAGCGGTGCCATCACCGGCTCGAGCGTGGTCAGCCTGGGCTCGACCTATTCGGTGCCGGATGGTTTGAGGTTCTTCATCCAGTCTCCTGCCGACGTCTACCCGGCCTTGGGCTTCGAGGCGGCGTTGCCCGGCACTGCGCTGCAGGCCCTCACTTACGACGACACCAATGGCACCGCGGCCAGCACCACGGTGCAGGAGGCCGCCACCGGAGGCATCACGTGGACACAGGTGTCGGAACAGGAGTCCACGGTTGGCACCTTCGCCTTGCTGCTCAGCGATGCTGGCGAGTCGGAGGCCACCGACGGGGGTACCGGTTGGCCGTCCCCCCAGGGCTGTCTGACGGCGACGTTGGTGCCAGTGGGGACCCTCACCGACGCGGGCGTCACCGTCGTGGTCGTGTTCACCGCCGCCGCGTCCTGTCCGTGAAAGCCACCGGCGGCTGCCGCGCCCAGGCCGTGGGTTGGCACACGGCCACCTGCACCTAGCCACCTCGTCGGACAGGCCCCCACCACGACCGGGCCGCGCGTGGCCGAGACCACGTTGGGCAGTTGTTCGACCGAGGGCGCGCGACTTGGTACATCCTTCGGACTGTGATTCGCCATGCGATGGCGCTCGGGCTGTTGGGAGCGCTTCTGCTGAGGCCCACCTCGGCGCCTGCCCAGTCGGAGAAGCTCCTGGAGTGGGCCCGACTGCAACGCCCGGGGGCCCTGGAGCAGGCGCAGTCCGAGCTCGCAGCGTGCGTCAAACGAAGTTGCCCTGACGGTGGCCGCCTTTCCCTGCTGGTGGGCGAGTTGCTGCTGTCGCGCGGGGAACCGGCGCAGGCCCTGGCCGCACTGAGGCGCTTCCCCGCCCCTTCGCCCCTCGTCCCGTACCGTGACTTCGCCATGGGGGAAGCCCTCTTCTACCTTCGCGACTACCGCGGCGCGGCCGCGCACTTCCTCGACGCCACGAGTGCCCCGGGTGCCATCGCGGCTCGCGCCGAGGCCCGCGCCGGCGAGTCCTTGCTGCTCGCCCGGGAGCCCGGGCAGGCCCTCCCGCTCCTCGAGAAGGGGCTTGCCCAGCTGGGCGGCCCGGAGCTCGTCTCGGCGCGGGCCGAGGCCAGGGCTCAGCTGGGAGACCTGCCCGGGGCGCAGGCCGACCTCCATACGCTCCTGGTGCGTTACCCGCGCTCACCCGCAGCCCTCGAAGTCGACGCGCAACTCCGCGGTAGCTCGGCACCGGCCGTGGCACTCACCCTGGAAGAGAGACTGGGCCGGGCGCGCTCCTTCCTCGACGCCGGCGACGCCCGTCAGGCCCTGGCCGAGGTGGAGCGCATCGACAGCAACGGACTCGCCCGCGACTCGGCCGGGAAAGCCCAGCTGGCGCTGTTCCGTGCCCAGGCCCTCTTCCCGCTTGGACGGGCTGAAGAGGGGGACGCCGCCCTGGAGGTGGCGGCCCAAGGACCACCGGCGACGGCGTCCGAGGCCCTCCTCGTCCGTGCGCGGCGGTTGCTCAGACTCAATGACAATGCCGGTGCACTCCTGAAGTTTCAGGAGGTCTCGAGGAAGTACCCGGGTGAGCTGGCCTCGGAGGAGGCCGACTACTTCATCGGCTGGATTGCCCTCCAGGAAGGAAAAATCGCGGCCGCGGCGCAGGCCCTGGAGGCCTTCGAGAAGAAACACCCCGAGTCTCACCGCCGCGATGACGCCTGCTGGTTCCGGGGCCTGGCTCTCATCCGCCAGGGCAACTGGGCGGAGGCTGACCGTGCACTCCGGGAGCTCGTGGAGCGCTACCCGAAGAGCAGCCTGATACCGCAGGCGCGTTACTGGCGAGCCCGGGTGAAGCACCTCTCGGGTGGAAACGCTGCCGACGACTACCTGGACATCGTCCGCACCTACCCAGCCAGCTTCTACGCCCTGGTGGCCAGCGAGCGGATGCGCGAGCTGGGCGCCAAGCCACCTCCTCTCTTCGCCGAGCGCCCGCACCTGCCGGCACAGGCTGCGGCGAGTCCCGAATTGACGCTCCCTCGAGCGCTGGCCGCCGCGGGGTTGTGGCGGGAAGCGGAAGAGGAACTCCGCACCCGCCTGGGCCAGGTGCACACGCCGGAGCAGGCATTGCGCGTGGGCAGCTCGCTCGCGCTGCTCGGCGAGGCCTGGGCCGCCTACGGGCTGGCCAACCGGCTGTTGTGGGGCCGCGCCTACTCGCAGAAGGACCCGGTGTCCCTCGCCTTGCTCTACCCCCGGCCCTACGGCGCCCACGTCGAGGAGACGGCGCGGGCCGCGGGCGTCTCGTCCGGATTGCTTTACGCGATGATGCGCCGGGAGAGTGCCTTCCAGCCGGACCGCCTGAGCGGGGCACGTGCCCGGGGATTGATGCAGCTCATGGCGCGCACCGCCAGCGCCATCGCCAAGGAACTCCAGCGTGAGGCGCCAGAGCCAGACGAGCTCTACCGTCCGGAGCTCAACCTGGACCTCTCCGCCTGGTACGTCTCGCAGCTCTCGAAGCGCTTCGTGCACCCGGCCCTGGTGGCCGCCGCCTACAACGCCGGTCCGGCGGTGACGCTGCAGTGGGCGAGCCAGTACGGCAACCTCCCCGTCGACCTCTTCGTCGAGTCGCTGCCCTACAAGGAAACGCGGGCCTACGTGAAATCGGTGGTGGCCGACCTCTACCTCTACCAGCTCTTCTACGGCGCGAAGGCCGATAGCCCGCGGCTGGCGATGACGCTGCCCTCGCCGGCTGGGGTAGGAATCGACTTCTAGGGCGTCAGCAGGCGCGCGTAGGCCACCGCCACCTCGGCGGCGACATGCGCGTTTTGTTCGAGCAGGGCGAGGTTCGCCCTCAGGGTACGGCCGCCGGTGGCCGTGGTGAGCTCCCCCAGCAGAAACGGCGTCAAGGCCTGCCCGGAGACGCCCTGACGCACGGACTCGGCGTGGGCCAAGCGCAGTGCGTCTTCGAGCTCGGCCTCCCCCAGGGCGACTTCCGATGGCGGTGGCACGCAGAGAAGGAGAGCCCCGGGCTGCCCGAGCCGGTCGCGGTGGATGCGAAGAAGCTGCGCGGCAGAAGACACGTCGTCCACGCGGTGGGTGAGGCGAAGCCCGGAGCTGGTCAGGTAGAAGCCCGGGAATTCGCCCGTCCGGTAGCCCACCACCAATACCCCAAGCGACTCCAGCGCCTCGAGGGTGCGAGGCACATCGAGCACGCTCTTCGCCCCCGCGCACACCACCATTCCTGGAAAGCGCGAGAGCGCGTGGAGGTCCTCGCTCACGTCCCCCGTCCCTCCCGGGTGAACGCCGCCAATCCCCCCGGTAACGCAAACCGCAAGGCCGAGAGAGGCTGCCACGGCGCAGGTGCCGGACACGGTCGTTCCGCCATTGGCCCCTTTGGCCACCGCTGGCGCCAGGTCGCGCGCCCCCACCTTCTGTGCTCTCCACTCGCCCCGGGCCAGTGCCTGCACCTCTGCGCTGGAGAGCCCGCAGCGCACCCGGCCCTCCACCACCGCCACCATCGCCGGCACCGCTCCTGCCCCTCGCACCGCAGCCTCGCACGCCCGTTGCGAGGCGAGGTTTTACGGAAAGGGGAGCCCCTGGGCCAGCACGCTGGACTCCATCACCACCAGCGCGAGGTGTGCCGTGTGGGCCGCGAGCACTTCTTCGGAGAGGACGACGTCCAAGCGGGAGTCCTTGCCCTACATCGGCCGCTCAGCGAGGAGAAAGCCCTGCATTTCCTCGTCGTCGAGTGCTCGACCATCGCGCCCCACCGCGACGGCGTTGATTTGCGCCTCCTCCACGTTGACCGTCGCCCCCTTGCGCCACTCGGTGGTGTGGACCGCCCCGTCCACCAGTTTGCCCACCAGCTGGGCGTCCTCCCAGGTGAGCACCTCGAGCCACAGGTCTTCCTTCACCGCTTCGTCCTCGCCCTCCGGATGCACCTCGAAGGAGCTTCGGACCAGGAAGGTGGTGGGCTCCATCAACCCGCGGCGGTGAAAGCGGGCTTTGAATGCCGGCAAGAGCGTGCGCGCCTGCTGTTCCAGAGCCTCGCTCCGTTCCGGCGGCTCCTTCTCGAAGCGGGCCCGGTAAGGGCGCAGGAGGTCGGCCACGGTGTGCCGCCCATCTGCGGACACCACCGTGAAGGAGGCACCTTCGTGGCCCTCGAAGGTGTCCATGGGAAGGTCGATGAGGGTCAGCCGAGCCTCTTCGGACGGGGCAATCATGAACGCCTCCCCGTTGCTCGTCTCCACCCGCTCCCGCAGACGGGGCCCCTCCCCCCAGGCGAGCTCGGCGCAGAGCTCGTGGACAAAGGACTCCGCGGCGCGCAGGTCGTCCTCCGCCAGGCGGAAAACCTCCAGCTCACGCGTGCCAAATTTTTCCATGCCGTGGGAGTGCACCCAATAGGGCGCATCCCCCTGCGCCGCTTCCACCGCATGGAGGTTGACGTGGTCACGGATGTCGAAGTCCAGCTCGGTAATCTCCGCAACATCCTCCAGCTCGTGCAGCTTAAAAGCGGTGACGTCGAGCAATACCCCCGGCAGCCGCTCGAGCAGCGCACGAGCGCACCACAGGGCTTCGAACACGGCAGCCGCCGGTCCCGGGACTCCTGGTTCAAAGGCAATCCGGTAGAAGCCCCTCGCCCGACGGAACACGCCGTGGGCCTCGTCACTGCCGGTGAGGAGGTCTGGCGTCCACCCGATGGCGGCCTCGAGTGCCTCGAAACGAACGGTGACTGTCGACTCCGCAGAACGGAGCCGGAAGCCGCTTCCGTCCTCGGCCAGCTCGAACCCGGCATCCTCAACCGAGAAGGCCTCGGCCAGGACACCCGGCGCGAGGGACTCGGTCTGCTCGGTGGCGACGATGTAGACTTCCCTCAACGCCCGGCCTCTCGCACGCCCCCTCCTCTTAAGCCCTTTTCAAAGCCGAAGCTTCCAGGGGAACACCTTCAGCTACACCAGGAATGCCCGGGTGAGCCAGCGCCTCTTCTGACAGGGCTTGCCCGGGCGTTCGCCACCGTGCAAGACGTGGGCTCTCACAAGGCTGCCGCGCCATGCTCCGCAACTTCTTCTGCGTGCTCACCGTCGCCGTGGTCACCGCGGTGCTCCTGCCGTTCGCCGGGCTGGCCATCCTGGTCACCCGGGACACCCGTGGCGCGAGCTGGTTCGCGCGCAGGCTGTGGGCGCCCATCCTTCTCTGGGTGGCCGGAGCGCGGGTAGAAGTCGAGGGAATCGAGCATCTGGACCCCCGCCGCCCTGCGCTCTATGCAAGCAACCACCAGTCGACCATCGACATCCCGGTCCTCTTCGTGGCCCTGCCGCTCGACCTGCGCTTCATCGCCAAGGAGCAGCTCCGCTGGGTGCCGTTGATTGGCTGGTACATCCAGATGGCCGGCCACATCCTCATCGACCGCAGTAACCGTGCCCGCGCCATCGCGTCGCTGGACCGCGCGGCAGACGAGATAGCCCGCCGCCGAATCAGCCTCATCGTCTTTCCCGAGGGCACTCGCTCCGAGGACGGTCGTATCCTCCCCTTCAAGCGGGGGTCCTTTGGCCTGGCGCTCAAGGCAGGCATCCCCGTC
>Ga0302314_10015303_pt1 | contig 13043 bp, 10 predicted proteins | sample III_Palsa_N2_3_FD_200533 | JGI IMG/M metagenome (GOLD analysis project Ga0302314, IMG submission 200533) | Peat permafrost microbial communities from Stordalen Mire near Abisko, Sweden - III_Palsa_N2_3 | ecosystem: Environmental > Terrestrial > Soil > Palsa > Peat permafrost | place: Sweden...
AGGGGAGGAGTAGGTCAGCGCTAATCGTTTCTCCTCCCATGCAAGCGAAGCGCAGCGGGGGAGGTGGCGGCGAAGCCGACGGAGGGGGCGAGCGCCGGCCGCCGATCCCCTCCGACTCACCCCCTAGATATGTACCCCGCCCGCAACTTCGATCCGCTGGGCGTTGACCCAGCCCATGTCGTCGGAAAGCAGGGCTGCGATCACCGGCCCCACATCCTCCGGCGTGCCCACACGGCCGAGGGCGGTGATGTCGGCGACCATCTTGTTGACGTGTGGATTGTCTCGAACCATCCCGCCGCTGAAATCAGTGGCGATGGCGCCCGGCGCCACGACATTGACGGCGATCCGACGCGAGGCCAGGTCCACGGCCATGTACCGCGTCAGCTGCTCCACGGCCGCCTTGATCGAGCCGTAGCCGATGCGGCCCGGCATGGCGAAGCGGGCCAGACCCGAGGAGATGTTGACGATGCGGCCGCCATCATTGATCAGCGGTAACAGCTTCTGGGTCAGAAACAGCACGCCCTTGAAGTGAACGTTGTAGAGCCCATCCATCTCCGCTTCGGTGATCGTCTCCAGGCCTGAGGCGGAAGAGGCGCCGGCATTGTTGACGAGATAGTCAAAACGTTCGGCGCCAAGCTCGGTCAAGGCGCCGCGCACACGCTCCGCGAAATCTTCGAAGGTGCTCGAGGCGCCGGTGTCGAGCTGCAGGGCGATAGCCTTGGCGCCTGCCTCCGCAACGAGGCTGACGACCTTGTCCGCCTCTGCACGATTAGAGTTGTAGGTGAATATCGAGCTTACGCCGCGCTTGGCCAGGCTGAGTACCGCGTTGCGGCCGATCCCTCGGCTGCCGCCGGTGACGATAGCGATCTTACCATTTGACATAACTTATCTTTCTGCTGATGGTTCAGGCGTCAAGGCCGTTCATCGTGGTGCAGTATGACGGCGGGAGGCCTGAAAGCGGAATGCCGAAACCACTCTGTTTCTTGCCTATTCCTGTCTTTGGAGGTAGGGCGTCTGCGACGCTGACCTGAAGGGAGTGGTCAAATATGCCGAATGAGCTAGCCAAAGCCCTCCTGCGCTACACCGCCGGTCAACCGGGCGGGAGCCCGTTCGCAACGGCGATCGACGGCTTGGGCATCCTTCGGTCCGACTACCCTAACCCGCCGACTCATCGCATCTCCAGGCCGCACATGTGCATCGTCGCCCAGGGCGCCAAATGGGCGGCGTTCGGCGGCGCCAAACTTGAGTACAGGGCAGGGCAGGCCCTGGTGGTCGGCGTCGAGACTCCCTCGGTCGGGAGGGTTTTTGAAGCCAGTCCAGGCGAGCCCTGCCTTGTGCTGGTGTTGGGGCTGGATCTGGCGATCATGCGCAGTGTCGCCGAAAGCCTGGAGGCGCCGCCAACGGCGAGTGGAGAGGCGTGCGCTGGTGTATTCGTGACCGATTTCCAAGGCCCCCTGGCGGACTGCGCCCTGCGGCTGGTCCGGCTGCTGGATACGCCCCAGGCGATCGCGACCCTCTATCCCGTCATCATGCGCGAGATCTGCTACTGGCTGCTGACTGGCCCTCACGGCGGCGATATCGCCAGAATGACCCTGGCCAACAGCCCGTCGCGGCCGGTGATAAAGGCGATGCACAGCCTGCGCGACCGTTTCAGGGAAACGGTGCGGATCGAGGACTTGGCCGCCATCGCGCAGATGAGCCCCTCGGCCTTCCACCGCCAGTTCAAGGCGCTGACCTCGTCGACCCCTTTGCAGTATCAAAAGCAGCTTCGCCTGCTTGAGGCGCGCCGGCTGATGATTTCAAACGCCATCAATGTCGAGGCGGCGGCCTTCCAGGTCGGCTACGAAAGCCCTTCCCAGTTCAGCCGCGAATACGCCCGCATGTTCGGCGCGGCGCCAAAGCGCGACGCTAAACAGATGCAGACCCTTCTGCGGGAGGATCGCGCGTCCGAGAGCGCGGTCGCCGAAGCGGCCTAGGCCGAGTTGGCATGGTCTGGTTCAATCATCGCTCCCACGAAGGGGGAGCTGTCAGCCCGTAGGGTTGACTGAGGGGGCCTGGCCGCTGCTGCGTCGGCCCATGTATATCTCAGTGCCTATCGGCGCGGATGCGCTAACCCCATACGCCGGCGTAGCGGCCAGGCCCCCTCAGTCCCTTCGGGACAGCTCCCCCTTCGTGGGAGCGATTCCTCCCGCTTGCCGTTATGGCGCCGGCGTGAGGGAGAAATCGACCATGATCTCTGCCGAAATCTCCTCCAGCGCCGCCTGAACCTTACTCGCCGGCAGTTCGGGCGGAAGCCGTAGCCGCGCGTCCATATGGAACAAGGGCGCGCCGGCGTGGGGCTCGATGTCGACCCAGGTCTTGAACGTCTCGATATTGGCGCCGAGCCCGCTCAGAACGCCGGTCACCTGTTTGACGATCCCCAGCCGGTCCTGCCCGACCAGACTGAACTGCAGCGCCTCGCCGCCCGTCGCGGCGTTGTCGATCGCGGGCGCGATGCGCACTTCGAGACCGTGGGCATCCACCGCGCTGACCGCCGAGCGCAACCCTTCGACAGTGTCCACCTCAACCTCGATCAGCACCGATCCGACGTAAAGACCGCCCAGATGGCTAAGGTGGCCTTCGAGCCAGTTGCCGCCAGCGGAGAGGACCGCGGCCGCCAGCGCCTGGGTGAGCCCGGGCCGATCGCTGCCGACCACGCTTAAGACCAACAACGCCATCGGCGACCTCGGTAAGGGTTGAGGGGAGGGCCTCCTTGTTACGGCATGGCGCGCCGGGATGCCATGGAGACGCATGCCCCCAGTGAAGTAGCCCCCTAGTGGCGCTGGCCAATTGCGAGCGGAAGTCCAACGTCCGGCAACTGCCGCAATCACCCTGAAACACTCCGCGCGTTCAAGGTGATCGATCGACAAAGACGGCCGGGCAGGGAGTTGCCATGAGACGAGCCGGTATCGGCGTGGCGCTGGCGGCTGTGATACTGGTCGTGCTGGCAAGCGGCGCCAAGGCGGATGCTCCGCCATCGGCCCCTCTCTCAACCGTAATCGACCGCTATTTCGCGTGGCGCGGCGGCGAGGCCTACGCCCATCTCAAATCGCTCCATGAGACCGGCTATGTAGAGTCGCCAGGTCGTCATCTCGCCTTCGAGCATTGGGAGGACCGTGACGGCCACTTCCGGCAGGAAGAAGATTTCGGCAAGTTCAAGAAAATCTCCGGCGAAACCGGCGGCGATTCTTGGGTCACAAATCCAAGCGGCCAGGTCTTGCCGGGGGCCGGCGGGTCAAAGGCGGCCCACCGTCTCGCCATGATCGCGTATGGCGACGCCCTGCGGAGCCTTGGCGGCGCGGCGGTCAGCCTTCAGCCAGGGACGATGATCGGCGGCCAACCGATAGCCGTCGTCCGGGTGAGCTTCGGCGACCCAGGCGCCTACGATGTGTTCATCAACCCGATCACCGGCGCCCTGGTCGGCTATCGGATCACCGATCACGGGGTGCAGTCGGTGGTCAACATGACGGACTGGCGCGTCGTTGACGGTGTTCGAGTCCCTTTTGCCGAAACCATCCAGTCGTCAAACGGTCAGCGAAGCTCGATCGAGTTTACGACGGTGATCGTCAATCCGGCGATTGGGCCGTCGTTTTTTGAACGGCCCAAGCCACCATCGCTAGCGACTTTCCGAGCCGGCGCGACATCCAGCGGCTGGATACCCTTCGAGCTCTACGGCCGCCGGGTGATCCTGTTTCCGGCCAAGGTGAACGGTCACGCCGTGACGGCGGTCTTGGACAGTGGCGCGACCAGTTCGGTCTTGGACAGCGCCTTCGCGGCGTCGATCGGCCTTGCTGGCGCGGACGCTCAGAACATTGAGGGCCTCCATGGCAACGTGCAGGCCGGATTTATTCCCAAGGTATCTGTGGACGCTGGCGATCTGACTTTGAAAAACCTGATGACGGCTTCGCTCGATCTGGCGCCCATGTCCAAGGTTGCCGAGCGCCCGTTGTTGTTCTTCCTCGGCGACGAGGTGTTCAACGAACTGGTGGTCGACATCGACTTCGCCGGACGGCGACTGAGGTTTCTGAACCCAACCTCTTTGCAGAAGCCGCTGAACGCCACCCAGGTCCCGCTGTTACGAACCTCGGACGCGATGGCGACCGTTGTTCGTATAGAAGGCGGGGCGTTGGTCCCGGTGGACTTCGACTTGGGAGCGAGCATCGCGCTTGAGGTCTATTCCGTCTATTCTGGTCCGGCCAAACTCCTGCAAGGGCGCCAAACCTCAGCCTCTCTGTCTTCGGCGGTTGGCGGCGAGAGAGCGGACACGGTCGCCTCCCTACGGCAGGTGGATTTCGGCGGCGTGAAGTTCAGCAATATTCCCGCGATTTTCCCTAACCGAGGGACCGCCGATGAGTCGGCGGTGATCGCCGGACGAATAGGGGTTGGCCTGCTCAGTCGTTTTCGCCTGATGGTCGACTTCCCGGAAAGCCGCCTCTACGTGGTCCCCAATGCCGACGCGACGACGCGGCCGTTCGACAAGGATCGGCTGGGTCTGTCGCTGGAGCGCGATGGCGCGGCGTTCAAGGTCATGTTCGTTTCCCCTGACAGTCCCGCTGCCGCGGCTGGGTTCAAGACCGGCGAACGGGTCGTCGCGATCAATGGCAAGGCCGCCAGCGCGTGGTCGCTTGAGCAGCGCCTTGCTGTGGAGCAGGGCGCGGCCGGCACGCAGGCCGAGTTCAAGCTCGACAACGGCGCCACCCGGCCCTTGACGCTCGCCGACTACTACTAGCCGATCGTCTAGGGCTTGGTCGCCGGCGCCGGCCCTGGCGGCGCCGGCGTGAAGACGTTGTTGGCCCGGTTCTTATCCGGCGTCAGATGGTCCGGATCGAGGATGACCTGGGCGATCGGGCCGTGGCCGGCGACGGTGATGGTCGCGGTCGCATGCTGGATCCAGGTTTCCGCCGGCAGGGTCTGGCGCTGGGTCGTCCCGTCCGCATAGCGGACCTCAAGCACCGCGGGCATCACCATCTTGTCCAGATTGACGAGGGTGATCTTGGCGCCCTTGGCCGGGTCGCCGTCTACATAGGCCACGCCTTGCACAGCCATATCCAGGTTCCAGTTGTTGAAGAACCAGCCGCGCCAGAACCAGGCGAGGTCCTCGCCGCTCTCGCTCTCCATCTCGCGGAAGAAGTCCGAGGGCTTGGGATGTTTGAACGCCCAGTCGTCGATGTATTTGCGGAAGGCCGGGTCGAACCGTTCCGGGCCCAGGATCTGTTCGCGCAGCATCCGAAGGCCGAACGCGGTTTTGAAATAGCTCACCGAATGCCCGTACTTGAAGCCGATGGTGTCGGCTCTAGACATGATCGGCGGCGCGTCCGGATCGCCGATCACGCTCTGAATTTCGTCGGCGGGATTGCCGCCGCCGCCGGCATATTCGGAGTCGCGCTTGGGCCCGAACACCCCGCCTTCGAAGTCGTCGGATTCGTAGGTGTCGATGAAGGTGTTGAGGCCTTCGTCCATCCAGGCGTCGCGGCGCTCGTCGGAGCCGACCATCATCGGGAACCAGGTGTGGCCGATCTCGTGGGCGGTGATCCAGAACAGCCGCTTGCCGGAGTCGGTGAAGCCGTCGAAGGCCATGCCCGGATATTCCATCCCATCCGTGCCGCCGCCGATGCTCCAGGCCGTGGGGTAGGGGTAACTATGCCAGCGCTGGGAGAAGTGCTCGACCGAGTCCTTGAGGTATTCGGTGGACCGCAGCCAGCCATCGGCCGTGGCCGCCTCGACCGGATAGGCGGACTCCGCCAACGCCGTCTTGCCGCCGGGCAGGTTGATCCGCGCGGCGTCCCAGACGAAGGCCTTTGACGCGCTGAAGGCCACGTCGCGGGTGTTGGCCATGCGGTAATGCCAGGTCAGGGTTCCGCCTTGTTTGGGCCGGCTCGCGGGGTCGATCACCTCGGCGGGGCCGCGGATCATCACCGTCTTGTCGCTGGCCTTGGCGTCCTCGATGCGGCGTCGCTGTTCGGCGGTGAAGACTTCGCCGGGGTTGAGCAGCACGCCGCCGCCGGCCACCATCATGTCGGAGGGTACAGTGATCGAATAGTCGATGTCGCCGTATTCCAGGTAGAATTCGTTGCCCAGATAGGGGGCGGTGTCCCAGCCGCGGATGTCGTCATAGACATGCATGCGCGGGAACCACTGGGCCATGTCGAAGATGTCGCCGTTCTTGGTCGCCACCCAGGAGGTGCGGCCGCCGAACACCCCGGGGATGGTGTAGTGGTAGCTGATCTTCAGCTTCACCTGGCCGCCGTGGGCCAGGGGGACGGGCAGGGCGACCCGCATGCGGGTGTCGGTCACGACCGGCGTCACCGACACATCACCAACCTGCACGGACTCCAGGATATAGCCGTCGGTGGACTTGGTATGCGGGAAGCCGCCGACATAGCTGGCGCGCGAGCCGTCCTTGTAGATGTTTTGATCGAGCTGCACCCACAGACAGTCCAGGGTGTCGGGGCTGTTGTTGGTGTAGGTGATGACCTCGCTCGCCGTCAGCGTCTTGGCGACCGGATCGATGGCGGCGTGGATTTCGTAGTCGGCGCGGTTCTGCCAATAGGCTGGCCCCGGCGCGCCGCTGCCCGAACGATAGCTGTTGATCGGCCCGGTGAAGGTCATCGGCGCGAAGGTTTCGTGGGGGTTGTAGGCCGACTTGTCCTGGCCGGCCGCCACGCCCGAGATGGCGAACGCCGCCAGGGCCGCAAAACCCAAGGACAAATTCCGCGCGATGACCTTCATGGCCGCCCTCCCAAACCGTTGCCGTGGTCATAATCCATCGGATGCCGGATCGTAAGCGCGTCTCGGCCTTTGCCGCGGAAGGAAGCGTTGGCGCCTGCCGAATGATCGGGCGCTGATCTTTGCAGGATAGCTACTTGCAATTAATTCGCAAATGCGAGAGATAGGAGCAACGCCCGGCGTGCTCCGGGGCGGAGTATCGATTCGCAATGGCCCTAGATACCTTCTCCCGACCGCTCAGCCTCGCCCGCAAGGGTGACAAAGGCGTTGTGTCCCATGTTCACGCCACCGGCGAACAGGGCCACGACCTGGAGCGACGCCTGCTTGAGATGGGCTTTGTCGAGGGCGCCAAGGTCGAGGTTCTGCACGAAGGCCTGATCGGCCGCGATCCGATCGCCGTGCGGGTCGACGACATGCGCGTGGCCCTGCGCCGCCGCGAAGCCGGCTTCATTTCGATAGAGCCCCAAGCGGCCTGATCGTATGACCGACGTCGCCATCCCGCCGGCTCGTATCGCGCTGGTGGGCAATCCCAACTGCGGCAAGACCGCCCTGTTCAACGCCCTGACCGGCAGCCGCCAGAAGGTGGCCAACTATGCCGGCGTCACCGTCGAACGGAAGGAAGGCTCCTTCTCCACCCCCGACGGGCGGCGGATTTCCGTGCTGGATCTGCCCGGCACCTACAGCTTGCGCGCCCGCAGCCCCGACGAGGAAGTCACCCGCGACGTGGTGTTTGGCCGCCGCGCTGGCGAAGCCATGCCGGACGTCCTGGTCTGCGTCGCCGACGCCACCAATCTGCGCCTGGTGCTGAGGCTGATCCTGGAACTGAAGCAGGTCGGCCGGCCCATGGTGTTGGCGCTGAACATGTACGACATCGCCCAGCGTCAGGGCATCGCCATCGACCTGGACGGCCTGTCCAAGGCGCTGGGCATTCCCATCGTCACCACGGTGGCCACTCGCCGCCGAGGCATCGAGGACCTGGTGCGGGAGGTCGACCAGCTGGCCATCGGCGCCGAAGGGCCCGTTTCTGACTGGCGCGAGCCAACCGCCGCCGAAATCCGCGAGGCGCATCGTCAGTCACAGCGCATCCTGAAAGAGTTCGTCAAACCGCCGGCGCGGCCCGACACCTTCACTGGCCGGCTGGACAGCGTCCTGCTGCATCCGGTGCTGGGCTCGGTCCTGCTGTTGGTGGTGCTGTTCCTGATGTTCCAAGCGGTGTTCGCCTGGGCCAAGCCGCCCATGGACCTGCTGCAGGCCTGTTTCGACAATCTGGGCGTCTGGGTCACCCATGTGATGCCCGACAATCTGGTGCGCAGCCTGCTCGTCGACGGGATCATTTCCGGCGTCGGCACCGTGATCGTCTTCCTGCCTCAGATCCTGATCGTCTTCTTCTTCATCATCTGCCTGGAAGACTTCGGCTACATGGCCAGGGCGGCCTTCCTGATGGACCGGATCATGGGCGGGGCGGGGCTGCATGGCCGGGCCTTCATCCCGCTGCTGTCGTCCGTCGCCTGCGCCATTCCCGGCATCATGTCGACGCGGGTGATCGACAACAAACGCGACCGGCTGACCACCATCCTGATCGCGCCGCTGATGACCTGTTCGGCGCGGATCCCGATCTACACCCTGATCATCTCCGCCTTCATCCCCAGCCGGAACCTGTGGGGTCCGATCAATCTGCAGGGGCTGGTCATGTTCGGCCTCTACGCCGCGGGCATCGTCAGCGCCCTGCTGATTTCCTTCGTCATCCGCAAGATCTTCTGGCGCACCGCCTCGGAACCGTTCCTGATGGAGCTGCCCGCCTACAAGGCGCCGGATGTGCTGAACGTCGCGCGCGGCGTCTGGCAGCGGGCGGAGATGTTCCTGAAGCGCGCCGGAACCACCATCCTGTCGATGGCCGTGCTGATCTGGTTCCTGAGCTCCTTCCCGCGTCCGCCCGCCGGCGCCACCGCGCCCGCCATCGACTATTCCCTGGCCGGGATGATCGGCCACTGGGTCGAGCCCGTGATGGCTCCCATCGGCTTCAACTGGCAGATGGCCGTCTCCCTGATCCCCGGCATGGCCGCGCGGGAGGTTTCGGTGGCCGCCCTGGGCTCCATCTACGCCATCAGCGCCCACGGCGACGACACCTCCAAACTGGGCGCGACCCTGGCGACCCACTGGTCGCTGGCCACCGCCCTGGCCTTCCTCGCCTGGTACATCTTCGCGCCCCAATGCGCCTCGACCCTGGCCGTGGTGAAGCGCGAAACCAACGCCTGGCGTTGGCCGATCATCATGTTCGTCTACATGGTCGTCCTGGCCTACGCCGCCGCCTTCGCCACCTATCATGGCGCCGTCGCGATGGGCTGGGGCCACTAAGGTTTCCGACGCCGCTTGGCCGAAACGGCGCGCGGACGCATAAGGGGCCATGGCCTACGATCCCGCATCTGTCCGCGAAGTCCGCACCCTCTATGTCGCCGATGGCGAGGACGGCGTGCGCCTGGACCGCTGGTTCAAACGCCGCTGGCCGCACTTGAACCATATCCAGATTCAGAAGCTGGTGCGTTCGGGCCAGATCCGCGTGGACGGGGCGAGGGCAAAGGCCGACAGCCGGCTTACCGCCGGGGCTCAGATTCGCGTGCCGCCCTTGCCGAGCGCCGGCGCCGCCGAGCAGGAAAAGGCCAGCATCTCCCCGCGCGACGCCGCCTACGCCAAGTCGCTGGTCTTGTACGAAGACGAAGACGTGCTGGCGCTGAACAAGCCGGTGGGTCTGGCGGTGCAGGGCGGGACCAAGACCACCCACCATATCGACCGCCTGCTCAGCGCCTGGGGCGAAGGCCTGGACCGGCCGCGCTTGGTCCACCGGCTCGACCGGGACACCTCCGGCGTTCTGCTGCTCGGCAAGTCTCCCGGCGCGGCGGCCAAGCTCGCCGGCGCCTTCGCCCACCGCAAGGCGCAGAAGACCTATTGGGCCATCGTCGCCGGGGCGCCCAAGCCGCCGGAAGGGGTCATCGAACTGCATCTGGTCAAGAAGGGCGTCGGCGACCGGGAGATGATGGTGCCGGCCGATCCCAAGGAGTTCGGCGCCCAGCCGGCGCATACCGAATATGTCACCGTCTCCCGTGCGGCCCATCGCGCCACCTGGATGGCCCTGCGTCCGCTTACCGGCCGCACCCACCAGCTGCGGGCGCACCTGAAGGCGATCGGCCATTCCATCGTCGGCGACCCCAAATACAATGACGAGAAATCGATCGAACTGTCCGAGGGCTTGAAGCTGCAGCTGCATGCCCGGCGCGTGTCCCTGCCGCATCCCGGCGGCGGGCTCCTTGTGGTCGAAGCGCCGATCAGCGCGGAGATGAAGGCCGGCTTCAGCCGCTTCGGCTTCGACGAGCACGAGGCGGAGGCCGAGCCGTTCAAGGCCAAGTCGGCCAAACGCCGCAACTAGACGCTGGTTGGGCTCGACCTGAGTCGATCCGCGGTCGCTGCATTAATATTCACCGTTCCCTCGCCCTTGTGGCGAGGGTCCATTGGACTCGAACTGTTGGGCGTTTGACGCAGACGGCGCCGTCCGCGCCCCATCGCCGAGCTTCGGCGCTCAATGGACCCTCGCCACAAGGGCGAGGGAACGGGGTCAAATGAATAATGACAGCGCCAGCCGACGCATGCGGAGCTAATCCAACACGTCCTAGCCCCGGACAAGGCGCTGGCGGATCATCGCGTGGGCGGCGTTTAGCGCGGCCTCCACGGGGCCGCGCCGATAGTCCCAGCGCGGGTCCGCATCCGGCGGATTGATCACCATGGTCGCGTTGGCTTCGAACAGCAGGACCTCGCCATCGGGGCTAAGTCCGAAGTCGACCCCGCCATAGTCGAGCCCTAGCCGGGCGGCGATGGCCTCAAGCCCGGCCACGGCGGTCTCGCCGATCACACCGGCCATGTCCGCCAGAAAGGCGGCTTCTTCGGCTCGGTGATCCGGCCGCTCGGCCATGTCGGCGGTGAAGTAGTGGACCTTCCAGTCGTCTGAAATCGCCAGATGCAGCGGATAGAGGCCGCCATCGATCATCATCACCCGATACTTGCGCGACTGGCCGCCGCCGCCACGGGCGTCGAGGTATTGGATGAGCAGCAGCTCATCGCCCGGAAGTGCAGCTGCCGCGGCCTGCAAATCCTGCCGCCGTTTCACCCGCACGAAATTGCGGCCCGTGTGAAAGCCGGGCGTGCGCATGAGAAACGGATAGTCGAACCTCTTCGCCGCCTCAGCCAGGTCGTTTCGCCGGACTCTCGTCACCTTGGGCGTGATCACGCCCGGCAGGTCGGTCAGCCGCTCGGCGATCTCGACGCGGCCCGTAAACCTGACTCTGGACGGCGGATTGATCACCGGCGCCGACGTGCGCTTCAGCACCGCCTCGACCGCGTCCAGCGCCGGCCCGCAGAGATCGGCGTCGCCCACCGCGTTGAAGACCAGGTCATGCGGCGGCAGCGGCTCTCCCGCGGCCCGGGATTCCACCGCCAGGATGGCGATGTCGAACGCCTGCCGGTCCAGCAGACCCTTGGTCGGTACATTGCCGCCGACGGCCGAGACCAGTTGCAGGATGCGGCCGGCGGGCGAGGGTGCGAGGCAGGGCAGCAGGCTCACCCGCCGCACGCCATAGCTGCGCTGGCGATAGGCGCCGGCCGCCGGATCGCCCAGGTCCTGCAGCAGGTTGGCCATGCCTTGCAGCGCGTCGGGCTGATCCGGCGCCAGCCGCAAGGCGGTCTCATAACGCCGCCGCGCTTCATCGATCTCGCCGTTCGCGAGCAGCGCGTTGGCGAGGTTGATGTGTCCCGCCGGCTGGTCCGGATGATGTTTGACCGCTTCGGCATAGCAGGTCCGCGCGGCCGCGCGGAACTCGGCCTGATAGAGCAGGGTGCCTAGGTCGTTGAGCGCGCCGAAATGGGTCGGCGCCCGCGCCAGCGCCGCCAGATAGTCCGCCTTGGCCTCTTCGAAACGGCCGAGCGCGGCAAGGCGCCCGGCGCTCCGATAGAGGCGTTCGGCGTCTCCGCCCGCCGATAGCCGATCCGGGCTCTGGCTCATGGGCCGATTGGATCACGATTCCCGGCGCGCGTCGGTTTGCAGCCCGGGGTGCTACAGTGGACGGCGAAGCCCCGAGTCGCCCTTATGACCGCACAGCCCCAGCCCGCCCTTGCGCCGCTCGGCAGGCCGCCCGAGCCAGGCGAGCCCGCGCCCTTCTTCACCGCCGCGACCACCATGGTCGAACGCTACAGCCTGGATGCGGCGGCGGGCCGCTGGATGGTGTTGATGATATTCGGCACCCTGTCGTCATCGGCGTCGCTGCATGCGCTTGAGCTGGCCCTGCGCCGCCGCGACCTGTTCAACGACACCGACGCCGCCTTCTATGGCGTGACGGTGGACGCGTCGGATCGGCAGCGGGGCCTGATTGATTCCGAGCCGGGCGTGCGGTTCTTCTGGGACCTGGATCGCGCCATCTGCCGCCTCTACGGCCTGGCTAACGACGATTTCCTGCGGCCGGCGATCTTCCTGATCGATCCCGCCTTCCGGATCGTCATGGCCGAACCGATCGAGGCCGTGGACATGGTGCTGGACCGGCTGGAGCAGGCCCTGAACGAGGCCGCCGCGCAAGACCAGACCGCGCCGGTGCTGATCCTGCCGCGGGTGCTCGAACCGGAGCTTTGCCAGACACTGATCGAATACTACCAGCGCGGCGCGCCAACCCAATCCGGGTTCGCCATGGAGGTCGATGGCCAAACGGTGACGCGGCTGAACCCGACACTCAAACGGCGCAACGATGTGACCATTGAGGACCCGGCCCTGATCGAGGCCGTGCGCTCGCGGCTCGAGACTCGGCTTTTTCCGATGGTGGCGCGGGCGTTTGGCTGGTCGGCCACTCGCATCGAGCGGTATTTGATCTGCTGCTATTCCGCGCAGGATCGCGGCTTCTTCTTCCCTCATCGCGACGACGCCACGGCCGGGACCGCGCATCGCAAGTTCGCCGTCACCCTGAATCTCAATGCCGAGGATTATGACGGCGGCGACCTGCGGTTTCTGGAATTCGGGCCCCGGACCTACCGGCCGCCGACCGGCGGCGCGGCGGTGTTCGCCTGCGGTCTGCTGCACGAAGCCACGCCGGTGACCCGCGGCGTTCGCTTCGCCGTGGTGCCCTTCCTCTATGACGAAGCCGGCGAGCAACTGCGGCAGGCCAACCTGGGCAAGCTTGGTGACTAGCGGAGCGAACTAGCCCCGTGGCGCCCTACGACGGCGCCGTGGCGGGCTGGGCAAAGTCCGG
>Ga0302314_10015306_pt1 | contig 13042 bp, 12 predicted proteins | sample III_Palsa_N2_3_FD_200533 | JGI IMG/M metagenome (GOLD analysis project Ga0302314, IMG submission 200533) | Peat permafrost microbial communities from Stordalen Mire near Abisko, Sweden - III_Palsa_N2_3 | ecosystem: Environmental > Terrestrial > Soil > Palsa > Peat permafrost | place: Sweden...
GCTCGGCGAGCGTCTCTGTTTTGTCGTATTGGTCCTGTGGGAAGGCGATGCCGAGTTTTTCTTCGAGCGCGTCCTGGAGTTGAACGCGGCCGAGGCTGTCGAGGCGGAGGTCTTCGGTGAGGCGGAGATCTTTACTTTGGGTTTCGCTTTCGGAGGGGATGCCTTCGCCGGTGATGCGGGCGATGAGTGCAAGAAGCCAGTCTGTGCCTGCTGCTGCGGTTGTTCTTTCGTTGTTCGTTTCCCTGCTTGCCAGCCACGTGGCGACTGCCGCTCGTTTGATCTTGCCGGTGGAGGTGCGCGGGAGGTCGGGCTCGGGCCAGACGGCCCAGCGACGGATTCGTTGGAACTCGGCGAGGCGGGTGTTGGCACGTTGCAGGATGGCGGGTGCGCGGCCGGGTGTGGTGCGAAGAGCGAGAACGGCGCAGGGTTCGGGACCGGTGGGGGCTTCGATGGGTACGACGGCGCAGGCTGCTACTTCGGGCTCTGGTTCGAAGGCGGCTTCGAGATCTTCGGGGTGGAGGTTGACGCCAGTGGCGGTGACGATGGTCTCGCTTTTGCGGCCGAGGAAGCGGAGCTCGCCGGTGGGCTGGGCTTCGGCGAGGTCGCCGGTGGCGAGCCACTCGTCTGTTCGTTGTTGCAAGGCTCCTCCGGACCAGGTGGCGGGCGAGATCATGGGGCCGCGGACGAGGACTTCGCCGTCGGGTTGGAGTTTGACCTCGCGGCCGGGGAGGGGCTTGCCCATGGTGCCGCGAGCTACCTTGAAGGGGTGGTTGAGGGTGATGAGGGCGGAGGTTTCGGTCATGCCGTAACCCTGAACGAGGACGAAACCGAGGGAGTTCCAGAACTGCTCAATGGGTGCCGGGAGCGCGCCGCCGCCGGTGACGAAGGCCCAGAACTTGAAGCCGAAAGCGGAGTGGATGTCGCGGAAGCGCCACCAGCGTTTGGCGGCGGAGATGCCTTTGGCGGCTTCGAGGCGTGCGGTGAGGTCTGGGTGTTCGGCTTCGAGGTGGGTTTTGAGGAGTGCGAGGACGCGGGGGACTCCGGCGAGGACTGAGATGCGCTCGCGGCGGATGGTTTCGATGAGGCGCGGGGCGCTGAGGCGGGGCTCGAAGTGAACTTCGGCGGCGAAGATGGAGGGGACCCAGAGGCCCATCATCTGGCCGAAGACGTGGCTGAGGGGGAGGGTGTGGAGGAAGCGCAAGGGGTGGACGATGCGCTCGTAACGCATGTAGGGCTGGGCTGCGTTGCGGATGGGCTCGAAGCTGGAGAGGATGTTGCCGTGGGTGTGGACGATGCCTTTGGGGTCGCCGGTGGTGCCGGAGGTGAAGAGGATCTGGAGGGGCGTGTCTTGCGTGAGGGTGGGGATGGGGCCGGCTTGTGCGTTCGGTAAGGTGGCGGGCCAGTCTTCGAAGGCTAGTTTTGGGAAGTCGTTTGGGAGGGTTTGGAGGAGGGTGGAGTCGCCGGTGATGAGTTCTGGCTTTACGTCTGCCGCTACGCGGGCTGCGAAGTCCGGGGTGCCGTAGGCATCGAGTGGGACGACGATGACTCCGCGAAGAATGCAGGCGTGAAAGGCGGCGACCCACTCGGCGCTGTTTTGTGCCCAGAGGATGAGGCGGTCACCGGGCTGGAGGTTGCGGCTGACCAGGAGCGCGGCGAACCGTCCAGCTAGAGTTGCGACTTCTTCGTAGGTGGTGGCTTTGCGGCGGTTGCCGGTGTACTGGACGATGGCTGTCTGGTGGCCGAAGCGACGGAAATCCTCAAGCAGTGTGGCCAGATGGGGACGGGTAGGCATAGGCAATCAGCTAGTTCAAGATAACCTACTGCCTTCCGGCAAGGACCGCTGCGCGCGGTGCGGTCACTTCGTGACTTGTGTACGCCTTCGGTTGGCGCTCCCGTTGGTCGCGATGGTTTCTTGTGCCGACCATCGGGAGGCCGTTGGCGAAGCCGGTACACATCCCACGAGTGGGCTAGCGGCCTGGTGGCGCGGGGACCATGACTGCGCTGGGGTCGACCTTGGGGATGCCGAAGTGGCCACTGAGATGGACGAGGTCGAGGGGGCGGAGCTCGCAGGCGATCTGGATGACGCTCATGTCGCGGGCGGAACGATTGAGGACAGTGACGCCGGTGATATTGGCGCCAGCGAAGTGCAGCCAGAGGTCGGTGACGGTGTTGCGAGGTTGCGCGGTGTTGGCGGAGTTCTGGTTGGCGTTGACGAGATGCTTCCAGCCGGCTGAGTTGTAGGAGGCGATGAGGGCGTCCATGGCTTCCGGGGTGTAGAAGGCGGGGCGGGGATAGCGGTAGTTGTCGACCGAGATGCCGGTGAGGGCGGCAGGAGCGCGGTTGGCGTCCATGCCGTTGGACTCGAGGAGATTCTGGGCGATCTGGATCATGCTGCGATCGAAGCTGAAGGAGGTGTGAGTGGCGGGCTGATCGGCGAGGTTCATGAGCGCGCCCTGAAGATCAAGCGGTGGGGGCGGTGGGGGCGGACCGGGTGGCTGGGCGATGGCTGCAGCGGCGGATAAGGTGAGGGCTAAAAGGACGGGACGCAGTTTCATGGATGTCTCCCTGCTTGATTAGACCCGGGTATTGCTGGGGAGTTCTCCCCTCGCTGCATTATTCGCCTTAGCCGCGCGAGGTGGCAAGTTCACCTGGTGCCGAAAACGTCCTGCCGGACGGGCCGCCTGCGCGGCGCGCGGTCACTTCGTGACTTGTGTACCCTGCCTCCCGCTGGTCGGTCTCTCTACTGGGGTGGGCGCGGGGAGAAGTAGCCTTTTTGGGCGCGGACTTTGTAGCGGGGATCGTTGGCCTGGAGGTAGATGGTGCGGAAGGAGCCGTCCATGAGGAGGTTGGCGGGGCGGTAGACGAGGTGGTACTGGCTGCGGAGCTCCTCTTCGATGTTGCGGAAGCCGATGGCTACATCTTCGAGCTTGACAGGGTAGAAGGCCTGGCCACCGGTGGCGTCGGAGATGGCTTTGAGGACGTCGTCGCCCTTGTCTTTGCTGGGGCTGATGTTGGTGCTGATGGTGTAGACGATGGTGTCGGCGCGCTGACACATCTTGATGGCGTCGGACTCCTGGACGCGGGAGTAGTTGTCGTCGCCGTCGGAGACGAGGATGAGGGCGCGGCGGACGGCACCGGTCTCCTGGAGGGGGAGCATCTGGTCTTTGCAGGTTTTGTAGAGGGCGTCGAAGAGGGCGGTGCCGCCACCGGGACGGAGCTTGCGGATGCCCTGATTGAGGAAGTCGACGTTGTTGGTGAAGTCCTGGGCGACGTCGGTTTCGATGTCGAAGCCTTCGACGAAGGCGCGGTCGTCGCGGTGGAGGATCTGGAGGAGGAACTCAATGGCGGAGTCCTGCTCGAACTGGAAGCGTTGGCGAATGGAGCTGGAGGTGTCGAGCATGATGCCGACGCGCAGGGGGAGGTTGGTCTGCTGGGTGAAGCGGAGGACGGCGGTGGGGGGGCGGCCGTCGTCGAGGAGGCCGAAGTTTTCGCGCCTGAGGCCGGTGATGAACTTACCGTGCTTGTCGGTGACGGTGAAGATGAGATTGACTTCGTTGACCTGGACCTGAAGGGTGGTGACGGGCTCGTCGACCTGAGGGTTGGCCTGGCCGGGCTGGGCGGGAGTCTGTGTAGCTGTTGCCGGTTGCTGCGCGGCAGGTGCAGCGCTGGTTTGAGGCGCTGGTGCGGGTGTCGTTGCAGGCGTCGTAGCAGATTGGGCGCGGAGAGACGGTGCGGCGAGGATTAGAAGGAGGAAAAATGCGGGGACTTTAAGGCCTGAGACGTGGTTCATTCGGTTGGGTGCGGTCACTCGGATGATTCTACTCAATTGTGGACGAATTGGTGCGAATTGCTTGCAAAAACGTGTCGAGTTCGACAGGGAGCGGAGCTTCGAGATCCATCGGCTTGCTGGTCTGCGGATGGGTGAAGGAGAGATGCGCGGCGTGGAGGAAGTTTCGCTCGAGGTTGAGAGCAGGATCGAGGCCGGGGATGGCGTGCGGGGCGCCGTAGAGCGTGTCGCCGACAACGGGATGGCCGAGGGATTGGGCATGGACGCGGATCTGATGGGTGCGGCCGGTTTCGATGCGGACCTCGACGAGGGTGAAAGGGCCGTACGGAGTAGTTAGACGTTCGAGGACGTGGAAGTGGGAGACGGCGGTGCGTCCATCGGCTCGGCGGGTGGTCATGCGGGTGCGGCGGATGAGGTCGCGGGCGATGGGAAGGGTGACGGTGGTGTCGTCTTTTTTGACGTGGCCGTGGAGGAGGGCGATGTAGGTCTTTGTGACCTGGCGGCGGGAGAACATGTCGCCGAGTTTGCGGTGGGTGCTGTCGTCTTTGGCGACGAGGATGAGGCCGCTGGTGAGCTTGTCGAGGCGGTGGACGATGCCGGGGCGGAGGTCGCCGCTGACGTCGGAGAGGTTGGCGAAGTGGAAGAGGAGCGCGTTGACGAGGGTACCGCGGTTGCGGGCGTCGTCGGTGGTTCCGGCTCCGGCGTGAACCATCATGCCGGCGGGTTTGTTGATGACGGCGAGGTACTTGTCTTCGTGGAGGATGTGGAGGGGAATGTCCTCGGGGATGGCGTGGAGTGGCGGGGGTTGAGGTGAGCCTTCGATCTCGATGGATTCGCCGCCGTGGAGTTTTTGTTTGGTTTTGGCGGGGTTGCCGTCTACTCGAACCTGGCCAGCTTCGATGAGGAGCTGGACGCGGGCGCGGGAGATGTCGGGGAGAGCCTGCGCGAGGTAGAGGTCAAGGCGAAGGTTGGCGGCGGCAGGGTCGGCAGTGAAGGTGCGGAGAGCAGGGGCGTCGGACTCTTCTTCGACTTCGTCGAACTCGAGGACGGGAACTGGGGGTGGGGTGGTCTCTTCGACTCCGCGGGTGGCACGGTACTCGTGCTTTACGGTGCGGCGGCGCTGGCCCTTGGGGAGCATGTTCTTAGACGGCATGGGTGACCAGCTTTCTGGGTAGCAGCAGGATGACGGCCGCTATAACGATCATACCGAGGGCTACCCACTGGATGGGGTCGAGGAGAACATAGGTGGCGGTGCTGGTGTAGGGATAGGGCTGGCGAAAGAAGGTGAGGAGGAACTGGATGGTGCCTGCGGCGGCGAGTGCGATCGCGACGGTGCTGCCGGTTTGACTGCGGTGTTTGAGTTGGCGAAGAAGGATGGCGGTGAGGATCGCGGCGGCAATTGCGGCGTATAGGGCCACTGGATGGAGATGGGTGCGGTCAGGTGGGATGGGTATACCCCACGGAAGCGTGGTGGGGAGACCAGCGTCACTGCCTTCGGCGAAGTGACCTAGAGCGAGGAAGGCCCAGATGAGAGAGGCGCAGGGACTCCAGGCGTCGAGGGTATCGAGGAGTGGGAGGTGGCGGATGCGGAGATAAATTAGAGCGGCTAGAAGGGTAAGGAGGATTCCGGTAGCGGTGAGAGACGGCACCGTGAGGAGAAGGATGGGGTAGGCAAGGAAGTTGTGGAGATTGGTGGCAATGAGTAGGAGGCGAGAGAGAACGAAGGCGAAGAGGAGGGTGAAGAGGCTCGCGTCCCAGAGGCGGTCGGGATTGAGGCCGACTGTTTTGGCGGTGCGGAGGCTGAGGGTGAGAGCGGCCATCAGGCCAAGTGCTGCGAGAACTCCGAAGGTGGGAAGGAGGAGATGGCCGGAGTGGAGGAGGTAGGGGTGCACGTTCGAGGATTTGAATCGCGTGACTTCAGAGCCGGTTTTGAACAAAGTGCAAGAGCAAAGACGAAATGCAGGGATTCTTCGCTACGCTCAGAGTGACAGAGCATCTTCGCGACCCAATGATTTCAATATTTGCATGCCCGGCTCAGGAGCATTGTCCTGAAACATGGCAAAAGAAAAAGAAGACCGACCCACTGGGCCGTACGTCGAGTCGCTGGTGAACCCGTCTAAGACGGCGGGACCCTGCCGTGGTTCTTTAGGCGTTCCTGACTGGAGGACAGCACACCGAACCATGTATACGAGCCAGGCCCCTGTTCAATGAATATTGGTTCAACCAGCGTGGGTCGCGTACCTGCTTTGCAGGCCGGTTTCTTAGTTTGGATGCTATCGGGATGTGATGAGATTCGCAACTCGCGGCCGATGAAGCCCATGCCTCGGCTTTTATTTTCAATGGCTGAGGCCCGCTGTTTGAAATGATGGCTGGCTTGGCTGGCTAGCCGACTTTGCGGTCTTCGAGGAGTTCGTCGAGGAGGTGGGATAGGTCGCCAGCGCGGGAGCGGACGGATTGCTGCGAGTTTTGGAGGGTGCCGGCGAGGTTGTCGCTGCGATCGCGGGCGCAGCAGAGTTCGTCGGCGATGTTGAGAGCGGCGAGGACGGCTACGCGAAGGCTGTCGACGGTGTTGCCGTGGGCGGAGACGGCGCGCATCTTGGCGTCGACGATGGAGGCGAGGCGCTCGATGTAGGCGGGGTCGGTGCCGCGGAGGTGATAGACCTGATCGTAGATGTCGACGGCGATGGACTGGCTCTGCGTGGGCTCGGCGGCGGGCTGTTGCGTGGCCTTTGGGGCTTCGAGAGTTTGGTCCATCGGGTCTCCTTTGCGATTGATGTTAGAGGAGTTCGTCCATCTGCTGGAGCATCTTTTCGACGCGCTGGCGGACGGTTTCACGCTCTTTGGTGAGGGTGGTGAGCTCGGATTCGACCATGGTGGAGAGGGTTTGCTGCTCAGTGAGCTGAGCGCGGAGGGTGGCTACTTCGGCTTCGGCTGCGGCGCGGGCTTCGCGCTCGCGCTTGACGACTTCGACGGCACGGAGGACTTTTTGTTCGAGGGCCTGGAACTCATCGACGCTAATAGTGGAGCTGATGGTGGAAGAACTCATATTGATTTCAGTATAGACGTCAGAGACGAGGATATTTGCTGGGGAAAAGTAGGGTGGAATCTATTTGGGTGCGTGTTTTTTGCGGATTAAATATTTGCTGTGGTGGAGTGGCTGTTTTTCAAGGGGGTTTTGCGGTTTTGATGTGGTGAATTTGTGGTGTGGTTGTGGTGACTTGTGTGGCTGAGTGTGGTTCTTCGCCGTCATGTTTTCGGCGACGAAAAATGTGACAGGGTTTTGGGATTTATTTTGAGGTTTCGTTTGCGCCGTCGCGGATGGTGCCGCCTAGTGCGGTGAGAGTGGCGATGATGCGGGTCCAAAAGTCGGTGAGCTCTTCTTCGCGGAGGGTGCGGTCATTGGATTGGAAGACGGTGCGGAGGAGGAGCGAGTAGACGCCGGGGAACTTCTTTGCGTCGCGCCAGACTTCGATGGGCTTGAGGCTTTGCAGTTCTGGGATAGCGAGAGCGTGGATCGCGGAGGAGACGGCTTCCCATTGGGTGGAGTCGGGGAAGACGAAGGAGAAGTCGCGCTCGACGGCCTGGTAGCGGGAGAGGTCGTGGGCGGTGATCTTTTTGAGGGGGAGTTCGTAGAGTGCGGCGAGGTCTAATTGCGCGAGGTAGAGGGGCTGGCGGAGCTTGCGTGCTTCGCGTTGCGTGTGGGCGAGTTCGCCGAAGCAGGCGATGGGGTGGTTGTTCAACAGGACCGTTGCGGCCCGGCCGGGTTGCAGCCACGCGGGTGCTTCGGGCGTGAAGCTGATTCCGCTGGGGCCACCGGGAAGCGTGAAGAGGGAGAGGAGGGATTCTAGGGCGCCTTTGAGTTCGAAGAAGGGGGCGTCGGCTGCGATCTGGAGGGGAGCGGTGGGTTGGGGCGTGGCGGTGGTGAGGCCGAGGGAGAGCTGTGCGGACTCGTGAACCTCGGAGAGGAAGGTGCCGTCGGCGGGGACGGTGCCGGTGAAGATCTGGCCCTGCTCGAAGAGACGAACTTCTTTGACGTCGCGGTTGAGATTGTGGGCGAGCATGGTGACCATGCCGGGGACAAGCGAGGGGCGCAGGAGAGAGGCCTCTTCGGAGAGGGGGTTCTCCATGGGGACGGTTCTCTTCCCCTGCTGTTTTGTTTCGTTGGTCTGCGGGTAGAAGAGGTCGGTGTCGGACTGGCCGGCGAAGGTGCTGGAGACGGACTCGCTGAAGCCGAGGGCGAGGAGGCGGGTGCGGACGGCGGCTTCTTTCGCTTGCGTAGGTTGCGTGATGACGACGCCCGGGGCGGGGAGAGTGTTGGCGAAGCGGTTGTAGCCGTAGACGCGGGCGACCTCTTCGATGAGGTCGATCTCGCGTTCGAGGTCGAGGCGCCAGGAGGGGAGTTTGGTGGAGTAGACGGCTTGATCGTCACGCAGGCCGTGGAGGAGGAGTTCGCAGCCGAGGGAGGTGAGGTACTGGGCGACGATCTCGGAGGTGATGCCGTGTGGGTCGATGGTGGTGCCAAGGTGGCGCTTGACCTGAGCGACGGAGAGGTCGATTGGGGGGCGGGTTGCAGTGCGGGCGGCTACTTCGGGGTCGATGAGATCAATGAGTTCGCCTTCGAGCTTTCCATTCCATTGGCCTTCGGCGCCGCTGTATTGCAGGATGATTTGTGCGACCAAGGCGTTGGCGATGGGGGCGGCGTTGAAGTCTGCGCCGCGCTCGAAGCGGTGGGAGGCGTCGGTGTGGAGGCCGTGGCGGCGCCCACTGCGGCGAACGGTGGCGGGGTCGAACCATGCGGCTTCGACGAGGATGTTTTTTGTCTCGGGGGTGATCATGGAGTCCCAGCCGCCCATGACTCCGGCTAAGCCGAGGGCCTTCTTTTCGTCGGCTACGACGAGGTCGTCGGCCTCGAGGGTGCGTTCGGTGCCGTCGAGGAGCTTGAGCTTTTCGCCTTTGTGGGCGAGGCGGACGACGATGCCGCCTTCGATCTTGTCGAGGTCAAAGGCGTGGGTGGGATGGCCCATGCCGAGGAGGACGAAGTTGGAGGCATCGACGGCGTTGGAGATCTGTTTCTGGTTGAGGAGGGTGAAGTATTCGGCGACTGCGCCGGTGCTGGGCGCGATGGTGACGTTGCGGATGACCTGGGCGGTGAAGCGGCCGCAGAGGCCTTTGGCTTCGGGGGCAATGCTGACGGAGAAGGGCTCGTCGACGAGCGAGCCGATGGGGAGTTTGGTGTTGAAGGGAGCGAGGGGCAGGTTGTAGATGGTGGCGGCTTCGCGGGCGATACCGTAGTGGTTCATGGCGTCGACGCGGTTGGTGGTGATGTCCATCTCAAAGAGGTGGCCGTTGGACTTTCCATCGGCGGAGGTGCCGAGATCGTGAATGCCTTCTACCGCGATGCCGCGGAGGGTGAGGTCTTCGGCGAGTTGGTGATCATCGACCGGAATGTTGGGAACGTAGGTGCGGAGCCACGGAGTGATGATGTTCATGATTGACGGTTATTAGTCTAACTGTTTCGGCTTATGCGTACTGAATGGCCAAAAACCCTTCCTCACTTTTTCGTCATACATCACGGGGTCGCTGATTACGAGCGGCTTTTCGTAAATTACGATGTGCTGAAAATCTGTCCGCTCCACGGGGCGAAGATCTGCATCATCTTGTTGAATGACATAACGAACGATCATGGGACACGTTCGTGGCCCACCGTACTCATTTACTCGAAGGCCATTTACATAGAGAGAGGCTGGAGCCTGGAGCAACTTGGGGCCGCTGAGGACTTTGACATTTTCGACTTCGCCGCTTCGCTCGAAAGAGACCAGGAAGATCACCGTTCCAGTCACGTGCGCGGCCTTCGCGATCGGTGGATAGACCAGCGGTGCGGTTTCTTTGATCGAGGTGAGACCGCATGGTGATTGCTGTCCGAAGCTTGTTGCTGAGAGCGCAAGCAGTAGGAAGATTGTTTTCATGTTGGAAGGCTTTCAGTCTAACTGCTCATGCTGGTTAGTTTGGAGTAAACGAAAGAAAACCATGCTGTCAGTGGGAAGAGAGGCGCAAAAAAAGATCCTACTTTGGGTGAAAGTGGGAGCACAATGACGTGCATGAGAACACTCACACTGAGGACGCTGCCGTGGAGGGGACTGCTGGTGTGGGGGATCTTTGGTTTTGCGTTTGCGATGATTCCGCTCGCCTTTGCCCTGACGGGGGATGACCTGGACAAGACGGCCTCCGGGTTCAGAGAAGCGATCGGACGAGGAGATGTTTACCTGATCTGTGTGGCCCTGGTTGGGGATAGTTTGGGACGATACGTGATGATCAGCAAGAAGACGAACTGGGACGTATTGTCGGTTGGTTTTGTGATCGCGTACACCGTCATGGTTTCGTTCGAGTTTGGGGTTATCAGCACGATGCTCCATAGGGAGATGACGAAGGCGATGATTCCCGACGGCCGGATTCCGATGCATAGCTGGTATTACGGGGTTGCTGTCCTGATTCTGGGATGCGCGGCCGTAATAAGGACGGCGGACTGAGATGGCGTGGATCGATTTCAAGTCGGGGTTCGCGCTGGTGGGGTCGCTGGTTGTGTTGGCGGGAAGCCTTGATTCGCGGATGAGAAAGCGGAACGAGGAGCCTGCAGACCCAGAGAATCCGCGAGACCAGCCGAAGCCTGAGACGCCTCGTGATAGTGGCGAGCCTCAGGTCGTATCGGCTCCTACAGTTAACGTGGCGATGGAGCGCGCGGTTTCGCTCTTAAAGCTTCTTAAACTATTACCTACACGAATCTCAGGTAAGCATTGACTGTGGTTTGATTGGCCAGATTCGTCTCGTTGAAAAAATTCCTTTTACGCGCGCAATCCTGATGCTTCGCTTCTGGCGGTGGCTTGCCTGAAGAGAGGTATCCGGTGATGATGGCTGCGTGGTTCGGGGAGGTTTGCGGATGCGGCGAGTGGTGGCGGGATTTTTGGTTGTTGCTGGTTGTGCTTTGGCTTCGGCGCAGTCTACGAGTTGGCCTGCGGGGGCTGAGCATGCGGTGGTGACGCTTTGGCCGCAGGGGGCGCCTGGGCCGAATACGACGACGGGGCCGGAGGCGGAGACTTCAACGGCGGCCAGTCCACTGGTTGCGGGGAAGTGGGTGGCGCGGGTGGGGAATGTGTCGGTGCCTACGCTGACGGTGTATAAGCCGACGGGGACGGGCAATGGGGCTGGGGTTGTGGTGTTTCCTGGGGGCGGGTACAGCATTCTGGCGATGGATCTGGAGGGCACGGAGGTTTGTGATTGGCTGAACTCGCGCGGCGTGACATGTTTTCTGCTGAAGTATCGGGTGCCGGGGACGGGGCCTTATCCGAAGTCGGACGAGGCGTTGCAGGATGCGCAGAGAGCGGTGGGGTTGGTAAGGGCTCGGGCAGCGGAGTGGAAGGTTGATCCGAAGAAGATTGGGGTGCTGGGGTTTTCGGCGGGTGGGCATCTGGCGGCGGCGGTGAGTACGCACTATGCGACGCGACTTTATCCGAAGGTGGATGCCGCGGACGATGTGAGTTGCAGACCTGATTTTGCGGTGGTGGCGTATCCAGGGTATCTGGCGCTTGCGGATAAGGGGATGGAGTTCAACCCGGATATTCCGATGACGAAGGAGACGCCGCCTACGTTTCTGGTGCAGGCGGAGGACGACGATACAGCGCATGTGGAGAATGCCGTGGAGTACTTTCTGGCTTTGAAGCGCGCGGGTGTGCCGACAGAACTGCATGTGTACGCCGAAGGTGGGCATGGGTATGGGTTGCGACGAACGAAGCTTCCGGTGACGGAGTGGCCGGATCTGGTGGATGTGTGGATGAAGACGATTGGGGTGACGAGCGCGCAGTGAAGTAGGGACTTTTTCTTGTATCGAACATGAACATTCGAAGCGCTGACTGCGTAGAGCAGTGGGTGATCGAGTTCGCAGAGGAGAAGCGCAATGAGGAAGTTTTTTGGTTTGGTGTTGATGACTGTCGTGAGTGGAGTGTGCGTTGGCGTGCAGGCGCAGGCTGTTCCGGCTTTGATGGATATCAAGAGTCAGCAGGAGTTGACGGCGACGGTTGCGACGCTGGACAAAGAGCTGTTCGATGCTTACAACACATGCAATCTCGACAAGCTGGGGACACTGGTAACGGATGATCTGGAGTTTTATCACGATAAGACCGGGCTGGCGGTGGGTAAGCCGGTGTTTCTGGAGGCGATCAAGAACAATATCTGCGGGAAGGTGACGCGGAAGCTGGTGGAGGGGTCGCTGGAGGTGTATCCGCTGAATGGGTATGGCGCGGTAGAGATTGGAGTACACCGGTTTTATCATCCGGGGATGCAGGATCATGGGGCTGTGGGTGAGGCGAAGTTCGTGATGCTGTGGCAGTACAAGGATGGGACGTGGAAGATCGCGCGGGTGATCAGCTATGACCATGAAGCGGCAAAGTGATGCGGAAGTTGTGGCGGAGGCGGGTTGGGTCGGATATGCTGGTCGCTACTCCGGATACAAATTCTGCTGAACGAGGATAGAAAATGCTCCGCTTGCTTCTGCACTGGATTCTGAATGCTGTGGCGTTGCTGATTGTGTCGCACTTTGTGGATGGGTTCAACATAAGCAGCGTGGTGTCGGCGCTGATTGCGGTAGTGGTGATTGGGTTGTTGAACGCGACGCTTGGATTGTTTCTCAAGATCATTACGCTGCCGCTGAGCATTATTACGTTCGGGATATTTTTTCTGGTTGTGAATGCCGTGATTCTTTGGTTCTCGAGTAAGTTTGTGCCAGGGTTTGCGGTAACTACATTCAAAGCCGCGTTTCTTGGTGCGCTGGCGCTGGCGGTGATTCACCTGCTGTTTGGATTCTTCGGTGCGGCTGTGAAGAAACGGACTTAGGCCTCGATCATTTTCAGGAGCATGCGTGAGGAATCCTTTGGATTATCCGTTACTGATTTTCGTGTCGGCATTTTTTCTGCTTTGGTTGGCAGCCTGGGTGGGTGGACGGATCAGCCAGCGGCGGCGCGATTTGACGGAGGATTTGCGAACGGACTTTGGAGTGGTTCTGGCCGCAACGCTGACTTTGCTGGGTTTGATTATTGGCTTTAGTTTTTCAATGGCTACCGGGAGATACGACCTGCGGAAGACTTACGAAGAGGCTGAAGCAAATGCCATCGGGACCGAGTATGTGAGAGTGGATCTACTGCCGACGGCGGATGGTGCGCAGGTGCGAGCGTTGTTGAAGGAGTACACGGATCTTCGGATTCGATT